>Ga0315541_1004036_pt1 | contig 10955 bp, 15 predicted proteins | sample SalMarSW160190MG_FD_203095 | JGI IMG/M metagenome (GOLD analysis project Ga0315541, IMG submission 203095) | Salt marsh sediment microbial communities from the Plum Island Ecosystem LTER, Massachusetts, United States - Salt Marsh Sediment SW1601-190 ...
TGGGACGCTACTGAAAGCAACCGTCTTGATCTTCGTTGCTGTGTTCATCGCAATCCTGATCTATCTGGGAACGATCTCATTTTAGTTGAATTCGACCTTGTGAGAGGGTCGTCAGTGCATCTGCAAAGCTAGACCCTATAACAGATAGGGGTGATTTCCATGCGAGGGCGCAACTTTCGAGGGCGCGGATCCGTGCGGCCTTTTCTTTGCGGTACCACGACCGCCGCGGACAACGACGTTGTCGGAGTGTATATCCGGCCTGTTGATGTGGCGCGGTGGGTTGACCGTGAAAGAGATCGCCTATGAACTTGATAGAGGGTCCGAGACGATACGAATTACGTTGAAGAGAATGCGCAAGGCACACAAGGTTAACCAGTTCGTCGACAAGACTTGGGGGAACAATGTGGGGCTGACTCAGATAGAGGAAATCCGGTTGGTGCCTAGAGAATTCTCGCAAACCAGACAAAACCCCCACAGTTTCCAGACAAGGGGGGTGAGGCAGAGAGAAGCTTCCGCAGAAATCTGCTGAAGCTGAGTGGACCGGCGTGGCTAACCCTGGTCTGAATTCAGGCTAGGGTGACACAAAGCATTCGGCAGATAACCCAGAAAATTCGCAAATACGAAATTCCTGGGATACCTGACCTTTTTATCGAAGACTTGCTTCGATTGTCGTACTCATCGTGCGGTTAGCGTAACACGCGGCAAGCACAGAGGGCAGGAACGTTGACCCGACAAGAGGCGACATCGACACCCCAACAGGCGCTATACTGTCGAATGCGTGCGTGCGGTGCTAGCGGGTTCACTCCTGTGTGTGAAGGCGCAAACTTCAGCAAACTTCAGCACCTGCTGAAGGGAAACTTGCCGAGACGGTAACCCCCTGCTTGCGAGGCCGTAGCAAGGTTGTCCATCACCGCGCACGTCTATCTCCCGTCCTTTTCCCAGGATAGGGCCGTCTACTTGCCCGGTCGATCCTCCGGAGGGCAATAGGGAGCTTCTCAGTCGATTGGCCACTGAAAAAGGTCCTTGTGAATCCTTAGCATCATTTTTCGACACGTCGGAGGTCCTCTCCCTAGCGAATCATGCTAAAGAAGGAAATTGGCCAAGGGCACGCAAGGAAAATTTCAACAAAGTTATACAACCGTTGAAAGAAGAGATTTCGGAAATGAATAAGTTTCGCGCCGAGGCCGGCCTGGTTCGCACACAAACGCCTTACACAAGTGTGGGAAATCTAACGTGTGAATCAGTACGCTTCCTCTTGACAAGACTCCCTTGACTGGCTACACTGAGTGATAGAGTACGTATAACATACAAAAGACGTACTCGGAAGAGGAGGAGAAGATGAAAAGGAAAGCTCTCAGAATCCCAGAAGTGCTGACAGAGAGTGAACAAAAGGCGTTACTCGCACAACCTAACCCGCGTTACCCAACCGGCGCACGAAACCGAACGATGATCCAGGTCATGCTTGACACCGGGCTCAGATTGTCGGAGGCGTGCGCTCTTCGATGGAAGGACATTGATCTCACCACCGGGAAGTTGATGGTCCGTCAAGGCAAGGGAGCGAGGGACCGCACCTTGTGGATAGGCGCGCAGGATTTAGAGCTCCTGCAAGAGTGGCGAGATCGGCAAGCGAAGGACGTTCAAGGGAGTCCGGCGCACGTGTTCACCACCTTGGCAGGGAAACCGCTCAGTCACCGTTACGTTCAACAAATGGTGAAGAGGCTTGCGGTCAAGGCGGGGATCCACAAAAACATTCACCCCCACACGTTGCGCCACAGCTTCGCTACGGACCTCTACCGTGAGACGAGCAAGATCAGGCTAGTCCAGAAGGCGCTAGGTCACTCCGACCTGAGCACGACACAAATCTACACGCATATCGTCGATGAAGAGTTAGAGAGCGCTCTTAAATCCTTTCGCTGCCAAGCGGCGGCGATAGCGTGACGATCAACAAAAGTCTACTCTACCGACTGGCGCGGTTTACATTGCAGGAAAAGAGGCTTCTCTCTGTTGATGATTGGTATCTAGCGCGCTAATGGGCAGGAAAGGAAGGTGATGTAATGGACAAAGGCATAGATGATTCACAATCCCAGCCCGAGTCAGAAGGCATACCGGGAATTGTTGTTGCTATGAGGGTGATTGGAGGCTTGACGATCTTAGGAGGGATCTTCCTGTGTGTAAAAAGCTGGCCCGGGGAGCCTCCTGAAGGTTATAGCTGGGAGTCTGTGGCTTATACTCCCGCTTACATTTGGCTGACCTCTGGGCTCGTCTCCGGGACGTTATTCTTCGCAGGAGGGGCGGCTCTTTCTTATTTGCACAACATCAATGAGGGAATGGCGCAGGTCCTAGATGTATTATATGCAAACAAAGAAGAGGAGTGATGATGAAGCAGTTAAGTAGAATAATGGTGGTAGGAGTGGCACTGGCGATCCTTTGTACTTTCGTGGCCATCGACTGCGTTGGTCAATGGAAGGAAGAGGCGTGGCAAAGGATTCCGGAAGAGGTGAAGACACAGATCATAACCAGAGATTATCGAGGGCGGCAAGAGTTATCTGTTATGTGTTTCTCTGGAACTGGACGAGTTTGGGGAATGTTTGCGCAGAGTACGGATATTAGCTCATTTATTTTCTGCGATGCGTATTTCTCGGGCAGTAAGTTTCTAATAGTTGCTGTTACACCTGGCAAGACTAGTCAGTACTGGTACCCGTGGCAAATAACGTTTACTCAAGGTCTTTGGCAGTTCGACGTAGGTATGTGGGGCAATACGTTTTCCAGAGAACTCTTAGTATCAACGATGCTGTCTGACCGAGGATACAGCCCTCCGCATCAGTTATGGGATTACGTTACCTTTGCAGGAATATTCGGTGGAGGATCACTCAAGCCAGGGACTGTGGCTTGGGGTGCGATCCGAATTCCATCAGGGATTGATCTAACCTTGCCGTTCAAGGTGTGGGTCAGTGAGGACTTTGGGGTCATTGAAGCGTTCTATGGAATAGAGGACGATCCGGGAGAAGATGAATAATGGCAAAGAGGAAGCCTAAACGATGCTCAAAGCTATCGTCTTGACCTTTGTCGTGGTGCTCATCGGGATCCTTGTATATCTGGGAACGATCGCGTTTTGAGGGTGGTGATGCGATGAGCGAGTACAAGCCGCAGAAGAAGAGCGCGATCATCCTCGATCAAGCATGGGATCACGTTCAGAGCGTGCCTTACGCAGTCTCAGCTCGTTGGCTGTTCTATCGCTTATTCCAGGACGGGATATACACGGAAAAGGGCGACTACAAAAGCAGATTCTTACCACTTCTGAGCAAGGCCCGCAAGAGGTCCTATGGCAACTGGAAGCCTTCGATACTGGAAGACGATACGCGGCGGGTTGACACCTACGGGATCGGCTTTGAGAGTGAGCAAGAATGGCTTAGAGGCGTCTCTAGGGCGACGTGCAACCTTGACCACCTAGCAGGACAGGCGACGCTCCTAGCGGTCTTCTACGAAGCCAAGGCGATGCGTGGGCAATTCAAGCACTACATACCCAACGCGGCGATCTCTTGTGCTTTCGGGGGTGATGCGAGTATCCCGGCAAAGTGGAAACTTGCCGAACTGTTAGCGAAGCGATGGGATGAATACCGCGTCCCTATCCATGTTTGCTACTTCGGAGACTTCGATCCAAAGGGCGAGCAAATCGAGTTAGCAGCCAAGGCTGATATTCTGCAATGGACAACCGAACTCGCCCCGGATGGTGAGTTCGCATGGATACGCGGCGGACTGGACGACAAACACGTCAAGCGATATGGGTTGCCGCTTAGTATCGAAGGCCACGGTTATCAGTGGGAGGCCTTGGATGATTCACAGGCCAAAGAGATCATCGAAACCGCTACCACGGGATTGATCGACTCCGACGCGATAGCAGCGGTAGAGAAGCAAGAGGATGTCATCACAACGCGGTTCAAGAGCAGGTTCAAGAAGTTTTTCGAGCTGGAGAGCTAAATCCGACCTTGTGAGAGGCCCGTCAGTCCATCCGCAAGTATCGAGCCTATACGGGATAGGGGTGTTTTTGGGGATTCTGCAGGGCAAGAAAACGGGCGGACTTTTACGGCCCTTTTTTGGGGGTCTAGGGGGTCAGGTAAAAGTCTTCCCTGCGCGCGTGAATAGTCCGACGATCTAACGATGAGGTGATTCTATCCCCTTGATCGAGCTCACCGGACTCGGATAGGCCACAGCCAGGTGAGCCAGCGGCGGGGACGTGGCAACGCGAGCGGCGTCAATTGATCGACATGGGCACGCAACCAGGCCACTTCACTCCGGAGGTGCTCATTCTCACGCTTCAAGACTTCAACGAGATCCTCGTTTCCAGTAGATTTCCCTTGCTCGCCCCACCGTTTCCGGCGATCTCTTCTCGAATCGTGGCCATGGCTTCGATAATCGTGAGGCGCGTTTGCGAAGTAGCACTCGCATCCCTGAACAATCCTCAAAGAACAAACTGACAAAGGCCGATCTGTGCCCGGAAGGGTTAAATTGATCATCTGAGAAGGCCGTGAATCGCCTCTTGTTAGGTAAATCCAGAAGATGTATGGTGAGAGAGGGTGGTCATAATGAGACCAAAAACAGGCTTGAAAAGTATTCTTCTTCTGCTTCCGCTTCTTAGTCTCTTAGCAGGGTGCATTGTTCCGAACGAGCTTCCTGTTGCTGTGATTGACGCCAGTCGTCTCACAGGAAGAGCACCTGTCAGGATCAGTTTCGATGCATACGACTCTTTCGACCCCGACGGAACGGTAGAGCGGTGCCGTTGGAGCTTCGGTGATGGACAGAGCGACGACGGCAAGTGGGCATCACATACGTACTCCACCCCAGGCACCTACACCGTCACACTAACGGTCTGGGATGATGATGGTGCTTCAGACTCTGCCTCCGTAAACATTGTTATCTCAGAGGGTCCCAGTGCATCCGACTTCCAAGTCACTAACGTTGAATGGGAACCAGGCCTTTGCTGGCTCATCTTCACGTTCCCTTGTATCCACGTCTACGCGACGGTTAGGAACAATGGACCGTATCCCGGCAAGGTCGAACTGAAGGCTACTGCCTACAATGCTTCCGGTGCTGTAGTTGGCGATACTACCGCTTGGGGCATCGACAGGGGGTGCGATATGCCTCGTGGTCAAAGTTACGTGGTTGCAGGCGATATGATCCTCATTAGCGGGCCAATGGAGGCGGTGAGCCGAATCGTTGTTGTAGTTGTGGGTGTTCAGGCGTGTAACTAATCAAGCAGCGGACGCTGAAACGAAACAGGACCCAGAAAGCCTAGAACTAGCGATGATCACCTGGCTCTTGCAGGCCGCAACAAGACGATCAAGGAAAGCCGCAATAGAAGGGCCCTACAACAAAACCAGACATTTCCAGACAAGTCTGGTTCGGCAAAGGAAGAGGGATAAAAGGAAGGTCTAAGCGACATGCCTAGGAAGGGAGTACTCGTCAAATTCGACACCATAAAAAAGGGCCGTTATTCGACAAAACTTCGACAAGCGTCGAAGAAAAACTGAGTGCGCTGGCGGTAACATGGTGTCACCGCCAGGGAAAACGCAGCCAACTCTTGCCGAGCTAGGCATCACCAAGAACGAAAGCTCAGAGGCTCAATCGGTTCGGGCGTGTACAGACAAGGGACGCAGCCACCTGAACCAAGACCGGTCCTTCGGTAACATGAGCGGCGTCAATTCATCGACCCGAGACCGCAACCAGGCGACTTCTATTTCCCCTCCTCCCGTTTCAGGTACTCGATGATCGCCTCAACGACCAGGTAGTTAATCGATCGGTCGCGCTTATCGCTCAGGCGGATCAGGCGTTCGACCGGTTTCTCTTCCTGCTTCTTCTGTGGGACATAGATGGAGAGCTTATCGAGGATCTCTTTCTTTGCCATTTTAGTGGCCTCCTTTGTTAAACCATCCTATCGGAACGCAAAGGCAATGTCAATCGGTGCGAGCGAGGAAGAGTCGAAAACGATCGAATGAGAGCCCTTTCAGTCGCCCCGATAGCATCGAGCCTGTCTAAGGTACGGGCGATTTGCGGGGTTCTGCAGGGTGAGAAATTAACGAGCAGGGTCCCCGCTCGCTACGACCCTCTTCTTGAAGATGCCGTTGCGAATTCTAGGGTCTCTCCCCTTGGCAAACCTCACCGTGCCCGTACCGGCCACAGCCAAGACAGCCAGCGGCGAGACCTTGGCAAGGCCAACGGCGTGAGCTCATCGACACGGCTACGCAACCAGGCGACTTCACTCCGGAGATGTTCATTTTCTCGCTGTAGCATCCGTATCACCTCGTTTGGATCCAGCGCGTTTCCCGCACCTTCCCGCGTTGGCTTTGCTGGCTTGCTTTCTAGCTCCTCGATCACCTCACGGGAAGCCTGTCGGAGGGGCTTTCCCTCAGTCTTCCGGATTGCCTCAAGGCGTTGGAGTATTGCCAGGGCTTCCCCATTGAAGATCAACTCGTTGTTCGGGCCTCTTGTGAGGTATGGATCCAGAGCCCCGCTTAGAGCGTCAATTCGCCGGTAAACCGCACGGGTTGAAAGTCCTAAAGTCCTTGCTACATCGTCAATGCGCACTTTATACCACCTTCCCGGTGGACTAAAGGATACCTTGGCCGAACGTGGGCCGAGGTGTCACCGGCCGCTCGGAAGAAGGAACTTCGTCACTTAATCCTCTTGACTCTACCCTAGCAAATCGCTATTGTGTTATGTACATTACAGTCACAACGAGGGGGTGTAATACCGGGCTAGGTTAAGGAGAAACAGACCTTAAAGAAAAAACTGGAGATGGCCGTCTCCAGTTCCGGTTATCGCTATATGCGAGCTACCAACAGCTCTACCATAGCGTCTGGAGGTGTGTTTGTCAAGAGGCATACTCCTCAGACGGTGCAAAGACACTGCGTTTCGCGGTCCCAGTCTTGTTTTTCTCGATCGCATCGCCCCGACGTACTTTTAAAGATGCCGCGATCTTGCAACATTGTGTTCGATGTGTTGCGAAGCATGATCGATCGTAAGGGCCAGAGCCGTGCCTCAGTGCGTTACCTAGCACAAACCACCCAGTTAGGGACAACGGCTGTTTGGCGAGCGCTACGCCGGCTGAGGGGGGCCCATCTGATCGCTATCGCCTCTGTCAGTCGTGGATCGCAAGAAACCGTGTGGCAACTGCGGTGGCGAAGCCCTCTTTCGAGTTTTCCACAGATTAGTGTTCCCCCCGCCTCTACTATAAGCCCCAGAGAAGAAAAAGCTTATAGCCCCTCCGGGACGATTCGTCCTTCTCGCTCAAACGAACCAAGCAAACGAGCGCTTGCCTGGTTAATGGCCAAAGTCCGAAACGAACTTCACGGCTACCCGATCACCTCCCACCGCAAAAAGGCAATCCTCACCGGGATAGGCGCAAGCGTCTGGCGAGCGATGAAGAGCGGCGCAGTCAAGGCAGGAAGGCAACTAGCGGCGCTTGTGCATGAGATTATTCAGCGCCTTCGTGAGGCTTGCAGGATCGGCGATGGTGTTCGTTCGTGGTGTTCGTGGGCCGGGTGGTGCGTTCATGAGATCATCGGCTTGCAACGCGCTAAACGCGCAAGTGATGAGGCGTCAGCAAGGCGGTTTGAGCAAAGTCAACGCGAGAAAGCGCAGTCAACGGGATCCCTTGCTCAATTCCTTGCCGAGGCCGGAGTAGGGAGCTTGAGGATGTACGTCTGCGAGTAATTCTAAAGGACAAAGTTCATCTTTTCTAAGAGGACAATTTTCCTCTAACAATTCCTTGACATCTGCCGAAAGTTCGCTAATCTGATTTTATACGATAACAGACCTCAACGACGGGAACTGCTAGGCTGGCCGTGGTCTCAATGCGGTCAGCTTTCTTTTGTGGGAGGTGAGGAAGTTGAGGTTAGGCGAACGAATCAGAAAAGAACGGATGGCCCGTGGATTTACGCAGGAAGTTTTAGCCGGATTGCTTCGGGTACATCGGACGTCTGTGGGAAACTGGGAGAAGGGGCGCACTACGCCAAAGGGCCTTCATCTTTGGATGCTAGAGAGGGTGTTCAAGTGTAAGTTGACGGGAGGCGATCATGAACGAGGCGCTTGAAACAGAAAGTCCGAAAATGAAACGGAGGGCCGCCGGGCAGCACCCCCCCAGGTCTAGGTTATCGTCGGCCTATGATCGTTTCCTGTCGGGCGCTCACCGTAGGTCCACGCTTAGAATCGGAGCGGCCCTTTGGACTCTCTTGGAGGGTGGCCCCGCCACTGTGAATGTCTCCCTCTTGGCTCGGAAGTCGGCATGCTCCCGTCCTACAATATACCGGGCGCTCCGCTTCTATGCTAGGTTCTGCAAGATTCTACTGGATACAGATTATCCGACCTATGGCGGTAGACCCGCTCGTTATAGGCTAGGTCCGCACTTTGAGAGTTCTGCACAACGTGTATCCTCAAAAGAGAAGAAGCTTCAAAACTCAAGAAAAGAGTCAACTCTCACGCGTGCGAAGTCTCCCCTCGCCGGTAATCCTTTGATGAATGAGAAATTCTTTGACACATTCTGTGACGAAAGCGCGTCACAGGAAGCGCCGGCGGTTCTAAAAACCGCCGCTTGCCAAAAAAAGAGATCATCAAAAGCCCTTCGCTGGGCGATGTGCCGACTTCGCAAAGCCGCAGCAGGACTGCAAGAGGATCAAATCAGGGGTATCGCCGTGGCGCTAAATCGGGCGCTGAGAAAGGGCGAGGTTCAGCCCGGCGAGGGCTTGAGGCGATTCACAGAAAAGGGGTGCGCACAACTTGAGGGACGGTATCGGGGGATTGTGAGGCATGGTGGGATGGCCTGGAGACACGTTTACATTCCGGCGCAACTGGAGGAACCTGCTGATCTTGATCGCCGTGGTTGCTATTCGTGGGGGCGAAGTTTTGTCGTCGGTGTCTTGAATGAATTGGCAGGCTACGGATTCGCAATGCCGACTTATGGCGTGCCGCCTGCGGCCATGAGAGTGCGCCGGATACAAAGGGGCATGGATTCTCTGTACCGCGTCCTGGACTGGCTTAACGCGCGATGGGATGCAGCGAGGGCCACAGCGAGGTTGAATGGATGGGATGACTGGCTTGAAGAGTTTAAGCAGGAAAACTGGGCGAAGACAGACAGAGTCTGTGCGGAAATCGAGAAACTGCGGGCAGCGCGGGAGGCACTTGAAGGGACAGATGTCTCTCCTGTTTGTGGGACATCGGTTTTTAGAATAAGAGAGGAGGTGACGTGACAGCATGAGAAATCAGATACTCTTGGGGATTGCTTTATTGATAGTCGTGGCTTCTGCAGGGGCGGCCTTGGTTTTTGCGGTGATTTTATCTTAGAATGACAAGGAGAGGCATGGCGAGGAAGGGGCCAGTTGGTTGGAACTTGGTTGAAAAGCCAAGTTGCTAAATTGTTTATTGCCTTTCGACATCGGATCCCTTTTGACTGGAATTTCGCTGTAATGGCCTAGCCGTGCCAATTACAACCCCCACAATTATACCGTTGAATGTTTAGCGAGTCCGAAGTCCTCAAGTATCTGGCCGGCGAGACACCCTTTGCGCGAAATGCTGGTGTGGATCTCGACCGCTATTTAGGTAGAATAGTGGGGCACTTCAAAAGGAGGGACTCTTGCCTCGAAAATGTACTATCTGTCAGCATCCTGAACTTTCCAAGATCAATCAGGCGATTGTCGCAAACGAGTCATTACGAAGCATAGCGAAGCATTACGGTTTATCGCCAAGCGCGGTCGAACGCCACGCCAAGAATCATATCCCTGCTACCTTGGTAGAAGCGAAGAAGGCCGAAGAGGTTGCCAACGCAGACGATCTTCTAGCGCAAGTGCGAGACCTCAAGGATAAAGCACTCTCGATCCTGGAGACTGCGGAAGAGGCAGGCGAACTCAGGACGGCGCTTACTGGTATAAGAGAGGCGCGGGGCTGTGTCGAACTTTTGGCGAAGATGCTGTGCGAGATGGACCGGCGAGAGAGAGGACGGCCGGGGAGACCTGAAACGCGGTCGATCGCACCATTGACGCGCAAGAAGCTGGTTATAAACCGCGCGCCACAGGACCAGAGAGAGTTTGAACATGTCATCAATAAGATAAGGGAATCCGCAGAGGAAGCGGGTCTTGAGTTGCCAGAGGGCTGATTGTTTGCTACCCTTTCCACGTCGGGAATCGTTTGGTCGGTATGCGCCGTAATGCCCTGGCTATGCCGATTATGGCCCCAAGAATTCGACAAGGACGTGAGGCGGCAACTGATCAAGGAGGAGTGAGGACAGAATGCTAAGTAAGAGAATAGGTTTACTGTGCTTGGCTGTTGTCTTGGCCGTCTGCATAGTGGCTGTTGAGGGTGTCGGCCAGTACGCGGCGGAGTATTGGAATAGGATCCCTTTGGATATGAAGACGCAGATCACCACGCACGACTTCGGTGGGGATAGGGCGCTATCTGTGATGTGCTTCTCAGGGACCACGAAGGCATGGGGCTTATTGCTACCTGACAGTGATGTTGGTTTCTTAAGTTCCTTAGTGGATTACTTGGAGGAAGTGTTCAACGGGGACAGTTTCATTTTAGTCGCAGTCGCGCCTGATGGGAATCAGTATTGGTCGCCATTCGATATAGCCTTCACCCAAGGATACTACCAGTACTCTGTTGGTTTTGGGGATTATAAGAGTATGACAGAAGCGTTTGATGGAGGGCTACTTAGGGCCGAAACGGTGTGTTCGGGTATGGTGCGAATCCCGTCCGAGATTGACTTGGCACAGCCGTTCAAGGTATGGATCGGTGAAGACTTTGGGATCATCAAAGCATTTTACGGAGAGAAAGGAGGATGAGACGCTACTGAAAGCAACCGTCTTGATCTTCGTTGCTGTGTTCATCGCAATCCTGATCTATCTGGGAACGATCTCATTTTAGTTGAATTCGACCTTGTGAGAGGGTCGTCAGTGCATCTGCAAAGC
>Ga0315541_1004037_pt1 | contig 10955 bp, 4 predicted proteins | sample SalMarSW160190MG_FD_203095 | JGI IMG/M metagenome (GOLD analysis project Ga0315541, IMG submission 203095) | Salt marsh sediment microbial communities from the Plum Island Ecosystem LTER, Massachusetts, United States - Salt Marsh Sediment SW1601-190 ...
TCTGAGCGACGGAACGGGCACAGGCTGGAGCGGCAGCGACATCACGGCCGACTCGCATGACACTCATGCCATTGCGCTGGGCGATGTGGACGGCGATGGCGACCTCGATCTGGTGGCAGGCAATACTGGTGAGACCAACCGCTTGTACCTTAACGACGGGAGCGGCGATCCCTGGGACACAGTCGCGGGTATCGACATAACAACCGACGTGCATGGAACCGCGACACTGGCCTTGGTAGACATTGATGGCGACGGCGATCTGGATGTCATTGCGGGAAACGGTAACGATACGCATCGGCTGTACCTCAACAACGGCAGCAGTAATCCTTTCAGTGGTGTGACCGGGATAGACATCATGCCTGGAGACGACGCGGTCTCAGGTCTCGCAATCGGGGATATGGATGGCGATGGCAGACTCGACATCGTTGCAGGGAGAGGGGGTTCGGCAGCGTTCCGCACGAATCGGTTATACCGTCGCATAGGCCCCTACCCCTACCACACTGGTCAGGGGCGAGCCACTTCCCTCGAGGTAGACACTAAGCTGACCGACATCAAGGGGGTTGTGCTCTCCAGCACCTGCATGTTGCCCCATAATACGTGGATCGACTATCGGTTGAGCAACAACGGTGGCGTGCAGTGGTGGCTTGTGAAACCCGGCGAGATGTTCACGTTCCCGACTGCAGGCTCGTACCTGCGCTGGCGGGTAGAGCTGGGGTCGCTATCGCCCGCGGTGTCACCCGTTCTGGATGAGATCTGCCTCGCGAGCGGCGTGGCTTCCATAGATCCGCCCGTTCCGGACATGGAGACCTATGAGGACGTGGTGAAAGGGTACGATCTGACACCGCACGAAAACGATTATGAGGATTTCGGTCCACAACTCAATTGGTCCATCGAGCCAGCGGATACCTCGCTGTACACGGCGGCGATTGACAGTGAGGACGTCCTGACGATAACGCCGAAATTCAATCAGAGCGGGGTCGAGACAAACGTGACGCTTACCCTGACGGATAGCGACGGGGATACGGATGCGCAGGAGATATCCATCACGGTCGTGTACCGTCCGCCTACGGCGCCGACTCCTTTTGTCTTACCGCTGGACCCATACACCACGGATGACCTGATCTGCATCATATTGCCGGGCTTTGTCGGCCCAGGCCGCACCGCGCAGCATGAGTACACCTGGTCCAACGGCAGCCGAGATATCGTTCACGGTCCGCAAGCAGGTATCGTGGACGAGTTGAGTTGGACGGAGACGGCGCCAGGCGAGGTATGGATGTGCGCGGTGCGGACGTTTGACGGTGCCACGTGGTCGCCCTCGCTCAGCAACTCCTCCGAAGTGATCCAGGACAAAGACGCGTCAACGCTGACGCTCAATGCGGTGCCCGATGAAATCACACTTGGATATTATGTCACGCTGTCCGGGTCAATCAGCCCGTCCGTTGGTGCCGTTCCCGTGCTCTTCGACGAGACGGTCACACCCCCGGGTGGCACGGACACTAAACCTCAGACCGTGAACACGAACGCCTCCAGTGCATTTTCTCAACAGTTTCTTCCCGATGAAGCCGGTTCGTGGGGGTTGAGTGCGGAGTGGCTTGGCAATAAGACGACCTGTGGTGATTTCGCGGTGGCTGCTGTAGCGGTGAACAAGGCACAACCGTCGCTAGCTTTGGAACTTTCTGCGTCTTCCGTACCGTTGAACTATGATCAGTTGGAAGCGACAGCGGTTTTGGCTGCGCCCATACCGGGTCAACTGTCGCACCTGTTGTCCAGCCTTACGGTGGAGTTGTGGTTGAAGAAGCCGGACGCGGCGGCGGCGGATCCGGTGGTGGGCACGACGGACGCCGACGGTGTGGTGACGTTCGCGCCGGGTGATTTTTCGGCGGCGGGCATCGTTTTCAACGAACCGGGCACGTGGCAGTTTCTGGCCGAGTTCGAGGGGGATAGCAATTTCCTGCCGGCGACGTCGGTGGGTTACGACGAACCGGATTCCGTTCGCCTGACCGTGAAAGACCGTGCAGGGTACGCGGTGATCGTGGTGGGGCAACTGGACCAGTACGGTGAAGGCCATGCCGAACACGCCAAGACGGGTGATTTCGTTTACCGTTCGTTCCGGGACCGCGGTTTTGCCCACGAGGACATTTACTACCTGCGGGAAGGACCGGTCCAGCCTGCTGCGGACATCTACGTGGACGACACGACTCCGGCGCAGCGGGACGTGGAGTATGCGATCTCGTCGTGGGCATTGGGCGAGATGAACAGTGCAGGTGCGCCGCTGTACATCGTGTTGCTGGACCACGGTAGCGCGGGTGCGTTTTACGCATACTCGGGCAGCTACGACGAGACGCGCATCATCACGCCCGTGGAACTATCCGGATATTTGGACACGCTGCAGTCGAACCTGAACCCCGAAGCGGCGGACCAGGACATCATATTAGTGCACGGCGCATGCCACTCAGGCAGCTTTATCGAGGCTGTCTCTAGCCCGCGACGCGTTGTCATCACAAGCTGCTCGGCCGAGGAGGCGTCCCACCGTGGCGTGGAGGACCCTATGGACGGCGTCCGTGACGGTGAAGCGTTTGTGACGGAGTTTTTCGGCCACGCGCGTGCAGGCAAGACCCTGAAAGAGTCGTTCGAGATAGCTTCGGAGAAGACCTACGAGTACACGGCGACCCGGAGCAACAGTGTAGAGCCCTTAGCGCATCCCCAGCACCCGCTGCTGGACGACAACGGTGACGGCCTGGGTACGAGCGGGTCGCTTTCATTTCAGCCGGGTGAGGACGGTGGTCATTCCCATGAGCTGGTGCTGGGCTATGGTGTGAACGCGGGCGCTTCGGTGGGCTGGATCACGGCGACCCAGACGCTTTACCTGGGTCCTGGGGAGCCGGTGGGTCAGTTGTTCGCGAAGGCGACGGAGTGGCCTGCAACGGATCACTTTGCGTGGCTCGAGGTGAAGACGCCGTCGTATTCAGGCTCGACTGTGGTGGACCCTGGCAACCCGGACTCGCAAGAGGTGGTAGAGATGCCCGTGTTCGACTACGAGCCGGGGATTTCAGACTCGGCGAACGGATATTTCCGCTGGGAGACGTTCGGCGGTCTGTTCGACGGGCCGGGTACATACAAGGTGTTCTGCTACGTTCAGGACGGGAATACCGGCGATACGAGCACGTACATGCTGACGACGATCTACCGGGCCAGCACGACCAACCAGGCGCCGCCGGCGGTGACGTTGCTGCACCCCGACGACGGGGACACCGTGTCAGGCACCGTGTTCTTCATGTGGCAGGCGAGCGCGGATCCCGACGGCGACGTCGTCACCTACCGGCTCGAAGTGGCCGAAGACAGCAACTTCACCCAAGGCCTGATCGTCAAGGAAGGGATCCCGGCGACCTACACGGTCCTGACCGACACCGACGGCCTGGCCGATCTGACCCAGTACTACTGGCGCGTGATCCCCGTGGACGAGTATGGGGCGTCACCGACCACGAACACCGTCCGCACCTTTGACACCGACTTCCACAACGCGTTGCTTCCGGGCACGATCGTGGGCATCATCACCGAGGCCGTGAGCAGTAAACGCGTTGGGGGCGCGAGCGTGTCGCTGCAGGGCAAGTCAAAGGCCACGATCTCGGACGTCGACGGCGTGTACGTGTTCGCCGCGGTACCGCCGCAGGCGTACATCGTGGCGGTCTCGGCGAGTGGGTACGTGTCCCGCGCCTCGAGCACGACCGTAAACGCGGGCGACGTGGCCGTTGTGAATTTCCAACTGGCACCGACGGAGGCGCGGTTCTTGTGGGGTGAGGTGAGCGCGGACGGTATTGTGGGCACCATGGACGGTTCGATGATATTGCAGTGGAAGGTGGGGTTGGTAGACCATTTCCCGATCGACCCGAGTGTTGTGTATCCGGACTTTCCGCCATGCGCGGACGTGAACGACGACGGCACGGTGGGTACGCTGGATGCGTCAGAGGTTCTTCAGCTGAAGGTGAGCTTGATAGCGCACTTCACGGTGGATCTGGACGGCGACGGGTGCGGTCCCGACGGCGCCAAGCACTACCGGAAGAGCCTATCCTCGTACGTCACCCGGTTCGTAAGCGCTCCAGAGAGGACCTACGCAGCGCCTGGCGATGAGATTGAAGTCCCCATCATGGTTGACGACGCGTCCGACGTCTTGGGCTACTTCTCCCGGCTCAGCTTTGACAGTTCCATCCTCGAATACCTGGGCGCCGCCAACGGCTCCCTCGCTACCAATTGGGGGCAACCCATGGTCAATCCATTGGAAGGGCGCGTAGTCATCGCGGGGGCTGGCGTGAGTCCGCTGGCCGGTTCGGGTTCGTTGGTCGTGGTGCAATTCAGGGTCAACGATTCCGCTGCGGGTCGGACTTCGCCGCTCCATTTTGAAGCGGTCGAGTTGAATGATGGCCAAATCCCTGTGCAGATGGCTGATGGCGAGGTAACAGTTGCCGGCGAAGGAGAGGGCGAGAACCGTCCGCCGGTGGCGGATGCCGGTCCGGATCAGGTTCGGCACGTCTTTGACACTCTGACGCTCGATGGCGGTGGGAGTTCGGATCCCGACGGCGACTCGCTGACTTTTTCATGGAGTTTTGTCGCCTTGCCTGAAGGGAGCAGCGCGGAACCAGATGATGCGGCATCCGTTAACCCCGTGTTCACCGCAGATTCCCTTGGCGAATACGTCATCCAGCTTATTGTCAACGACGGTACTGAGGACAGCGAAGCCGACACGGTTACTGTCAGTGCCACGAACAATCTCCCTGTCGCCGACGCCGGCCCGGACCAGACACGACTCCTCGACGACACGGTGACGCTCGACGGCAGTGGGAGTTCGGACGTCGACGGCGACTCGTTGACCTATTCATGGAGCTTTGTCGCCTTGCCTGAAGGGAGTAACCCTGCACTTGATGATCCAGGCGCTGTGAGACCCGTGTTTACGATTGACGTTCCTGGTTGCTTCGACATTGAGCTCATTGTAAACGATGGAATTGTGGACAGCCTGCCGGACACGGTCCGTATCAGTACAGAAAACAGTGCGCCTGTAGCGAACGCCGGTCCAGATCAAACAGGCCGTATCGGAGACGTGATAACGCTGGATGGAAGCGGCAGTTCAGACGTGGATGGCGACCCGTTCACCTACGCCTGGAAATTCGAGTCCCTGCCGGAGGGCAGCGCGGCCACGCTCGACGATCCGACGGCGGTCAAGCCAGCGTTCACCATCGACGTTACCGACCAATACGTGATAGGACTTATTGTCAACGATGGCACGCTGGACAGCGAGTTGGACACGGTCACCGTGTATGCGGAGAACACCCCGCCCGTGGCCGAGGCAGGTCTCAATCAATCCGGCCAGGTAGGCAGCGTTATAACACTGGACGGCAGCGGCAGTTCGGACGTGGACGGCGATCCGCTTACGTTCCGGTGGAGCATTATCGCCAAACCGGAAGGAAGCTCCGTTGAACTTAATGATCCTGCCGCAATCAGCCCCACGTTCACGATTGATGTGTTCGGAGACTATGTCGTTCAACTGATTGTGAATGATGGTACCGAAGACAGCGCCCCTGACACCGCGAGCCTCAGCACCGACAACACCCAGCCCGTGGCCGATGCGGGTCTGGACCAAACGGGGCATGCGGGCGAGCGAATAACGCTCGATGACGGCGACAGCTTTGACGTTGATGGCCACAGCATAACCTATTGGTGGAGTATTGTCTCAAAACCGACGGGGAGCGGCGCTGCGTTGGACGATCCCGCAGCCGTCACGCCCGCGTTCACGATTGATGTTCCCGGAGACTATATCATCCAGCTAATCGTTAGCGACGGAATAGAGGACAGCGCACCTGATACCGTTACGGTGAGCGCGGCAAACAGCCGGCCTGTGGCCGATGCCGGGATAGACCAGACCACCCAGGTGAACGAGGAAGTCACCCTGGATGGTAGTGGCAGTTCAGACGCGGACGGCGATCCTTTGACGTTTGCGTGGAGTATGCTATCCCGGCCCACCGGCAGTATCGCTACACCGGATGACTCCACGGCCGAGAACCCCACCTTTATACCGGAAATGACCGGAGATTACTTGGTCCAACTCATAGTTAGTGACGGATTTGTCAACAGCGAACCGGATTCGGTGCGCGTCACAGCAGAAGGAAGCGGAGGCGGGGGCGAAGGCGAAGGTGAGGCGGAAGGGGAAGGCGAGGGTGAGGGCAAAGGTGAGGGTGAAGGCGAGGGTGAGGGCGAAGGTGGGCCGGGCATCCAATGTTATAGAGGGAAGCTGGGGTCGCAAGTCTCAAGCGGGCTCGGAGGGGTGTCCGGGGACTTTCTCATCTTGATCCTGGCTGTGGCTACCCTGGTTCTTGCTGCGAGACGTACCCGAATTGTTGAGGAGTGAAGAGTCAGTCCGGCCTGCCCCCGTTTTGAGGGCCATTCGAAATCTCAGAATTCCGGTGCTGGTTCTGGATGGCTAACCGCATGGTAGCCGCCCAACAAGCCCTGCTCAAGAAACTCGACATTTCCCCACCCAAGCCAGTGCTGCATGCGGGTCCCTTGGTCCGTCTCGCCCCTGAAAGCATGTAGGTACACGCCTGTTTCCCGGACAAGGCAGGATAAACCCCTGGCGTATAATGCCTTATACGGAATTATTTACTGCGCAACTGTCGAACAAGGGGTTAGCCAATAAAGGGTTGCCGTCTCGGCTCTACCTGCGGATTCCACGAGACAAAGCGATCACTTCGAGGGGGAGCAAAGCGACGCGGGATAACCAGTCGGGGAGTTTCAGGGACAGTCCCTGCTTTGCTCATAGTTCGTCCCAAACCAGCGGTAGAATGGGGGCTGCGCCTCTTATTTGCGAGGGAGACGGGTGGTTAACTCCTTGTCCTTCCACAATAAGCGGAATTCTACATATTGTTTTGTGATCTCCTTGATTGTAAGCCCTTTGATGCGGTCCCCGACGGCGTAAAAGGTCCCTTTAGGATCGCTGGAGGTCTTGATCTTCACCTGGCCACCCACTTGTGCGCGTGTGGGCTGTACGTCTTTGAGCTTCTCGTTAAGGTTCGGCGGCTGCTCCTTTGGGGGCGGCGGCGGCGGCGGCGGTGGCACGATTTCTTTCCATAGGGCTCTCTTACCGGTGATGTCCTTGTGCCACTTCGCGAAGTCCCAATCGGGTTTGGGAAACTCGACAACCGTGGACTCGATTCTCTCGAGCTCCTCGTCAACCCATTTGTGTTTCGCCTCGAGCGGATCCCGGACCGCATTGAAAGCAACAAGCCCGCAAATCGCCAGCAATACGATCAGGCCGCATGTAAATAGAATCCGTTCCACCGCTTACCCCATGGACTTTTTCACCATGACATTGTCGATGTAAACCTCGGAACCTTCCTCGATTAAGGTGATGAGAGGGAGACGTAACCGGGTTCGAGGCTCACGCATCGCAGGGACGGCAAACCGCAGTTGGTACTGTCGCAATTGCCCATCGCTGATGACTTCCGCCGCACCTTTGTACAGCGCCCCGTTCGCTTCGTTCATGACGTCGATGCGCGCCGGGCCAAAGGCGATGATGTCCAGGGAAAGCTCGTGGGTCATGCCCGTGTCCAGTTCCTCGCGCAGGAAAAGGGTCGCGCCCGGTACCGACGCATGCACCTTCAGGCTGTCCGTGCCCCGGGTGACGTATTGGGGCACTTGCGACAGTTCACAACCTTCCCACTGCCAGTCATCGAGCAGCGTTCCGAGCTCGGGCCATGTCTTTGGGATGTAGCTGCCGATATCCTCACGTGACGTCTCCGAGGGATCGTCGACGACGGTTCGCGTGACGTCAATGACGGCAGAGACCAATTCCTGAGTTGGCGAGCGCGTCAACCGGAGTCCATCGATCCGCAACGACTGATCGCTGCCTTGAAGCCTCTCGAGAAAGGTGAATATGTTGTCGACCGTTGTCCCAGGTAACTTAATGTTGAGTTGATACTCACGGTAGCCCTCTTCACCGGTTTTAAGAGTACCTTGGCGCAAAACGGGGATTGATACGAGGATATCACTCTTGCTTGGAGAGAATGGAGTGCCGATAGGTGGCGGGTTCTTCATCGCCAAGCGATAGATTTCCTGGCGCAACCGGTCGTGGATTTCCGCCTCGGTCCATGCACTCGAGTGCTGCGCGGCAACTCGCGCGTAGGCCTCATCCACACTCTGGCTGCGGGCAAGCAGTCTCGTGTACGCGATTAGGGTATCCTGGCGTTGCGCGATGGCCTGGTCCAGTTCCTGGATACGGGCCAGGGCCCTGTGAGTCAGTATCACTATTAGGCCGCCCGCCATCAAAAGCACGACGGCCAGGGCCAACTTGCGTTCCCGAGGACTTAGTTTTTGTAACTGGCTGACCATGAGAGGCTATTCCTCGAGTTCCAGGGTGGTTTCTTCAGAAAATGGGATGCCTATGGCGTAGTTGTAGATACGCTTGTTGCGCTCCTGAACCGTGTCCCAGTATATCTGTTTGGCATTGGCAAACTGCGAATAGGTCGATTTGCCCAACTCGCGCAACGCCTGGCCCAGCCGGTTTACCTCGTTCAAAGTCTCCGCCCGGCCCCAAATATTCAATTCCTCGCCGTGCTCAAACGTTATCTGTGAAAAATTGAGCCCGGACACCGGCGCCTGCTCACACAGGGCTGCCAAGAGTTCCAATACGGTTCCTTCCTGTTCGACCTGCCTGCGCAAGATCTGCAATCGCTGTTCCTTAGCGACAACGCCCTTTGCCTCGGCCTCGATCTTGCCGATGCGCGCTTCGAAGTCCTTGATAATCGCCATGCGCTGATGGACCGCTTGGAAGTTGAGCCCGGCCAAGGCCACGAGAATTAACGCCACGAGAATAGCCGCCTTGAGCGCCGTCTTTTGGACTGCGGCGCGGGCCCTGCGTTTCGTGATGGACTCGGGCACCAGGTTGATGGCGATCGCAGCACGGCCCTGCGCGGTCAGGGCCGCGCCCAAGGCCACGAGCGGCAGCGTCGGCAGGTGCTCGATGCCGTGAACCACCAGGTCGCGCCCGAACCACGCCGGCGAACATTCGTACCCGGCATCGTGCGTCAGGCAATCGGCCGGCCTTTGGACGTCCACCCAATCCGAACACAGGTATACAGCGTCGAGCCCCAAGCCATCCTCAGACTCGCGCCGATAAGCCGACAGTGAAGCGCGTACCTCAACCCCGAGCTCTTTAATAGCTTCCTCGGCTGAGCCGCCCTCGAGACTCCAGTCTTGGGCTGAGGCGACACCTCGGCTATACTCGAGGCGCTGGCCGTTGATCACCAGTGCTTCCAGGCCGCCGGAGGCCAAGTTGACCAAGGCATACCGTTCGTTGCAACCGGGACGTGCCGCGACGGTCGCTGAGGCCAGACATGCCGAACTGAGATAAATGCGCTCCGGTTCGACGCCCGCGCGGCTCAGAAGTTGCAGATGGCTTTCGACGACATCGCGATGGGCCAACGCGGCCAGCACGCGCGCCTCGCCATCGGCAGACTTCTGGAGTATGCACTGGTCGATCACGAGTTCTTCGGCGGCGTATGGGACGAATTCGGCCGCGCTTAAGCGTATCATTCCCGCGATTTCCTCGGGCTTCTGCGAGGGCAGAGTCAATATGCGGGTAGTGATGTCGTGGCGCGGCAAGACCGAGTAGAGGGCATCTTGCGTAATCTGGTGCTTGGCAACGAACTCCCCGAGAGCGGTTTCAAGCGAGCCGTCCCCGGCGGACCAGGTGCCCCGTTCGAGGGCAAAGTCGAGCACACGGACCCCTGTGGTACTGCGCGCCGCCCGCAACCACGAGATCAGATGTCCGTCAAACTGCAATACGCTGATATGATTCGTCTTACGAGCCAATGGGTTCCTCCCGCCACTGCAATACATGGGCGCCTCGAACCGTTGCTTTACAACATGCCCGGACCTTGCCTTGGCGAAGCGTTGCGACGCCGGTAATGGTAAAGAACTGCGAATAGGTCGTGCAATAACGCTTCAATGTCTCGATCGGTTTCCCAATCAGGTTGGCCCTTTCGGCAACCTCGTCCAGACTACCAAAGGCCAAATCGTCTTCAGTGCCTAGTTCGCCGTCAGCTCCGACCCGGTAGTTGAGGATAGCGTTGACGGCACCGGACCGGAGGTCAGGTATGCACTGTAACACGTAAGGCGATGCGGTGTTTATATTGACCAAGCCACTTCCCCAGCAGGTCAGGACATCCTTCAGGCCGGGCCGCTCCTCGTCGCCAAACCAGTCTTCGTCGTCGATCGTCCGGAACATATAGCGCAATTCTTCGATGGTCTGGAACCGTTGAGGCTCTTCCTCCCTTCGGGTTCCATGGCTGCGCCGGCGGATGATTTTACGCACTTGCGAACCCCTGAGGCCTTCGACGTTTTCCAGGAGCCGCTCATTGGCCGCATTGAGCGAAATCCGCCGTTCCTCGTCTTCAATGGTGTAGCGGGAGATTTCCTCGCCAAACTCCTCCGAATCCCCCAGTGAGTAGTAGATGCCCTCGACGAGCATGTCTACGGGATGCGCCCAGGCCTGGCCGAGGCCGGTTCCGCCCTCTTCCCTGTTGTACCAGTCGATGATCTCCTTGTTGCGCAGTTCCACGATGCCGCGCTGCACAGCGCCGCGGGCCATGAGCATGGCCTTGACGTAGTCCATCGAGTAGGTCGCGGCGCGGGCGTCTAACAAAGCGCGCTGATGAAGCCCAATGGACACGACGGTCAGGATGGCCAGGACCCATAACACACAGATCAATACGAAACCGCAGTCCCGCCCCTTTGTGCCTGGCGCTGCGGGAGTCCAGCCACTCATGACGAACGCTCCTCAGCCAGCCCGAGTCGTTCCGCCTTGTAGCTCGTTGTGGGACCGCGAAAAGTAATCGAACTGGAAAAGGTGGTGCGGCCGGATGACGCGTTTGGGTCCTCGAGGGTCAGGGCCACCTTGAGGCCTTGAG
>Ga0315541_1004039_pt1 | contig 10952 bp, 8 predicted proteins | sample SalMarSW160190MG_FD_203095 | JGI IMG/M metagenome (GOLD analysis project Ga0315541, IMG submission 203095) | Salt marsh sediment microbial communities from the Plum Island Ecosystem LTER, Massachusetts, United States - Salt Marsh Sediment SW1601-190 ...
GAAGGCTCATGTTTTAGCCGCCAGATCAGGGCATTCAGCCAACGTTGCCCTGGTAAGGAAAATCAGGGAGGAATACGAAAAGAAGCTTATAACCACGAAATACCAGAAGAAGTCCAAGGGCAATTATCTTTTGGACATTAATGCCATTCTCAAGATAATGCCTCATCGTTATCCATTCTTGTTGGTGGACAGGGTGGAAGACATTCAGCCACGAAAGAGGGTGGTGGCGATCAAGAATGTTACCGTGAACGAACCCTTCTTCTCCGGCCATTTCCCCGGACATCCGATAATGCCGGGAGTTTTGATCGTGGAGGCCATGGCCCAGGCCGGAGGAATTCTGCTTTTGAACACGGTAGATGATCCGGAGAACAAACTGGTCTACTTCATGGGAATCGACGGGGTTCGTTTCCGGAAACCGGTTTTGCCTGGGGATCAAATTCGATTTGAGCTGGAAATGATCCAGTTCCGCCGAGGCACGTGCAAAATGCAGGGGAAGGCTTTTGTGGATGGGGAACTGGTCACCGAGGCGATTCTGATGGCAACCATTGTCGATAAATGAAGGTGAAAGGTTAAAGGTGTAAGGTTTTAGCTAAACACCTTAGACCTTGCACCTTAAACCTGAGAAGCGGTGAGTGTTCATCCTGCCTGGACGAACCGTATGATTCATGCCACGGCCATCATCCATAAAGGCGCTCAACTATCTGCTGACGTCAAGGTTGATCCTTATAGCATAATTAATGATGAGGTTGAGATCGGCGGAGGGACCGAAATAGGCTCCCACGTTCTAATAGACTCTGGAACAATAGTTGGCAAGAATTGCAGGATCCATCACGGGGCGGTGTTAGGAACACTGCCTCAGGATCTCAAATTCGGGGGCGAAAAGACTCACTTAACCATAGGCGACAACACCACCATCAGGGAATACGCCACCCTAAACCGGGGCACCGATTATCGTTGGAAGACCATCGTGGGCAAAGGATGTTTCATAATGATCTATGCCCACGTGGCTCACGATTGTCTCTTGGGCGATAACGTGATCCTGGCGAACTCGGTCAATCTAGCCGGTCATGTGGAGATCGGGGATTGTGCCATTATCGGAGGAGTGGTGCCGGTGCATCAATTCGTCAAGATCGGCGCTCATTCCATTGTGGGCGGGGGATTCCGGGTGCAAAAAGACGTATGCCCCTTTGCGTTGGTGGGGGGGTATCCTCTGAAGACCATGGGACTGAACATAATCGGTTTGAAGCGAAGAGGGTTTCCCGAAAAAACCATCGACACTTTAGCACAGGTGTTCAGGTTACTCTTCAGGTCAAAGCTCAATACCTCCCAGGCGTTGGAAAGGATAAAAGCAGAAATAGAGCCAATTCCCGAAGTAGGGCTGATCTTGGATTTTATCTCTAAGAGCGAAAGAGGAATCATCAAGTAGTTGTCCAACCAGATGCGGGTGATGAGGGCCCGTGCAAACGTGCTGAACCATATCTCCAGTCGGTGACAGCACGATTCCACTTATCAGTTTCTTCTCTCCTTCACAGACTCTAATCTTAGATTGACGAACCGAAAAAGTTTTGTTATACTTCTTTGACGGGAAAGGGGTTTAAGGTCTGACGCTTTGCCTTTAACCTAGCACCTTTAACCTTTCACCTTTTGAACAAGAGGTAAAGGGGATGGAAAAGGTCAAAGTTGGAGTTATCGGGGTAGGCCATCTGGGCAAGCACCACGCACGGGTGTATTCCCAGATTCCAGAAGCACAGCTTATCGGCATTCATGACACTGACTCGGGAAAGGCCCAAAAAGTCGCAGCAGAGTTTAATACAAGATACTTTGACGATCTAAACGATTTTCTGAAAGCCATTGATGCTGTCAGTTTGGTGGTGCCTACAACCTTTCACTATTCTCTAGCATGTGACGTCTTGGGCTGCGGAAAAAACCTATTGGTTGAGAAGCCCATCGCCGAAACGGTCAAGCAGGCAGAAGAGCTTGTTTCTTTGGCAAGGACAAAGAAGCTAATTCTGCAGGTTGGGCATATCGAAAGGTTTAATCCAGCCTTCAAGGCCATAGAGAGTTTAGAACTTGAGCCCAGATTTGTCGAATCCCATCGATTGGCCCAATTCAATCCAAGGGGGACGGATGTGGCAGTGATATTGGATCTTATGATTCACGACCTGGACTTGATCTTGAGTCTGGTCAAAAGTGAAGTGAGGAGAATCGACGCGGCAGCGGTTTCCGTAATCTCCGACAGCGAAGACATCGCCAATGCCCGTTTGACTTTTGCGAATGGCTGTGTAGCCAATATTACCTCAAGCCGCATCTCCGCTCGGCCTTTGCGGAAGATGCGCCTGTTCCAAAAAAACTCGTACGTCTCCTTAGATTTTCTGGAACGATCGGTTGAGATTTACAGATTGGTGGACACCAATTCTGTCTCGGAAGGGGAAAAGGAGCAGAAAACTGTAGTCGGGAATTTGCCCACAGGTGAGGTAGGCAAAACTATTATTTACGAGAAGCCGGAAATTGAAAAAGGAGATATGCTCACCTCAGAGATTGAATCGTTTCTGGATGCAGTGAAAAACAGAGCCAAGCCAAAGGTTTCCGGAGAAGACGGCAAAAGAGCATTGGAGGTGGCTTTGGAGATTGTGAACAAAGCCAAAGAACATAGGGAACGGAGCATAAAGCTTCAGACCTGTTGAGAAATTCGGGAGTGTCAAGCTTCAGCTTGACCGAGTTCAGCTGAATCTGAGCACTTCGGTATCTGTGTTGCAATGAATGAATCGAGAAAAATACTAATCGTGGCCGGAGAAGCTTCGGGTGATCTGCACGGGTCCAGCTTGATGAGGGAGCTACGGAGCATAAATCCGCAGATACGATTCCTCGGCATCGGCGGGGATAGAATGAAAAAGGAGGGATTGGAGCTGGTTTATCATATCGATAAGCTCTCCGTCATGGGCTTCTTCGAAGTGATTTCCAAGTTGAGCTTGATCCGAGAGGTAATGAAGACCATGTTGAGATTGGCAGAGGAGAGAAGACCAGATTTAGTGGTTTTGATAGATTATCCAGGATTCAATCTGAGATTCGCCAAGAGGGTAAAGAAGACGGGAGTCCCAATTGCCTACTATATCAGCCCTCAGGTGTGGGCCTGGGGAGGTAATCGGGTAAAAAAGATGAAGGGACTGATAGATAAGATGATTGTGATCTTCCCTTTTGAGGTAGAGATATACAAGAGATTTGACATAGACTGTGAATTCGTGGGTCATCCCCTGTTGGAAGTGCTAAGGCCGGTGATGTCCAAAGAGGATTTTCAGAGCAGATTTGATCTGCGAAAAAACGAAATACTGTTGGGAATTCTTCCGGGTTCCAGATGGCAGGAGGTCGAAAGGATCCTGCCCACCATGGTCGAAACAGCGGAACTGCTGGGGTCAAGGATCAGGAATCTGAGAATCATGTTGGGTCTGGCTCCGAGCCTCAAAAAGGAAAGCATTCAAAGGATATTGGATCAATTCAAAACGAGGGTAGACATTGTCGAGAATCTGACCTACGATCTGATGAAACACTCCGATATTCTTCTGGTTACTTCCGGAACCGCCACCCTAGAATCCACCATCTTAGGCACTCCATTTGTAGTGCTATATAAAACGAGCCCGTGGACATATCTTTTTGCGAAGAGCCTGGTGAGTATACCCAATATAGCTTTGGCCAATGTGGTGGCCGGGAAAAGGATCGTTCCTGAATATATACAAAACAAAGCCGTGCCCAAGGATATTGCGGAGGAAGTGTATGACATCTTAACCAGTAAACAGAGATATAAGTCCATTCAAAGTGAACTGAGTTTGGTCAAAGGGAAAATAGGAGAAGCTGGTGCCTCAAAGAGAGCTGCTCGGATAATCAACGGAATGATCTCTGGTCAGGGTTAACTTTCAAGGGAAGTTCTCGGAATTCGGGATGTATGGATGAAGGATTGGCTCAAAAGATCCAAGGATAACCTGGCGCTGTTTCTTGCATCTATAGTCGGCCCGATTTTCATATTCCTGTTGGGAAAGACCTTAAGGATCAGGTGGATAGGTGAGAAAAACCTGGACCCAATCAGAGCAAATAACAGACGAGTGCTCTATGCCTTCTGGCATGGAAGGATGCTTATCTTGTCGTATTCACACCGCTGGCAAAAAAGTCATGTTCTGATCAGCCAGCATCGAGACGGGGAGTTGATAGCCAGGATAATCAAGAGGTTAGGATTCGTTTCCGTAAGGGGCTCGACCACCCGGGGTGGCACCAAGGCCCTTTTCGAGATGGCTAAGAAAGGAGCGTCCGGTTACGATGTGGCCATTACTCCGGACGGTCCCAGAGGGCCGCGATTCAAGGTTCAGCCCGGGGCAATCTATATCGCCCAGAGAAGCGGACTGCCCATGATACCCATCAGCAACTCAGCCAAGAGACGCTGGACGCTTTCCAGTTGGGACGGATTCTTGATTCCCAAACCGTTCTCCAAGGCGGTGATAATGATCGGCAAGCCGATTTATGTCCCGCTTGAAGCAACTCCACAGCAGTTAGAAGAAAAAAGAGAGGAGTTGGAGAAAAGCTTGGTGGAATTGACGCAGAGGGCGGACAGCTATTTTTCCTTAAAGAGGTTGGAGTAGCGACACTTGTGTCGCGTGCAGAGACTGACACTAAAGCAGACTCAGACTGGCTGAGTGCCGGTAGCCACATTGGTGTCGCCCACGGAGGTTTGTCTGTCGGTGGGTTGTGCACGAGCGTCTGAACACAGGTAGCCGGGTTTATTTGGCCTTAACATGTATACACTTTACAATCTGCTTTTGAATATCGCATTTGTTGTCTCTTTTCCTTATCTCCTCCTTCGCGCGCTTTTGGGCAAACACGCGGTCTGGGAACGAACCGGAAGACTGTCGGAGGAGAAAATGAAATCCCTTTCGACGAAGAATGTCGTCTGGCTTCACGCCGCTTCGGTAGGGGAAGTCAGGGTAGTCTCCATCATTGCGCCCGAACTGAAGAAAATCAATCCAGATTTAAGTTTCATTGCTTCCGTCGTCACCGAATCCGGAAAAAAGGAGGCAGAACGGATTCTGAAAGAAGTTGATCTTGTGTTTCACGCTCCAATGGATCTGAAGAGATTTGTAAAAAGGGCTTTAGCTTCCCTCGACCCTTGCGCCTTGATTTTGGTCGAAACCGAGCTCTGGCCCAATTTGATCAAGGAGGCCAAAAAGCGAGGGTGCTCGGTAGCTCTGATTAATGGTAGGATCTCCGGTGAGTCGTTCTCCAAGTATCTCTTATTCAAAAGCCTTTTTTGCGAAACATTGTCGTACGTTGATCTTTTCTGTATGCAGTCTGAGGAAGACGCGGAAAGAATAAGAAGGCTCGGAGCGGAGCCAAACAAGATAAAGGCATTGGGAAATCTGAAATTCGACAGAATGGCGACTCAGATTTCGAAGATTGATAAGAACGTGCTGAAGAAGAAATTGTCTATTCCCGGTGAGCTCAGGGTGATAGTGGGGGGAAGCACTAGGAATGGGGAAGAGGAGATTCTTATTCGCGTTTTTCAAAGACTGAAAGACGAGTACGAGAACCTTGTTCTGTTGCTTGCCCCCAGACATCTTGACCGGACGAAAAAGATAGAAAAAATGCTCTTGAGTCACAAACTGGACTTCGTCCGAAGAAGCGAACTCGACGGTGAGAAGCCCTTGCAAAGTGCACGGGTAATCTTGCTGAATACTATGGGGGAGTTGGCTTCTATCTACGCCATGGCAGATTTGGCTTTTGTGGGTGGAAGCTTGGTCCCGCTGGGGGGGCACAATCTCCTGGAGCCTGCAGCCTGCGGGGTGTGCGTCGTCTTCGGACCTCACGTGGATCACTTCAAAGCTGCGGCGGATTTTCTGATTCGATGCGGAGGAGGCATAAAAGTCAAAAACGAGGAAGAACTTTATGCCCAGGTTTTGAGTTTGCTGAAAGATGAGGACAAAAGGAAAAGGATGGGAAAGGCGGCTTACGAGGCAATAAAGAAACAAAGCGGTGTTTCGCAAAAGACCGCTCAGCTGATTTCATCTCAACTCAAATGAAGTCGAGCAGATGAATGAGAAGTCTGTTTGAGAAGATTCAAAGAGAAAATACAGCTTCATCTATTTACTCCATAGTCAAGCTTTTTTTTTGCATCGTTTCTGCTTTCTATTGGTTGGGTCATCGTTTGAGAATTCTTGCATACCAGAGCGGAATGGTTAAGCCCAGAAAACTCAAAGCCAAAGTGATAAGCGTGGGAAACATAACCTTAGGCGGAACCGGAAAGACCCCTTTGGTGATGTATCTTGCGCAGAAACTGAAGGAAAGAGGAGTTAGAGTGGTTGTTTTGACCAGAGGGTATAAAAGAGAAAAAAAGGAATTGGTGGAATTGACGGGGGAGAACAAGAATAATATCCATTGGACGGAAGTGGGGGATGAGCCCTATCTTTTGGCCTCCAGGCTAGACCACATCCCGGTGGTGGTCTCCAAAGACAGAGGGACTTCCGGAGTTCGTGCAGAAAAGAAATATCAGGCCGAAGTCCTTATTTTGGACGACGGCTTTCAGCATTGGAGACTTTTCCGGGACCTAGATGTCGTGACGATCGATTCGACGAATCCTTTTGGAAATTCAAAGCTCTTTCCAGCCGGTATCCTACGCGAACCTTTGTCCAGCCTCAGAAGGGCAGACGTTTTCGTCTTAAGCAAGGCAGATCATGTTTCGGACAAACAAAACCTCGTCGGTGTATTGAGATCGTGCAATCAAGATGCCCCGATTATCGAAAGTACGTACAAGATTAATTCTATAGAGAGATTCTTTGGCGATTCGTCAAAGAACAGGGCGCTTCGCATCCGGGTGGAAGAAGGAGAATTAAAAGGGAAAAAGGTTTTGGCTTTTTCGGGAATCGGGAATCCTGTCTCGTTTGAGAAAAGTCTGGAGTCTCTGAAAGTTGAGATTTTGCGGCATCGCAAATTTCCTGATCACTTCTTTTACCAAGAAGCGGATGTCCTGAATTTGGAGGAAGAGGCTCAAAAGCTGGGAGTTGATTTTATGATCACCACGGAAAAGGATTCCGTGCGTATTCCTATGATGAGAGGCGAGCGAGTCCCGCTCTACGTGTTGAAAATAGATTTGATGATCACCATGGGGGAGAAGGTTTTCTGGAGAGAAATAGAAGGGTTGCTGAATCATGGAAATAAAAACTGACTTTCTGATCATCGGTTCGGGCATTGGAGGATTGTCCTATGCTCTCAAGGTGTCGGAGTTAGGGGACGTGGTCATAGTGACCAAGAAGGGGGACACGGAATCCAACACCAACTACGCTCAAGGGGGAATCGCATCGGTTTTCTCCAAGGACGATTCCTTTGAGCTTCACCTTGAGGATACCCTCAAGGCGGGGGATGGGCTGTGCAATCCGGAGGTGGTTAGAAGGGTGGTGGAGGCTGGTCCCGGGTGTGTTAAGGAATTGGCCAAAATAGGAGTGAACTTCACCAGAAAAAGAGGCGAAGACCATCAATTCGACCTGGGGCTCGAAGGTGGACATTCAAAAAACAGAGTGGCACACGTGGCAGATTTCACCGGCAGGGAAATAGAGAGCTGCCTGGTAGAGGCGGTGAAGAGCAAGAAGAACATCCGAATCCTGGAAAATCACGCAGCTGTGGATCTAATCACCCAGCACCATCTCCAAGGCTACAAACGGAAACCCCATGAGAAGATCAAATGTTGGGGAGCATACGTTTTGGATATAGAAAAAAATCAGGTGCTCACCTGTTTGGCTAAGATCACCCTTTTAGCCACCGGAGGAGCGGGAAGGGTGTATCTGCATACAACCAATCCCTCCATCGCCACCGGTGACGGCATAGCCATGGCTTATCGGGCGGGGGCTTCTGTTGCCAATCTGGAGTTCATTCAGTTTCATCCTACCGCCCTTTATCATCTTGAAGGTAACTCCTTTCTGGTCTCTGAGGCGGTGAGAGGAGAAGGCGGGATATTGAGATTGAAGTCAGGTGAAATGTTCATGGAGAAATATCATCCCCGAAAGGAACTTGCCCCCAGAGACGTGGTAGCCAGAGCCATAGACCATGAACTCAAAAGAAGCGGGGATGCCTGCGTTTATTTGGACATAACCCATCTGGATCAAAAATTCATCAAGCTCAGATTTCCCCAAATTTACGGAAAGTGCCTTTCTTTGGGAATAGACATAACCAGAGAGTGGATCCCAGTAGTTCCCGCCGCTCACTATGTCTGTGGTGGGGTGGTGTGTGATCTGGAGGGAAAAACCGGGATAGAGAATCTATACACCTGTGGAGAGGTGGCCTATACGGGCATGCACGGGGCAAATAGACTGGCTTCCAACTCGCTTCTGGAAGCGGTGGTCTTTGCAGATTTTGCCGCCAGAAGCTCAAAAGACGAATCTCGATCCCTAAAGGATCCTTCGTTTCCTCCCATACCCCAGTGGAGCTTGAAGGGAGTATTCGATCAAGAGGAGTGGGTGATCATCTCTCACAACAGGGACTGGATCCAAAGATTCATGTGGGACTATGTGGGGATAGTTCGGTCCAACAGGAGATTGGAGCAGGCGAGAAAAAGAATTCGTATTCTTCTGGATGAGATCACTCAGTTCTACAAGGTCAACCCGGTTACCTACGATGTGATCGAGCTGAGAAACATTGCCATCGTCGCCGGGCTCATCATCGAGTGCGCCATCCGAAGAAAAGAGAGCCGGGGACTGCACTACAATATCGACTTTCCAGAAAAAGACGATGAGAATTTCCTCAAGGATACCGTGTTAGAATCAGAAGAGGAAGCATAAGACATGAAGCCAGAGGAAACCATAATTGTTTTGGATTTCGGATCACAGTATACTCAACTCATCGCCCGGCGGATAAGAGAAAAAAGAGTCTTCTGCGAGATAATTCCTTGCAGTCAGAAGACAGAAACGTATAAGCACAAAAATCTAAAGGGAATAATCCTGTCCGGGGGCCCGGCCAGCGTATTTGACGAAAATGCCCCTCTTTGTGAAGAGGAAGTCTTCCAGCTTGGCCTTCCGGTCCTGGGGATATGTTACGGTCTGCAGCTTATGGGCAAGACCTTTGGCGGAGAACTGGAGAGATCGAAAAAGCGAGAATACGGTAGGGCCGTCATTAGAATTGACAACCACGAGGATTTGTTCTCCGACGTGAAGGATGAAACCACGGTGTGGATGAGCCACGGAGACCATCTTTCCCGACTGCCCCAGGGTTTTGAGGTTCTGGCGCATACCGAAAGCATCCCTCTTGCTGCGGTCAGAAATAGGGAGAGGAGAATATTCGGACTTCAGTTCCATCCGGAAGTCGCACATACCCAGGAAGGTAAGAAAATTCTCCATAATTTTCTTTTCAGTATCTGCAAGTGCGAGGGAACATGGACTCCGGAATCCTTCATCGAATCGTCGGTATCTCGAATAAGAGACGCAGTCAAAAGTGGCAACGTGGTCTTAGGACTCTCTGGCGGCGTAGATTCTTCTGTCTGTGCCATGTTGGTAAACAAGGCCATAGGAAACCAGCTTAATTGCATTCTTGTGGATAACGGTTTATTGAGAAAAGACGAGGCTCGGGAGGTAATCTCTGCTTTCAGACATCTTGATTTGAATTTGACCTCCGTGGATGCGTCCCAAAGGTTCTTGGATGAGCTAAAAGGGGTAACCCATCCGGAGAAGAAGAGAAAGATCATCGGCAAGGTGTTTATAGATGTGTTCGAGGAAGAAGCAGGAAGGATTAAGGACGTGGAGTTCTTGGTTCAAGGGACTCTGTATCCGGACGTCATAGAAAGCACCTCTTCAAAAGGTCCATCCGCCACCATAAAGTCTCATCACAATGTGGGAGGTTTGCCCCAACAGATGAGTCTGAAGCTGATCGAGCCTTTGAGGGAGCTTTTCAAGGATGAAGTACGGGAGATTGGAAGAAGACTCAAGTTGCCAGAAAACATAATCGGGCGCCATCCTTTCCCCGGCCCGGGCTTGGCAGTTAGGATACTGGGTGAGGTAACCAAACAAAGGCTGTCTTTGTTGCGAGAGGCCGATGATATTTTTATTCAACAGCTCAAGGAATCAAATCTGTACGATAAAATCTGGCAAGCCTTCTGTGTTCTTTTGCCGGTTCAGACCGTAGGGGTGATGGGAGACGAAAGGACCTATGAGAATGTCCTGGCCTTAAGGGCGGTCACCTCGCTGGACGGAATGACCGCCGATTGGGCCAGGCTCCCCTATGAGACTCTGGAGAAAACATCCAATCGCATAATAAATCAAGTCAAAGGAATCAACCGCGTGGTCTACGACGTTTCCTCCAAACCTCCCGCCACCATCGAATGGGAGTAGAAGTCCGGAAGACAGAATCCTTCTGTTCTCGTGATGCAGTCTTCACTGCATGAGACAACCCGGGCAAAAGACGCTCCTAACCTCCTGGTGTCTGCTCGTTCTCTTCCCAAACAGAGGAAGAGTCAAAGGTGAGTCACCAAGGCCGACAGCCGGTTGAGAGATAGACAGTCTTTTTGTTTTCTTGCCGCAAAAGACGGGCTTAACCCCCACCGCCGTAAAGTCCGCTTTTTCTCCGCCGATAATAGACCTATAAGTCTAGAAAAACCCTCCCCCAGTGCATTTGGTCAGTTAGGAAACAGTTAACCTTTCTCGCACTGATTGTCGTTGACACCTTTCAACGTCCCCGGTTGTCGTTAATTATCCGTCAAACAAGCTTCAAGCAAAAGGGGGACGAAACATGAATCCCAAAAAGATACTGCTGCTGGAAAGCGACATAAGCTTAGCGAAGGAGGTCGGTCAACATCTAACCGGGGAAGGGTACCGGGTGGCGACAGGATTGGAGGGACCTGGAACACCTGAGTTGGTCCGCCGGGAAAAACCGGATCTGCTCGTACTGGATTTTGACATGGCAGTCGGGCAGGACCCCAGCCTATTGGAAAAGTT
>Ga0315541_1004042_pt1 | contig 10947 bp, 20 predicted proteins | sample SalMarSW160190MG_FD_203095 | JGI IMG/M metagenome (GOLD analysis project Ga0315541, IMG submission 203095) | Salt marsh sediment microbial communities from the Plum Island Ecosystem LTER, Massachusetts, United States - Salt Marsh Sediment SW1601-190 ...
TGCCCGAGGCCGAGCCCGCTCAACCTGCAGCCCAGGTGGACGAGTTCGGGATGGCCAGGAGCGCCCGCTCCAGAGGCAGGGTTGCGGTGGGGGGTGTCGCCGGGCTAGCCTCGGCCGCCCCGGACCCCAGGACCCTGGTGACCAACCGGGGCGAGGAGGCGGGGCCGAAGAGGCCGGTGCACGTTGCCAAGAAGCCGGGGCGGAACGATCCCTGCCCGTGCGGGAGCGGGAAGAAGTACAAGAATTGTTGTGGGCGTTAGCGAGGGGACCGCTTCCACCCCTCGCAGCCGGCGCGTCGATTCCGCAGAGCTCGCGGCTTCGAGCGACCGGCGCCGTGTCCCTTCACTCTCCGAGCAGTTCGCTCGGCCCCAATAGGCGGACGCTCGGATCCTCGTCCCGGCGCTGCCTCACGGCGTCCGTGAAGCCGGCACGCGAGAAGAGGAGGTAATGCACCCCGTCCAGGCGGTCCGCGTAAAACGCCGTCCGCGCGACTGCGTCCCGCAGGTGCGTGAGCACATTCAGCCCCACGGAGCGATTCCACCACTTGCATTCGCCCGCGAAGGACCTCTCATCGAGGAGCCGCCCCGCCACGTCGATGTCGTGGTCCTTGGCCCAGATCTGTCCGACCACGCGTGCGGGGGCGGGAAGCACTTCCTGGGCGAACAGCCGGGTGTACTCTCGGCAGATCCACTCGAAGAGGCCGCCCATGTAATCGTCGAGGTTGGGCTCGATCCTGTGCGTCCACACGTCGCCGGCATGTCCTGCGGCCAGGGCGGAGGCGTTCGGCAGGTGGAAGCGGTACCAGAAAGCGAGGAAAGGGTCGTCCAGATAGTAGCGGCGGTCGCGCTCGCGCTCCGAGGCGTCGAGGGAACGGACGATCCGAATCAGTCGAAGTTCCTCCAGCTTCCGTATGTAGGGAGCCAGGGAACTGGAGTCCTGGATCTCCTGGACGCGTGCGATGATGTCTCCCGAGGCGGTGCAACCCTCGGCGACCGCACGTAGGATCGTGGCGTAACGGGTGACGTCACGGAGCTCCGCCTGGAGCAGGTTGTTCGGTTCGTCGGCAAGGGGGGCGCCGGTCGCGAGAACCAAGTCACGCACGTTCGCCGCAAGCGCCGCGTTGGGGTCGCACAGGTTCAGGTAGTACGGGATCCCCCCGAAGATGCCGTACGCGCGGAGCCGCTCCTCCGGCGTCCAGTCGGGAAAGAACCGGCCGACGTCGCGAAACGGGAGGGGCCGCACGTTCAGCTCAAAGGTCTGCCGGCCATGCATCGGGTTCTTCTCGCCGAGCAACCCCTCCATGAAGGAGATCCTGGAGCCGCACAGGATCAGATTGAGAGGACTGGCGCGCTCGCGTAGTCCGTCGCAGCACTTCTGGAAGATGGACGGAAGGGCATCGTCCGCCTCGCACAGGTAGGGAAACTCGTCCAGGACGACGGTGAGTCCAGGCGTCCGGGATCTGGCGACATGCTCCAGGTAGGCCAGGACCCCGGGCCAGTCCCCCAGGGAAGCCAGGAGCGGATCGCCTCCGACGATCCGTTCGGCCTCGATCTTGAACAGGTTCAGACTCATGGATGCGGCGATCTTGGTCGCCTGGTAGTAGATCGTCGGGCGGTCTCGGGTGGCTTCGACGAGCAGCCGCGACTTCCCGACACGCCGCCGGCCCAGCACCACCGCGACCGATGGCCGAGGGCGCGCAAGCTCGAGACGCAGCGCCTCTAGCTCCCCTTCACGCCCGATGAAGCGTCGGCCGGTCACATGTTCCCTATTACTGTGTATACGATTATCATAATCGAAAATATCATAATCACCATGGACGGTTGCGCGCAACTCAGGGGGGGGCTCCTATCGCACTGAATCGCGCAGGTGCTGCGGCGCGGAGGCGCCTACCGGACCCCGGAACCCCGGCCTATCCCCGGAACACGTCGTCCAGCGAGATCTCGAAGCGATGCCCGGACACGCTCCACTGCAGCACGTCGCGCACCACCGCCGACCCCTTGTCGCCGGGCTTCCACACCTCGACGGTGCGCTCGTCGGCGTCGAGGATCCAGAGTTCGGGGATCCCGTTCTCCAGATAGTGCTTGCGCTTCAGGTTGCGATCGTAGGAACGGTTGGAGGGGGAGAGGATCTCGACGACGAGGTCGGGAGGGCCCTCGACGCCGCGCTCGGGATCGACGATGCCGAGGCGCTCGGCCCGGACGAAGATCAGGTCGGGCTCCACCACGAGTTCATCGTGGAGGTGGACGGTGATGGGGCCGGGGAAGAGCCGCCCCAGGGCGTGCGCGTCGGCCGTGTCTGCCAGGATGCGAGAGAGGTTCAACACCACCTCCTGGTGCCGGGGGCGCGGAGCGGCGGTCACGAACAGCTCCCCGTCGACGATCTCGTAGCGGCGGGACGTGTCCTCGGGCGTCGAGAGGTAGTCCGCCCAGGTGTATCGGATGGTCGAAGGGCGTGGCACCGGGTTCCTCCTGGCCTACAGGGGCGACAACGGATCTTACCGGATCGCGGCGTGCGGTGGGAAGGGGGACGGGAACGCGTCATGCCCCGGAGCTCGCCGGGCGAGCGGGCGGGGGAATGCGTGAATGGGACGTCCCCCGCCACGGCCAGCGCGCACGAGAAGCAGTCGCCGAAGTCCAGGCCGGCGGCGTGGCGACCCTTGCCGAACCGGCGGAAACGCTTGCCCCGGCGCAGGGGTTGACTTACACTGTAGTGCAATGCAACCCACCGTAATCTAAGGGCCAGGAAGCTCCGATGCCATCCAAGCAACACAGCCTGCGCGTGCCCGAGGCGCTCGACCGGGAGGTCAGCCGTGAGATTGAGTTCCGTGGTGAGCGTGACTGGTCCAAGGGCGCGATCTCCTTGATGGAGGAGGCGGTCCGCGCGTCGCGGGTCCCCGGGGTTGTCTTCGTCCAGCGGCGGGATGGCCGTCGGGCTGCGATCGCCTTCTCAGGGCTGGAGGTCTGGGAGATCATCGCGACCTGGGAAGAGGCCGAGCAGCGCTGGGAGGATCTCATGGAGGCCTATCCGGAGCTGACCCAGACCCAGTTGCGAGCTGCCCTGGCCTACTACCAGGCCTACCCGGAAGAGATCGACGAGCGGCTCGCGCGGGAAGCGCGCTGGACGCCGGAGAAGGTCGCCGAGGAGCTACCGTTCACGCGTCGGATGGGCGCTTGACGCATCGTGGCCGGCACGGCCGGGAACGGCCGCGCTTCTACCTCGACGAGGACGTCCCGCACGCGGCCGCGGACGTCGGTGCCGCGCTGGGGTTGGACGTGCTTCCCGCCAAGGACGGCCAGTCGTCCCTGCCGCAGGACGATCCGATCCATCTCGAAACGGCGGCCCGGGATCGGCGGATCATGGTCACGTACAACCGGAACGACTTCCTGCTCGCTACGCGTGACGCGTTCGGTTCGGGGAGACCGCATGCCGGGCTGCTCATCCTTACGCACAAGCTCCCGCGCGATCCCACTCGCGTGGCTCACGCGCTCGCGCGATGGGCGGGGCAGCGAAAGGAGCAAGGGACGTGGCCGATGCAGGCGTACGAGGTGGACTTCCCGTCGCACTGAATCGCTGAATGCGCGCACGGGGCGTTCGCGGCCCGTTCCTATCCGTCCCGGGGCAGCAATCTGGGCGTGTGCCGCAGCTTGACGGCCCCGAAATGCCGGAGGTCGAGCGTGGCGATCGCCTGGGCCTCGATCCGTTCGGCGACCGCCATGACTGTCGCGTCCACCAGACCGAGGTCCAGGTCGCGATAGCGCTTGCTGAGCTCCGCCGCCCGCTCCAAATCGACGGGCGCACCCCACTCGACGAGATAGGCACCCGTAGCGACATCCTGAAGGAAGGTCAGGCGTGCCGATGCGCCGCCCGCTCGTCCGACCAGGTAGTCGATCTCGGGGAGCGTGGCCCAGGGAAGAACCCAGTGGCTCGGGCCCGAGCGGTAGCGTTCCAGGAGCGCCTCGTGGTGGCGATCCTCACGGTTGAGGAGGGCCAACATCGCGCTCGTATCGGCGACGATCACGTGTCCCTTCCGAACCCGTCGAGCAGCTCCTCCGCGCGCTCGGCGAGCTCGGCTCCGGCGCCAAGCATGCCCACCGAGCGAGGCAGGGTCGTGGCCGCCCGCCGGTTCGCATACTCCCGCACCGCCTGCCGCAACAGCTCGGCCGTCGAACGGCCGTCGGCCCGGGCGAGGGCTTTCATCCGGCGATAGTCGGCGTCCGGCAGATAAACGGTCGTCTTCACGATCTTCTCCATGCCATATATGGTAGCTGGTACCGAATCTGCGTCCAAGGCTGCCGGCGTGGATCGGCCTCCCATCCGGCTCGTTCGCCTCGTCCTCCACCACTCGCAGACGGCGCGTCGATTCCGCAGAGCTCGCGGCTTCGAGCAACCGGCGCCGAACTTCGCGCGGAACCAGTGGCGGTGCTCCGGGACAGGAGGAGAAGCTGCCGGACCTTCTCCGCTGGAGTTGAGCCTGCCTTACGCGACCGCCGTAAGCGCCCGCTCCATAAGATGCGCGAGGACCGGATCGCGCTCATCGAGCACGTCCTCCTTCGCGGTCGCGATGACCCCTCTGAACACGTCCGTTCGTGTGGCGACTCCGACCAGCTTCGCCATGTCGTCCACCGCAACCAGGACGTGGCTAGGCACGCGCACGGACAATCCGTGGTCCGCCGGCCCCTGCGCCAGCGGGTCCTCGAGGTGATCCCGCACGCGCCGCGCGAAGGCTGCATCGTCCCCGAACTGGTGGAGAAGAAAACGGAGGATCGCGGCACTGTTCGAGCGGGCCCCTGGCGCCCGGCGTTCGGCCAGCAACGAGAGCACGTCCGTCAGATGGCCTGGGAGACGCACGTTCACGACCTCATTCGGCCGTTCGATTCCGGCGCGGAGCTTCGGCGTAGACTGGTGCGGGACCATCGCGATGCCATCGCACTTTCGGCAGACGGCGACCAATACGTCGGGCACTCTGACGTCCGGATCTTCCAACACGACGGTCCGACGCTGGAAGACGACGACGGTCCGGCGCTCACATGTCGGGCAGATCGCCCTCGACTCGTCACCGTCCTTCCAGATCCTCATTTCCTTCTCCAGACGGATGCACGCTCATGAACATCGCGACACCCAGGTGGTCGTCGAAGAACACTTTGACGTACCAATGCGTCGCCCCATGGTCCGGGAAGAACTCGTGGACGCTGGTTTCAGCGTCGAAATCATGCACGCTCTGTCGGTACTGGGTGCCGTTGCAGCGGATCAACAGCTCTCGGACGTGTTCGACGGTCATACGTCCGGATTGGAGCCAGTTCTTGCGATATGCATCTTTTCGCGGCCAGTGCCCGATGCAGCCTTCCTCCAGACAGTCCAGCAACCGCCGCCGCGCATCATGGAAACCCATGCTCCACCGCGTCTAACGTATTACGAATGTCATACGATGTCCATGTTCCAGGTGGGGCAGAGCCCTGCTGGGTCTGGGCGCCGACCTCCATACAACGATGTCTGCCGGGTTGGGGCGCCTGAATGGCGCGGTGGGCGAGCGTACCGCGCTCTGCCTTTCCGCGCAGCGCTGGAGGCGCCGGCGAAACGCTCCGGCCATTGGGTTGTCACGGGCGTTAGCGAGACAGCCGCGCAAGCCGGTCCAGGAGATCGCGGGGCGAGAGAACCCGGACGTCGTGTCTACCGCGCACGGCGCGGTAGTGGCGGAGGGTTCCGGTGACGAGAGCATGTGCGCTCGCGGCTGCCGCCACCTCGAGGAAGGGCAGGTCGTCAGGGTCGGGTAGCTCCACGGGCAACGGCCTCGCGAACACCGCCTCACCGCTCCACTCGATGCCCTCGATCACGGCGCCGACGTCCTCGGGATCGAAACCGAACGTCGACCGCGCAAGGACCTGCCGGTACTCGCTGAGGACGCGCTCGTCGTGAAGCGGCACAAGGTCGCCCTGGAGCACCAGACGCAGCACCTGGGCCGGCGGGGCATGCGGCGAGAGCATCGCGGACACCAGCACGTTGGTGTCGACGACCACCCTCATACGGAACCGCGGCGGGCTCTTCGCGCCTCTCCAACCTCCTGGTTGATCACGTCCGCCGACATGCTCCCGAGCCCGCGCTTCTCCGCGCTTCTCTGCATGCGGGCCACCGCACGTAGCGCGCGCAACCGGCGGAGGAGCTCGATGGTATCCTGGACCTCCTCCTCCTCGACACCTACGGCGATCGCGAAGGGCTTGCCGCCCACCGTGAGGACCACGTCCTCGCGCTCCACGGCCTCGCGGAACTCCGAGGGGTGGTTGCGCACGTCTCTCCAGGTCACGAACTTTATGGGGTCCTCCTGTAGCAGATCACGCTACAAAGTCGCTACGTGCTCATCCGACTGCAATAGCGGTGGCGTGGGGGGGCACCTACTTCCTCAGTTGACGTGTGGCCCGTTTGGGCTACATTTTGCGGGAGACCAGTGAATGAGGAGGTGCGAGATGGGCAAGACGGCTACCGCGCGTGCGCGAATCGAACCGGAAATCAAGGAAGAGGCGGAGAGGATCCTCGGCGAGTGCGGGCTCACCGCATCGGATGCAATCGGTATGTTCTACCGCCACGTGATCCTTCGTCACGGCCTACCGTTCCCTGTGCAGAACTTCAATCACGAGACTCGAACGGTCCTTCGGAAGAGCGAGCGGGGTGTGGAAGTGACTCGTTTCGACTCGGCTGAAGCGCTGTTTGCGGATCTCGGGATTTGACGAGCTCCGCAGATTCGCCGCTGCAGCCGGCTCGAACCAACGCCTTCAAGAAGGATCTGGGGCGCTGCAAGAAGCGTGGCTACGACATGGACATCGCTCGCGTGGTCATGGGCCGCCTCATCCATCGTGAGACGCTGGATCCCGTGTTCAACGACCACCCACCCCAAGGTGAGTGGCGCGGCCACCGGGAATGCCATCTCGCGCCCGACTGGCTGCTGATCTACAGGACCGATCAAGACGTCATCACGTTTGAGCGGACGGGCACGCACTCCGATTTCTTCGACGAATAGGGTAGCCGACACTCAAGCCACCGCCCTCGCCCTGCTTTGCGTGGGCCGCCGCAACTCGATCTTCCCCTCCCCGTCCATGATTTTGACTTCCAGCCAGCGCTGGAGGTGGTGCGCGAGCCGAGCGGGGTGGCGCCGGGGAATCGATCCGGGCACGATGAGGACCCCGCAGTGCGGGGCGTGCTCCTCGAAGAAGCGACGGGTCAGCCAGGGCGTGGGAACCGGCTCTATCGCACTGTTCCTTCCGCCCGCCGCGCGCGGCGACGGGGGGACTTCGGCGGCATCTCCTGGATCAGCACCTGGGTGTCGATATCGAGCCCCTTGGACAGGCGCCGGATCATGGGAAGGGTCAGCGAGCGCTTGCCCGAGAGGATCTCGGAGACCCTGCCCCTCGACCCGATCATGGGCTCGAGGTCCCGGGCACGGAGGTTTTTCTGCTCCATGCGGATCCGGATCGCCTCGAGGGGGTTCGGGGCGTCCACCGGCCAGTGGCGTGCCTCGTAGGCCTCCACGAGCGTCACCAGGACGTCAAGGCGGTCTCCTTCGGGCGTTCCGGGCACAGCGTCCATGAGCCGTTCGATCTCGGCAAGGACGGCCTCATAGTCCTGCTCGTTGTGGAGGGGCCGAACCGTGATCTCCATCAGATGCTCTCCGCGTCGATGCTGTCGTATTCCTCGTGCGTCCCGACGAACCTGATGTACACCACGCGATACGCGTAGTTGACATGAACCACGACCCGGAAGCGGTTGCCACCCACGTTGAAGACCACGCGACGGCCCTTGAGGATGCCGGCATCGGCATACGTGGTCCGTACGTCAGCGGGCGTGGCCCAATCGGCGCGGGCTACCGTGCTGTACCACACCCCGAGGGGCGTTCTCGCCTCCGGACCCCGGGAGTGCTCGTCACAGAATCGGCGAATCGTGCCTCTGGCGATGATCCTCACCGAAGAACCTACTTTGCTCCCATGGTGGGAGCAACCCTGGGAAGTCCCTGTAGCCCTCTTGTGGAACTCTTGCTTCCAGGGGGTGGCCCGAGAATGCCTCGCTGGGACGGGCCAGGTACGCCGTTGCCTACCGGGTCGACTTCGGGTGACCGGGCGAGGCGCCAGTCATCCAGACCGTTCGAGTCTCGTCATCGATGCAATACCAGATCCGTCCACCTGCGGTTACTTCGTGCTGCCACTGCTCCAACTCCCGCCCGTTCACATACCGGGTGCCCAGGTTCCCCCTCAGCGCGTGTTGGCGAGAATCGCGCTGTCGCGGATCCTTCGTGATTCGTTCCCACGCCACTCGAGCACTGGCGGCGGCGACGGCGCAGATATACTCCCAGCCCTTCGCGGCGTCGCTGGTCGCGAACCGGAAATCCCAGCCGGCGGCGGCTGGCGGTGGGGCCACGCGATCCCTGCGCTTTGGCACCGCAGCTCAGCTCGCCGGAACGCTCACCGGCATCCCGTCGGCGACGACGGACTTTCGCAGTCGCCGGGCAAGCCTGGGGTCCGCGTGGATCTCGGCTGTTGCCCGCCATTCGTGGAACATCTGAGCGAGCGCGGCGAAGTTGTCGACATCGGCCGAGGCAGCCAGCGTCCGCGTCAGATCACGCACGAACTCGGCGCGGTCGCTCTTGGGCAGAAATGAAGTCCAAGGGAACGCCTCTTCGACCGCCTCGCCCAGCGCGTCCGGACTCTGCACGGCGAGGCTTCGCAACAGTCGGACCACCGCGCCAAACGCGTCACCACGGGTCTCCGCTCGGTCCTCCTGGCTCAGCCTGAGGGCCGGCGCATTCCGGCGTCGGAGCACCACGTCATGCTGCTCGGTCTCGCCCACGACTTCCTTGGGGTGGCGGAGAAGCTCAGAGAATTGTCGCTCGATGACTCGCATGAAGTAATGATATCTGAAGTAGTTCAGAAGTCCATGCCGATGCTTCGGGGCGGTTTCGCCACCCACGTCCGCTCTCGCCGCCGGCGACTCTCCGGCTTCAGGCCTTCGAAGACCTGGTCGCCGGGGATCAGCTCGCCCCGCCTGGCTTGGTCGAGCCCGGTCGCGACCGCACCGCGGAGCTCCAGGGAGATCTTCATGGTTGAGGGCTCCAGGGTGAAGGGCGGATGCCGCGTCACTCACGCCTACGCTCAGCTCCGGAACAGTTCCTCCAGGAAGATCTCGAAGCGATGCTCGGAGACGCGCCACTCCAGCACGTCGCGCACCATCGCCGGTTCCGTGTCGCCGGCTCTCCACACCTCCACGGTGCGCTCGTCGGCGTCGAGGACCCACAACTCAGCGATTCCGTTCTCCAGATAGTGCTTCCTCTTCAGGTTGCGATCATAGGAACGGCTGGACGGGGAGAGGATCTCGGCCACCAGGTCGGGCGGTCCCTCGACGCCACCCTCGGGATCGACGATGCCAAGGCGATCCGCCCGGACGAAGATCACGTCGGGCTCCACGACGAGCTCGTCGTGAAGGTGGACCGTGATGGGTCCGGGGAAGACCTTGCCCAGGTGGTGTAGCCGTGCATGGCCCCGCAGTGTCTCTACCAGATTCGCCACCACCTCCTGATGCCGCGAGCGGGGAGCGGCTGTCACGAATAGCTTCCCGTCGACGATCTCGTAGCGGCACGAGGTGTCCTCGGGCGTCGAGAGGTAGTCCGCCCAGGTGTAGCGGACGGTCGAGGGGCGTGGCACCGGGTTCCTCCTGGCGAAGGGGGTCGACAACAGATCTTACCGGATTCCGGCGGGCGGTGGGAAGGGGTAATCGAATGAGTCATGCCCCCGAAGCTAGCCGGGCGTTCGGGCGGGGGAATGCGCGAACGGGACGTCCCCGGGCCGGGGATCGGGACTGCGCGGTCACTTCGGCGCCGCCTCCGCTCCGGAACGCCTCGGGCGACCGCCCTTTCGCCCGTTGGCCCGGGCGGCTCGCGTCTTTGCGTCGCTTCGGGCCCTACCCATGATCCGCGGTGCCCATTCCCGGAGGTTGAGCGCCTCTTCCATGAGGCCGGTCAGGGAGGCGTGAACGTCGAGGTCGTGCCAGTGGAGCCCATCACCGCTCGGCGAGATGCCCACGTTCGAGAGCTGGTGGGTGCTCGCGTCCTCGAGGCCACGGACGTGTTCGGGGGCGAACCCGAAGGCGTACCCGTTGCGGAGCCGCACGAAGACGAGGGCCTGCTCCGCATCGTAGGTGGCGGCATGTGCCCGCGGCTCGACACGATCTGCCTCGCGGGCTTCGCGGATTGCGCGCCGGTTCTCGTCAACGAATTCGTCGTTGCGGTCGTGGGTCTGTCTGGCCATGAAGCCGCCTCCATTCCGCGAGGAAATGCTGCTGATGGTGCTGGACGATCCGGACTGCCTCGCGAGCGTCGATCCGTTTCATGTGGTGATTCTGCCACAGCGCCGGGGGCGTGTTGCCTTCTCCAAGGAGAACAAGGACCTCACCACCTTCCGCGCATTCGACGTGTACGTGCGGTGGTTCGTGCTCTCTGGGCGGGCAGTACAGGTATACCTTGAAGTCACTGTCGTCGTAGAGTCTTACCATGCCGATTCTATAACCGAGCGTTAGGTTCTGCAATCCCCTCGACAGGTCTGGAAAGGCCGTCGCGGAAGACCGCACCGCAAGACCGAAGGGGCCACAACCCATACTTCAGGTAGAAGCCGCGCACCTTGTCGTCCTTCGCCTGGACCTCGACCGCGACGACACCGAGCTCGTCGGCGATCCGGACGATCCTCGCCAGCGCGTCGAAGAGAAGGGCCTCGCCCAGGCCTTGTCCCTGGACGGACCGACAGGTCGCGAGGCGTGCCAGGAGGGCAACGGGGATCGGCTACCGAGGAAGGCGCTTCCTGAGGTGTTCCGGGACATCGGTGAAGCTCACGCTTCCCGCGCAGATCGTATAGAAGCCGACGACCCGCCGCTCGCCCTCGAATACGGCCACGAAGGTCCGACCGACTCCCCGTGCCT
>Ga0315541_1004044_pt1 | contig 10942 bp, 6 predicted proteins | sample SalMarSW160190MG_FD_203095 | JGI IMG/M metagenome (GOLD analysis project Ga0315541, IMG submission 203095) | Salt marsh sediment microbial communities from the Plum Island Ecosystem LTER, Massachusetts, United States - Salt Marsh Sediment SW1601-190 ...
AACCCTACTGTAGCATCTGCAATGTCTTTGACCGGTTCTTTCGCAATGAGTTTGTTAGGGGGTTGTGACCATTGTCCCCTTATGTGCAGGCGAATGAGTCGGCCCTTCAGATTAGTGAGAACATCAACGCCTGGCGTGCGCTTCAACAGTGTTTCAAGTTGATTTAACGGCACCGCCATAACACGTACGTCTATTTGTTCGGTTTGCAAGTTGATTGTTCCACCGGGCTCAGCCTCTATCGCAGCAAGTCGATTGGCAATATGAGCGCTTTTTATCGTTAGTGTCGGCCCTTTATTCGTAAATGTCGCTTCGAAGTCAGATAGGGTGGCTGGATCGAAGTTTGAAAGGCCCACAGCGCGAAATATATCCGGGATTACGGGCAGGATGCTCGTATCGGCGTCATCAAGAAGCATTACTCCATCACCCTGAATGTTCTGAAGTTCTCTGCCGGTTCCACTGAATCTGTAGCTGAGCGTCATGGTACCTTTTGTTGCTTTCTTCTTACTGGCTATTATCGAAGACAATGCCGGCAAGTTGATAGTCTGAGCAAACACCTGACCGCTGTATTCAACAGGTTCGTTCCACTTCGTTGTGTAGTAGAACGCCCCGTCGACTTTTCCTTTGCAGAGGGTAGCGGTGAGATCGTTAATGTCGATTTGGCCATCGCTCAGTTCGAGCGTTGTAGTAAGGTCTTCTGTTAGCAGGTTTTCATTGATGGCCACAGTCCAGTTAGTAAGTTCCGCCTTGCCTTTTGGTAGTAGGCTTGTCGGCTCCTTCAGAAAGCCGTTTATGGTCAAATCGGCGTTCAGGTCACCATGTGCACGGATTGATTCGGGGGCTTTCAGCAAAGCCAATGCGAAGCGCATCTCCGGCTCGATGACTTTGTGTTTGATTTGGATGGATAGCTCGGCCTCGGAGTTCTCTACATTGAATATACCTTTCGCGACCAAGAATTCCGATGTCTCGGACGCAGGCCTACCGACGGATACTTCGTAAGAACCGTCTTTCCTTACCGCGGAAAAGAAGAGGTCGTCATATACGGGCTCTGACACTTGTTCGTTACCTAAACTGATAGTTAGTCCCTTAACAGTCAGTTTATTCAGATTGAGCTTACGTTTTGTGCCTGCTGAAGGTTTTGGAAGCCGTACGGTTGGCAGTATCGAATTAACGTCTGTGGAACTTATGCGAACATTTAGGTTGTTAACTACGATTTCCTTTACAGAGGGCTTTAGACTCGGCCAGTTTGCCAGTTTCGCAGTTATCAGCTCGGCATCTAACCATGCCTGCCCGGCTCTGTTAAATAATTTTATGCCTTTCAGGACGATCGGCCCGGAGTAATTTAGTTCGACACGTTCAATTCTGACCTGTCCGCCAAAGAGCTTGGACAGTTTTGTTTCTGCTTTTAGACGTGCAATGTGAGGAATTATCAATAGAGTGGCGACAATAATTATTGCAGCTATTGCGCAGCCAAGGCCGAGGATTGTCCAGAGGACGCGTCTAAAGCGTGAAAAGGCTTCTGCTCTATAGTTTCGCTGCTGAGACACAGAGATAACCTCCCCAATAGCTAACAACAGCGCCAAGCTTGGCTATAGCAAATACAATTACCGACAATAAGTATGCATACGGCAAGGCATTATGTCAAAAACAAATTGACATAACCGCATTGCCTTTCTACTATTGAGAAAACGAAGAACTTAAAACGCAAAATGCCCTAGAAAACTGGGTATCTTGTCATTTTCGAGCGAACCGAAGGTGAGTCAGAAATCTGCTATTAGTAGATTTCTCCACTTCGCCCCCGTTTCTGTCTTCGACAGAAGACACGGGGGCTTTGGTCGAAATGACATCTGGTCTTTTCTATAAAGCAAGTGCAAAGCGTAATCCGCCTATTGCGGACCACAGTTTTGCTCTTTTACTTATAAACTTTTGCTACTTATGCCCAGTCATAACTTAGCATATATTAAGATAGACGAGTTGGAAATAATCGGCTATTCAGTCGCAGGCGAGGAAACTGTGGTTGCAATGCCGCAGTTGGACGTCTGCTTCGATATCGGTAAGGCACCGGACCAGATTATTTCAATTAACCATGTTCTGCTCACTCATGGCCACATGGACCACGCTGCAGGATTTGCGTACTATCTATCGCAGCGTAATTTTTGCGGCATGTCACCGGGAACGATATTGGTTCCTCACAATCTCTTAAGACCGATTCGGGAAATAATTAATGCCTGGGGTCGCCTTGATGGCAATGAGGTGCCGGGTAAGGTGGTTGGTGTCAAGCCGGGCGATGAATATCAGATAAAGCCGAATTTGTTTGCCAGGGCGTTTCCTACAAAGCATAGCATTGGCTCCGTAGGGTATTGCATTATCGAAAAGCGAAAAAAGCTGAAGACCGAATATGCCAAGCTTACCGGGCAGCAAATTGTTGAGCTAAAAAAGAAGGGTGTGGAAATTGATTGCCCGCTTGAGATACCAATCGTCACTTACGTTGGTGATACGCAATACGTTGATTTCTCGCAATTGAAATACATAGTTGAAAGTAAGATCTTGATTGTGGAGTGCACTTTTTATGAGGACCAGCATACCGACAGGGCGGAAGCTGGCAAACACATGCACATCACCGAGTTCACCAGTCTGCTCGATAAGCTTGACAATAAGCACATCATAATTGTACACACGACGCAGCGAACACCAATGCGAGAGATTCGTCGGCTGTTAAAAGAATCACTATCACCGGAAAAGCATGAGCGCACTATCTTGCTTATGGACAGAAGATAAAAGTAGCTTAATTCGTAGCTGTCCCATTATAAATTTGGGCTTATAAAGCATAAAAGGTTCTTATGCGGAAACTATATAATCCATAATTAAGCAAATTTCTTCACCAATCATGAAACTGGATTTCAAAGACAAAGAGAAAAGAGGAAGATTTCCTAAACATGGTTGGGCCACAAACTCAGAGGGCATTTGCCTAATTTGGCTGCCAATAATGAGGGTATTAGCTAATTCCAATAAAGTCAGAACTGAACTCGGCCTCTCAAAAATTACAAATAAAAACTGGGAAGATGTCATTTCATTATTTAGAACGCTTGAAAATCTATCAATAATCTTGCGGGAACTGGCAGTCGCAATGAGGCATATTTCTTCATTGGATCCAATTACTGGAAACAGTAATTCAAAAAATAGAGAGTACTATTTACTTGGATTGATAAAGGTTTATGTAGATACTTCTATTATGTATTTGCGTAGATTGGCTGACGATTTTTGTCGCTCGGTTAGATATGTGCTATTCGATAAATTTGAATCTTCACCAAGAGAATTCAAAAAATTAATTAATCTGGCAATGCTTGATGAAAATAAATTAGTTAAAGCTGGGCTTCTTTGTGATATTGGTCAATTAAAGGAAGTGATAATCGAGAATACTTATTGGTTCAGAGATATACGTGGGATGAATAGAGATGGCCACGGCAAAAAAGGCTATCGGGACATATTAAACCACCATTCTAGCTCTATCGAAACAACTCGTGACCAAACAAATAATGGCCCGTGGCAAACCAAAGCACTATTGCGCTACATGTCAGAGTCCAACGTTATGAGTTTTGATTTACTGGCTTTCGTAGAAAGATCGGTAAGTCAGCTATGCGATTTTTGGACGCGACTATACAATATTTTGCCCTATAAATCAGATGACTACAAATCGGGAGCCAACTTAAGAGAGGGCGATATCTTCTTTATTCTTGGTGACGATATTGATACAACTCGAATGTGGCCAAAGATTTGAGGTAAGGTTATTTATAAGTTGCTGGAGTGGAACGTGTGGGGCACGTGGAAACTTAGCGTATCGATAATTAAATCAGGAAATATATCACGAATGATTTTATTCAAAATCTGCTATATGAAATAATTACATCGCAGGGCGGGAGTTTGTCAGGCAAAGGTCCACAAGTTCATCAATGACCGCTGTGCCGGTGCACATGACGGTGTCGGCTCCGCCCCAATAGAGTTTCAAGGTTCCATCCTCTTCAGGAACAGCCCCACAGGTAAAGACAACATTATGCACATAACCAACACGTTCCCATGGGTCTTCAGGTTGTAATATCCATTGGTCGGCCACGCCGAGAACTACAGCAGGGTCATTGAGTTTGTGCAACGCAACGCCGAGCCGATATACATGTCCATCCATCGTGGGAAAAGCACCGTGGTAAATGTTCAGCCAGCCTTTGTCGGTGCGAATCGGCGGAGCGCCGGGTCCGATTTTCATCTGGTCCCAATGGTACTGTACGGGTTTTATCACGACACGTGAATCGCCCCAGTGGCGCAGGTCGGGTGAATAGCTTATCCAGATCGACCAGGGACTAATCTCCGAATGCGGCCTGTCGAGTCTTACGTACCTGCCATCGATTTTCTCAGGAAACAATAAGACATTTCTATAATCGGCTTCAGTTATGAGTGCGACTCTTTCGATAGATTTGAAATCTGTAGTTTTAGCGAGTCCGATGCGCACGCCATGCCTCGAATAAGCGCTATACGTTATATAGTTTGTGCCTTCAAGAAAAGTAATGCGTGGGTCTTCGACGCCGAACTCTTCGTACTCGCAGAATACCGGCTCTTTGCTCGGCAATATAAAAGGCTCGGGTCGAGCCTTGAAGCGAAAGCCATCTTCACTTTCCGCAAGGCCTATTATTGATCGGCCTGTGGCGAGGTGTGAGCGGAACAACATTATGTATCGGCCGTTGAATTTCGTGACGCCAGCGTTGTGAACCGTCTCGACGGGATAGGGTATATCTTCCTTTGTCAGGATGGGATTGTGTGTGTATCTTTTTACAATTTCTTTCCTCATTTGTCTTTTTTCTAAGCAACCCCAGATTCAAGAATCTGGGGCTAAATTTACTTTAATCGTGTCTTAAAACATAATTTATCCTGATTTTCAAATCTTTTATGCTGAAACAATATCTTTTGTCATAACCTTTAGTCAATACTTTGCTGTTAAATCCATTTTTTTGCAAGGCATATGTGCTTACACGTTTGTATCTTTGTACTATTTGCGATATTGATTCTGAACAGGATTCGGCAACTATATGAATATGATCACTGCAGATAGTAAAGGCGCATATTTTCTGATTTATCCTTTTTGATTCGGCGAGAATAATCTCTTTTACTAATCTTTTTTGCGATTCTTTTAATTTGACAGGTGTTCTTTTTAGTTTTTGTTTATTCGTCAAATATAACTTGTTATCAGGTTGTAATATTCTTCAGTTTTTGACCCAGCCTCTTTCGTCTCCCTGAAGCCAGCTTCCATAGGTTGTCCATGTCAACATACATCCAATCATTTTTATTTTTCTTTTTTAGCCCCCGATTCTTGAATCGGAGGTTATCGTACGGAGAATTAATTATCTTGGTTGTTTCAATTCATGTATTTCAGTACTTTCCTTCTCTGCGAAATATTTCCTCGTACACCTTTTCGTATCCATCTACCATCTTATCGATGGTAAAGTTCTCTTCCACTCGCTGTCGGCACTTCTTACGGTCTATGCGGCCGATTTTGCCTATGGCCTCCACCGCTTCATCGACATTATTGACTAAATAGCCGGTTTGTCCATCTGCGATGACTTCGCGACATGAGCCTAAATCCATTGCGATTACAGGCACGCCGGCAGCCATTGACTCGGCCATCACTAAGCCGAATCGTTCGGGAATCAGATTAAGATGAATAACCGCGTAGGCTTCTTTCAGCAGTGCATCACGCTGGATCGGATTAACGGGACCAATGTATTGAATCGAGGAATTGTTCAGATGGGGCTTGAGCAGAGTGTCGAAGTAGTTTTGGTCCTGAATTATGCCCGCTATTATCAAATCCATGCCGCATTTCTTTGCCAGTTCTATTGCCAGATGTGTTCCCTTGTCGTTGTGTATTCGTCCGTAATGGATAAGTTTGTCTCCAGGTGTTTCTCTAAAGGTGAGGTTAGAAAGGTCTATACCGTTGTAAACGGTCGCGAGGTATGGTAGCTCTTTGTCTCTATCCGCATCGCTGATGGAGACATAATAAGTGTCTTTGTGATCACGGTAAACCCGCAGAATATCGGGGTCGGAAAAGCCATGAATGGTAGTCAGCATCGGCGTTTTTATAAACGGCAGATATGTCAGCGGCAGATAATCGAAGTTGTTATGGATAAGGTCAAACTCATCTACACGTTCAAGCACCTTAGAGATGTGCAAACAGGTCGAGACAAGAGGAATTTGAGTTTTGTCCTCTTCGTAACCTTTATTAATAAAACTAACAAGTTTTGCTTTTGTGATTGAATCTTTAGTGGCAAACAGTGTTATGTTTTTCCAGCCGCGAGCTACAAGTCCTTCGGTGATATTGCTCGCCACGGTTTCCCAAGCGCCATAAGCTCTCGGCGGTGTTCGCCAGGCTACAGGTGACAGGATCGCAATCCGTTTGCTTTTAATTTCGCATCTCGTATCTCGCATCTCGTATCTCGTTTTGTATCTCGTGATTCGCTTCACGCTTCACGAGATACGCTTCACGCCTTTTCGCACTTGTTCTTTTATTCTCTGAATATGTCCTCGTCCCAAGCCTTTGACCTCGCAGCCAAGCTCGAAATACCGGCGAATCTTATCATCACTGAGTATGCCGAAGCAGTCAATGACAGCAAGTGGTCTGCCAGCCCATTGTGCAATCTGATCTGGGTCCAGATCCAAATAGGGCTCGTGCGGCACAGCTAACACGACAGCTTGTACATCCTTGATTGCGACGGGCAGCTCACTTTGCACTTGGATGTTGGCTAAGCTTTGTTGGTTGCGGAAGAACCTCGCCCACGAATGACCAGGTGCCGGATACACATCCTGTTTCTCCAGTTCGTACCAGTGCTCCACATAGGGATCGTGAATCCGCATCTCAGCTCCCATTTCAGTTAGCTTCCTGACGACAATTTCCGAGCCGCTATAGCGGGTGTCACCGACATCCTGGCGATAACTGGCGCCACACAACAGAACCTTTGCGCCGGCTATCTGCCGACCCATGTTGCGAAGTGCATCACGTGTTAAAGTAGCTACATGGAGACCACGAGTGTCGTTAATATCGATAGCCGTCGGCGTTATTTTGAAGATATTATCTTCAAAGCCGAGAATGTGCTTGTATGCCCAGTAGCCCAAGCCGCCGTCCTTTGGCAAGCAATATCCACCAATGCCTGGACCTGGGAATATTATGTTGCTGTGTGTGGGTCGCACTTTGATCGCTTTGACGACTTTAGTTAAGTCTACGCCGTTCCGCTCGGCGAACAGACTCCATTCATCAAGAAATGCCAAAATGGTTGCGCGGAAGGAATTCTCGACGATCTTCGTAGTTTCAGATTCGATGGGCCTGTCCATCACGGTCAACGGGAATTCTTCGGTGTTCAGAACCTCTTTTAGAAACTTCTCCACACGCTGCTTGGCTTCTTCGTTGCAGCCTGAGCACACTCGCCAAAAGTCGCGAATGGATGAGACGTAATGTCTCCCAGGCATGACGCGCTCGAAGCTGTGCGCCAGCAGCGGTTCAGAATCAATGCCCCGCCCGGCAAAGGCTCTCTTTAAGATCGGCCAAGCTACAAACTCTGTTGTGCCAGGCGCTACTGTGGTTTCAATCAATGTGAGGCATTTTGGGGGTATCTTTTCTCCAATTGTTTTTATTGTTGCCTCGAGGGCGCCCATCTCAACGTGACCAGTACGCATGTTCCCAAGGTCTTTCTTGGTATAATCACACTGAACATCTACGACGACACAATCCGCGAGCTTCAGACAGTCGCTGTTGAAGGTGGCCACCAGCGTTTTTTTCTCCAAAACACAACGTTTTATCATCGGTTTAACTTCCGGGTCTTCCGCCTTGACTGGAGATTGTCCCTTGTTCAGAAGAGGGATTTTCCAGTAGCTGCGAGTGCTTGGGCGCTGACAACCAATGGCGAATTTGCTTGGTTTGCCGGCCTTTTTGTCAGTCGTGTCAGCAATAATAGCTGCCATTACGGCACCAACAAAACCAACGCCCATCACTACTACAATTTCTTTGCCCTCACTATGGGCGGCTTTTACAAGCGTCTCAATTCGTTCAAATTCGGCGGCGTTCTCATCGTCTGTTGGTATGGCGAATTTCTCACCTGTTGGGCTTACTGAATAATCTGCCATTATTATTGCCTCGTTAAAATGTCCCCTGTTTGACTCTTAGGATTTATACTAACCTAAACTTATGTTTTTCCGTTTGGATTTGCAAACAGCCGCTGAGAGTTTACCAGCAACGGTCTTTATATCAAGATTTTTCCCATTTTATCTTAGTCGAGATTACGCTTAGTTTAGTTTCAGAAGAGTTTTATTTTGTGCTACAAAGGCAAAAGTGGTAAAATGGTATTTAGGGTTTATACCAATTGTGAATAATTAATACGCTTATTCGTGTCATTTCGAGCGAGCCGTAGGCGAGTCGAGAAATCTATTTGAACAGATTTCTCCACTACGCCCCAGTGCTTTCTTGCGAAAGCAAGAACAGGGGCTTCGGTCGAAATGACATAAGCGCAAATTTTAATCACAATTGGTATTAAGCGTATTAGAGTAACATGTCCCAGCCATATTTGTCTTACTTGGCGGGAGGGTAGTAGTGAAAAAACTTCATCTGTTAATTTTATTTCGGCTCCTCTTTTTCGTTGTCATGCTAAGCAGTTCTATTTCCGCTGAGACGGCAACCTTTCAATATCCGTACTATCTGCTGGATAAGTACAGTCCTGACGGCGACTGTTGGATGGGTATGAACGCTAACGGAATCTACCAGGTTCCGGTAGTCCCAAAGGAATGGCTTGTTGGCCCTCCACTCTCAGACAAATCAGCCGTCACTTTGCCTACAGACCATTGGGTTGAATTGGGTTTTCGTGGTAAACTAATTGATGGTCCCGGCGATGATATATTCCTTATCGAGTTGGGGCCGGTAAGTGAACAAGCCCGCATCTTCATCACAGATGGTGCTGGACAAGAGTATCTGCTCGGCTTAGCCACGGCTGGGAGCACCGGTGGGGGAGTGGCCCCTACGGAGATTGGTTTTGACTTGGATGGTATCTTCCTACCTTTTGTGCCATGTGCAATTCGCATTCTGGCAGTTGATATGGGGGGAGGTTCACCCGGATTCGACATTGCCAATGTTCGCGCGCGAATTGACAGTACTTGTTGTGAGGTTGCTTGCGGCCCTTATCCACCTAATGGTGCCACAAATGTTTTTCCTTACGCAGTGCTTAATTGGTCGCCTGGGTGTTCCGCTGATGGGCACATTGTTTACCTTAGTACTTCATTTAGTGATATCTTCACAGACGCAACTCCGGTCAGCAATCCTTCGCAGCCGCAGGATGCTAACAGTTATCATCCTTCCGGCCTTGAGTTAGGTAGAGCTTACTACTGGCGCATCGACGAAGTCAACCAGACTGACTCCAATGATCCATGGAGAGGTGATATCTGGCGTTTCACAGTACCCGAGTGTGTTATGATTGACGATTTTGAGTTTTATGATAACAGAGGCAATCCGGTCACTTTTGTATGGGAATGGCGAGACCAGGCACTACTGTATATTTCGCAGGGAATTGCCTACAGTTGTCAGAAGTCGATGGTTTTTAACTACTACTATGATGACTATTTCTATTCAGAGGCTGTTCGTAGCTTCAGTCCCACGCAAGACTGGGCTGTCGCTGGTGTCAAAGTGCTGGAATTGTTCTTTCATGGTACGGCTAGTAACGTAAATCCCGGCAGGATGTATGTCAAGCTTAGCGATGGCGACGCAAATGTCATCATTCCATACGATGGCGACCCCAACGACATAAGAAAAAATTATTGGCAAATGTGGAGAGTTGATCTGGCCGGTGTAACCTGTGTTGACCTTAGTAAAGTACGGAGTCTGGCGATTGGTTTTGATGTTGGTTCAGCCCAGCCATATAGTTATGGTTCGGGAACAGTTTATTTTGACGATGTCAAGATGTGTACATATAGGTGTCTGGACGGGGACGAATTAAAGGCCGATCTCAATAATGACTGTTGTGTTGATTTCAGTGACCTTGCAGAAATGGCGCTTGCTTGGCTTCAGAACGGATACAATGTATATCCCGTGACAGCTCCGAATTTGCCTATTCTATGGCTGAGGTTTGATGGTGACGCCAGCGACAGTTCAGGCAATGCTTTTCATGGTTTGGAGCCCAGCAATCCAGTCTACGGAGCCGGCGCACCCGGTTTCGGCCTGGCACTCAGCTTTGACGGTACCGAAGACTCTGTGAGAATAAACGATGCCACAGCGTTATTCAGCCAAGTCAATAATGGCATAACGATTGCCTTCTGGCAGTATGGCGTAGACTCGACACACCTCGTTGGTACGGTCTGTTGCTCGAATTACTTATACGGTCAGCAGAATCCTGCCATAGGCATTAATCTTGGCTGTGGAAGGCCACCAGGCCGATATAACTGGGATTGCGGCTGTCCCTGGTCTTATGATAATCGGCTAAGCGGAGAGCATCGATACAAAAGCGAGTGGGCCGGTTGTTGGAATCACTGGGCCTTCACAAAGGATGTTACCAAAGGCGCAATGCAGATTTTCCTTAACGGCGTTCTATACGATAGCAAGATAGGTGCAACTTCGGCCATTTCAGGCATAAGCTCGTTTGAGATTGGCTCAGGGTGGTATGGCGGCTATGTCGGCTTGCTCGATGATTTTCGGATATATAACTACACTCTCTCGCAGCCGGAGATCGTCCACGTTGCTACGAATGGCACAGGTGTTTTCAATCAGCAGCTTATGTCACCGGCTGATTTGAATTCTGATAACTGGGTCAACTTTAATGACTTTGCTATCTTGGCCGACAATTGGCTGGAGGAACAACTCTGGCCTTGAATTGTAGCAGCAGCATAAAGTCGAATTTTTCCGGGGCTTCACGATGCCAGGTTTGAATAATAT
>Ga0315541_1004049_pt1 | contig 10934 bp, 9 predicted proteins | sample SalMarSW160190MG_FD_203095 | JGI IMG/M metagenome (GOLD analysis project Ga0315541, IMG submission 203095) | Salt marsh sediment microbial communities from the Plum Island Ecosystem LTER, Massachusetts, United States - Salt Marsh Sediment SW1601-190 ...
GCTCTGTTTATCTTCTTTTATATTAGTTCTTTTTTACATTAATCCAACCCAAACCAATACATTAGGATTTGCCTGTTTTTATCTTAGCCTTCTTTTTACCCTTACCGGACTATTTACTCTTTTAGGTTTCTATATAAGAAAGTGGTTCACCCACAATGAGATTATTTTTGCTCATGTAGGAATATCCTTTAGACAGGCACTTTTATTTAGCTTGTGTATAACTGGATGCTTGATTTTACAATCTATGAGAATGTTTTCTTTTTGGACAGGGGGACTCTTAGTAGCATCTATATGTCTTCTTGAATTTTTCTTTTTAGCAAGATAAATATATAAAGGTTTAATTAAGTATTATTCGTGATTGTTAGTGGATTATTCGTGTTATATTCGTGAAATTATACTATGCAAGACAAATTATCAAAAATCAAGCAAAAAGCATTAACCAAGATCAACCAAGCCAAAAACTTGGCTGATCTTAATAAAGTAAAAACAGAATATTTGGGACGCAAAGGAGAACTAGCTTCTGCTTTGAAAGATATTAAAAAAATGCCTAAGAATAAGCGACCTAAAGTAGGTAAATTAATAAATGAGATAAAAGAAAGACTAGAAAAAGAAATTAAGCAAAAGATCAAAAAATTTGAGACTGACAAATCCAAAAATATTACCAAAACTGAATGGATTGATGTAACCAGACCAGGAATAAGACCCTCTCTAGGACATCTTCATCCCATAACTCAAACACAAAAAGAAGTTGAGAATATTTTCAAAAGAATGGGATTTGAGGTTATAGAAGGTCCAGAGATTGAAACTGACTATTATAATTTTGAGGCTTTAAATATTCCCAAAGACCATCCAGCAAGAGACCTAATGGACACTTTTTGGTTAAAAACCATAAATGGCAAATCGCAAATTGCAAATCGCAACAACAATCAACAATCAGTAATCAACAATAAACTATTACTTCGGACTCATACTTCGCCAATGCAAGTCAGAATAATGGAAAAAAGAAAACCGCCACTCAGGATTATTGTTCCAGGTCGCTGCTTTAGACACGAAGCAACTGACGCCTCTCATGAAACAACATTTCATCAGATTGAAGGGCTTATGGTCGCAAAAGATGTTAGTCTAGCTAATCTAAAGGGAATATTTAAAGAGTTTTTGACAAGATTTTTTGGCCCAAAAACTAAAAGCAGGCTTAGGCCAGGATATTTCCCATTCGTTGAACCGGGCTTTGAATTAGATGTGAGTTGTGTAATTTGTAAAGGGAAAGGGTGTTCTGTTTGTAAAAACACGGGCTGGGTGGAAATAATTCCTTGTGGTATGGTCCATCCAAATGTATTAAAAAATGTTGGTTATGATCCTAATAAAATACAAGGATTTGCTTTTGGTATGGGCTTAGATAGAGTGGCAATGATGAAATATGGAATTGATGATATTAGATTGTTTTATAGTGGAGGTCTAAAGTTTCTTAATCAATTCTGAATCAGTTTATAAGCTTATAAACTAAAATGAAGGTTTCCTGCAATTGGCTAAAAGAATATGTTAACATCAAATTATCTCCAGAAGAACTGGCACATAGTTTAACTATGCAATCTTTTGAAGTAGAAGGGATTGAAAAATTAAGTTCAAATTTAAACAAAGTTATAGTTGGTCAAATTAGAAATATTAAAAAACATCCTAATGCTGATAGATTGCACTTAGTTAATGTGGATATTGGAAAGAAAACACTAACAATTGTTTGTGGAGCGCCAAATATAAAGAAAGACCAGAAAGTACCAGTAGCCTTAGTTGGAGCTGTATTATCAAACGGGGTAAAAATTAAAGGGACAAAAATTAGAGGAATAAAATCTCAAGGAATGCTTTTAGCTGAAGATGAAATGGGGACAGGGAATGATCATAAAGGCATTTGTATCTTAGATTCCAAGTTAAAAATAGGAGGCTCTGTGGCTCAAGCCCTAAATTTAAACGATACAATACTTAATCTTGATATTTTACCTAACCGAGCTCATGATTGCCTATCACATATTGGGGTAGCCCGAGAAGTAGCAGCGATAACAAGTGCAAAGTGCAAAGTGCAAAGTGCAAAATTAGAAGAGAATAAGAAAATAAAGATCAAAGATTTTATTAAAGTTGAGGTTAGAGATAAAAAGGTCTGTCCAAGATATACAGCTAGAGTAATCACTAATATTCAGGTGAAGGATTCTCCTCAGCGAATGAAAAATCGGCTTAAATCCCTAGATATTAGGCCAATCAATAACATAGTTGATATCACCAATTATGTCATGCTTGAATATGGTCAGCCGCTTCACACATTCGATGCTGATAGTCTTACATCTTATAAATCAGTCGCGAATATAATCGTCCGAAAAGCTAAAAAGAATGAAACTATAATTACCCTTGATGGAAAAAGAAGAAAACTGGATCAAGACATGTTAATAATCGCTGATAGAAAAAGACCAATTGCAATTGCTGGAGTGATGGGTGGCAAAAACACAGAGGTTAATAGAAAAACAAAAACAGTTATCCTGGAATCAGCAAACTTTGAACCCATAAATATAAGAAAGACATCTCGTAAATTGGGGTTGAAATCTGAAGCTTCAGATAGATTTGAAAAAGGGCTAGACCCAAATTTAGCAAGTCTAGCTTTAGATAGGGCAGCTTATCTTATACAAAAGTTAGCTGGAGGAGAGATAGTTCAAGGAACAATAGACATTTATCCAAAAAAAGTGAGGTCAAAGATTATTAACTTAAGTTTAGAAAAAACAGCCCATCTTTTAGGGGTAAAAATTGAAAAAAATAAAATAATTAGAATATTAAAATCTCTAGAATTTGAGGTAAAACAAAAAGGAGACAAATTACAAGTTAAAATACCCACATTTCGTTTAGATGTTAATATCCCGGAAGATTTAATTGAGGAAATTGCTCGACTTTACCAATATGACAACATCCCTGCAGTAACCCCTAAAGCAGAACTTTCTCCTCCTGCCACAGATAAAGTTTTGTACTGGGGAAATATTGCAAGAGATATGCTAACTAATAATTCATTTACCGAAGTTTATAATTATTCATTTGTTGGGGGTAAAGAACTAACTGATTTAAAAATGACCACGACCGACCATCTTGAAATAATAAATCCTTCAAGTAAAGATCAGAAGTACCTTAGGATAAGTCTCGTTCCTAATCTTTTAAAAAATATTAAAAATAATCTGCGTAATTTTGATGGGTTTCGAATATTTGAGATTGGACATACGTATAAAAAAACGAAAAATGAAAAACGAAAAACGAAAAATTCAGAAGAGAAGAAAATGCTTGCTGGAGCAATAGTAGGAGAAGGGAACAAAGGACAGTTATTCTACGAGACCAAAGGTATAGTAGAATTATTAATGGAAAAATTAGGCATTAATCACCAATTAACAATTAACAATCAACAATCAACAATCAATCCCATCTGGCATCATGGACGCTCAGTTATTATAAAAGCGAGAAATAAGATTTTAGGTATTATTGGCGAAATTCATCCCCAAATTTTATCTAGAGTTGGCATAAAGACACGTGTGGCTATGTTTGACTTAGATTTCGAGACTTTAGCCAGCCTTGCTACCAAAGAGAAAAAATATCAGCCAATCATCAAATTCCCTCAAATCACTCTTGATCTAGCCATAGTTGTGGATGCAAAAACTCTAGTCCAAGATATCCAAAATGCCATATATAAGACAGACATGAATTTAATTAAAAAAGTAGAATTATTTGATATTTATCAAAACAAAAAATTAGGCAAAAATAAAAAGAATCTCGCTTTTCATATTATCTATCAATCTAATACTCATACCCTAACTCAAGATGAGGCAAAAGAGAGCCATAATAAAATTGTTAAGAAATTAGAAAAAAAGTTTAAAGCTGAAATAAGAAAGGGACCCGCCTCCGCTGAAGCTACGGCGGACAAGTCGGCGGGCAAGGAATAAAATCAATGAAAAAGAAGAAAGCAAAAAAAATTAAATCCAAAAGTTCTAAAAAAGTGCTTCAGTGCCGAACTAAAAAAGGAAAGAAAACTTCCAAGAAGAAAGTCGTATCTAAAGTGAAGCCAATTTCACGAAAAAAGACTAAAATTAAAGCCAGGGGAACACGATCTAAAGCAGGGAAAAAAACTGATTATGAGGCAAAACATATTCAGGTCTTAATGGGACTTGATCCTGTTCGAAAAAGGCCAGGAATGTATATTGGATCAACTGGTTTATCCGGGCTTCATCATATTCTTTGGGAAGTTATTGATAATGCTATTGATGAAGCTATGGCGGGATATTGTGATGAAATTAAAGTTACTTTGCACAAAGATGGCAAAACAACAGTGATTGACAACGGCCGAGGAATCCCGGTAGAAAAACACAAGGCTACTAAAAAGTCAGCTCTGGAAACAGTAATGACTATGCTTCATGCTGGAGCCAAGTTTGGCCTTGGAGGATATAAGGTAGCAGGTGGACTTCATGGTGTAGGGGTATCAGTAACTAATGCTCTATCTAGTTTTGCCCGAGCTGAAGTGAAAAGGGATGGTAAGGCTTACATGCAAGAATATGAAAGAGGAAAGCCCCAAACAAAAGTTAAAAAGATCAAAAAATCAATCATTCCTTTTGCCTCTGGCACAGCTATTACTTTCAAACCAGATGAAAAGATATTTGATGTTTTAGACTTTAGTTACAAAACTACACTAAGAAGGGTAAGACAATATGCCTATTTGACTAAAGGAGTTAAAATAACTGTGATAGATGAACGTAATGTGAACTTGGAAGAAAAAGAAACATCACAAGCAAAGCGCTCTTATTCTTTCTATTTTGAAGGAGGAATAACATCCTACGTAAAATATCTTGACAGAAATAAAAAGATCCTCCATCCGGCAATATGCATTGAGAAAGGACTAGACGGTGATCTGCTGGAAGTAGCTTTACAATACACAGACGGGTTCAAAGAGCAAATACTTTCTTTTGCCAATAACGTTTGCACTATTGAAGGAGGAACTCATTTAACAGGATTCAAAACAGCTTTAACCAGAACTTTAAATAGTTATGCTAGAAAAAATGGATTTATTAAAGAAAAAGAGACCTTCACTGGAGATGACACGCGAGAAGGACTCACAGCGATTATTAGTGTAAAGTTAAAGAAACCTCAATTTGAAGCTCAAACTAAAGTAAGATTAGGCAACCCTGAGATTAGGAGTCTAGTAGATAAATTTTTCTCAGAAGAATTTGGCGTCTTCTTAGAAGAACATCCTGATGTTGGTCGCAAGATTATTGAAAAATGTAGTCTTGCCTCAAGAGCTAGGATTGCTGCCCGTGCCGCCAAAGAAACAGTAATTAGAAAAGGAATACTTGAAGGAATGACTTTGCCGGGTAAACTAGCTGATTGTTCTGAAAGTAAACCTGAGAAAACCGAATTATATATAGTAGAAGGCCCCAGTGCCGGTGGGTCAGCCAAACAAGGAAGGGACAGAATCTTTCAAGCAATTTTACCACTTCGGGGGAAAATACTTAATGTAGAAAGAGTAAGGTTAGATAAAATGTTAAAATCGGATACAATTAAATCACTCATTGTTGCACTTGGCACAGGAATCGGGGATGAGTTTGATATTAATAAATTAAGATATGGTAAGATAATTATTATGACTGATGCTGATGTAGATGGAGCCCATATTAGAACTTTACTTTTAACTTTATTCTATAGGTTTTTTGAGGATATTATTAAACAAGGGCATTTGTATATTGCTCAACCGCCTTTATATAGAATAAAATCTGGAAGCAATATTGAGTATGCTTACACTGAGAAAGAAAAAGAAAAGATAATTCAAAAACTAACTACTAAGATACAAGATACGAGCAAACAAAGAAAGAAGAAAACTGGAAAAGGAAAAATGGGATTTGAGACCAAGGAGTTACCCGAGGAGAAAAAAGTAACCAAAATCTCTATTCAACGATATAAAGGATTAGGAGAAATGAATCCAACTCAACTCTGGGAAACCACCATGGATCCTCAAAACCGCTTGACAAAGCAAGTTACAATTGAAGATGCAGAAAAAGCAGATCAAATATTTGACATACTAATGGGTAAAGAAGTTGAACCAAGAAAAAGATTTATCCAGACCCACGCCCAAGGTGTAAAGAATTTAGATATATAATCTTTATAAATCCTAAAAATCTCAAATTGCAAAACTCAAATGTTAAATCTACATGTTAAATGTTAAATCTTCAAAGCTTTAATATTTAAGTTGCAGTTTTGAGTTTTGACATTTAACATTTGAGATTAAATCATTATGTCTATTCTAAATAAATTAATAAAATTCATAAAAGAATCAAAAGTAGAACTGGGAAAAGTCGCTTGGCCTACTCGTAAACAAGCTACTAGATACACTTTAATTGTTATAGGTATTAGCATAGTTACGGCTATTGTCCTTGGTAGTTTAGATTTTATATTTAATAAATGTATTCAAGTTCTCATTAACAGATAAACAGCTAGTTTTTAATTTTTAATTTTTCATTTAAATCGTGCCTAAACAAGTTGCTTCAAAAGAAAAAAGATGGTATGTTCTCCATACCTATTCTGGATACGAAGATAATGTTGCTACTAATCTAAAACAGCGTATCGAGTCTATGGGCATGGAAGATAAGATATTTCAGGTGTTGGTACCTAAAGAAAAGAAAATCAAGATTAAAAATGGCCGAAGAAAAACAGTGGAAGAACGTATCTTTCCTGGATATGTTTTGGTTCAAATGATTGTTACTGACGATTCTTGGTATGTAGTAAGAAACACCCCTAATGTAACTGGATTTGTTGGATCTGGAGTGATTCCTGCGCCTCTATCTGAAGAAGAGATAAAAAGACTACAGAAGCGAATGGGTGTAGAAGAACCTAAGTATAAGATTGATGTCGGAATAGGTGAAGGAGTAAAAATTATTGACGGGCCATTTAGAGATTATGACGGAAAAGTTTCTGCTATTGATGAAGCCAGAGGAAAAATTAAGGTTTTGGTAAATATGTTTGGCAGAGAAACACCAGTGGAGTTAGATTTTTTACAAGTAAAGAAGATATAAAAATATAGTTTGTAAGTTTGTAAGTTTCGGTCACCCTCGGTGACCTCTAAGTTAATAAGTTTAACTTATAGCGAGGTTTGGAAAGCTGAGCGAAACTTATCAACTTATAAACTTATCAACTAATAAATATGGCAAAAAAAATTAAGACAATTATAAAACTTCAAATTCCTGCTGGTAAAGCTAATCCAGCTCCTCCAATAGGACCGGCTTTGGGCCAGCATGGAGTAAATATCCAAGAATTTTGTCAAAATTTTAACGATCAAACAAAAGATAAAGGAGGAGATATCATTCCAGCAGAAATCACAATCTACGAAGATAGATCTTTTGACTTTGTTTTAAAAACTCCTCCAGCGGCAGAACTTCTTAAAAAAGCAGCTGGGATAGAAAAGGGCTCTGGAGAACCTCATAAAAATAAAGTTGGGAAAGTAACCCGAGAACAGATTAAAGAAATTGCTCAAAAGAAAATGCCAGATTTAAATGCCAAAGATTTAGAGGGAGCAGTAAAGATAATTGAGGGTACAGCAAGACAAATGGGAATTGAGGTAAAATAAATTAAATAAAAAGGAGGCATAACAGTTCTTTTTACAAAAGAAATAATTTAGCTAAGGGGCAGAATTAAAAAATACAAAGGAGGAGGTAGGATGAATTTAGTTCATTTAGATATCATACTTTTTAGTGTATGGTTAGTAATATTTGGGGGATATGAGTTAATCATGAGGAATAGAGATAAGTATAAGAAATTTCAAGCTCACGGGGTATTTTTCACTATTATTCTAGTTCTGTTTCTATCTTGTTATTATCACAGTATTTGGCTCTTTCTGGCTCTGGTCTTAATATGGCGCTTTCCTCTTCCGAAGTGGATAGCGATGTTACTTGCTGCTCCTGGTATGCTATTAACTCTCTTAGTGTTTATTCGATACTGGACAGGGCATGTTAAAAAATTAGCTAGCTCATCTCTGGAGAGAAATAACTATTGGAGAATATTTTGATTTTAGAAGTAAGCTGAGAAGAGTTAAAATGAGAGAGAAAATAAAAGAAAGGGAGGATAAAAATGATTGTTCGAGTTGAAAGGATAAGAAAAGACGCTGTTGTTCCTCAACGAGCATCAAATCAAGCAGTGGGGTACGATGTTTGGGCCTCAATAGTCTTGGACAAAAACACCAAAAAGCCGATTCAAGAATTGCCAGTAAAAATCGAGCCTGGAAAAAGTGCTCTGATCGGTATAGGTGTTTGTTTTGCCGTACCATTCCCAATTCAGTGCGAAGTAAGACCAAGAAGTGGATTAGCCAGTAAATATGATATTGAATTGAGTAACAGTCCTGGAACTGTTGATCCCGACTTCAGAGGAGAAATAGGAATACTACTGAGAAATCGCGGAGGTAAATCTTTTACTGTAAAGAAAGAAATGCGAGTAGCTCAATTAATCTTCTCGAAAGTTACAATCCCTGTCCTAGAAGAGACTAAAGAATTGCCGAAGACTCTTAGGGGAGCAGGCGGTTTTGGCTCCACAGGTCTATTTGAGATAAGAGAAGGAACAGAAATATACCAAAAACAAATTGAAGAAATGGATCGGTTCTATATGCGTATTGTTCTAGATGTAGCTGCGCGTTCTAACTGTGTTCGTGGCGTCAAAAGAGTAAATGGAAAGTACGAAAGAGATAAAAAAGGCAACTTTGTCGGTCAAACTAGAAGGTTTGGTTGTGTAATTGTTCAGGGTGATAATATAATATCGATGGGTTTTAACGCTCAATATAAGGGATCTCCATTCTGCTCAGAAGTAGGTTGCCTTAGAGAAGCAGAAAACGTTCCTTCTGGCACCAAGATAGAACGATGTCGAGCTGTACATGCTGAAATGATGGCAATGACTAAAATGCTTGTTTCTGGTGTAGGCACTTCCACCCAAGGAGCTACAATGTATGTAAACACGGAGCCTTGCGAGATTTGTGCCAAACTCATCGTGATGATGGGAGTAGATACGCTGGCGATTTTAAAAGGCGTATATCCAACCAACGGAATCAAGATAATTCGAGAAGGAGGAGTTAATATAAGATACGTAGAAATGATAGACTAATTGATCACAAGACCTTCTCAAGCCCACAAAACTTGAGAAGGTCCTTTTTTCTTGCTCCAAAAATTTAATTATGTTATGATTTAATTGTTGATAAATTAATCCCAAATTTATATGAAAGAACTGCTAGCTAAATTGAATGATTTAAAGAAGGAAATCCTTAATCAAAAGGACTGTCTTTGACTTGGGGAAAAAGCAAAAGGAAATTACCAAATTAGAAAAAGATATCCAAAAACCTAGTTTCTGGCAAGATCAAGCAAAGGCAAGAAAAATAACTCAAAAATTAAGTAACCTAAAAGAACAAGTCAATTTATGGGAAGAAATGGAAAAGGAAGCCCAAGAGCTGATTGATTTAGGCAAGTTAATAGAAAAAGAACCTGAGAGAGGACTGGAGAAGGAAATTGAAAAACGATATAAAATCTTAAATAAAAAATTTTCCGAACACGAACTTGAGGCTTTACTTTCTGGAAAATATGATCAAGCTAATGCTATTTTATCTATTCATGCTGGAACTGGAGGAGTAGACGCTCAAGATTGGTCATCTATGCTCCTTAGAATGTATTTAAGGTTCGCTGGAGCCAAAAAATGGAAATCAAATATTCTAGATAAGTCCCTGGGGGCAGAAGCAGGAATAAAAAGTGTCACTTTGGAAATCCAAGGGCCCTATGTTTATGGGCATCTTAAAAGAGAAGCCGGGGTTCACAGACTAGTCAGACTTTCTCCATTTAATGCGGCAAACTTAAGAGAAACATCATTTGCTTTGGTTGAAGTTTTGCCTGAGATTGAGGATGTAAAAGAAGTAGAAATGAAACCAGAGGATTTGAGAATAGATACTTTTAGATCCGGAGGTAAAGGAGGTCAGAATGTTAATAAAGTAGAAACAGCGGTTAGAGTTACCCATATACCTTCTGGACTTGTGGCTGCTTGTTCTCAAGAACGTTCTCAAGCTCAAAATAAACAAAAAGCTCTGCAAGTACTTGCATCTAAACTGATCCAAAAAAATCTAGAAGAAAAGGAGTTGACCAAAGCAAAACTCCGTGTTTCCCAAGAATCCGCCAAATGGGGCGCTCAGATTAGGTCTTACGTGTTACATCCTTATAAATTAGTTAAGGATCACCGAACAGGGGTTGAAGTTAAAGATGTAGAAGGAATACTTAATGGTAAATTAGAGCCATTTATTGAAGCAGAACTGAGAAAAAAGTTTTAAGTTTTTAAGTTTCGGTCACCTTCGGTGACCTCTAAGTTTATAAGTTTAACTTATAGCGAGGATTGGAAAGCCGAGCGAAACTTATCAACTTATAAACTTACTAACTAATTACTATGATCAAATTCCAAAACGTCTCTAAAATCTATCCAGGAGATATTGCTGCCCTTTCTGACATAAACTTAGAGATAAAACCGGGAGAGTTTGTTTCTATTGTTGGTCAATCAGGTGCAGGAAAAACTACCTTGGCTAGACTTATTACTGCTGAAGGAAGGCCTACATCTGGAACTTTAGAGGTTTTTGGCCAGGATGTAGGCAAAATGTCAAGGCGATTTTTTCCTAGACACAGAAGAAAAATCGGGGTAGTTTTTCAAGATTTTAAACTTTTGCCAAAAAGAACTATCTATGAAAACGTTTCTTTTGCTATGGAAGTATGCGATATGTCTGATGAAATAATAAAAAAAGACATCCCACATCTTTTAAGCTTGGTAGGATTGAGCTCAAAAACAAACCAATTTCCTCAAGAACTCTCAGGAGGAGAACAGCAAAGGGCATCACTTGCTCGGGCATTAGCTCATAAACCGAAAAT
>Ga0315541_1004051_pt1 | contig 10930 bp, 10 predicted proteins | sample SalMarSW160190MG_FD_203095 | JGI IMG/M metagenome (GOLD analysis project Ga0315541, IMG submission 203095) | Salt marsh sediment microbial communities from the Plum Island Ecosystem LTER, Massachusetts, United States - Salt Marsh Sediment SW1601-190 ...
AACTGAAATAAATTTTCATAAAAATGTGATTATTTTAAGTGATGATAAAGATCTTTATAAAGATAAATTACTAGTAAAAGATTTAAGTTTTATTTCTGGCGATAAACTTTCAAATTCTATAAAGGCAGAGGTAAAGATAAGGTACAATAGTAAAAAATCTCCGGCAAATATTTCTCCTTATAATGAAGATAAGATATTAATCGATTTTGAAAGCCCTCAAAGAGCGGTTACTCCAGGACAATCAGCAGTATTTTACCAGGGAGATGTAGTTGTAGGAGGCGGAATAATAGAAGGATGAATAAATTAGTCGGTAGCGAATAAACCTAGCATAGAACGTACAGCGTTTAGAGGATAGTTTTGGATTAATAAAATTTGTCAATCTACCAATTCTTCTGTTTTCTTTCCTTTCTTTACTATATACTGTTTTTCTATTCGCTACCCGCTACCCGCTCTACGCTAATCCGCGAGAAGCGCTTTCTTAGTAAAAAAATCCCAAGAACGGTAATATTTTAAATTCATTCATTTATTTTTCAAAGAATTTTCCTAAAAAGTTGATAGTGGAAGAAAGTTGTGTTATACTGCATGTATACAAAAATGTATACAGGAGATTTTACGGATGCAATTTATTCGAATCGGTGAAAAAGTTATAAGTATAGAAAAATTGAATAAAGAAATAAATAAAATTTTAGAATTAAGAACTAAAGGAGTGACGCAGGAAGGTGTAGCCCGCAAATTAGGAGTGGAAAGAACTTTTGTCTCCAGGTTAGAAAGTTTAGGAGAAATAAGGAAAGGTAAAAAGATTGCCTTGATCGGTTTTCCTATCAAGAACAAAGAAGAGTTAACTCTCTTAGCAGAAGAGTTAGGGATTGAATATGTCTTGCTTTTAACCCAAAAAGAACGTTTTGAATTTATAGCGAAAAAAACCAAAAGTGAACTATTTAATGAGGTAATGGAAATAATTGTTCAGCTGTCGGATTTTGATTCGATTATCTTTTTGGGTTCGGATATGAGAGTACCGGTAGTAGAAAAAATATTTAGTGTTCAAGTGATTGGCATAATTATCGGTCATTCTCCTATTAAAGAGAGTAAATATGTTAATCCTGAAAAGATAATAGAAATAGTAAAAGAGGTTAAAAATTAATTTGAATTCTAAAGAAGAGAGGGTTTAAAAATGAAAAAAGTTTTAGGGGTTAGTCTGGGTTCTTCCACCAGAGATCATAAAGTTGTGGTCGAAATTTTAGGGGAGAAAGTTGAAATCGAAAGAAGAGGAACTGATGGCGATGTGAAAAAGATGATGCAAATATTTCAGGAGAATGATGGGAAGGTAGATATCTTCAGTTTAGGAGGGACAGATCTATATTTGTATTCCGGACCTCACGGGAAAAGATATACTATAAGAGAATCAGAAAAGATAGTTAGTGTTATCAAAAAGACTCCTATTGTAGATGGTACCGGGATAAAATATGTATTAGAAAAAAGCGTAGTAAAATATATTGATAATCAAACTGATATTAGCTTAAAAGGGAAAAAAGCTTTAGTTACTATTACTGTGGATAGATTTGGAATGGCAGAGGGTTTAATAGAGGCTGGATGTGAGATGACTTTTGGAGACTTGATATTTGGTTTAAATATTCCTATTGCCATGCATTCTTTTAAGACTATTAACATATTTGCACGTTTATTATTGCCTATATTGGTTCATGTTCCTATAAAATATTTATATCCTACAGGCGAAAAGCAGGAGAAATCTAATTTAAAGTATGTTAAATATTTTTACGATGCTGATATAATTGCCGGTGATTATTTAGCTATAAGCCAGTATATGCCCAAGGATATGAAGGGGAAGGTTGTTGTTACTAATACTGTTACCAGTTCCAATGTGGAGGATCTTAAGAAAAGAGGGGTAAATTATCTAATTACTACAACTCCGGAATTTGAAGGACGGTCTTTTGGAACCAATGTATTCCAGGCTACATTAGTGACTATATCTGGAAAATCTCCGGAGGAATTAAAACCGGAAGATTATTTAAAATTAATAGAAAAAGTAGGTTTTAAACCAAGGATAGAAAAGCTAAATTAAAAAATTGTAAAAAAGGAGAAAGAAAGATGGCAATTTTATTAGAAGAAAAGATAAATAAGCTTAAACAAAGAGTTGATAGAATGAAAAAGAAAGGTACTTTTTTTTATTTGAAAAATATAGAAGATGGATCAGAACCAAGAGTATTTATTGACCAAAAAGAAAAAATAATGCTTGCTTCTTATAATTATTTAGGATTAATTAATCATCCTAAATTAAAAGAGGCTGCTATTAAAGCTCTTGAAAAATATGGCACAGGAACAGCCGGTGTTAGACTATTGTCGGGGACTACTAAATTACATGAAGAGTTAGAAGCAAAAATTGCCGAGTTCAAAAGTGCAGAAGATGCAATTACTTATACGAGTGGATATGTTACTAATTTAGCGGTTATTACTTCTCTCTATCAAAAAGGAGATTTAGTAATAATTGATAAAATAGATCATGCGAGCATAATTGATGGATGTATACTTTCCGGAGCAAGATATAAAACTTTTTTACATAATGATATGAGCAGCTTAGAACGCATTTTAGCTAATTCTGATGATTTTGTCAATAAAATAGTGATAGTAGACGGAGTATATAGTATGGAGGGAGATGTAGCTAATTTGCCCGAAATATCACGTTTAGCTAAAAAATATAATGCCAAAGTAATGGTAGATGAAGCTCATTCTATTGGAGTTTTAGGTAAAACCGGCCATGGGATAGAGGAATACTTCGGATTAAATAATGCAGTAGATATTCATATGGGAACTTTAAGCAAGACTATTCCCTCTGTAGGAGGATATATAGCCGGAGATAAAGATATGATTGAATATTTAAAACATAATTCAAGACCATTTATCTTTTCCGCTCCTCTTCCTCCAGTAACAGTTGCTGTTGCTAAAGCTTCTTTAGAGGTTATTGAAGATGAGCCGGAACGTATAGAAAATTTACAAAAGAATATGAAAAGATTTAAAGAAGGAATAGATTCTATGGGTTATAATACAGGGGGTAGTATTACTGCTATCGTTCCTCTTATAGTGGGGAATGAAGAAGATACTTTAGAATTATGCAAAATGGTTAATGATGAAGGGGTATTTATCTGTCCAATTCTTTTCCCGGCAATTCCTAAAGGGACTAATAGACTAAGAGCTCATGTTTTAACAACACATACTTCTGAAGATATTAATAAAGCTCTGGATATTTTTGAAAGGGCTGGGAAAAAATTAGGATTAATCTAATAAATAATATAATAATATAGTAATATAGCGGTTAGTGTAAACTTTAGTGGGGTATTTAGATGAAGAATTTATTTGACAATAAAATACAGATATCTTATAATCTCTATTAAAGATTATTATATAATATAAGTACTATTATCTATCAGAAAAGTTAATGGTGCTTATATTTAATTTTTAAAGGAAATATTTATTATTTACTATTTAAATACAATTTAAATACAATAATTTTTAGCGAGGAGAGATGTTTATGGTACTTGATAAGAAAGTAATGCTAACCGAAGAGGGCTTGAAGAAGGTTCAAGAAGAACTTAGTTACCTTAAAAGGGTAAAAAGAAAAGAGATTGCCGAAAAAATTAGAAATGCGGTAACCTTTGGTGAGATTGCTGAGAATGCAGAATATAGTGCTGCTAAAAATGAGCAATCCTTTATAGAAGGAAGAGTTTTGGCTTTGGAAAGAATTATGGAAAATTATGAATTGATAAATAAAGAAGAAAATCCGGATTGCGTATTACTAGGGTCAGAAGTGTTAATTAAAGATATGAAAAGTAAAAAAGAGTGTAAATATACTATTTTAGATTATGTGGAATCTGAACCGGATTATGGGAAGATATCCATCTCTTCTCCTATCGGAAGGGCTCTTTTAGGAAAAAAGAAAGATGATTTAGTAGAAGTTAGAGTCCCGGCAGGGTATATTAAATATAAAATTTTAGATATCAAATAGTTTATGCATTAATTTAGCAATCTAAATAGTGATTAATTATAATAATGAACAAAGTTATTAAAAAATAAAATATAACGATACTTTGTTCATTATTTATTTCTAAACCTTTTAGCAAAATAAGCTAATTATAAATATAACCGAAATTTGAATTACCCTAAAAGATTTATCAGACAGCAAAATCATAATAATTTTGGTATTATATTATTATATTTTTTATAGAAGATATCTAGTAATAAGAGTAAAAAGAGGTGGATTGGGTGGAAATAAAAAAGAGTACAACGGAAATTGTATCTAATAAATGGAAAGAAATAGAAGAATTAAAAAGAGAAGGCATTGATCCTTTTGGGCATAGTTTCAACAGGACTTATAAAATAAAAGATTTAATAGAAAAAAATAAAGATTTACAGGTTGGTGAATGTGGCAAAGAAAAAGTTAGCGTAGCTGGCAGGTTGATGGCTTTAAGAACACACGGAAAAGCTATATTTGCTAATATTGAAGATATAAGCGGAAGAATCCAGATTTATATAAAATCAAATAAAGTCGGAGAGGATGCTTTTAAACTTTTTAGTAAAATCGGTGTTGGGGATATTTTGGGAGTTTCAGGTCTGATTTTTAGAACTAGAACTGGCGAAGTTACTGTATTTGTTGAAGAATTCAGTCTTCTATGTAAGTCTATGCGTAGTCTACCTGAAAAATGGCACGGGCTTAAAGATGTGGAAGTAAGATATAGAAAAAGATATTTGGATCTGATAGTAAATCCTTCAGTCAGAGAAATTTTTATTAAAAGGAGTAAGGTAGTACAATCTATAAGAAATTTTTTAGATAGTATGGGTTTTTTAGAAGTTGAGACTCCTATAATGCAGCCTATCCCCGGTGGAGCTACAGCTCGCCCCTTTATTACTCACCATAATACTCTTCATAGAGATTTTTATTTAAGGATTGCTCCAGAATTATACTTGAAACGTTTATTAGTCGGAGGGCTTGAAAAAGTATATGAATTAAGCCGTAATTTTAGAAACGAAGGTATTTCCACTAAACATAATCCCGAATTTACTATGTTGGAGTTATATGAAGCATACGGTGATTACCATAGTATGATGAAAATTACCGAAGAATTGATAGTGTATATACTTAAGAATGTTTTAGGCTCTTTGGAAATTGAATACCGGGGAAATAAAATTGATTTTACCCCTCCTTGGAAAAGAATAAGCATGTATAAATCGATAGAGGATGCAGTAGGAATTCGGGTGGATAAGATTTCTCAAAAAGATTTTAGCAAAGTTGTAAAAAAATATAACTTGAATATAAAGGGCAATATAAATAGAGGAGAAATTGTCAATGAGCTTTTCGAAAAATTTGTAGAGCCAACCTTAATTCAACCCACTTTTGTTATTGACTATCCTCTCGAACTTTCTCCTTTGTCAAAACAGAAAAAAGACAACCCGGAATTAGTAGAGCGCTTTGAACTTTTTATTAGTTCAATGGAATTAGCCAATGCCTTTACCGAATTGAATGATCCAGCAGAACAGAAACGTCGGTTTGAAGAACAGGTTGCCAAAAAAGAAGCAGGAGACATGGAAAGTCACTTTATGGATAAAGACTATGTCGAAGCTTTAGAATATGGCATGCCTCCCGCGGGCGGTTTAGGTATAGGCATTGACAGATTAATGATGTTACTTACTAATTCTGATTCAATTAAAGAAGTTATCCTCTTCCCGCAATTGAAATCAAAAGAGTAAAAATAGTATATAGTGAAGAATAGCGTACAGCGCTTAGCGTAGAGCGTATAGTTAATAAAAGAAGAACAAAACACAGAAACCGAAATAAATAATAATAACATATAGCGTAGGGTTAAGAAAAAAGAAGACAAAGATGAAATACAAAAGCAAGAACAAATTCGTATCACATATTAGGTTAGGCTTCTCTTTTGTTATTACGAGGGAGTGAAACGACCGAAGCAATCTCAAACAGGGATTGCCGCGCTCTGATAAATCAGAGCTCGCAATGACATAGAATAAAATAGATTGACAACTGAAAACTGTAAACCGAAAACTTGCATTTCTACTAACGACTAAACTAATTGGTAAATTGGAGAATTGGCTAATTAGCTAATTGGTGAACATATGAGATTAGATAAATTTTTAAAAGTAAGCAGATTAATAAAAAGAAGGACAGAAGCAAAAAAAGCCTGTCTGGCTAAATGTATTAGGATTAATAATCGAATTGCCAAGGCAGGGGATGAAGTTAAGATTGGCGATGAAATAGAAATTAATTTTGCTAACAAAATTCTGCAAGCAAAAGCATTGGATGTCCCTCTGAAGAATGTTCCAGCAGAGAAAGCAAGTTCCTTGTATGAGGTAATAAAAGAAATTAAAAAAGAAGAAGATTAAGAAATAAAATTTAAATTAGTATATAGTAAAGAAAAAAAGAGAAAGTTTAAGAACATGAAGTAAAGATCTAATTTATCGCACAGGAATTAAGAAAAAAGGGTTTGGAAAAATGGAAGAGAAAATAAAAGAGTTGTCAGAAAAAATAATAAGATTATTGGAAGAGAAAAAAATCCAAGAAGTAAAAGAAATTATTGATGACCTCTATCCCACAGAATTTGCTGAGGTAACCAATTATTTATCGCTAGAACAGACTATTGAAATATTTAAATTAATTAAAGATGATGAGAAAATTGCGGAATTGCTTTCAGAATTAAATTCAGAGTTACAAGCAAATATTATGGATGCTCTAGGTAAAGAGAAGGCTTCTGATATCTTAGAAGAAATGGATACTGATGAAGCAGCTGATTTTTTAGGGGAGATAACTCCTGAGGAATCCCGAGAATTATTAGATTTAATGCCTGAAGAAGAAGCAGAAGAGATCGAGGAACTATTAAAGTATGAAGAGAATACTGCCGGAAGCATAATGAACAACGAGTTTGTTGCTCTTCCTGAAGATCTTACTGCCGAGGAAGCAATAAACAAGATAAGAGAACTTAGCCTGGAAGCAGAGATGATTTACTATGTTTATATTGTAGATAAAAGAGAGAAACTAATTGGAGTTATTTCTTTGCGAGATTTAATCATGGCTAATCCTAAAGCTAAAATATCAGAATTTATGGAAGAAGATGTGGTCAGCGTTTTGGACATAGAGGACCAGGAAACAGCAGCAAGAATAATTGCTGATTATGATTTTTTAGCTATACCAGTTGTTAATAGGAAAGGAATTTTATTGGGTATTATCACCGTTGATGATATTATTGATGTATTACAGGAAGAGGTTACCGAGGATATTCATAAGATGGTCGGTTCATCCGAGGTATATGAAGATAAACTTATAAAAGCAAGCCCCTTGACGAGAGCGAAGGCGCGATTTCCCTGGTTACTCGTGTGTATGGCGGGAGAAATACTTTCTGGTTCGGTAATAAAGCTTCATTCTGATACCTTGCAAACTGTAATGGCTATGGCTTTTTTTATTCCTATAATTATGGCTATGGGTGGTAATGTAGGTGCTCAATCTTCAACCATCGCAGTTCGTGGTTTAGCAACTGGCCAGCTTAAGATAGATGAATTATGGCATAATATTTGGACTGAAACCAAGGTCGGTTCTTTGATAGGAATAGTTGTTGGAATAATTATAGCTTTAGTAGCTCTGGTTTGGCAGGACAATTATATATTAGGACTGGTAATTGGACTATCATTATGTTTAACTATGATAACTGCAGCTACTATTGGTACATTATTGCCTTTGATTTTTACTAAGATTAAGATTGATCCGGCAATTTCCGCCGGTCCTTTTATCACTACTATAGTAGATGTAGGTAGTTTATTAATATATTTTAGTTTAGGTACCTTTTTGTTTAAATGGTTCAGCGGATAGAAATTATTTATTTAAATATTATTTAAATAATGTACTAAGGTAGTAAAAAAGAATTTTTAAAAAATAAATGAAAAAGGGAGAAAAATAAGATGAGTGAAATATTTAATGTATATGCGAGAGAAATTTTAGATTCGAGAGGGAATCCTACCGTTGAGGTGGAGGTAGAACTGGAAAGCGGAGCATTCGGTATAGCCCAAGTCCCCTCCGGAGCCAGTACCGGAGTACACGAGGCTATTGAATTAAGAGATGATGACCCAAAGAGATATTTGGGTAAAGGTGTTCTTAAAGCTGTTGAGAATGTAAATGAGATTATTGCTCCTAAAATTATAGGATATGATGCAACAGATCAATTATTGATTGATAAACTATTAATTGAACTTGATGGGACTTCCAATAAAAGCCGTTTGGGAGCTAATGCTATTTTAGGAGTATCTTTAGCTACCCTAAAAGCAGCAGCTGATTTTTTTGGATTACCGTTATATTATTATATCGGAGGAATCAATGCTAAAGAACTTCCCGTTCCCATGATGAACATATTAAATGGAGGCAAACACGCAGATAGTGGGGTAGACTTACAGGAATTTATGATTGCCCCGGCTGGTGGAGCAAATTTTAGAGAAAGTCTTCGGATGGGAGTGGAAACTTTTCATACTCTGAAAAAAGTATTGAAAGAAAAAGGATATAATGTGGCAGTGGGAGATGAAGGCGGATTTGCTCCCAATTTAAAATCCAGTGAAGAGGCGATTCAATTAATAGTAGAAGCAATTAAAAAAGCAGGATATGAGCCAGGTAAGGATATTTTTATAGCTTTAGACCCTGCAGCTTCAGAATTATACCAGGATGGAAAATATGTATTATCTCGAGAGGGGACGGTCAGAACTTCTGATGAGATGATAGATTATTATGCTTCCTTAGTAGATAAATACCCTATAATTTCTATAGAAGATGGTCTTGCAGAAGATGATTGGGAAGGATGGCAAAAACTTACTCAGAAATTAGGTCATAGAATACAAATAGTAGGAGACGACCTCTATGTTACTGATAAAAAGAGACTTAGTCGAGGAATTGAACTAAAAGCTTCCAATTCAATTTTAATAAAATTAAATCAGATTGGAACTCTAACCGAGACTTTAGATACTATTGAAACAGCAAAAAGAGCGGGCTTTACCGCAGTTATTTCTCATCGTTCCGGAGAAACGGAAGATACTACTATTGCGGATTTAGCTGTTGCAACTAATATTGGGCAGATTAAAACTGGTTCTCTTTGTAGAACAGACCGAATTGCCAAATACAACCAATTACTGCGTATTGAAGAACAATTAGGGGAGTCCTCAATTTACCGCGGAAAGGCAGTATTTAATATAAAATAAAATGATATCAATTAGGTCAATATTTCATTCGAAAATAATTTGGGTCATAATTTTACTTTTAATATTGTATATAGTTTTTTTATTTTCAGATAAATATGCCCGAACATTGCAATTAAAAGAAGATATTAAAAGATTGGAATCAGAGATAGAAGAATTAAAAATGAAAAATAATAATCTATCAGAAGAGGTGGAATCATTAAAATCTGATAAATATGTAGAAAAAATTGCCCGAGAGGAATTAGGTCTTACTAAACCTGATGAAATATTGATTAAAGGTATTGAAAAATGAAGTTCGTATAATAGCGTAGAGCGTGTAGCGGATAGATAAAAACGTAAAACGTAAAGTGCAAAGCGCAAAACCAAAACTCAAAACTAAAAACGAAGAAAGAGGTTTTGAATTTTGAATTATGGTTTTTCGTTTTTCGTTTTAAGCTTTTAGTTTAATAAAATATGACCAACGAAATAATTTTAACTTTCAAATATCTGAATATTTACAATTTATCGCCATAACTATATAATTGCTATTGACGATTTAAAAGATTTATCATATAATGGATTGCAGTCTGCCGGAGTGGCGGAATAGGTAGACGCACAGGACTTAAAATCCTGCGAGCTGTAAGGTTCGTGCCGGTTCGATTCCGGCCTCCGGCACCTATAAAGGTAATGATCGATTGGTAAACTTGGCTTTGTTTGAAAAAAATGCTAAAATTATGTACAAAATAAATATTTTACAAATATTAAAATACAGCGCGGGGTGGAGCAGTCAGGTAGCTCGTCAGGCTCATAACCTGAAGGTCGGTGGTTCGAATCCGCCCCCCGCAACCAATTTTTAAAACCTCTTATTCAAAATGATAGGGGTTTTTTAGTAATATAATAAAAATAGTGAATAGTCGTTAGCATATAGTATAGCGTATAGGATAAATCAATAAAGTAAAAACGCAAAACTAAAAGCTAAAAATCATAATTATTATTTAAGAATTCAGAAGTCAAAAGAACATATAACCAAAATATACTCTCATAACTTAAAATAATTCTAAATACTGGATTCTGGTTCCTGGCTTCTATTTTCTTCACGAGATACGAGATACGAATTTAGTTTTTCACTTTTCACTTTAAGTTTTTAATTTAAAATCTAGCGGGAAATCCCCACCTGTAAGGGTGGGGATGAGAGCTATTTCCTGTTTCTTCCGTTCGTACTTTGCTATAATAAAAATATGAAATTATATAAAGTGGCTCATACTGTATATAAAACCCAATACCATATTGTCTGGATAACCCGATATCGGAGGAAGATTCTGATCACCGGCGTAAAAAGTTATCTGAAAATAAAGCTTCAGGAAATAAGGAAATATTATCCGGATTGGGAATATATTGAGATAGGAATAAAGAAAGATCATGTTCATTTGTATATGGTCATTCCCCCGAAGTATGCGGTGAGTAAAGTAGTGGAAACCATAAAGTCCAATACCAGTAAAGCGCTAAGGATAAAGTTTGCTTTCTTGAAGAAGGTATATTGGGACGACAAAGGGATATGGGCAAAAGGTTATTTTGTCTCTACGGTAGGGATAAACGAAAAAATAATCAAAGAATACGTAAAAAAGCAAGAGAAGGAAGATACAGGACAAGCAAAGCTTGAATTTTGAAAGCACCACGCCTGTAAGGGCGTGGGTATCTA
>Ga0315541_1004055_pt1 | contig 10927 bp, 7 predicted proteins | sample SalMarSW160190MG_FD_203095 | JGI IMG/M metagenome (GOLD analysis project Ga0315541, IMG submission 203095) | Salt marsh sediment microbial communities from the Plum Island Ecosystem LTER, Massachusetts, United States - Salt Marsh Sediment SW1601-190 ...
AATTCACAGCGCTAATGCCAACGGCAACAATGGGCGCTAGTAACAAACCATAGTAATAAAAACGGCATCGAGCGATAACAGCAAAAGTTGCTCACGCAACGCTAACCCTAAAATTTGAAATAACGCTTATGTCACCATGTTTTTAGCGGTTTTAATCATAGGATAAGAGTATGATACTAAGAGATATTCCTATTCCTTCGCTTGGCTGATTTAAGAATTAAGAGGAAAATAAGAAAACAAGAACGTTTGAAAAGGGTTTAAGAGCGTTTCTAAACTCAATGACTTGGTGAAGGCCAGAGCATATCTAACAAGTCTGACGAATGCCAGGGTCAAATTAGATGAATTGTATAGTCGGGTACTTGAGAACCTTTTGCACAGCACGCCTCAAAATAAAAAGGCTGGCATTCGACGCTTTAGATATAAGCCCCTATCCCGGCCACAATACTACAGAGCTTAGAGGCGTGATTCCTCTTGAGTTAGCTTTACCTACCACTGCACGAACATGGGCATGACTGTTTTACCGTAGGTATAGTTATATGTAGGGTAAAGGGTATGCTTTATCAAGGGCATAGCCATATCTTTGGACGGGTAGATTGAACAGAGTTGAATTCTTCGTGAAACACGTTTGACTTGCTTTGTAACATTCCATCAGAAAGTATAATTCAGCAAAAATGCAGCAAACTGGTCGATTAAGTGAAGGTAAATTGCCTTGACATCTGCCAGATGTCCAATTACAATTGATGCCGAGGGATTTGTTAGCCATTTGGCGACTAATATAGAGAGATAGGGAAAATGGGCTAGTACTTTTGACCAGTAGCGCGATAGGAAGGGGTGCTGAGCTGCCACCTGGGGATGGTCACTTGGGTGGCGGGGAGCCAATAGTGAAACCGACTTTTTGAGGTCGGTTTTATGCTTTGTGAAAGGAGGTGATGCCTATGAAAACCGAGGGGTGATTTTGGGAAGCCCAGACAGACTGACTTTAACGAGAGAAGAAATTTTAACAGGAGGAACAAATGAAAGTGAGATTAATTGTTAGCTTGGTAATAGCCCTGATGCTGGTAGCCGTCTTAGCACTGCCAGCCATGGCAGCCAACCCTAGTGCAATAACGGCTTCGGTGGCCGTTAATGAATATATAAGCTGCACCATTACAGACAACGGCGCCGGGGGGCTGGACTTCGGGTCACTGGATCCAGGGACAACTGATGAGCCAGAGGCTGACCAAGACGGTGAAGGCGCTGTCACCGTGGTAGTTGCTGCTGAGACCAATGTTGACTGCGACATCAACGTCAAGGCAACTGATTTCACTGGCGCTGGCACCATCGCCATCACCAATGCCAAGTACGGCACGACTAACGTTCTTGCCAGTGCCACTGCTTTCGCAGCAGCAGATACCTATTACACGCTAGATACATCAACCGCCGGGGGTGCAAAAACAGTCGAGGTATACCACTGGCTCAGCATTCCCAGTGGCCAAGCAGCCGGTAGCTACAGTAGCACCTTCACCTATCAGGTAGTTAAGTCTTAAAGGCTTGAAGACGGAGCCTATTGGCAAATAACCGGGGCAGGTGTTTATCTGCTACTAATGCAGCCTAGTATATTGTATCGGCTTGGCTTCCGGGCTGACAGCTCATAGCCACTGACAGCCAAGCCGGAAAGTTGTATTATTGTCTTAAGGCCCGGTGTTTAAGCTATTGCCAGGAGGGCAGGCTTTGCCTGCTTAATAGAATATGGGCAGGAATGTGAAACTTTTTGCGGTAAACATTATCGCAGGGGTATTCCTTGTATTGCTGCTTATCGGGGCAGGGTTGAGCTTCACGCCGGTTTCAAAAGAAGCCCCACAGCAGACCACGTCACCGATTTCTGAAATAGAAAAGCAACAAATTCAAAGCTGGATTGAAGAGAACGACCTTAACCAGTATGGCGACCCCAAAAATACCCTTTACGCCGGTGGCACCCCTCTATTTAATGAGGGGACTGGTGAGACCATCGATTTATATGACTATATTCTAAGCAATCACCCTGACCGACCATGGTTAACGTAGCCGTTATTAAATTTTTCAGAACTTTGCTTTGTCTTGCCTTTGCTTTGGGAATGACTTTAGCCGCGGGACAAGCCCAAGCCCAGGACGAAGCATCTGTTGAACTCCAACCCGCTGAGATTATCGGAGAATATGCTCCGGGAGAGCTTCTGGTTAAGTTTAAGCCGGGTATGCCAAGCAACAGGATAGAAGAAACTGAAAGAGACCTTGGCGTTTATCATTTAAGGACAATTCCTCGGATTGATGTTCGGCTAATGGGAATTCCTGAAGGGAAAAGCGTGCCTGAGATGGTTGACGCCTTCAGGAAGTCTCCCTGGGTAGAATATGCTGAGCCAAATTACCGGCGGTATGAGGTGGCGACGACTCCCAATGATACCTATTTCTCCAGCCAGTGGGCTCTATCCCAAGCCAGCGACCATGACATTGATGCCCCGGAAGGCTGGGATATAACCACCGGCTCTGCCTCAATAATAATTGCCATGATTGATACCGGCATTGATTATCTTCACGAGGAATTTTCCCCCGGAAAATTATGGATAAATTCTGCTACTGGAAAACCGGGTTACGATTTTGGTATGTCGGATGACGATGTGATGCATGAGCCACTTTCAGGCTCAGGTCACGGGACGTCCACCGCCGGGATAGCGGCAGCGGCGACAAACAATAGTAAAGGGATAGCCGGTGTTTCCTGGGCTTCGGTGATTATGCCTCTGAAGGTAGAGGATAGTTCCGGCTATATTTATGACAGTTATATCGCCGATGCCATCACTTTTGCTGTAACTAACGGAGCCCAGATTATCAGCATGAGCCTGGGGGGTCCCAGTAGTTCGGCAACTCTAGAGAATGCCTGCCAGTATGCCTGGGAACACGGGAAAGTAATCGTAGTTTCTTCAGGAAATGAGAATACGTCAGTTGATTACCCGGCTCGTTATCCAACCACCATTGCTGTCGGGGCAACCAATGAGATTGATAACAGAATTTATCCCGGAAATCCGGGGGATGACTGGGGGGCTGGCCAGGGGAGTAATTATGGACTTGAATTAGATGTTGTCGCTCCGGGGATAAATATCTATACCACAGACTGGTCAGCCTCAGGTGAGGGTTACGACCCTGGAAGCTATATCGCAACTTTTGGCGGTACATCGGCTTCCTGTCCCTTCGTTTCTGGAGAAGCTGCCCTTTTGCTTGCCAAAGATCCGTCTCTTTCCAACCAGAGGGTAAGGAGTATTATCCGCAGCAGTGCTCAAGACCAGGTAGGAGAACCCTCGCAAGATACCCCAGGTTTTGATATCTACTATGGCTATGGCAGGATAAATCTCTACAACGCCCTTTCCAGCCCTACCAAGCCTGACTTAACTCTAACCAGTTCTGACATCACCTTCAGCAATAATAGTCCGTCTCCCGGTGAGACGATTACAATCTCAGCCACTATTCATAATAATGGCTCCGTTTACGATGAAATTAATACCACTCCTTTTGCTTCAGTTCTTACAAATACCGGGTATGGCTATTATGTAGATGCCGGTCAGAGTATAGCCCAATCTTTTACCGCCACTACCGATGGTTATCTGGCTGCGGTGGACCTGGCGATGTGGGATTGCGGTGCGGATTCGGCTTATGCTCAGATAGAAATCCAGACTGATAGCGGCAGCAAGCCCAGCGGGACAGTCATCTCTTCTACCGAAGAGCGAGACTGGTCGTCTTCTAGTGCCTGGGAAAGAGTAAAATTTCCCGATCCGGCGAAAATCACCGCTGGACAAAAGTACTGGATAGTAGCTACCTGCTCTCATTCTAATCCAAATGGCTATGCGTGGCTGTTTGATGATGACTCGGTTTATGCTGGAGGGGGTTTTTCGTGGCGGATTGGCACTGGTTCGTGGGCAACAGAATCAACTACTTATGACTGCCAGTTTAAAGCCTACATCTATGCCTACGACACCGTAGTTAGATTCTATGATGGAGATCCCGATGGCGGGGGGACCCAGATAGGGTCAGGCCAGCATTTATCACCGATTGCCCCTTCGGGAGCGAAAACAGCCTCAGTGCAATGGGCCGCTATTTCGGGAAGCCACGACATCTATGTGGTGGTAGACCCTGATAATCTAATACCGGAATCCAATGAAACTAATAACCAAGCCTACAAGTCCCTGTCAGTGGGACCAGCGGAGGTTATTAGCTTTACCGTCACTGATTATGGTAGCGCCGGCGTGCAGTTTGGTACTCCAGACCCGGGAATAGAAGACCAGCCCGCTGACCAGGCCCCGACTCAGGGTGCTGTCACCCTCACTGTCGGCGCTGAGACCAATGTCAACTGCAACATCCAAATCAAAGGCACTGATTTCACTGGCGCTGGCACCATTGCCATAGGCAATGCCAAGTGGAAGAAGGATAACAACGTTAGTGGAGCCACGGCTATGTCAACAACCTACATCACCATCGACACTTCTACTGCTGGCGTACAGAAGATTATAAACGTCTGGTACTGGTTAACCATTCCCGGCGGTCAAACAGCCGGAGACTACACCAGCACCTTTTACTACCAAGCGATAAAGCCGCCATAAAGTCGGAGGAGTAAATGAGAAAGATTTTAGCCATAATTGTGGCACTGGTTATGTTAATGGCTTTACCAACATTGGCTTTAGCCCAAGAGCCAGCCAGATATAATCTTGCCAGCGCTCAAGGTAATAAGGACTTAAAGGTTACCCTTGGTGGTGAGGCCACGGGGATGATTTATTTCTATAATATTGATGGCAACCGCATCACCCATATTAGCCTAGAGGTAAGCCAAGCTCCAAGTGACTGGCAGGTAGAGATACAGCCACCAGTAGGGGAGATACAGGTTGAAATTGGTGGTACGATAGTCACTGTCACCGAGAACCTGCATGTTGAGCCATCTGAGGTGCTGCTACAAGAGCCCGAAAGTGTTCCTCAGGGTATGGTATGCATCACTGTGCCCAACCGTGGCTATGCCCTTGCCAAGGCCGCTAATATCATCATCCGAGTGCCGGAGTCTGAGGGAATAGGCACCAAGGCTGATATAACTGTCTCGGCGGTGGCTGAGTGGCTGGGGCAGACGGGGGCGGCAGCCATCAATCAAGCCAGGGATTTCAACTTCTCATTCGAAGTCGTCTCCGAGATGCCAGGAGGCGAGGAAAAAATCATTGAGGAACACGGCACTATGGAAATTATAGGGAGATGGCTGCCAGCGATTATAGCTGCTGTGATTGCCGTTCTAGCCGCGGTTTTGATTCCTCGCTTAGTAAGAAGGAGACGTGGATAGAAGGAAAAAGCTACTTATCTTTATCTTTTGCTTGCTAGCGGCGTGTTTGACCTTTTCACTACCCGCGGGGGCAACGGGAGATGGTGAAGGGTCATTGTCAGCAACTGTGACTGTAGTGCCATTGGCAGAAGATGCAGTTACGGCGCTCACCCCTCAGCTTGATTCAGATGGTGCCGCCGGCTGTATGGTTGGTATTGTTAAGGTTCAGGACGCCGAAGGAAGGCCTGTAGCGGCGAAAATAAAAAGCTATAAGGCCACATTGACTTATGATGGCGGCCTGATAAATGTCCTTGAGGTGCGTCACGGGTCAGTATTTCCTGGTGCTCACACCATAGATAACCTACATGGCAGTGCTGAATTTAATGGCACAGCCTCCGAAGGCGTGGCAACACCTTGCGATGTCGCTTTCCTTACTTTGAGGTTAACAGGCGCACTGGGCCAACCGGCAACAGTTAGATTGACTTTCTCTAATATCTATGACCCTAGTGGTAACCTCATATACCAGTTGACTCCGGTACCTGAGAGACAGTTCATTAGGGGAGATGCCACAGGCGATGGCGAGGTGAATATCAGAGACGTCATCTATATTGTGCAATATTTGGCGGGCTTGAGAGATGTTGGTGAAGGCTTAGGTAAGGTTAACCCGGTGAATGCTGCTTCAGTGAGGCACGATGGTGAATACGATGTGATTAGCTTTAGCGATGCCTGGTATCTCCTCCGATACCTAGCGAGATGGCAAGGCCCGGAAATGGGGTGGTGGAGAGCTGCCTTCCCCTGGAGGCACTCTCAAAGATGAACTAGTTTTAACAAAGGTAACCTCACTGGCACAGGACTACGTATTTAATTCCGGTACGACAGCAAGGCAAACGCCTGTAGTGCTTAAATCTGACTGTTCTAATAGGCATCACCTCCCTTTCCGAAACAAAACCCGCCGTCGCTAATCATAAGTATAGCCGACCGATGTGGCAGAAGTCAAAGTTTATACCAAGGGCGCTGACGATGTAGAGATTCAGGGTGTCATTCCGCTAGCTTTACCTACCACTGCACGAACATCGGGATGTTTGTCCAGTCATGCGTATAAATATTCGATACCGTTTGCCTTTTCCGTGGGATGTTATGCTTTAAAATAAGAACGTATATTACAATCACACGATGCCGTTTTCTCCTATCCTAGTATTCCTGTTCCTCCCAATTCCTCCCACAGCAGGCGGAACTCGCGCCGGTACTCGTTCTCGACACGAGTGTTGTTGTCGAAAACCATGGTGGCGCGATTCCTCACATCATAGGGGGGCCAGTCTGGCGTGAGGTCGGAATTCGGTACGCCGGTTTTAGCGAAGTTAGTCCAGACGGCTGCAAAGCGGTCGACCATCAGCTTGCCTGCCTTTTGCCCGCAGTCGTTGTTCGATTCGTGACAGTCATGCACCGCCGGAGAGACGTCCACACCGTGCACGGCGCCGAATTTGCCATCGAAGGCTTTTGACGCCCATTCCCACAGATAATAATAAACAGGAGCGCCGTTCTGGGCCACTTTCAATTCGGCCTGCTTGATGGCCGAATGGCGGAACCCGCGATCCGTAGCCAGGCGAGCTTGAATTAAATAGGGCGATATATCAGGATAGGCATCCCGATAAAGCTTGTAAATGCGCGCGGCGTTGCCTCCAAATTGTTTTTCGAGATTTTGTTTGAGCTCAGACTCGGTCAGATCGAAGTTGGTCAGGGCTATCGCGGCATCGTCCAGCGTGGTGCTGATGATGACCGGGATGTCGGCCGATTCCGGCGGCGCCGCCGGATGAAAGGGATGGTGCGGCAATATGTCGTTTCCTATGATCGGTGAAAATCGAGTGATGTCAAGTGGCAGACTTGCCTGCGCAGCCACAATTGTGGAAAACGGAAGCTTTTGCAGATCCGCAATGTTCTTTTTGTCTATGCCCAAGGCTTTAAGTAGCGCCTCGGTATTTTTGACACCCTGTTCCCGTTCCATCAAGCGCAGCGACGAGCCGCTCTGGATGCCAGCGCGGTGAAAGAGGCCTTTGGCCGAAGGCATCGCCAAAAGTGTACTGGTCTTAGCGCCACCGCCCGATTGCCCATAAACAAATACGCGATTTGGGTCACCGCCGAATCGGTCTATATTTGTTTGCACCCATTTCAAAGCGGCGACGAGGTCCATGACGCCGGCCACGCCGGCATATTTGAATTCCTCCGGCGCGCCCAAATCCACCAGGTTGATATAGCCGAATGGTCCAAGCCGATGGCTGACAGAAACATGGACGACGTCATCAAGACGCGCCATCGCTTCTCCATCAAAACCCTGGTGATTTCCTGAACCGGTTGCAAAACCACCACCGTGAAGCACGACTGTAACAGCGCGTTTGGCGTTGTCGTTTACGCTCCGCGACCAGACATTCAAGGTCAGGCAATCTTCGCCAATTCCTCCTGGTTGGCGGTGCCAGGAGATAAGATTTGGGTAATCCATACGCCGGTCGGCCGGGGTCTGCGGGCTAATCTGCCCATAGTCGAACACATCGACGACGCCTGCCCACGGTTTTACAGGCTGTGGAGGCATAAAGCGGTTTTTCCCTGCCGTTGAAGCTCCATATTTGATGCCCAGGAATGTTTTAACGCCCTGATGGTTTAGGCCCCGGATTTTTCCGTACTGTGTCTCCACCACCGGGAACAGTCTCGCTTCCATTGTACTTGCTTGCGTCTCCATTCCGTTCCTCCTTTCTAATTTAACTGATACAACGAGTCGAAAACATGTAAAATTTCACCGATTGCGCTGTTCGATTGCCCGAGGATAAAATCTTTAACAGGCTCGTTATCATCGGCGTCTTTATAAAATACTACCCTCCAATCCATTGAGCCATTTTAGCATACTGACTTGCTTTTTAGCGTACAACTTGGCAACCGTAAAAATTTCTACAAACATGGAATCGACAACTGAATATCGGACGCTGTTGGATAGAGCGGGTAAATCTGGTAGCGGAAGCGATTACCAATCGCTTCCGCTATTTTTTATTAAGGAGGTGCGTGCTATGGTCTTATAAAAAGGGAAGGTTAATGGATTGACTGCCATAACCTTCAGCCCGACACTGACCGGATAATCGTCAAAAAGTGGCCACTACGACACACTATGACGCCTTAATTTTGAGTCTCTCTTGTCATAACAAAGCCCAAGTGGCATTCTTGCTAGGTTTTTTTGGGGTGTTTTTTTGGGCTGGGATAGATATTTGACCAAGCCCAGGGTTTTACCACGAGGTTAGTCTTTAGGGAAAACTATGGCACCGGGAGTTTGCAGTTTGGGCCTGGGTCCAGCCAATCAATTCGCTAAATCGTGCAACGGCCAGGCTTCTTGAGTGTCAAAGGAAGCCATCTTAGTATTGTTTGAGTGCCTCAGTCTCCAATGAGAACCCCCAACAGACTCGAAGAGGGTCGTCAGCCTATTCACATTTGTCTGCGGGGATATTTACAGAAGCCAAGCTAACCAGCATTGACCAGCCCCATTAGTAAGTGGGTAACAAAGGCCTCTATGATGGCTGCAACGGCAAGCCCAGGAAGAATCCACCTCAAGTAGACTTTAAGGCAATCTGACAACTGTAATTTGACTCGGCTTTCCCTTCGTATTAGCCACTTAAATGATTCCATACCTACCGTGAGACCCAAAGCAGTGGCTAGCAAGAGCATTGGAATCTCGATCACACCATGCGGTACTACGCTAGCTATAACATATTTCCACCCCTTGATTGATTCAAGCGCGGAGCCAACGCTTCCAACTATAAAGCCGTTTACGCCTATGAAGAGTAGAGGTGGTATTCCCAGTAGGATACCTAAGAAAAGTAGCCCGAGAGTCTTGATTGCGTTGTTGATGAATATTATTAGGAACAATAGGATAGACAGGTTACCCGTCGGTGCCAAGTGCTCTAGTGAACCGCCGAGCCGTCTTATAACCTCTAGAGCGGTATTCTGACCAATAAGACTACCTAGTACAAGACTAACAAAAAATATGCTGGTCGCCAATACAAGATTCCGAATTAACACCTTTTGTCTGATTGTCTGAATGACCCGCATAGTTCACTATAAAGCTAAGCAGTCATTGTATCAAACCTTACTGATTTCACCAAAATCACAAGATGGCTTGCATTTTATTTCCCGAGGCCATTGAGTCCGCGGCTTGGGCTAGAATGTACTTGCCGGGTTCCGGTAAGGTGCCATAAATAACGAAATCACACTATGGCACTGCCTCGCTCATATTGCATAAGACTAAAAAGGGAACCTTTATTCCGCCAGAAAACATTGAGATGTTTGCCCTTACATGTGTACGTTCTAGCTACGTAAATATAGGCGTGTTTGTCCAGTGATGTGTGCAACGGTTCGAGACCTTCTACTCTTTCCTTGAATCCTCAATTACTCATGAGAAGTCCAGGCCTTGGCTAGTAGACACGAGTTGATGAAAGGATATAGTTAGCAATCCTCTGAATGGTTGCCCAATCTTGGTTTGTTGGCTCAAATCGCCTATCCACCTGCAGTGTCCACCCTTGGAATTCCTTGGCATAGCTGTGAACTGTCAAATTCCCAATCCTTTTCGCCAGGTCTTTTACTGCTTCATCGTTGGAAAGAACTTCGGCTAGTCCAGTATGATGATCGTTGCCTTTCCAAGTCACATCGGCTACTTTCCCGAACAATGGAAATGTCTTTTTTCTTATTGCCTTGATGTCAACTGCCTTGTGATTTGAGAGGGGTCTCTCATCCGGTATACAAAGAACGACCCACCATTGAGGAGGGCTGTTTTTACTCCCATCTTTTTTCAAGATATTTATCCATCTGACCAATCCTTCTGGTACGTCTATAATTCCTAAAGAACGTTGATACCATGAATTTTCTATTTTTTCTTCAGCTCGGCCACGTTCAGCCAAGTCCGCTCTGATACCCAGGGAGTTGAGGTTCTGAGCTAAATTATCTCTTGTTTTATCACGGAGCATATCTTTCATTTGTTAGATGTTAGAATCATAGCATAGCATATCGGAGATAGCTATGAAACAATTTTATTTCCGTAGAACAAACATCGGGATGTGTGCCAGTTCATGCGTACGTTTTAGCTACGCAAATATCGGGATGTTTGGTCGTCTTGTGCTATGACCAGACTTCCGAAAGAGAATTGCTGAGTATTTTACCGCAAGATTGGCTGAGTGTGGAAGAGGTGGTGAGTATGATACCACTCACCAATCACGACCGTCTTACCAGGTCTCTCCCCTCCGATTGTTCCCCCCACACGGCTTACAAAAAGAAATGATATTCCCGCAACGACTGCTGACAAGGTGCTTACCTTCGCTTTTCTTGATACGAAAATACCTCCCTTACCTGCTTGCTGGACTGACAATGTTGTGGTAATGTAACTCGAGAATCGAGAGATAAGGCAACAGCTTAAGATTAAGCCGTAGAATTGAGACAATATTTAAAATGAAGTAGGGACAAGTAATGGCAAACTTAGTTCTTTATGAAGTGAAAGACCAGATTGCATATATAACACTAAATCGTCCTGAGAAACTGAATGCAATAAACACTGAAATGGTCACTGAGTTAATCAAAACATGGGACCGTTTTGAAGAAGAC
>Ga0315541_1004058_pt1 | contig 10923 bp, 8 predicted proteins | sample SalMarSW160190MG_FD_203095 | JGI IMG/M metagenome (GOLD analysis project Ga0315541, IMG submission 203095) | Salt marsh sediment microbial communities from the Plum Island Ecosystem LTER, Massachusetts, United States - Salt Marsh Sediment SW1601-190 ...
TCTTTATTTATTTGCAGCCACTCATAAGCTTCAACTTGCTTTTCATACTCATATTTCACCATCATATAATCATCGGCCCGCTCTTGTTTTGCCCGTGAAATAATTTCCGGATAGGCTTTTTGTTGATCAATCCAATTATAGGCTTCGACTTGCAGTTGGTATTCATATTTCACCATCGCGTAATCATTGTCCCAATTTTTTTGAGCCCTTGCTATTATGTCAGTATGTTCAGTCTGTTTAACCATCCAGTCATATGCTTCGGTCTGTAGTCTGACTTCGTAATTTACCATTTCAAAATTGTTACCCCATTTGGTTAAAGCATCTGCTTTAAAAATTTTAATCATTTTTTCCCTATCAAGATCTATTTCCAGTGTTGGCATTGCCTCGGTTGTTAGGGGAGGTGCTCCTTTGATTTGAGATTCAGAATCTAATGATTCAGGGGTAAATTGTGGATGAAGGTCTTCGAGAATGGGTTCAGGTTCAAGTGGTTTTTGGGTTAACCCAAAGGAATCAAGAATCCAAATTACATATCCAAGATTTTCATATTTAGGTATCAGGTCTTCTTGATTGGTAACACAAATGTTGTTTCCATCTTCATCTTTGACTACATAAATTGTGGCAAAAGAGAGAGTACAGAAGATTAAATCTAGAAAAAATATTAAGCAAACAATAAAGAATAGTAATTTGAAATTTTTCATTGTTTTGTTCGCCTCCTAAAAATATTTTCGATTAAATGCTGCAATTTTTTTAGTACTAGACCGATTTTCAGACTTCTTATTCAAATCTATTTTAAAGCGTTAGAAAAACAAAGGATTAAAGTGTGAGTATAACTTATCATTGGCCTATTAAATTGTATTATCGATAAATTTATTAGGAATTATAATAAAGAGAAAAGCAAATATCGTTTTTAGCAAGAAAATGATTATCATTAGTCAAGTTAAAGTTAATTGTAAGTGTCAGAAAGGAAAGAATAATAAATTTAGTATTTCTTTTTAAATATTGCATCTTTTAAGGGACTCTTTTCGGTTTTATATAAAAATAATAAAGTAATCGGTCGAACTTGAGCATAAAACACTATTTTATATATTCGACAAAAATCTTAATAATCCTTCTTTTAGGTAAAATATTTTAAAACAAAAAAGCCCTTCGGCAAAATACAAAGGGCTATAAATGTCTGGCTCCCTTTTTTGGATACGTTTCTAATTATTTATTTCAACCACATAACATAGTTAATCAGCCTGTAAAATTCCAGTGGGCAGGCTTCACAAATTCACATACTTTCCAAAGAAATATTTTTTTATCTATTTTATTCTCAAAAAAATAAGTGTCTGTTTCTCTCTTCTCTCCAAATTTATTAGATGGTGGCAAGTAAGTTAAAGGTTATCATACAGTACATCGAAGGGTCTTAAGCGGGGTCAATTGTCAAGGATAAAGATGCGACCCCATATCCTCATATAATGATATCCTGTAATGCTTTTTGACCTTGAGCTCCTTGGCATAAAACCACCTCGGTTCATTGTAAGAGATTGAATTAGATATGTCAAACGAAACGTCCCATTGTCTTACACTTTTCAGATTTTAAAAAGATTAAATTTAAGAAAAAGAGGTAAATGAAAAAATGTGAATATTATTAAAAATAGTTTGCCAAACTTAATCTATCCATTATAATAAATAAAAGGTTGCTCATTTTATGAATTTCATTTTTTAATTAAGTAAAAGGAGGTCTATCTTGAAAACAATGAACTTAGCGGGCATTTATCCACCTATTGTTACCCCCTTTCTAAAAGACGATGTAGTCCACCACTATTTAGCTGAAAATGTGGAAAAATTAAGCAAAAGTGGCATTAAAGGGCTCATTGTTTTGGGATCTAATGGAGAAAATGTTTATCTTTCGGAAGAAGAAAAAATTGATGTTGTGAAAACGACTATCCAATCCGCTTCTAAAAACATGTTAATTATTGTTGGTTCCGGTTGCGAATCAACTCGGGAAACCATTTATCTGACCAATAGAATGGCAAAGATGGGTGCATATGCTGCACTGATTGTGACACCTTTCTATTATGGCAGCAAAATGAATGACGAAGCCTTAATAAAACATTATTCTACTGTTGCTGACCAGGTTGAAATACCTATTTTACTCTACAACGTCCCCAAGTTTACCGGAATTAATCTAAGTGTAGAAGCCTTATCAGCACTCTCAAAGCATCCCAATATTATTGGCATTAAAGACAGTAGTGGCAATGTTAATCAACTCGGCCAATATCTTAATCAGGTCAATCCTGATTTTAACGTTTTGGTTGGTACAGCAGGTGCTTTGTTGGGAGCACTCACCCTTGGTTGTAAAGGAGGGATACTTGCTCTGGCCAATATTCTTCCCAAAAAGTGTGTTGAAATTTTTCAACTGGTACAAGACGGTAAAATAAAAGAGGCTCGGGAATTACAACTTCGTATGATACCGGTAAATCATGCTATCACAGCCAAATATGGTATCAGCGGTCTGAAATATGCTATGAACTTACTTGGTTATAAAGGGGGAGAGGTCAGGTCACCTCTTCTGGCAACTAAATATGAGGAACAGGAAAAGATCAAAGAAATTCTAATGGGGGCAGGAATAGAAATCGCTTAGCATAAATACTCTTTCCCAGAAAATAAAATAATCATTATCGTGATATTGCAAGACAGTATCTGACCCCTATTATTTATTATTTCTCGGAAATCTTTATCCTGAGAAAAGAACAATTGATTATAAACGAATATCTTTTTAAGGAATATTCATTTTAATATTTACTAATATAATTATTTGGAGGTAAATAAATATGAAAAAATTGTATCGCTCTCGAAAAGAAACAAAAATTGCCGGAGTATGCGGTGGAATTGCTGAATATTTTAATGTTGACTCTAATATTATCCGACTTTTAGCAGTATTGACTATCTTCTTCGGAGGAGGAGGTATTATTGCCTATATTATTGCCTGGATTATCATCCCATTAGAACTGGTAGATGACGAATCATCAGATAAACAGACAAGTCGATCAAGAGAAAAAAATCAGGCGGAAACCATTGTTGATGCCGAAATTATTGATGATTCGGAAAAGGAAAAAGAATAGTGCAGAAAGGGAAAGACAAGTGGATGTTTCGCTTGTCATATTTGAAAAGCTTTCTCTATGATGTTTCTTCCTATGCTTAATCCCCTGCTTAAATCTCTGATGCTTGCACCAGTTTCGTGGTATATATCTTTTATTGTGCTGGATCTATATGCCTACTCCAATTTCTGCGCTTTCCCGAAACCATAAATGAAGGTGAGTATTCATTAGACATTACGCGATTACCTTTAAACTACCTTTTGCCCCTCGCTCTATATATTAAATTTAAAAAGAATGCTTCATCCTGGTTATTTTCGAAGATATTACTTCTCATAATTCCTTTAAGCATAATATGGTGATATATTGTACTACTTTTCAACCTTGCCCTTCTTGGCAAAAATCACTTCGGAATTCTAAGAAAATTAAATGAGTATGTCAAATGAAACATCCCCTTGTCTTACTTTACTAATCTCATAAAACTAATCGCTCACCTTGTAATTTGTGTCAGGTACTTTTCTATCTCCTAATTGGCAAATACATAGACATCGTGAACTTAAAAGTTTACACACATCGTGAACTTTACAATTTTAAATATTCTATACTGACCTTAAAAAAGGAGGCCAGTATGAATATCAAAGAATTTAGAGAAAAAGCTATAAAAAGATATAAAAACCGTGAATCTCCTAAGGAGATCTACCAGAGCCTTGGTAAGAGTAAAACCTGGTTCTTTAAATGGTTAAAACGTTACAAATTAGAGGGGAAAGATTGGGCTAAAAGCCATTCTTGTAAACCCCATAAAAGTCCTAAAAGGATTGATGAAATAATGGAACAAATGGTTATTGAAACCAGAAGATATTTAGAAAAAAAACTATATTCCCAAATCGGAGCCCTAGCCATCAGTTATGATCTTAATAAGCAGGGAATTATTTCTCCTCCGATATCAACGATTAATAAAATCTTAAGAAGAAACGATTTAATACATCAAAGAAATAAATATGTTCCCAAGGGAGTTAATTACCCTTCTTTGGTAATATCCCGAAGTAATTATCTTCATCAATTGGATATCGTTGGACCCAGATACATAAAAGAAGATGGACGATTCTATTCCATAAATATCATTGATGCCTATGACCGCAGAAGCAGCATTAACCCTGACCGCAGACAAAACAGGATGGCTATCATAACAGCTTTAATCTGTTCCTGGCGTACTTTAGGTCTCTCTTGCTACCTACAGATGGATAACCAATTAGCGCTGCGGGGAAGCAATCACTACCCCCACTCTTTCGGGGTAGTCATTCGTCTCTGTCTTCATTTAGGAATACAACCACTTTTTATTCCCTTAAGAGAACCTTGGAGAAACGGAATCATTGAACATTTTCAGAATGTCTTTGATAAGGTATTCTTTCGAAGCCAGTATTTTAAAGACTTTAATGGTCTTTACAAAAAGGCTAAAGAGTTTGAGCCATTCCATAATCAGAATCATCATTACAGTACTTTAAAAGGTCTTACTCCTAACCAAAAGTGTTCCGGAGATTGTAAGCTTTTACCTGCTTCTTTTAGGCTTCCTAATAAGCTTACTATTTGTCCGGGATATGTGCACCTTATCCGTTTTATCCGTAGTGATCGAATTTTAGATATCTTTGGAGAAAAATATATTATGCCCCAAGATGTAGAGTACGAATATGTCCGGGCAACTATTGATACTGTCAAAGAAAAATTGTTTATATATCATGATTCTAAATTAGTAGTAGAATATCCTTATCCTTTACCAAAAAGCTCTATTGATTTATCAAGGTTCAATCTCTAGAGTTCACTATGTCTAGATATTTTATTACCATTAGGAGTTCACGATGTCTGTGTACTCTAATGCCCTTAAGAAGGGTTCACGATGTCTGTGTATTTAATACCTAATACTAATCACTCCTGTCAAATACTAAATACTATTATTCCTGAGTCAACAGTTTGAGCTGATGTATCTCCTTAAATTTATCTGATTTTTTTCCATAAAGTCCAAAATATAATACGAACCCTTCTATTTCTACTTTTACCTGATACCTAAACCTGGAACTTGTAATATGGATTACTTTTCCCTATTTATCTAATTGAAAAGTAAAATATTAATTATCTAAGAAAACGGGCTGCATCTGTCTATGATTTATTTTATATAAACCTAATCTTTTTCATTATGAGAAATTTAAATAAATAAGACAAATGAGACCTTCCCTTGTCTTACATTAGATTTAAATGAATCCAGAATATAGATTCATTAGCATCAATGAACTATCGCTTTCATATACATAGCTTATTCAATCCCAAGCAATATATCGGTTCCTTCTATTTTAATGGGGTAATTGCGAAGATCATGTACCTTGACCTTGAGAAAAAACAGTTTACCACTTTGGATAACTTTCCCAGTTGTTACATCAAAGATAGAACCGTGTTTTGGGCAGATAATGTGGTTGCCATTAAGTTTTCCTTCATATAGAGAACCTCCCATGTGCGGGCAAGTGTTCTCGATTGCATAATATGAGTTTTGAATATTCGTCATAAGTATCTCTTTACCTTCTAAAGATATTTTCTTTTTTTCTCCTGCATTTAGTTCGTTTGTTTGAGCAACCTTAACATGCTTCATGAAAAACCTCCTTTCATAAAACAAAGGGACGGTTCTCTGTTTTATACTTTAAAGATCTTATTGACCGTAAATCCAGTTAATCTGGATACCTGCCTTAATGAGCAGCCATCCAGTTCTTTTAGATATTTTAAAACCTTGTCTTAAATAATTGTAGGCGCATTTTGTAGTGTGACTAATTCTATATGATATTTACTTAATACTAAATGTCTTATCTCTTTATCGGATAGAGTCTCTCTTTTTGTGGGCATCTCAAGGCATCGATCATTGTTTGGTTCTTGATTAAACCGTTCAAATCTTTCTTGCGCTTTATCCCTTTCTTGGTGAAACATTTTAAGGGCAAATTCGGTATTGACTATCTTCGGTTGGTTAATATATTCATTATAACTACTCCATTGATAGGAGGCGATATCGTCGGTCAATCCTGCTTTTAGGGGATTTTGGTGGATATATCTCAACACAGTCAGGAAATAGACATCTTCCTCCACCGGTTCACTCTTGTATCTGTCCTGGAATAGGTGTCCTTTTCGGTTATACTGCCAGTTGTACCAGGAGACATAGCTGGTTCCTATTCTCTTCATGGCATGAGAAAGAGTTTCTCTTCCTTCCTTAATTAATAAGTGAACATGGTTGCCCATTAAGCAATAGGCATAGATTTCATATTCACTTTTTTTATGGTATTTAGCGAGAATGGCAATAAATTTTTCATAATCTTCATCAACGGAGAAGATATTCTGCCGATTGATGCCTCTTATCATGATGTGATAGATTTTACTTTTACTTTTTATTCTGGCTACCCTGGGCATATCAATTCCCCCACTGATAGTTTATAATGCCGATAAGGTATTGTCAAACAAAGAACCGTCCCCCTGTTTTGTTTTTAAATACCCATTTGCTTGCTAAATGGGTTGAAAAGATTTAAAATTAAATAAATCAATTTATTTTATGCCTCATTAATGATCATTGAGTTAAGGAGGTTTCAAGTGAAAAAAATCCTGATTATCTTCATTATTTTAATCATTACTCTATGTGCATTTTATTTTTACCAACGTTCTACCCCAAAAGAAGTGAATTTTACCAACGTTAAGCAGGTGAATTATTTTGAAAAAATATTAACTAGCGGAACGGTTCTTCTGGAAGGTTTAACTGAAGTGAAGACGGAAGTGTCGGGTAAAATTGTCGATGTTTATGTTGATGAAGGTGATACATTTAAAAAAGGACAGGCTTTACTAAAATTCGATAACACGGATGTTAATCTGGATTTAAAACAAGCGGAAGCCAGCTACACCTTGGCTCAATCAAGATATGATGAAATTGTCAACACCACCTGCCCCACCTCTCGGGAACAATATCACCAGGCCACACTGTCAGAAGACGAACTTCAAAAAAAAGCAGAGAAGTATCAGACACTTTACGACCAAAAAGCCATCTCCTTGGAAAAATTGGAGGAAGTAAAACATCAATTAGAACTTCAGCAATCCAATACCTTGATTCAAAAGAAATTTATGGAATCATGTGCAGAAGGAGGAGCAAAAAGAGAAACCGCTCAGGCAGAGATGAAAGCGGCGCAAGCCCGGATTGATTTACTCAAGAATAATTTAAAAAAACATACCATTCTTTCTCCTCTGGATGGCATTATCCTTCAGAAATACAAGTCTCCAGGAGAATATGCCATGATTGGAGAAGGCCTCTTTACTATTGCCAAGCAAGATAGCAAATATGTGGAAATTGAACTGGATGAGCGAAATCTTCCCCGAATCAGCCTGAATCAAACCGTTTCAATATCAACCGAATTTGCCCCTGAAAATAAAATCCAGGGCTATATTGATTATATTGCATATTCGGTTGACCCGGATAAAGGAACGGTCAAGATTCATGTAAAATTAATTGAAGATGAAGATTTTTTAATTGAGAATTTGACAGTTCGATGCGAAATTATCTCCAAAGAATATCCAAATTCCCTGGTTATTCCCCAAATATTTATATTCCAGGAAAATGATGATTATTTTGTTTTTGCATACGGTGACGGTTTGGTTCAGAAAAAAAAGATTAAGATTGATAATCCTAATGCACAGGAAATCAGAATTATAGAAGGAATTCTTGCAAATGAAATTATTTTAGAGCCAGAAGGATTGAAAACAGGGATGAAAGTAATATTGGCGGAATAAGGTGATGGAATAATGTTATTTTCTTTACGCGTTGCCTTAAGATTTTTATTTGAAGGAAAAAACCAATCATTATTTATTGTTGTTGGTATTGCGGTTGGTGTATCTGTCATTATTTTTATAGGCGCTATTATTACCAGTTTACAGTTTAACCTCATCGAACAGACATTGGGAAACAGTGCTCATATCACCATTAGCGAGAGCGGAGATATCTTTAAGGATCTTAAAGAAACTTCCCGCTTCGGTATTATTGAAAATCAATTGGAAGAATCTGCTGATTTTCAGGATTGGCGTCCGGTTTTAGATTATCTGGTACGAAAAAATCAATTCACCGCAATTTCTCCGGTTCTGGATGGGAATGGATTTTTAGTCAAAGGAGGAGAAGACACTGCTATCCTTCTAAGAGGTGTGGAATTGGAAAGAGCGAACCAAATTTATCAAATATCCCAACGCATCATAAAAGGAGATGATGTCCTGGAAGGTAATCAAATTCTTATCGGTAAAGACCTGGCAGAAGATTTCAAATTAAATCCCCAAGATATTGTGGTGATTGCTCTGGCCAATAATGTTCGGGAAAAATTTAGTATTCAAGGTATTTTTGATTTTGAAAATGAGTCCATTAATCGTAATTGGGTTTTTATTGATTTAAAAAGGGCACAAAAATTACTGGATAAAGAGAACTATATTTCTAAAATTGAACTGCAAATTGAAGATGTTTTTGCTGCCGATAATATTAGCAGTGAATTAACCAACCAATTAAAAGTACTTAAGATTGATAATTGGAAAGAACAAAACGCTCAGCTGCTTAATGCCTTAAGCAGTCAAAGCTTTTCCAATTACATTATTCAAATTTTTGTCCTGCTGGCGGTTACTCTGGGTATTTCCAGTGTGTTGGGAATTTCGGTCATTCAAAGGTCAAGGGAACTGGGAATTTTGAAAGCCCTGGGAATCAGAAATAGCGGAGCCCGAATGATTTTTATTTTCCAGGGAGGTATTCTCGGTTTGCTAGGTGCTTTGCTGGGTGCTTTATTAGGTGCCATGTTGGTGAGGTCTTTTACAACTTTCGTTAGTGTGTTCTCTATCGAAATTAGACCTGCCCAAATGATTCTAGTGATCATTGTGACGACTATTGCTGGAATTGTCTCAAGCTTAATTCCGGCCAACAGTTCGGCGAAGATGAATCCCATTGAGGTGATAAGGAATGCCTGAAAAAAATATATTACTGGAAGCAAAAGAAATTAAAAAAGTTTATGGTCAGATCGTTAAGACTATTGCTCTAAAGGGTGTTAACCTACAGATTCAAAAGAATGAATTTATCACCCTTATCGGTCCCTCTGGATGTGGAAAAACCACTCTGGCAAATATACTGGGTGCTCTGGATCTACCCACTTCGGGCACTATTTATTATAAAGGTTCTCCCCTTGCAAAGATGAAAGAAAATCAGCTGGCTGAATTCAGAAATCAGCATATCGGTTTTATTTTTCAATTTCACTTTTTATTAAAGGAATTTACAGCCCTGGAAAATGTCTTGATCCCAACCTGGATAAAACATCAATTGGCACCGGCTAAAAAGGTGAAAAGGGCAAAAGAATTGCTAGAGCTGGTTGGTTTAAAAGACAGGATGTATAATAGAGGAAATAACTTGTCCGGTGGCCAGCAGCAGCGGGTAGCTATTGCGCGTTCCCTGATTAATGAACCTGATTTGATTTTGGCCGATGAACCCACGGGAAATTTGGATTCAGTCAACACTGATCAAGTTTTTGGATTATTGAAAAAAATTAATCAGGAAATGGAAACCACCTTTTTAATCATCTCCCATGAGCGGCATATTGCCGCCAAATCCAATCGGATAGTTGAAATGCTGGATGGTGAGGTCATTAAAGATTTCCCCAATCAGGGAGAAGAAGATAAACAATGGCTATCTCTGGCACCTGAATATTGTAAATTACGTCAACAGGATCATACAAAAACAGTCAACCTCAGATAGATTGATATGATACAGGATCACCTTTTTTAGAATTACCAGTAAAAGAACCAGCGGAATCAGTTAAAAGAAAAATATTCTGGAAAGAATTAATTCAAAACGTGACAGAAAAACATGGGACGGTTCTTTGTTTCACGTCTTTAAGATTTTATTTTGCGAAAATCCGGTCAATCCGGATAATTGCCTTAATTAAATGCCATCGAGTTCTTTTAAATATTTAAAAATCCCAGTTTGTATCTGTATGCTCACACGAATCTATCAAGAATATCAATAAATTTTCAATAATCATCATCTAAAAATATTTTTTCTGGTGTATAACCCTTATATTCTTCTTTATTTTACTATTACTTGTTCTTCTTCTTTCCCCGGGCATAAAAATCATCCTGGTAAAAGTTTATTGTGCTAACGATAATAGGGGATCCTCAAACAAAGAACCGTCCCCCTGTTTTATCCTAATATTATTATAATAATATTTCTTAAGTGGGTTTTACCAATATTTGATGTATTGCATTTTTTAAAATAAGATAAAAGTGCGATAATAATACACCAAAGGACATCCCCTTTTGTTCTAAGTCCCTTACGAAAAGTTAGAAAAAATTATCTAATTATTGAGCTAGTACAGCCGTCCTTTATCCTACAAATAATTTTCTATTTTGTCTTTAACAAAACTCGGAATATTATCAATTTTTTCTTTTTGAATTAAATTTTTTGCCCATTCTGTAATATTATTTTTAAAATCGAAAACACTAGAAAGTAATAAGATCATGATTGGAGATGCTTGTTGGGCGCTAAAATTTGCTTTTTTAAGTTTTTTCGCCCCATCCATTAATGCATACTTTGCTTTAAGATCGTCTGTTGATTCCCTTCTCCAATCTAAATTGTTCCAGCCGTTAAAAAGATTAATTCCTATAACTTCTAGCCTTTCAAAATTACAATTTTGAGAAGAAATTCCTTTTATAATACTAAATTGTATTTCTGCTAAACATTTTATACTTTTAGAAAAACCAGCATAACTAAAACTTAGAGTTTGGGCGGAATCAATAATTACCTTTTGATTATTAG
>Ga0315541_1004059_pt1 | contig 10917 bp, 29 predicted proteins | sample SalMarSW160190MG_FD_203095 | JGI IMG/M metagenome (GOLD analysis project Ga0315541, IMG submission 203095) | Salt marsh sediment microbial communities from the Plum Island Ecosystem LTER, Massachusetts, United States - Salt Marsh Sediment SW1601-190 ...
CCGCTGATTACAGATCAGCCGCTCTACCCACTTGAGCTATGTCGGCATGTTTTTGGTGGAGGCGGTCGGAATTGCACCGACGTCCGGGTCCTGCCCGCTTGGGCCTTTAGGGGCCCGTCGACCTAATTCGCCCCCCTTGTTTGTTTCAATGAGGTCCAAAACCGTACGCGATACCTCGCCAATCATATCGTGGAACTGGTCGTGAGTGAAAACGAAGAGAAGCTCGCCTTTCCAGTTCTTGTATCTATAGCCGAAGTTCGCCAGTGATGCCTCTATTGCCTCATGGAGATAGTCCTGAACTACCTCAAAGCTCGTCTTGGCATCCTTTGAAACGACAAGCTCCGAGTCGCCAAGGCTAAAGTGGCTCGAATTACATTTCTCCCGGCGCACCTTCAGCAAGTAACCAAGCGTACAGAATACTTTGGGCAGCTTAAGCATGTTTCCCCTTCCCTGCATTCGCATACAGCGCAGCCTTCATCCGCTGGCAAGCTGCGAGTGTTTTCTCTTTCGATTGCGAGCTGTTCCTGACCCACTTTCCGTCTTTCTTCACTTCGAGTACGTGACCGTTACATCGCCAGGGCATGTTACCTCCCGGTACGAGGTGGCTTGGGCTTTGTGAGAGGAATGAAGTCCGGAATCTCATGGCTCCCAAAGAAGACAGATTGCGGACACGGATACATTTCATCCTTGGCATCCCGGATCACGAAGTCTCCGGACGAGCCCGTTGCGCGGCCTCTCGGCGTGTCCATTTCGAAGTCGTAATTCATTTGGACAGCCTGTATAGTCACGGGTTTGCGCTTAAATGGCTTCAGGCGCTTCATCACGTTTTCGGTCACATCCTGACCGCTAACAAAGACCCGGCAGACATTCGTGTCTCCCTTCAGTCGTTCTTCCCGTCCGCGTTCGAAGCCGAGATCGTAAGCGCTCCGTACCCCGCAAACCGTGCTGACGTACCCATAACAGGGGTAGTCTTCCTTGACAAGGGAGCATTGTCCTGGTACGTCGGGCTTGAAATCTGTGATATATGGGCATATCCGGTCGCTCATTGTGTTACCTCTTACAGGCCGCTCGAGTAGCTTTGGCAGAGCTGTTTTCAGTTCACTTTCGACTCTCTGCCGGTGCCAACGGAAGAAAGCAGCGGAGTTGTGCGCATATCCCGAGTCAGGCAGTCAGCTATGACCTCAAACTTCTCGTCGATGTCGTCCACACGCTGAACATGAGGCTGAATCATGTGCATAATCTGCATTCTGGTTTGCAAATCAAGCAAATCCCAGCGTTCCGTGGTCATTTTAGCCATTTTCTGCCTCCGGAGCCTCTCCGATTGGAGTGCTGAAGAGCTTGTCGAGGATTTTTCCAGCGATTTCGCGGCATCCAGGCCAGTCGCTCAGGTTCAGCGCCGGCTGGTCCGTTCTTCCCTCTTTCTGACCACGCTGATCGTCGTAAATCAGGGCCGAAATCAGGTCGATACTGGCCCCTCTGAACTCGATGTCGTCTGCCAGTCGGTCACGGAAGTGCTTGCGAGCACTGACGATGGCGTTTTCAGGCTTTTTCTTGCTCATGGTGTCTCTCCTTTGAAACAAGTGAAGGGGTTTCCGGTTTTGTACCCCGCACACTGGAAAAAGTTCCATCGGCGCCCTCATTTGAGGGAAAAGAGTGGGATCCCCCGGAAATTTGAAAATTTTTTCGGGTAGCTCACCTCGGCAAAGGAGCGCACGAAGGAGCTTTATTTATTATGATATGCCCCTTGTACGGCGGAGTCGCTTTCACGGTGTACCCCGGGGGGTAGGTAGAGCCTGATAGCCTGCACCGGCTTGGTAGGAGAGAGGAGAGAGGAGCAGGAAACCGGGGTAGGGACAGGCTACCAGGATACCATGAGCACAATATAACTCTCAAAGTCCCCCTTGTCAAGAGAATTGCTGCACAGCGAATTCCTATGCCTGTACGCATTATCCGGGCGCCTGCTCGATTCGGCGCATAGATCGCATATCATTTGTGCTTGTATTGTACGGCAAATTCTGCCGCACCCGAAATCGCCGCAAAGTCACGCCAGTCCTGCATCTGAGCCAGATTGGCTCCCTGGCACATTTCTTGCGACACTCCCGAGCTAAGTACCTACTCCTGAAAGAAATACATCAAATTCCGGCGTGCGAACCGGCGCTTTTTGCCGACTGCCCGGCACTTTTTGCCCACTTGAATCGCATCCAATAATATTGCATCGCCGCAAATCCGCTGTTGGCGGGCTTTTGCTGATGTGGCATGGCTTTTGCTTCATGTTCAGCCGACGTTGCAATCGGCAATTTGGCCGACTAAGTTCTTTCTCACAACTCTTACCCAGGAGACTGACAATGCATAACGTCTCGATAAAGACCCAGGGTAACAAGGTAGTCATTACGGCAGACCTTAGCCGTAAACCTCTCCCGGTGAGTAACCCGGAGAGTCCCAACGTCTTGGTAGCCTCTACCAAAGGCAACCAGGACTTGGTACACAACAACAAGCTGTACAAAATCGGGCTAAATATCTTCACCAGGAAATAGCCCAGTAGGAGAGGGAGTCTTCGGACTCTCTCTCCTCTCTCTTGGGTATCCGACAGGGTCTCTGTACTGGCCTGCGGGGTATCCAGGAGAGAGACAGAAACACAGGCTCTCTGTAGGACTGCACACTAACCCAGTTAGCCAGGAGTACCTGGCTATCGACAGCAGGAGTGCGCCATGAAACGGAGTAAGACCTGCTACTGTGTAGTCTGTCATAGTCCCACAAAAAAGTCCCACCCTGTTGACGGGACTGAATACTGCCGCAGGTGTCGGCCGTACTGGTCATGGCTCCGGGCAGTCAGGAGCTTTCTGTGGGATGCTACTGAGATAGACTACTCACTCGAAGAAGTTGATGCACTGTGGCATGGACTCTGCCACACTCTGTATGAAGAAGGTCACAGACCCTCTGTATCTGCCAGAGTACTGTTGGCCACTTGAAGTACCCAGAATCGCTCTGTACCGTACCACATACTACTTGTCATGAGATAGACAGGGAAAGGGAGAGACTGCGCCATGAAACGCTTCCACTGGATAGCCTGGGACTCAGCCAGGTCGATCTTTTGCCTAATCCGAAGCAACCACATACCACCTCACACTAACATTTACCGGAACTTCCCCGAAGGACTGGTAGCACTGTCAGACCTGAGAAAGACTGTCAGACGGCCAGTGGGGAATGACACACGGTATCGCTGGATCTGAAAGGACACACTAAGGAGAGCTATGAACAGGGCGTGATAGAAGGCATTGACAACTACATCCGTAACCTCTGACCAGAAAGGAGCACCACACTATGACCGAAGCACAACTCACTGGCAGGCACTCTGTCTGCCTCATCATGTAACCTTCTCACCAGAGGATAAGCATGGACTTGCTATTTCACAATGTAAGCCCCTACTACCAAGGCTGGCATTGGCAAAAAGACGGTTTCAAATGTTATGCTGCCACTGGCTGGACTCCAGATGACGTGCTGGAAATAGCCGAAAATGTGTTTGAACCCAGTATCAAGTTGACTGAGGAACAGGCTACCGAGTTCCTCGAACAACACGGTAAGCATGTTGTCGATACGATGGTTAGGGAAGGACGTCTGGCAATCGAAGTGCTTCTGCCTGACTGGATCGAAGACCTTGCCTGTGGATCATAACACGCATGACCGAAGCACAACTCACTGGCAGGCACTCTGTCTGCCTCATCATGTAACCTTCTCACCAAAGGAGAATGAGATGGAAGAAACCGCAAAAATGGCACTTGATAAGGTCGATGAGCTTATCAGGGCTGCCGGAGGGCTGGGGGAGCAGGCCTGGCCATACCTTATCCGGCAGAATATTGCCGAAGGAATCGTATACGTAGCCATTGGAGTACTCTTGGCTATTGTGATCGCTGCCTTCATGAAGTGGGTGGTTATAGCAAGGTGGAACAATACGAATGAGGACGAGAGAGCTGTTTCCTCACTTCTGGTATTTGGTTTTGCCGCACTCGATACCCTGTTCTTAGCTACGGGATTTCTCAGGGTAATCAATCCCGAATACTATGCCATAGCGGAGCTACTGAAAAGAACCTTGGGAGGCTGAACCCTTCTAACCTGACCGCTACTCGGTCAACCGGCGGACATGCCAGTGTCCACTGCCGCTGGAGGGCAGGCTGAGTCCCCTTCCTGGCTTGCCTGTCTTTCGGCGGAAGTCCACTCTCTGTGGGCTTGCCTTGAACCTTAACCTGGAAGGAGAGCCACACCATGACCCCACTGAGATACCTGAAGGAGAACCTCAATCAGGAGCAGAGCTTCGTGAGGGAGTTCATGAAGCTGTCCCATGAGGACAAAGAGGATCTCCAGAGAGCCGCTAAAGAGGAGATGAGACTCCTCGGCGTCGAATAGCTGAGTCCGGGGATACCACATCAGGCCTTACATTGATGAAAGCCTGTTTCTCAATGGCCCTGGTGTCCCTGTAAAGCCCAGTCCCGGAAAGGACAAGGCCGGGACACACACACACACACTACCTGCACTTAGCTGGGAAAGGAGTAAACTATGCCCGTCGTTTACGAAATCAGAATGAAAAAGAGGTATGGCATTTTCGACATGGGAACTGAATCGTCACCGCTTCTGAGATATATTCCAGCTGAATTTTTCCAGGCCGATCTGGATAGCATGGCCCCGGGAGAAAAGCTGGTACAAGAGGTCAAAACGTGGTCTGCGGCAGTAAGATTGGCAAACGAACTTAATCGCTGAACTGAGGGCAAACTATGCCCAGAAAAGGAGAATACCATGCCCGATTATATTTGCCCTAACTGTGGAGCAACTGGCCCGTTTTATGTCGAGGGGATAGCTTCGTTCACTATACGGGAGGACGGAGTCATCGAGACAAACGAAGCTGACTGGGAACCCGACTCAATGTGCCGGTGTGGAAGCTGTGATCATGAAAGCTGCATCCGGAATTTTGGAACACCTTGAGAGACCAATAAAAATCATCTTGAGCCTGCCTGAGAGGAGAACCGAACCATGCCTGCTCCAAAAGACCAATACCCTGAGTGCTTGATTACACCAGGCAAGCTGTTTATTGTCTGGGACAGGGACGAGGACATCCTGGAGCCATCGATTATTGATGTAATGGTGCCTCTGTCCAAAATAGAGGGACACAACCAGCAAGTAAGCCTCGACGAACTGGTGAAGGCTTGGCTGCAAAAACATGGAATCCCAAGTAGCCACATTGGTCACAACTAAGGAGGACTGCACATGACTATCTGTGATCGATGTCAGCAACGCTATGCAGATGTAGAACACGGAGGAATGGTTTATTGCATAGACTGCTTGGAAGAGAAGCTGTCCATCCTTGAAAAAGAGCACGCCGAACTCAAAGCCAAATTAGAAGAGACAGAAGCTGAACGGGACAGACAGCGACGCATGATCGAAGGTCTTCGTATAGGAGAAATATACCTTGGCGAGAATGCCTAAACTCAGAAAGGAGTGGACTTAATGGAATCAAATGGATTGATTCACAAGGGCTGTGGCGGGAAGCAGAGGGTCGTTCTGATAAAGGGCAAGGGATTAGTGGTGCAGTGTGAGAAGTGCCATAAGCTCTTGCCACCAGAGGAACGAGAATATCGAGAGAAGGAGGCACCTAACCCTCACAGAGGAGGACTGCACACATGAAGCCAAGAAAAGGATGGAAAGTTGTTTCGCTTTGGAGAGACAAGCAGAAACGCTCCTGCATGGCATTTCGTTTGATAACGGCAGTCGTATACTCTGTAGGTAATCGAACAGCTCCAGAGCCGGGAGCTGGCCCTCTCTGTGTATTCTCCGAGAAAAGATTTGCAGAGGACTTTATCAAGCTCTTTTACAATCCAAAAAAGCTAAGAATCTTACCCTGTAGGTTCTTGCCCTCAAACGAGACTCATGTATACAATGACCGTTATGTGTATGCCCTTCACATCAGTCAATTACCCACCGGCACTGTCTTAGCAGACTGGGTCGAACTGACAGAGGAGTGAACCATGAAACAGTGCAGAAATTGCTGGTGGTGGGCACAAAGACTACCAAGTCCTCCTTTGTACGAAGAGAGTACTCTTGGAGGATGCGTACTTGACGACTTAAAAGAAACAGGCGCCACAGACACTTGCCACAAGTGGAGAAAAAGGAAGGCTCCCTTGTGGTGGAGAATCCAATGGTTCTTCAACCCCCCTCCTGGCGGGGGCTAAAAAGAAGGGAGGCCAACAGAATGACTGAAGCACTTCAGAAATTTTCAGATGACCTGGAGGACTGGTCAGCCAATGGAGCATGGAAAAGTGCTCTTAAGGCCAAGGAAGTTTGGCTACGTGTACAGGAATCCACAGGATTTGTACCGGGTTACCACCACCTTATTCCAGAGAAGATTAATTGCTTGGAAAAACTTGGTCTGTTGAAAAAAGGCACTCGGATGTGCGACCTCGGGTTCGGTCTCGGTGCAATAATATTTATGTGGTGGAAAGTTGGTTATGAGGCAGACGGGTTTGAGATTAATCCCATTTTAGGTCATATAGCACAGAAGAAACTAAACAGCTTAGTAGCCGAAAAAAGACTTCCTCGAAAGGCACTAACTGCTAAACTATGGCAAGGAAGCTACATTCCTCCGGAATACTGTTTTCACTGGAGGGATCAGAAAGCTCCTAAATTTTCTGAAGGGATACAGCATAATTTCGTAATTCCTGGATACCTCCCGCTAAGCTCTTGGTCAGCATATGATATTTTCTATGCCTATTTATGGCCAAGTCAAGTAGCCACCGTATTCGAGTTATTCAGCCTCTACGCCAGAGACGATGCCATACTTACAGGACAGATGTGCGGAAACTGGCGCAGAAAGGACCTGACAGAAGCCTTCGGATTGAAAACCCGTATAGTCCAAGCGTCAGAGTACCACTATCTGCACATAATCCAAAAGAGGTGAAGAGAATCTGCGAACCATCAGCTCCAGAGGAGTAAACCACAAATGAACGACTTCCAGTGGCACCAGCTCCGCATCGCCAAGCGTACCCTTCTCATGTCTGCTTGGTCTGTCATGCAGCTCGGCGGCATGACCAAGGCACAGGCAAGGGACACACTACGCAAACTTGGCTGGAGCGAGAAGCGCATCCGTAAGCATGAGAATCAACTTCCACTTAGCCTGTAGGAGGCACAGATGTCCTTGACTGAAATACGGCATTGTTCATGTAAACATGAATACCAAGACCAAAAGTACGGGAAACAGATGCGGCTGCATAACATCCGGATCAAGCGAGACAACAAGAGTACGGATAAACACGGATCTCGCTGTACGGTCTGCGGCACAGTTAAAGGGGAATGACATGGGACACAAAACCTATCATGTCTTTGACGGCATGGAAAACCCATGCCAGATAAGAACTGCTTGCTCCTTGCTGATTAATGTCCCGGCAGATTTTGACCTTGAGGATTACGGTGTAACATATGCTGACGAGGGAATGGCCTTGCTACATGACCTCGGAAGGATTTGCCCTGACTGTTTAAGAAACCTTCAGTGATGAAAGGAGGCACAGATGTCCATGCAGGCTATTGCAGTCAGTTACATGCTGGGAAATGCCAATGAAAGTTCCCACAAGATCAAGGAGATTCGGAGACTTGCCAAGTCTACTCTGATGGGTATTGAAGAGGGAACCGGCGCACCTATTTCTGTCAGCAGTGTACAAGAATTTGCCGAACAGATCGAAGACCTGGCAGTCGAAGGTCTCGATGCCTTAGACCGGCTTATTGGCCAGCTTGACAAACTTGCATAAAGGAGACCACATGACCTCAGAACAGTCCAACAAGAACTATGGAGCCATTGTCTTTACTGGATGGGTAGTCGGAAGCTATCTGGCTACTTTCATCTCCATAACCATGGACAGTCTGCTCTCGCTTTCAAAGGCAGAGACTGTCATGCTGGCCGTTTCTGCCGGAGCCATTTTCACTGCCATATCCATCCTTGTCCTGCTTGTAGCATGGACTTGGTTCCTGAAAACCTTCCCCACTGTTGACTCCCCGACAAGGCATGGCGGCCGTGTAGAGCAGACCGACAGGAGAGCCAAACTTTCTGTATGGTAACAAAAGGAGACCACATGACCCTCAACGCAATGGTGGCATCGTGCAAGTCACAAGAGCCTTTTTTCTCATGGTCGTCGTGCGAAGAGTGCGGCGACACAAAGGGAGGAAATCGTTATGAAATAGAGTACAGGACAGCCCTCGATGGAGGAAAATTTACGGCAGAGGTCTGCGAGAGCTGCATGGTAGACCTGTGCGGATAAGGAGAGTGCTCGATTGAACCCAGTAATAAGTGGATTCTCAACGCTCATAATACTCGCTGCTCTGTGGGAAGGTGTAGCCCTTCTGATCTGCGGCATACACTGGCTTGCAGAGCGCTTTAGAAAAGGAGGTACAGATGTTGTACGGCAGCATTATGAAATTCACTTTAAGTGATGGTATAATGTTGTCCGGAGTAGACGGAGACCCTGAAGGCTGGAGCGATATAGGTTGTGAAGAAATCTACTTCTACGTCAAAAGACAGGGAGGTAAATGCGCTCCTGTTCCGAGAAAGATAACACTGGACGAACTACTACAGTTGGCTAAGGTTGAACTGGCTGACCCTGAATGAAAGGAGGATAAATGGTAACAGCAAGCCAGCTCAGAAATTTGGATCTGTCTGGTCCCCGCCATGATTATAACTGGAAGCTGCTAAGGGATTTCGTGAATGGAGTGATCGACACCCGGTTTTTCCCAATAGAAGCCCGCTCCTCTAACTTTCGAAATGGGTGGTATCCCATGTGTGTGTTGGCGGGACTCTTAGGGGCAGAGAAACTCTTGGATATGAAAGGCGGGCCAGCGGGCGCCGTCGAGGCCCAGTACCTGGACTTTGGACAGTCAGGCAGCACTCCAACTCTGATCTATGACTGGCGATACCAAGTAGCCATAGTAGAATCAGTGAACAAGTTCAGAGCCAGGTACAAAACACGCTTCAGGGTGCGAAAGGCAAAGCCTGCGGAGCCGAGGCGACTCAGGAGCGTAGATCCAGATTTCCTGTATGTCACAGAGTCTGTGAGCACCGAGGCGGGAGGATTCGGATGGAGAGATCCGCGATCATAACCATAGGCATGGCGCTCCGAAGGCTGGACAGCGCTCAGCTTCTCCTGAGAGAGGCTCTCGAATCGGAGGACAGCAAGTTCACTAAAACAGAGGAGGAGTATGTAAGACAGATGTGGCTAATCGTACACAAAACTCAACAGTGGGCAAAAGAAAGGAGTAGAAAAAGTGGACTATAAACAAATGCGATTCGGTGTCGAAGTTGAGTATGTTGGTATGGGCACCGAAGAAGGATGTTGTGTCGTTGCTGAACACCTGAACTGGACGCGTGACAACTCGAATATCATTGATCCCCGAGGAGGCGATTGGGACTTCAGAGACGACGGGTCTCTCAGCGACAACGATGGAGAGTGCGGATCGGACAACGTTGGTGAGATGGTAACTCCACCTCTCTACTACAAGGACATCGGATTTCTGCAAGAAGCCGTGAGAGCCCTAAAAGCCGCTGGTGCATATGTAAACGAGACCTGCGGAGTCCACGTTCATGTCGAGAGTTCCTACCTGAGTGATAGAGCTCTCGCTCGCCTTGTGAATCTGATGCATCGGCACCAGAACGAGCTGTATCAGGCACTTGAAGTGCTTAGCTCAAGAAGAGAGGCTTATTGTAAGCCAGTTAGACATGGCCTTGTACAGACAATCAGGTATCATAGGAAGTCACTCTCAAATTTCGGATCGGATGGCATGAAGTCCATGTGGTACGGTGACCCGCACGCTGGGTCAAGCCAGTATGACGGCAGTCGGTATTACAGCCTAAATCTGCACTCGCACTGGTACAGAGGCACAGTTGAGTTCAGATTCTTCAATGGTACACTACACGCCGGGAAAATCCGGTCTTATGTTGTACTTGCCCTCCATATGGTGAAGAAAGCTGCCGAAGGAGACGGAATAGGGAACGGCGATCCACTCAGAACGGTAAGTAGAGAACAGGCACTGAAGAGACTCAGGCGATTCATCTATAATCTCGGAATCAAAGGCGCCGAATTCGAGAACTGCCGCCTTCACCTGTGCAATGGTTTGCTCAAACACAGAAAGGACTTGTCATGTGCGGATTAGTAGGAATGGTCGGAAACATAAATGCAGATTCTAAAAGGGCCTTCACAGCTTTGTTAACACTGGCCCAATGCCGGGGTACAGACGCCTCTGGAGTTGCCGCTTTCTACAACAAGCCAGACAAGCATACCTGGAAACTGGTAAAGACGAATATCCCAGCTTCCGAGCTGATAGAGCTAAAGTCTTATAATGAGTTGCTCTCTACAAGGAACCTGTATTACTTGATGGGCCACACAAGGCTATCCACTCAGGGCAATGCAGCTTCCAACGGAAACAATCACCCAATAGTAGCCGGGTCTGTCGTCGGGACTCACAATGGAATGATCTACAATTCAGACCAGCTGTTCAGGACCTCGGACCTTCCGCAGGAATATGCAGTGGATAGTGAAATACTGTTTCGGATAGCGGACAAAGCGATGACACATACGGGTTTGGAGGTGAAACCCTTTAGCGAGATGCTGAAACTCTGCAATGGCTCAATAGCAATGGCTTTCTCGTCCATACGACATCCGAACATCCACATACTGTCGGACAGTGTATCGTCTCTATATCAGGGATCCAACAGAGAGCAGGGCCTGTTTATCTACGGGTCGATACTGACTCACTTGAAGGGGATAACACAGATGCTCCCAAAGGGAAAGTGGTCTCTGTGGGAAGCACCGACTGATACTCTGGTCTCTCTGAATCCGAAGACTCTCGAATGGACCCAGTCAAAGCTTGATCTTCCGCGTTCTCAATATT
>Ga0315541_1004060_pt1 | contig 10917 bp, 9 predicted proteins | sample SalMarSW160190MG_FD_203095 | JGI IMG/M metagenome (GOLD analysis project Ga0315541, IMG submission 203095) | Salt marsh sediment microbial communities from the Plum Island Ecosystem LTER, Massachusetts, United States - Salt Marsh Sediment SW1601-190 ...
TTTGAGACACTGATCTTTGTTAGACATGAATCATAACCACGAATTCACACGAATATTCACTAATTATTTTTAGCAACAGAGGACACCAAGAGAACACAGAGGGTTTCAGTCAGCTTGGTGTTCTCGGCAAATTCTACTCCCAAAGCCAGCTTTGTCATAGAATATCGCCTTCGTCCACAAAGCCAACGTTGTTGGCCTTTTTATAAAGCTGACTGAGTATGTTAGCCACAAAGGCACAAAGGCACGAATTATTTTTAACCACAGAGGCCGCAGAGAGCACGGAGATTGGGCCAGCAAAGCGTCTTCGGCCTAAACTTTTTACTGATGCAAGCATCGACATAAGTTTCGCCCTCAGCCGTCAAGCAGTTTGGCACTGCTTACTTGTGCCAAGTATGCCGGCTATTTTAATATAGATCCCTAATGGGTAGGTGAGTGAGCGGATGAATTGTAATTGATCATTAGTCATTCATTAATCCTTGGTATAAATGGACTTATGGTTCAATTTGACTGGGCCTGCTGGCCATAAAGACCGCTTAGGGGCGGGTTATGTTTGCTTAGCGTCAAACATGCGGGTATTTTAACATAGTTTCAAACAATAGTCAAGAAAAAAATGAAAAAAAAAGAATTCACCACAGAGATAGCTGAGAACACAGAGATTATAGCTACAAAAAAGCACAAAAAAAGAAGGAATTTAACCACGAATAAGCAAGAATTATCACAAAATATATAGTAACCACGGATTAACACTGATTTACACAGATTTGATATTATGTGGCCTGGCACCTTTAATACCACTGAAATACTAATCCCTTAGATTTTGGTATCTTTTTAAGACCTCATCTTGCACAATTTTAATGGCATTTTTCAATGCTTCCGTAATGTTGTTTATTGATGATAATACATTATCCAAATCGGTTAAATTTAATGGGAAGTGGCATTTCGGAATGGGGTGTTCAGCTTTTTGCACATGTAAATGGGGACCACGTTTGTATAGACAAGAAAGCTCATTATTTTCTTCATAAGGATCACAATGGATGGCAATTAATTTGTCATATTTATGTGTATTCCTATTCACTATAAATATATTCAAATATGCTCTGTCAAGGCGTAATTTTTCTTGCTGATCTATTGGCTTCCAAAGTTCATAATATTGTCCTGATATATCAGCTGCGAAAGTTTTAAAATACATTTCACTAAAGTTTATATTGTTCGGTAGTCCATCGTGTGCAGCGATTACTTTACAGCTACGAAATTGATGTCGAGAAATACAACATGCAACGGGGAGATTTTGTTCCCGAAGAGGGGTCAATAAATCCCGTACAAAGTTTACTCGATTATGAAGTTGATTAATATTAATTTCTATTGAAGTCACTTTAATCCCCCATACCAACCTCTTTTTTTTCTTCTTCTGATAGGCCATACAAATCAGCTACGATATTGTCAATTTTGTTTTCTGTTTTTATTTCCCTTGCATTTAATCGTTTCTCAACTATCTCTTGTATTTCCTTAATAGTAGCTGTAGGGATACTGGATGGATCAGGAACATGCACTTTCTTTAGTGTTTTAGGTTCTAACATAAAATATCCGCGGCTGTATTTGTGCGACAAGTTAGCTATTTGCCAAAAAGATACGGACGAATTCAGGATAGCTAAAAAATAGTAAAGTAAATTTATATCACTTTCATTGCTTCTTAAATACATCAGAGGAGAACGTGATATGCCATATACTCCTTCTGAATCTAATGAAAACTTTGGCAATAAAATCAAATGAGGACTAATGATCTTAGGTATTAGCATATTCTCAGGCAATCTTGATCTTTCGGGACTCCACCATTCACAATTTCCTTTGATTACAGCAGATCTTTTTCTAAGATCCTTGGAATGTTTTTTCAGATAAGTCCATGTTTTAGGGAATGCAGATTTTAGTTCACTCTGCCTTATCTTTTTGCCTTTAAGATAGGGATAAAAAACAAGCTTTTGTGTTCTTTTCGGAATTGTGTATTTTTGCATTTCTCTGTCGTGAAGATAGGGGATGTAAGTAGCTCTTTCTTCCTTATCTATTTCTGAAACTTCACGAATAAAAATATCGTTAGCTCCGGTATTAAAACCTACTCTGATTGTTAAAAATTCTCCCAGTACCGGAAATTTTTTGAGCTTGGTTTTTAATATAGCTTGCTTGGGTGCCATAATTTCCCATTGGTCATCCAAAAACATTGACTGTTCCATTTCATAAATTTCGTAGAAATCTGTAGAAATTCTTTTGCCTTCAAGAGCAGTTTGAAGTGCTTGCCCTGGAAATTCCCTGCAACGTACAATCACAGACTTTGGCTTATTGATATCATCGCGTAATTTTTTCTGAATAATCAATAATATTACATAGGCCCCAATACCTTCAAATACATCTATTTCTGAAAGGTCAACAACAAAGCGAATCCAATATCCTGACAAAATTTCTGTCCGTAATCTTTTAGCATTTTCAGATATCAAAAAACTATGAGGAAGAACATATAATAGATGGCCGCCATCTTTCAATAACTCCATACCAAGCTTTAAGAAAGCCTGATACATATCTACTTTCCCCTTGCTGTAGTCAGCCATAAAAGCTTTTATGTTATCCCGATCCTTATCCTTGATATTCTCCCATTTAATAAATGGAGGATTGGCAATTACAGCATCATAAGAGCCAGCCAAGTTTCTATTTGAATCGAAATACTTAGTAGCCTCAGAATTAACTATCTTTAAAGGTCTTGGAAAACTATCTGTCAATACTAAGTGAAGCAAATAAAGAGATAACCGTGTGGCTTGACATGCATTTTCATCGATGTCAATCCCGAGTATATTTGAAAATGCCTTTTTTGTAGGACCTCTCATATTAATTCCTTGGAAAGGATCACATTGCATTTCAAGAAGCGTCCGAAGAAAAATCCCAGACCCACATGCTGGGTCAGCGGTTTTAAGACATCGAAAAGTTATCGGGGTAAGATTTTCTTTCAGATATCGCGCAAAAAATCTTGCGATGTATTGAGGGGTATAAATCCCTCCAAATGTTCTATCACTAATCTCTTGGGGCAAATCTGGAAATAACTTCATTTGGGGGGATTCTTTTCTACTGAGCAAAGACACATAATGTTCATAAATACGACTTAAAGCATGCTTGGACATTAGTGAAAAATCATAATAATAACGAGCAAATTTATTAACATAAAAGTCTTTGAAGATACTTAACACAGTTTCCCTATCTAAGCGGTCAAACACATTAAGCTTATCTTCTTCAAAGAGTCCTGTCGGTATATTACCAGTCCCCATTTTTTTTATGCAACGTATGATGCAAGAACGCATATTCTTGAAATATTTACCATTAGAAGCCCATTTTTCAACTAATAACTGGCCGAAATTTGGGCTTTTTCTCCTTATGTCATCTTCTAAAGCACGCGCAAAAAGGATACTATTGAAAAGTGCAGAAATATTTTCATTCTTTACTTTGCTACCCAGTTCTGATGCAAGTGCTCTTTTCCAAAATGAAATAGTTTCCATCAATGCATCATCCAAGCTTTTTATATTTGGATTTGGTCGTCTTTCTGTGATTCTTTCGAAGGCCTCCGCACTCCAGACATTTTTCTCTTCATTTATTGAGATGTATCTGGTGGCGTCTTTGAGAGATTTAACTCTATTAAAGACTCGTGTTAATCCGTTTAAATCCGGGAAAAAATGCCATTCAACTAAATTGTTGTATGAAATCGATAAAAGTCTAAGTTTTTGTTCCTCGGTCAAGCTGCCAAAAGGCTGGTCTCGTTTAAGAAAGGAAATAACTGCCGTATTATTAAGACCGTGTTCTATAACAAGATGTCCATTCGAAAATACTCCCGTCCCTAGATATTCATCAATTTCATCGCTTGGCAGCCAATTATTCTCATCAGCGAAGCTTTTCAAAGCCTTCCGTCGTTGAGAAGAGGGCAACATAGGATCTGTTAGATGAGAAAGTATTTCATAATTATTTCCCATAATTTACATCCTTAATACATTCCTAAACAAACGATTTCGTATCTCGTATCTCGCCCCCACGTTTTCTTTCTGAAAACAATCATGGGGATGAATGAAGCGTATATCGTATTGAAGGCAAAGAATAGCGTAATAGGCCGTAAAAGTCAAAGGAAAAATTATCTAGATGCTGGATTCTAGATGCTTGATACTGGATGATGGATGCTGGATACTGGATCCCCGCTTAAGACAAGCGGGGACAAGTGGGACGGAGGACCCCCGACTACAACGTTCGAGGGCAAGAGAGTATGGCGTTATAGAACTTCTCATCGTATAATTAACCATTGGGAGTCGGTGATAACAGGTAATGAGCAACATAACGAAAAACGAATGAATGAAACCAATTTACTTTTGAAGGCATACTACGAAGCCCTGTATGAACGGCTGGTGGCTGACAAGGCTCTTTTAGCAAAGAGAATAGAAGAACTGCTAACAAAGGAAATAGCGAAACGCAAATTTGAGGGCTTTGACGAGGAGAAATTCGCGGCATACAAAGATGCGAGCTTAGCTTTTGTGGATGAACGGTTAGAGGCCTACAATCCATTTGGGATTCAATATACATTCGGCCATATTGGAAGGCGGGAAGCCATTGAGCTGGAGCTGCAGCTTAACTGGTATGACAGCCGACAGGAATTCGAGGATTTGGTGGAAGCAGCACGCTGCAAAGCAGAATCAGAGATGGATGAACAGAGAATGCAACTTTTGGCTAATGAGCTGATTAAGGAAGCTGGAGCGTTCCCGGATAAGAGTATTATATCTGCTTATGAGGCCAAGCCTGCACTGAATAAACTGCCGGACTATATAGTGGCTGGGGCGATAGAAGAAATTATACGTGAGTAACAGTGGTTTTTTGCTCGTGGATTGAAAGAAAAATGCCGCTGTGCTTGTGCCGCCTGGCTGGGATTTGTTGCTTATGATGAAAAAAAGACCCCTGTGATGCCATTAACGGGATATCCCTTTATTTTTACATTAGCATGTTTCTGAAATACCCGGCTTAAGCTTCACAGGGGCAAGTTTTTAACAAGCTGTTTTTTTTTGCTTCGGTCTCCTTTCTGCTAACTTTAATTATTTTTGTTAAACTATACTTCTATTATTTTGAATCGGCAGGGTTTGTACTTTGTCTTGAGCTTTTCTGTAGACCTGCGGGCCCTGGGAAATAAGGCGTTTTTAACACGGGTAAAAGGGCCAAAATTTGAAAAACTTCTTATTTTTATCCCCTGCCCCCAAACTCCGGATTTAGAGTTTAAATGCCTTCCCCGAAGCTAAATAATTTGCCCTGCTTAACCCCGATAATGAGGAAATTCATGCTCAAAAATTTTCCCCCAAAAGGGCTTAAATATCGAAAATATTTTTGTTTTTTCTATAGATTCGAACAGTTTTTGAGTCAGGTATGATTGCAGCTCAGTGAGTCGTGAATTGAAGAACTGTTATTGGTATCGAAACTACTAAAACATAAAGTGTTTCTGAAACCTGGAAGTCGAACTCAAAGATAATATTAAACGCCAGAGACAACAACATCCGTGAAAACAAGACTCGGAGTTCGCTGAGAGGAATACATCCAGGGGTCATTGGCAACTTCAGAGAGCTTGTGCCAGAATTCGAGATGGTTTCCGGCAATGTTCATTTCCGCAACTGATTGAACGGGTTCGCCTTTGTCGAAAAGTTTTCCATTGATGCCAACCGAAGCATCTCCAGTAGTAGAGTTCGAGTTGCCGCCAAGAAATCCTGTGATGAAGATACCTCTGCCAAGGTCCTTCATTATCTCTTTGACCGACCTTTTTCCCGGCGTGATAATAAGATTCGAAGTTCCGGCTGTTGTCGGCTCACAATCGAGCTTTCTGCTGTAGTACCAATCAATAAAAAATTCTTTTAATACTCCTGATTCTATTATAATCCTTTTTTTTGCGGCGAATCCATCTCCATCAAATAATTTACTGCCCAGTCCGCCCACGACCAAAGGGTCATCGATTAGTGTAAGATGCTCGCTTGCAATTTTTTGTCCCTTTTTATCCGCAAGAAAGGACTGCTTCTGCTGAATGTTTCTGCCATACATAGCGGCAAGCAGGCCACCAAGCAGTCTCGGCACGTTTCGATTCTCTACGATGACAGGGAGGGTCTGGGTCTTGATTTTCTGAGCACCGAGCAAATCAAGCGTGCGTTGTGCAGCAACTTCTCCAATTTCCTCTTCCGAAGGCAGGCTGTCTCTGTTAACAGCAGCTACAAAGTGATAACCACTTGGTCTGCGGTCTCCCTCATCTTGTGCTGTTACTTCCGCACCAGCCCAATAGACTGTCGATTCACGGTATCCTTCAAATCCATTGCTTCTTAACTCTACGGATTCAATATGATAGTCCTGCTCGCTTGCAGTTACGGATATAACTTTCTCACCACCTGTGGTAAGGGCAGCCTGCTCGATGGCCTTTACTATAGTATGTCGCTGGTCGGGGGAAAGCTGCTTATGCTTAGGGTCAACAATTTGCAGGTTTACGTTTGGCCTGCCCTGATAGTACCTGGGGTCGGGTAGAGAGCGATATGGGTCTTCGGCCAGCAGTTTTGTTGTGGCAACAGCATTTGAGATAAAGCTCTTCAAGGCGTCTTTACGCAGGTCTGAGGTGCTTTGACTCGAATATCTGTGATTGACGAAGAGCTCGATATTGAGATTTCTTTCGGATGCTTCTTTTATGTTTTCCGGCTTACGCTCGCGGTAGCTTATTTCTATAAAGCGGTTCCTGTGTATGCCTACCCGGCATTGGTCTGCACCGGCAGATAGCGTGGTTTTCATTGACCAGGCGGCTAAATCGTACATTTCTTTATTCATACTGATAGTCCTCTATTTACGCCTTCACACCTCCGACGGTCATGGATTTGACCAAGACAGTCGGTAACCCAAAGCTCACAGGAACCCTTTGCCCATTTTTTCCGCAAGCTCCAGCTCCCGTCTGAGCCATTTCAAGGTCATTCGCAACCATAGTAACGTTCTGTAACATCTTTGGGCCATTTCCCATAATATTTATATCTTTGATAGGTAAGGTTAGCTTGCCATCTTCAATCATTTTTCCCTGTGAGACGTAAAATGCAAAATCACCTTCACCAATTTTCACCTGTCCATTACTTACATCTTGAACATAAATGCCCTTTTTCACGCTTTTGATGATGTCCTCAGGGCTTGCTTGTCCTGCTAACATATATGTGTTTCTCATACGCGGCTGAACGTAATGCTCGTAGCTCTCGCGTCGGCCATTGCCTGTTGGTTTGACTTTGTAATGAATAGCAGAGATTTTGTCATGCATGTAGCTGCGAAGAATTCCATTTTCTACCAGTACTGTTTTTTGTCCGAGGGTACATTCATCATCCACATTGACTGAGCCCAAAAGTTGTGGATTGGTTGCATTATCAACGATGGAGACAAACGGCTCAGCAACCTTCTTGCCGAGCATCGTGGCGTAAGTGGAAATCCCTTTTCTGTTGAAGTCGGCCTCCATTCCGTGCCCAATCGCCTCGTGCAGCAGAATTCCTGTTATACCCGGGCCCAGGACAACGGGCATTTCACCTGCCGGCGGTTGCACAGCGTCAAAAAGAACCGCAGCCCTGCTGACAGCTTTCTGAGCCAAAGACTTGACTATTTCAGTAGTATAGAATGAAAAATCCCGGCGGCCGCCTATATTCCACCAGGCTCTCTCTCGCTTTCCATCTTTTTCCGCTACGACGAGAGCATAAAGATAGTTCCTTGGGATTAGGTCCCTGGCTATTACGCCGTCGCTTGTAACTACAAGGATTCGTTTCTGCTGGTCATGAAAACCAGCATTTACCTTGATGACGAGAGGGGAAAGCTCGAAACACCTGTCGTTTACCGACTGGACAAGGGGGAGCTTTGATTCGAGAGGAACGGAAGTTAATAATCTTTTGAGAGGGTAGTAATTACTGGTCTTCAATCCGACAAACTGCCCCGCAGGTTCATTAGGATTCGAATCGGCTATAGTGGCGGCAGTCGATGCAGCATCCAACATGGATTTTTCTGTCAGCTCTTGTGTAAATCCGTATCCGACCTGGTCACCTTTTACGGTTCGAATACCCACACCAAGAGCGATGTTGCTGTAAGCTCGATTTACTTTTCCATCTTCAAGAGCTACCCAATTGCCTACTGTGTGCTCAAAGTATAAATCAGCAAAATCCCCACCTTTATACAGGGCTTTTGCCAGGACTTTCCTGCACAGACTGTCTGAGACCCCAAACTCGGATTCAAAATACTCTTTCTGCTCTGCTTTAGCGATACTTAGCCAGCCTGAAGACATAGTGGGAATAATGGCTGCGGCAGAAGCAGCACCAGCGGCTTTTTTCAGAAAGGAACGTCTTGTTATATGGCTCATATAACCTCCTGTGGATTATAATGGCAATATAGTCATATAAAATGTATTTCTGAGAAGTTATTATAAGGCAGGTGAGATATAAAGGAAGGGAGAAACGTCGAAAAGTTTATAAGGATTTTAGTAAACTTTGGTACATCGCCTAATTTAGGGCATTTCACTCCATATAAAAAGACTCGTAAGCTTTTGACCTACAGGATTTTACTTAACGAGGCTGAAGGGGCTTAGGTAGTTCTGTATTAAAAAACCGCTGCTACTTATGGCGACTATAATAACATAATTATTATCGTAGTACTTTAGTTATAGCCAGCATTATTTTGTTCCCTTTGGCGAAGATATTCCCGGACGATGTCACTTCTGGTGATTATACCGACTAATTTCCCCTCTGATACAACAGGGATTCTCCTAAAGTAGTTGTTAATCAAACACTCACAAACATCCAGTAAGCTTTCATTCTCATCAAAAAAGACCGGTGGTTGCGTCATAAAATCATTAACCGTTTTATCCTCATCTTCCGGTGTATAGAGTAAACTCAGGACGTCCTTTTCCGAGAGAATCCCTACCAAACTCATATCGTCTTCAACTATAGGGATGCCGGTGATATTGTTGTTTGAAATCAGCTCAATAGCTTGAACTATTGGTGAGTCCTTTGTTAGACTGATTACATTTTTCGTCATAATATCCTTCGCTTTGAGTGAGACGATATCTTCTGTTGTAAGCATCTTAATCTCCTTCTTGGCATTGTGTTTCGCCGTATTAAAGCAGCTCCGTATAATATGTATAAAATGGAATAAATCTAAGCTGGTTTGCCTTAATAGTGACTAACACCTTGAGAATTTTACAAATTCTTCTCCCCAATGAAAAGAATAATCTGACGATTTTCACAGGTACCGGCCAGTAGTATTATAATAACAACGGCGAATCCAAATAATTGACTATCCAGCGATGGTTTTCCAGCCTTGATTAAGCTCTTCCATTATTGAGATAGCCTGGCGAATCATTCGAGGATCACGCTTTGTATTAGCTTCTGACAGCCGATTGTTAATAAAATAATAGAGCCTTCGCAGGTTAGCACCTAATTCGCCGCCAGCGTTGACATCCAGGACGGCATTTAGTTCGTTGATTATATCCTGGGCTCGGTTTATATACTGACCTTTTTCCTTATAGTTGCCATTTTCCAGCTCTTTAATAGCCAGCTTCATAAATTTGATTGCACCATCGTAAAGCAGGATAATAAGCCGACCCTTGCTTTGCGTAGTAACTGCAACATCCTTATACGCTCCCACTTCATTCATTTTACTATTCCCTTACCTGTGTTCTGGGCTTTAAGCCCTGGAGCACAATTTTTTTTCATTTGTTAAGGGGCTGATAGGTTTATTTTCTCGCCTAAGTGCTTCATCCATAAGAAGGGAGATGACTGCTGGTTTGTATCTCCACCAGTCATCTCCTCCTATAGCTCCACCAGTCATCTCCCCCAAAGTGTCATTCATTGATGGTAGAGTATGCCTCTTCTATCTGACCAGTGTTAATGCCATTTGAGGCATCATGTTGGCCTGTGCCAACATAGCAACACCGGCTTGTGCCAACACTTGGTTTCTCGTCATTGCTGCCATTTCAGTGGCTACATCAACGTCGGAGATACGAGACTCGGCTGCCATGAGGTTCTCGGTCTGGACGTTAAGAACACTTACCGTGTTTTCCAGACGATTCATCTTTGCACCGAAGTCCGCACGGGCGGTAGTTGCGTCACTGATTGCGGTGTCTAAGCTTGTCAAGGCCGTCTGGGCACTAGTTGTGGTGCTGAGACCCAGAGCATCAATCTTAAGACCTTCCTTGGTCATATCGGCTTTATTGATGCCGATAGAATCGCTTGAATCACCAAAGACAATTGCTATAGTACCAGAGGCACTATTGAGCATGGTGATTCCGTTAAATTGCTCTGCCCCTGCAATACGTTCGATTTCGTCTGCCAATTCCTTAAACTCGCTGCTCATAATGGTTCGCTGTGCATCAGAATAAGTACCTGTAGCTGCCTGCTCAGCCAGCTGTTTCATACGCACGAGCAGGTCGTCGACGGTCTGCATAGCACCTTCCGTGGTCTGCAGCAGACTGATGCCATCCTGGGCGTTACGGGCACCCTGTTGCAGCACAGCAATATCGGCACGCATCAACTCACGAACAGCCAGTCCGGCTGCATCGTCTTTTGCAGTGTTGATACGCAGTCCCGACGCCAGTCTTTCGACTGATTGGGCTAGTGCATCATAACTTCGCCCCAAATGTCGAGCAGCATTCGCTGCCATAATGTTGTTCTTAATTGCTAACATATTTTCAACTCCTTATTTAAATAACAGTAAATTTTTTTACCTTTTGACACCTATGACTGACAAGTTAAATATGCGTTAATCACTCCGGTCACTCCATAAAAAGACTCTTTTAAAGAACATTATCGATTAAGATAAAAAGGACTTAAGGCCTTATTTGTAGAAATTATTCACAAAATTACTGGACCTGTAATA
>Ga0315541_1004062_pt1 | contig 10915 bp, 7 predicted proteins | sample SalMarSW160190MG_FD_203095 | JGI IMG/M metagenome (GOLD analysis project Ga0315541, IMG submission 203095) | Salt marsh sediment microbial communities from the Plum Island Ecosystem LTER, Massachusetts, United States - Salt Marsh Sediment SW1601-190 ...
AAGAGCCCGAAGAGGCGCCGGAGCAGCCCGAGCCGGAAGGTGCGCCGGACGAGCCCGAGCCGGAGGGCGGCGAAGGGCCTTCCGGCCTTTTCGGCAAGCTGCGCAGCGGCCTGGCCAAGACGCGTTCGAAGGTCGCGGGCGGGCTGCGCAGCGTCCTGCTGATGGGCCGCTCGCTGGACGAGGATCTGCTGGAAGATGTCGAGGAGCAGCTCTACCTGGCGGACGTCGGGCCCCGCGCCGTGGCCCGGCTCAGCGACGGCCTGCGCCGCGCTTACAAGGACGGAACGGTCGAGCGTCCGGAACAGGTCGTTGACTTCCTGAAGGCGCAAATGAAGGAAGAGCTGGCGCGCTGGGACACCGGGCTCCATCTGCCTGAACAGGGCCCCGGCGTCATCATGGTGGCCGGCGTCAACGGCTCGGGCAAGACGACCAGCATCGCCAAGCTGGCGCATCTGTTCGGCCGGGACGGCAAGCGCGTGCTGCTGGCGGCGAGCGACACGTTCAGGGCCGCGGCGGTCGAGCAACTGGAGATATGGGCGGGCCGCGTGGGCGCCGACATTGTCAGTAACGAGAGCGCCGACCCGGCCGCCGTCGCCTTCGATGCGGCCGAGAAGGCGCGCGCACAGGGATACGACGTCCTCATCATCGACACGGCCGGCCGGCTTCACACGCGAACCAACCTGATGATGGAACTCCAGAAGGTGAGCCGCGTGGTCGGCAAGAGGATACCGGACGCCCCGCACGAGACCTTGATGGCACTGGACGCCACGACGGGTCAGAACGCCATCAGCCAGGCCATCAAGTTCCACGACAGCATCAAGCTGACGGGCATCATCCTGGCCAAGCTGGACGGCACGGCCAAGGGTGGCATTGTCTTCGGCATGAGGGACCAGATCGACATTCCCGTGAAGTTCGTCGGGCTGGGCGAGGGCGCTGGGGATTTGATGCCCTTCGACCCGGACCGGTTCGTCGACGCACTGTTCGATTGAGCGACCACCAGCCGCGGGTACGACGCGATGAGCCACATGACGTTCGACGAGATCAAGAAGCTGTTTGACGAAAACGTGATCGGCAACTACTCGCGGATGCCCGTTGCATTCGTCCGCGGCGAGGGATCCCACCTGTGGGACAGCGAGGGCAACCGATACGTGGACCTGATGCCCGGCTGGGGAACCACGCTGCTCGGTCATTGCCACCCCAAGGTGGTCACCGCCGTGCAGCGCCAGGCCGCCATGCTCATCCACGTGGACAATACCTTCTACACGGAGCCTCAGGGCCTGCTGGCGCAGAGAATCGCCGAGCATTCCTTCGGCGGCGGCAAGTGCTTCTTCTGCAACAGCGGCGCCGAGGCGATCGAGGCGGCCATCAAGCTGGCCAGGATCCACAACGAACCCGTGGGCCGGTACAAGATCATCACCATGCGCGGCTCGTTCCACGGCCGCACCATGGGGGCGGTCACCGCGACGGGACAGGAGGTCTACCACAGGGGCACCCCACTTCTGCCCGGCTTCAGCTACGTGCCGCTGAACGACCTGGACGCCGTCAAAGAGGCGGCGGACCACCGGACCTGCGCCGTCATCCTCGAACCCATACAAGGCGAGGGCGGCGTGCGGGTGGCCGACGAGGAGTTCGTGCTCGGGCTGCGCTCCTTCTGCGATGAGAACGGCATCCTCCTCATCGCGGACGAAGTCCAGACCGGCGTGGGCCGGACCGGGGACTGGTTCGGCTACCAGCATTACGGCGTCGAGCCCGACATCATGACGCTGGCGAAGGCGCTCGGCAGCGGCGTGGCCATCGGCGCGATGGTGGCGAAGGCGGAGGTCGCCCAGGACCTGGTGCCGGGCACACACGCCTCCACTTTCGGCGGCAACCCCCTGGCCTGCGCCGCCGCCTTGGCAACGTTCAAAGTCATCGAAGCGGAGGGCCTCCTGGAAGTCTGCCGCGGCACCTCCGACCACATCTTCGGGCGCCTGCGAGACATGGCGGCGCACTTCTCGATCATCAAGGAGGTGCGCGGCCGCGGCCTGATGATCGGAATCGAGCTGAACCGCCCGGGCGCGCCGATCTTCGAGTACTGCCTGGACCACCGCGTCAGGCTCAATTGCACGCAGAAGACGGTCGTGCGGCTCCTGCCCGCCATGAACGTGCCCCGGGACGTGCTGGACGAAGGGCTTGACGTGCTGGAGGAAGCCTTCCAGAAGGCCGAAGGTGGAGAGATATGAACGCTGAGACCAGCCAGAACATGCACCTGATCACCTTGTCGGATTGGGACTCCGGCCGGATACGGGACGTGCTGGCCCTGGCGCACGAGCTGAAGGCGAAGGCCCGCAGAGGCAAGCTGGAACCCGTGCTTGAGCGCAAGACGCTGGCGCTGCTCTTCGAGAAGGCATCCATGCGCACGCGCGTCTCCTTCGAGGTCGCCATGACCGAGCTCGGCGGGCACGTCACTTACCTTTCCAAGGACGACGTGAACCTGGGCGTGCGCGAGCCGATCCAGGACGGGGCCCGCGTGCTGGCGCGCTACGTGGACGGCATTGCGGCCCGCGTTTACGCGCACGAGACCGTCGAGGAGCTGGCCGCGCACTCGTCCGTCCCCGTCATCAACGCCCTGAGTGACCGCGCGCATCCCTGCCAGGCACTCGCCGACGTACTGACGATCGAGGAGGAAGTCGAGGACCCGGCCGGCGCCCGGATCGTTTTCATCGGCGACGCCAATAACGTGGCCCGGTCGCTGGCCATCGCCTGCGCGAAGCTGGGGCTGAACCTGACGGTCGCCTGCCCGCCCGAATACGGCTTTGACGAGGCATTCCTCGGGCAGGCCCGCCAGATCGCCGCCGGCACTGGCGGCAGCATCGAAACAACGGACTCGCCCTCCGAAGCGGCCGAGGGAGCGAGCGTGCTCTACACCGACGTCTGGGTGAGCATGGGACAGGAGGAGGAGACCGAACGGCGGCGCCGGGCCTTCGCCGGCTTCTGCATAGACGGCGATCTGCTGGCCAAGGCCTCGGAGAACTGCATCGTCATGCATGACATGCCCGCGCATCGCGGCGAGGAGATCACGGACGAGGTCATGGAAGGGCCGCACTCGGCCGTCTTCGATCAGGCCGAGAACCGGCTCCACGCCGAGCGCGCGCTGCTGCACATGCTGCTCGGGGAACAACCAGTGCCAAATGACAAGTAACAAATGACCGAGAACGACGGCACGGCCGGGACAAACCACCAGGACGACATCTGCAAGAGGACCTTCGAGTTCGCACTGCGCATTGTGCGGCTGTGCCAGGCGCTTTCTGCGGAACCTGTGGGGCGCACGCTCGGAAGGCAGCTCTTGCGCTCCGGGACCTCCATCGGGGCCAACGTGGAAGAGGCGCAGGGCGGCCAGAGCAGGAAAGACTTCATCCACAAGATGTCAATCGCTCGCAAGGAAGCCTACGAGAGCCACTACTGGCTGCGGCTCGCCCTGCAGGCCGGCCTCATGCCGGAGGACCGGATGTCGGACATCATAGACGAGTGCCATCAGATTCGCCGCATCATCTCGGCCATCATCATCTCTGCGGAGAGAACCACGTAACGGCACGAGCCACCGACGCGTCCCTCGTCACTTGTCATTTGTAACTTGCAACTGCCTCAGGTTCGCTTGATGACAATGCCCCCAAAACGCAACGAGAAGGCCGCGAAGACTGGCGGCGCACGGCCAGCGGTTGAGGCCCTCAAGAAGCTCGGCTGCCGCGGCTGCCCCGCCCTGTGCTGCCACGACATGGTGGAGCCGATATCGAGGCCGCAGACCAGCCACGACGTCGAGGAACTCAAGTGGCAACTTCAGTACGACACCATCCGCGTGTTCATCCGCAGCCACCGATGGCACGTGATCGTCCAGGGCAGATGCATGTATCTGACCGACGATAACCTGTGCAGCATCTACGACCGGCGGCCCGAAAGGTGCCGCCAGCATAACCCGCCCGACTGCGAGCGCTACGGCAAGTTCTGGGACGTGATGATCAACACGCCCGAGGAGCTGGACGCCTACCTGGAGAAGGAGAAGAGCCGCCGCGCCCGCCGCAGAAAGAAGCGCCGGCAAGCCCGACAAAGCTGAACCCGAACGGGCCACGTGGGCCCCTCAGCACGTCTGGTACCCCTTCCGTCCAGCCGCGCCCGCCCCGCCGCCCCTCTGCCCGGAAGGCACCCGTCCCTCCCAGCGTCACGGCGCTCCCTGGCCTCCACAGCCCGGCACGGCATGTGCAATAAGGCACTTCGATGCCGAAACGTCTCAGAATCGACCCGGCAGGTGCGGAACCCGCGTGGAGGACAGACAGATGGCAAGGCGATCACGAGAAACGACGCGGCGGGGGCAGGTCGTGGTGCTTGCTCCCGCTGTGCTGGTCATGTTGTTCCTGGTCCTGGCGATGAGCGTGGACCTGGGTTACGTGTGCGTCACGCGAGCGCGGCTCCAGAACGCGGCCGATGCGGCTGCCGTCGCAGCGGCCCAGGTTTTGCTCGACCAACGCGCAGACGGCGATTCTGAAGAGTCCGCGAGGGGACTGGCGGCGGCCGAGGCCGCGGCCCTCCAGGAGTGCAATGCCGAGGACGCCGGAATGGACGTGGAGTTCGGCAGCATGACCGAAGCCGGCATCTTCACGGCTGAGGACGAGGAGGCGTCCGCGACGGCGGTCCGCGTGACGGTCCGCCGAAATGCGGGCGCGCCGGACGGCTCTCTGCCCCTCTTCTTCAGCCCCGTCGTGGGGAAAAACTCGTGCGACGTGGCGGCCGTGGCCGTCTGCAAGCTGGACAGGGGCATCAGAGCCGTCACGTCCGGCCTGAGGCCATTCGCCGTCCACGAGGACGACGTCGCCGAGCCCGGGGACACGATGACGTTCTACGAGCACGAGACCTGGGGCCCCGGGCTCTTCGGCCTGCTGAACTTCGACGGCGGAAGCTGCAGCACGCCGGAGCTCCGCGACTGGATACTGAACGGCTACGACGGCACTATCGAGATCGATCCCGAAGTCGGCTACGTGTGGATAGACGGCACGCCGGGCTGGCGAGCCACCTTGAAGGACGAGGTGCAGGCCGTCGAGGGAATCCCGATTACCGTTGTCGTCTTCGACGACGTCGTGGGCGCGGGCTCGAACGGCGACTTCCGCTGCGTTGGTTTCCTGGCGATCACCATTACGGACAGCCGTCTGACCGGCAACAACAAGTACATCGAGTGCCAGGTGGAGGGATTCACCAGCGTGCACGACGTGCTCCTCGGCGGAGACTGGTCAAGTCCCAACATGACCAAGATAGGACTGGTGGGCTGAGGCGCTATTGCGGAACCCGCTCCGTCGGCCCGAGGTCGAGCGAGAACGCCGAGGGCAAGGAGGCCGAAGCAGGCGATTCAAAGGCCAGAATCGCCGATGCAGGCCGACACAGCCCTTCGGTGCTCGCAGCCGGCCGAAGCCAGGATGGGGTTTTGCAACAGCGCCTGAGAGCCCCGAACAGGACCTCCTGGACAAAGCGGGACGTTCTGCCCTTGCGGCGGAGCGTCCCGCTCCCGTATATGTGGGAGCCGTCCGAGCCTCCGCCTTGCCCCGGGGAGGGCATATCATGTTCCACTGGTCCCGTGCGCTGCGTCTGCTTGCCGCCATCTTCTTGCTCGCCCTGCCGCACCCGGATCCGGCCTCGGCGCAGGCGCCGCCGGCAGCGCCGCGCTATCGCGTCGAGTACGCCACCTACGTCGGGGGCAGCGGCGCCGAGCAGTTGCGCGAGGTCATTCCCTTCCCCGACGGCTCCGTGCTGGTCGGCGGGCAGACGTCCTCGGCGGACCTGCCCGTGACGCCCGGAGCCGCGCAGTCCCGGTACGGCGGCGAGCCGCACGGAACCGGCCACCCGGGCGTCTACGGCGGGGACTGCTTCCTGGTCCGGCTTGACGCCACGGGCAGCAAGGTGCTGGCGGCTACCTTCTTCGGCGGGTCCCGGCAGGAGCGCAACGTCTACGGCATGGCGCTGGACCGCGAGGGGAATGTCGTAATCGTCAGCGCCACGCGCTCGCCCGATCTGCCGACCACCCCTGGCTGCGCCTTTCCCGCATACAGCGGCGCTCAGCACGACGGCTTCGCGGCGAAGCTCACGCCCGACCTCAAGCGCCTCCTTTGGTGCACTTACCTGGGCAGCGTCTGGCCCCGCGGCGGGCTGCAGCTGGACGCCGAGGGCAACGTCTACGTCGTGGGCGGCACGGAGCTGCCCGGATTCCGCGCCACTCCGGGCGCGCTGAAGCGGACCCTCCAGGGCCGGAACGCCACCGTGCAGAAGCTGACGGCCGACGGATCGGCAACCGTGTGGAGCACGCTGCTGGGCGGAAGCACGTGGGATGGCAACATCGGCGCGCGCGTGGACGCCTCCGGCGCCGTCTACGTGTGCGGGCACACGAAGTCGGTCGATTTCCCCACGACGCCGGGCGCGCCGCAGCGCAAGCACGGCGGGCAGTCCGACTCCTACGTGGCGAAGCTGTCCCCCGACGGAAGCCGCCTCATCTACTCGACGCTTCTCGGCGGGTCGGGCAACGAGTTTTCCGAGCATCGGCTGCACCTGGCGCCGGACGGCAGCGTCATCGTGACCGGCGTCAGCGCGTCGGCGGACTTCCCGACCACGCCCGGCGCATTCCAGCGGGAACTGAGGGGGCAGACCGACGGCTTCGTGACGAAGGTCTCGCCGGACGGCACGCGCCTGGTCTTCTCAACGCTGGTCGGCGGCTCGGGCGGCGAGTTCTTCCTGATGCCCACGCCCGACCCGGCCGGCAACGTCTTCATCGTGGGGCAGACGAGTTCGACCGACTTCCCCGTCACGCCGGACGCGCTCCAGCCGCGCTATGGCGGCGGGGACGGCGACGGCGCCCTCGCGGTGCTCAGCCCGGACGGCTCGCGGGTGCTCTACGCGACGTATCTGGGCGGCAGCGGGGGCGACCTCATCCGCAGCATCGCCTTCGGGCCGGACGGGGCAATCTTCCTGGTGGGCAGCACCAGCTCGGCGGACTTCCCGGTAACGCCCGGCTGCGCGCAGGCCCGCCTTTCGGGGGGTTCGGACGCCTTCGTCGTCAAGCTCCGCCCGGTCCAATGACGCAGCCCTGACCGGCAAGCGGCAGGTGCCCCTGCCCCGTTTGACACGTCCCGCCGGCGGCGATAGACTCAGCAGGCCGACACGTTTCCAGCCCGATCTTCTCCTCAACATTCTCATCAGAGGCAGAGCCATGGCCCTCAGGCACGAACAGGCCACCAAAGGCATCGAGCGTATGCCCAACCGGTCGCTGCTCTACGCGGCCGGCGTCACCCGGGAGCAGATGGACAAGCCCTTCATCGGCGTCTGCTCCAGCTTCACCGACCTGGTGCCCGGCCACGTCGGGATGCGGTCGCTGGAACGCAAGATCGAGTGGGGCGTCTGCGCAGGCGGCGGCGTGCCGTTCCTGTTCTCCGTGCCCGGCATCTGCGACGGCGTGGCCATGGGCCACACGGGCATGCACTACTCCCTGCCCTCCCGCGAACTGATCGCCGACATGATCGAGTCCATCGTGCAGGCGCACCAGCTCGACGGGCTGGTGCTGCTGACCAACTGCGACAAGATCACGCCCGGCATGTTGATGGCCGCCTGCCGGCTGGACATACCGACGGTGGCCGTCACGGCGGGGCCGATGCTGTCCGGCCACCACGCCGGCCGCCGCCTCTCCCTGGTGCGGGACACGTTCGAGGCGGTGGGCCTGTTCAAAGCCGGCAAGCTGACCGAAGAGGAGGTCTGCGACCTGGAGATGGAAGCTTGCCCCGGCCAGGGCTCGTGCCAGGGCCTCTACACGGCCAACACCATGGCCTGCCTGACCGAGGCGATGGGCATGAGCCTGCCGGGTACGGCGAGCGGCCTGGCCGGAAGCGCAAAGAAACAGCGCATCGCCGAGCAGGCCGGCCAGCAGGTGATGGAGCTGCTGCGCAAGGGCATAACCACGCGCCAGATCGTGACCCGCGAGTCCCTGGAGAACGCCATCCGCATGGACATGGCGCTGGGGGGCTCGACCAACACGGCGCTGCACATCCCGGCCATCGCCCACGCGGCCGAGGTGGACATCACGCTGGGCGACTTCGACCGGCTGAGCCGCCAGACGCCGCAGCTCACCTCGCTGCGCCCGGGCGGGGAGCTGATGATGGAAGACCTGGAGTGGGCCGGCGGCATCCCCGCCGTTATGAAGAACCTGTCCCCGCTGCTCAATACCGATTGCGTCACCGTGACGGGCGGAAGCGTGGCGGAGGTCGTCGAGTCGGCGCCGACCGGCGACCCCGAGGTCATTCGCACGCTCGAGGACCCCATTGCCCGGGAAGGGGGCATCGCCGTGCTGAAAGGGACGCTGGCGCCCGACGGAGCAGTGGTCAAGCAAGGTGCCGTCAGCAAGGAGATGATGCAGTTCACGGGCACGGCCCGCGTCTTTGACGGCGAGGACGCCGCAATGGCCTACCTGATGGAAGGCAAGGTGATGCCGAAGGATGTCCTGATCGTCCGTTACGAAGGCCCCAGGGGCGGGCCCGGGATGCGCGAGTCGCTGGCCCTCACGGCAGCCGTGGCCGGTTCAGGGCTCGGCGACAAGATTGCCATCGTCACGGACGGGCGCTTCTCCGGCGGCACCCGCAACCTGAGCATCGGCCACGCCTCGCCCGAGGCCGCCGAGGGCGGGCCGATCGCCCTGGTGCAGGACGGCGACGAGATCCGGATCGACGTGCCGGCCCGCACGATCGACCTTCTCGTGGACGAGTCAGAGATCGAGAAGCGCAGGGCCGCGTGGAAACGGCCTGCACCGAAGTTCACGCACGGCTGGCTGGCGCGCTACGAGCGGCTCGTGGCCAGCGCGGCGCATGGGGCCGTGCTGCTCACGCCCGACGTCTGAGTCGCCCTTGCGCCGTGGCGTTGTATTCCCTCGCGGCCCCCGTGGTGGGCCTTGACGCTTGAAGTGCGGGGGCAACGCGGCATTCGTCTTCGTTCTCCCCGCCCGGCGCGTCGGCGGCCGGCGTTGGAAGTCCGCAGAACCCGGTCTTAGAATGGCTTCTGAAGCGACTCTTCGCTTTCGACGCTGGCGGCGCTCATGGAAGAAACCGGCCTGGTCTTCAGGCCCTTCATCAATCCGTGGGTGGTCGGCGGCCTGGCGGCGCTGCTGGTTACGTTGTCAGTTGCCGGCTATGCGCGCACGACCCGGCCCATCACGAGGCAGTTCAAGACGCTGCTGCTGGGGCTGCGGTTCGGCGCCATTGCCGTCATCGTCATCTGCCTGCTCCGGCCCAGCCTCCAGGTCACCCACTACGAGATGTCCAAGCGGCCGCTGGTGCTGCTGATCGACCAGAGCCGGTCCATGAAGGAGATAGACGACACGGCGGATGGCGCCATGCGGCTGACGGCGGTCAACCGCCTTCTGGCAATACACGAGGAGGACCTGGAGCGGCTGCGGGGGAAGTACGAGCTCATGGTGCTGGGCTTCGCGCGCGGCCTGCTGGGCAGGAGCGGCGAGACGGCCGCCGCCACCAACTACAGCGCCTACGGCCTGGCCATGCAGCAGGCCTTCATCGAGATGGCCGACAGTCGCAGCGACGCGCTGGTCATCATCGGGGACGGCTCGCACAACTTCGGCCCCCCGGACCCGCTGGACGTCGCAGCGGCCCTCAACGATCAGGGCGTTCCCGTCTACACGCTCGGCGTCGGCCGAGACCAGGCCACGTCTGAGCTCCGCGACGTGAAGGTGGTGGACATCACCGCGCCGAAGTCGGCGTTCCTGTTCACCAGCTTCCCCGTGCGCGTGAACGTTCTGTTCCGGGGGTGCCAGGGGAGGCCGGTCACAGTGCGGCTGGGCGCGAACGGCCTGGTGTCCCAGCAGAAGGTCGTGACCGTCGTCCACAGCGAGGAAACGGTGCCCCTCCAGTTCGACGTCGTGGCGGAGGACATCGGCGAGTACGAGATCACCGTTCGCGCCGACGAAGTGCCGAACGAGATACTGGCGGAGAACAACTCGACGAGCGCGTTCGTCAAGGTGATCAGCGGCGGGGTGCGCGCGGGGTTCTTCGACGCCGTTCGGCCGGAGAGCAAGTTCATCGCCCATGCGCTGACCGGGGCCGAGCATCTGCGCCTGCGACGCGTCCTGGTGCTGGCCGGTCAGCAGTTGCCCGATGCGCAGACGCAGATCGACCGCTATGACGTCGCCATGATCGGCGACATTCTCTCCTCAGCCATTCGACCCAGCCACCTTCTGGCGCTCAGGCGCGCCGTGCAGGAAGAGGGCAAGGGGCTGATCGTCCTGATGACGCAGCAGAATGCCACCAGGGAAGGCTGGCGCGACACGGTGATCGAGGACTTGCTTCCGGTGAAGCTGGTGGGCGGGGCGCGCATCATCGAGGGGGGGCGCGAGTTCCGCATCGACCCGGCGCAGGTCCGGCACCCGGTTCTTGCTCTGGCCGAGACCGCCCGGGAGACGCGCGAAGCCTGGGCGAGCCTTCCCCCGCTGGCCGGAGCCGTGGGCGGGCTGGAGGTCAAGCGCGGCGCCACGGTCCTGGCAAAGGACCAGGACGGCAACCCCCTGCTCGTCGTGCACAGATCGGGGCGGGGCCGCGTGGCATGCCTCATGGCGGACACAACGTCCCGATGGTTCTTCACGGAGCAGAACACCCAGGACTATCACCGCCGCTTCTGGCGGCAACTGGTGCTCTGGGCCGCGGGCCGCGAGGACAGGCCCCAAGGGCACCTCTGGGTCGAACTGAACAAGCAGCAACTGCTGATGGACGAGAAGCTGAAGATAGCCGTCCACCTGGTCGGCCAGGAAGACGAGCCCATTCGCGACGCCCAACTCGCCCTGCGCATCACGGATCCGGCGGACAAGACCCAGGATGTCTCCTACACCTTCTCCCGCCAGGAGGGCGCTTAC
>Ga0315541_1004063_pt1 | contig 10912 bp, 11 predicted proteins | sample SalMarSW160190MG_FD_203095 | JGI IMG/M metagenome (GOLD analysis project Ga0315541, IMG submission 203095) | Salt marsh sediment microbial communities from the Plum Island Ecosystem LTER, Massachusetts, United States - Salt Marsh Sediment SW1601-190 ...
GCGGGAACACAGGTTCTCGACTTACGCCACGTGGTGGATTCGGCAAGCGATTATGCGCGCCATCGCCAATCAGAGCCGCACCATCCGTGTCCCAGTCCACCTGGCAGACCAGATCAACCGGCAGGCTTCGTCACCCCGCGTACTCTCGCAGACTGAGAAGCTTCATAGAATAGCTGGCGATCCGACGAGAGAACATTAATCACCTGTACGAACGTGTTTTCGAAGGACACGGAGACTTCGCAAGAGTAGAGGAGCAGGACCCCTGGTGGAGGTGATGTGAGATGACTAGAAAAAAAGAGGTGCCAAGGGCCAAGAGACAGACCAGGATCCACCGAAAGGAATGCAGGAAGAAACCCAGGAGGACCAGATAGAAGCTGCTAGAGCAGGATCAGCTTAATCGGCGTGACGGGTGATAGGGTGAGTGCCTGGTAGATCAGCATCTGGGTGGGTGTACACCGATTCTTCACCGGAGTCTCACCAACCGCCCACCCCACTGACGCTTATTCTGTGCTATACTTCTGTGACGCCGTCATTAGCGTGGACAACCCACGTGAGGGCGCCACGGTCGCCTGTCGCGAATGCGGCACGGAACTGGAGATCATCAGCACCAATCCCTTCGAAGTAGATTTCCCACTCGACTTCGATGAGGATTGGGACGATGAAGAAGATGAAGATCAATAGTAACAACGCACTCACTTGAGTGAGCAAGCCTAACAGGCAGAAAAATGGCCAAGACATATTGTCCCGAATGTGATGCTGTCATCAGCATGGACAATCCACGTGATGGCGCTCAGCTCAGATGTCCTGAATGCGGTGTGGAACTGGAAGTCATCAGCACCGATCCTTTCGAGGTAAACTTCACCGACGGCTGGCAGAACGAGTAGTACTCTCTTGGTCTGCACGGTACAATGTCGAGCCGTAAGCGGCTCGCCTGCTTGGGCGGGGCGCTTATTGATGTCTCTCGCCGCTCTGGGAGGTCACGTTGACCATGATAGTGAGTGGTGAGCAAAACGGCTAGCGAGGTGAACAGGCTCTTTCAGACCAGCGATACCCACGTCAATCTGGAGTCGAAATTTAAGCTCAGATCGGGGGCGGGCAGACTGATCTATCAGGAGGACCTGAATGTTCACCTCCTCGGAGGAAGAGGGAACGATCTTCAGGGCCCGTATCCCCTGCAGCCCGTAGTTGCCTGAAGTGTCGAGGCCGAGAGAAATGTGGGAGTACCAACAGATGTCTGAGGCCTATCGTGATTTTCTCTCCGACGATGAGCATCACCCCGGCGTGCTCTATTTCGGCGGGACGCGCATGGCCCTGCTGGACATTGAGGCCGGCTTCTGGGCATTGCGCCGCCAGATGGAAGCGCTCGTCGGCAGACGACTGGCCAACGGGGTGTTGCAGCAGGCCGGCGTCAATGGTGGTGCTTCCTTCGCCCGCGCCTTTGCCCTCAACGTGACGCCAGGTATGGCACCGCGGGCCCTGCGCGACTGCGTCGCCGCCTACCAAGCTGCAGGATTCGGCCATTTCGAAGTAGAGGCCCTGGAGTGGCCCATCGGTCGTGCTCTCATCCGTGGGACCAACACCTTCGAGGCCTGGATGATACGCCAACGCGGGCAGAAGACGAAGTCACCGGTCTGTTCCTACACTGCCGGTGTCCTGGTGGGCTTTGTTAACGCCCTGGGTGACCGCCGGGACGTGGTTTGTGTTGAACGCGCGTGCCAGGCCCAAGGAGATGAGGTGTGCCTGTTTGAGCTTTTGCCGGTTGAGGCCGCGGGCGACGTCCCCGTCGTCACCTTCGATCCCGACCCCTTGCTCAGCCACCAACTTAACCTGCTGGAGGTTCTCTTCAACCGTATGCCGATGGGCATCGCCATCTTCGACCGCGACCTCGTGCTCCGCCGGTGCAACCCCACCTGGGCGGAGTACATTGAACGCTATACCCCCTCGTCGGCCGGCGAGGTGGTGCCGGGGGCAGACCTGTTCGACCTGGCCCCAGGCACTGAGGCAAACCTCATGCCGGTTCTCAAGCGGGCGCTGGCCGGTGAGACGGTGCACCTTGAGGGTTTCCGTTCGGAGAGCGGCGGCATCGTCTCCTACCGGGACGCGGTCTTCACGCCCCTGGTTGAGGACGGGCAGGTTGTCGGTATCGTGGACGTGACCACGGATGCCACGGAGCGCGTGCTGGCCTATCAGGAATTGGAGCAACGGGTGGCCGATCGCACGCGGGAGCTAGCGGCCCTACACGACGTGATGGCGGCGGCCAGCGAGTCGCTCGACCTGGAGGCCGTCCTGGAACGCTCGTTGGATCGGGTGTTGAAGGTCATGGGGGGCGACGTGGGGGTAATTTATTTGCTTGACGAGGCCCAGGGGACCCTGCGCCTTGCCGCATCGCAAGGCGTATCGCCAGCTATCGTGGCCAAGATGGACGCGCTAATGGTGGAGAACGGTCTGGCGGGCTGGACGATCGAGCAGGGCGAACCGCCGGTCGTGCCTACCATAACGGACGCGGAGCGACCGCTCCTGGCAGTCCCCGCTGAGAGCACCCAGGCTCACGTGACTGTGCCATTGCGGGCCAGGGGGAGGGTCTTGGGCATGCTCAGCGTGGTCGGGGAGACGGGGTGGCAGTTCAGCCAGGCAGAAATGTCTCTGCTGGAGGCCATCGCCGACCAGGTGGGATTGGCGGTGGAGAGCACCCGGCTATACAAGCAGGCCGAGCAACTGGCAGTGGTGAGGGAGCGGGAGCGGCTGGCCCGGGAACTCCACGACTCGGTCACCCAATCGTTGTACAGCTTGACGCTCCTGGCCGAAGCGGGACGGCAGTTGGCACAGCATGGTGACCTTGAACGCGTGGAGGAGTATCTGGAGCGGCTCGGTGAGATCGGCCAGCAAGCCCTCAAGGAGATGCGGCTGCTGGTGTACCAGTTGCGACCGTTGGTGTTGAAGCGAGAGGGGCTGGTGGGGGCATTACAGCAGCGGCTGGACGCCGTCGAGAAACGCGCGGGCGTGGACGCGCGCTTGCTGACCGAGGGAGAGGTCGAACTGCCGGCACAGGTGGAAGAAGAGCTCTACCGCATCGCGCAGGAAGCGCTGAACAACGCGCTGAAACACGCTGCGGCCACCTGCGTGACGGTCTGCATCCGTGCGGAAGGCGACCAGGTGGAGCTGGAGGTGAGAGACGACGGGAGGGGGTTCGATCCTGTCACCGTGGGCAACGAGGGAGGTATGGGACTGGTTAGCATGCGAGAACGGACGGAGAAGCTAGGGGGAACGTTGGTCATTCTCTCGACACCGGGGGAGGGAACGAGGGTGAGAGTGACAGCCGGCCATTAGCCGTTAGCAGTCAGCGGTTAGCAGTGGCTGATGGTTAACGGCTATCAATGGAGGTGTCTCAATGACTGAGAGCATTCGTATCCTCATCGCTGACGATCATGCCGTGGTGCGGGAGGGGTTGCGGGCGCTGATAGGCGTTCAGCCGGGTATGGTGTTGGTTGGCGAGGCCGCAGACGGGATTGAAGTGGTGCAGAAGGCCCGCTCCCTGAAGCCCGACGCTATCCTGCTGGACTTGGTGATGCCCCGCAAGGGCGGCATCGAGGCCATCGGCGAGATCAAGCAGGAGAATCCCGACGCGCGCATCCTGGTTCTCACCAGCTTTGCCGAGGACGAGAAGGTCTTCCCGGCGATCAAGGCGGGCGCGTTGGGCTACCTGTTGAAAGACGCTTCGCCTCAGGAATTGCTGCAGGCGATCCACGACGTGTACCAGGGTGAGCCGACTATGCACCCCACCATCGCCCGCAAACTGATGCGCGAACTTCAGCGACCATCCGACTTGCCGCCCACGGAGGAGCCGCTGACGGAGCGGGAGGTGGAGGTTCTGAGGCTGGTGGCACGGGGCTTGTCGAACGTGGAGATCGGAGAGAACTTGTTCATCAGTGAGCGGACGGTGCGCACCCATGTCAGCAACATCCTGAGCAAACTGCACCTGGCGAATCGCACCCAGGTGGCACTGTATGCCCTGCGCGAAGGGCTGGCAAGGCTGGACGAAAACTGAGCGAGCTGTGTCATTTGTCATAACCGACCGGCTCGTTTGACACAGCGGAGATTGCTCCCGAAGCAGTCTTTTGTCTGAGCCAGGAATCGGTCTTCTGACCGATGTGCGCCGGGTTGAAGGGTGGTATAGAACTACCCCGCAGCACTTGCGTTCTCCGCGAGAATCACCTGGTTTGGCCAGAGACCGCGCCATATTCACTGAAGGAGACATTTCGTGCAACGAAGCAAAAAGTGTCTGAAGTCTATCGTCGTGGTAGTCTTACTTGGCCTGCTCCTGGGCGGATGTGGCCAGGCAACCGGGCAACCTGACGAGGGCGAATTGCGCGGCACGCTCACCGTCTCGGGTGCCTGGGCTCTCTACCCGATGATGGTGCGCTGGGGCGAGGAGTTCCACGCCCTGCACCCCGATGTCCAGTTTGACATCTCGGCCGGCGGCGCCGGCAAGGGTATGGCCGATGCCCTGGCCGGTGCGGTGGACATCGGCATGGTCTCCCGCGAGATCTACCCGGAGGAGATCGAGCAGGGCGCCTTCTGGGTAGCAGTGACCAAGGACGCCGTCGTTCCGACCGTGAATGCCAACAACCCCTATCTGGCCCGGCTTCAGGCCCAGGGTATGACCCGGGCCACCTTCGAGGCCATCTGGATGGGTCGGATCACGACCTGGGGTGAAGCCATCGGCGACCCCAATGCGAGCGACGAAATCCACGTCTATACCCGCTCCGATGCGTGTGGCGCGGCCGCGACCTGGGCTGCCTACCTGGGCGACTACGGGCAGGAGGACTTGCTGGGCGTGGCGGTCTACGGCGACCCCGGGCTGGCTGAGGCGGTTTCCCAGGACCCTCTGGGGATCGGCTACAACAACCTGAACTTTGCCTACGACGCCGACACTGGCCGCCCGGTAGCCGGATTGCAGATCATCCCCATAGACCTCAACGAGAACGGCCAGGTGGATGCCGAGGAGAACTTCTACGCCGCCAAGTCTGACCTGACAGTGGCCATTGCCGATGACCGGTATCCCTCTCCACCGGCCCGGGTCCTCAACCTGGTCACCCAGGGCCAACCGAACGGGTTGACGTTGGCCTTTCTCCGCTGGGTGCTGGCCGATGGCCAGGCCTTCGTGGAGGAGACGGGCTACATTCCGCTCGCCCAGGCGCAGTTGCAGGCGGAACTGGCGAAACTGGAGTAGGATGGCATTGAGAAACGCGCGCTTTCGGCAACTCAAGGACCGGTTCGCCGGGCGACTGATGGGCGCGCTGACCATCTTCGCTGCGGCTTTGATCCTGCTCATCGCGCTGGGGCTGCTGGTGCGTGCCCGGCCGCTCCTGGACATCAAGCCACTGGGCGAACTGCTGACCTCGTCGGACTGGCATCCGCGGCGCGGCGAGTTCGGCTTCCGGCCCTTCATCGTCGGCACCCTCTGGGTCACTGCGCTGGCGATGGTGCTGGCCGTCCCGCCCTGCCTCCTGTGCGCCATCTACCTGGCCGAGTACGCGCCGCGCCGCCTGCGCGAGACGGTCAAGCCGCTGGTGGACCTGCTGGCGGGCATCCCGTCGGTGGTCTACGGGCTATGGGGGACGCTGGCTGTGGTGCCCGTCATCCGTGACGTCATCACACCGTGGGCCGGAAAGCGACTGGGATCCATCCCCTTGCTGCGTGCCGACAACCCCACGGGCTACTCCGTCCTGGCGGGCGGGGTGGTACTGGCGGTGATGGTCTTCCCGGTCATCATCTCCGTGGTCAGGGAAGTCATCCGTGCCGTGCCCGACGGGCTGCGGGAGGCGGCACTGGCCCTGGGGGCCACCCGCTGGCAGATGGTCAAGGGGGTCGTGCTGCGCCGCTCGTTGCCGGGGGTGATCGCCGCCATCGTCCTGGGTTTCTCCCGTGCCTTTGGCGAGACCATGGCCGTGATGATGGTCGTGGGCAACGTCCCTCAGATGCCTCGCTCCATCTTCGACGCGGCCTATCCCCTGCCGGCGCTCATCGCCAACAACTACGGTGAGATGATGTCCATCCCTTTGTACGACGCGGCCTTGCTTGCCGCAGCGCTGGTGCTGTTGTTGATCGTGCTGGTCTTTACGCTGGCGGCGCGGGTCGTCTTGCTGCGGGCGGTCAGGAGGGCAGTCTGAATGGGCAAACGTCTCGAAGAGCGTTTCTTCCTGGCACTGATGGTCGCTTCGATGATGATCGTCGTCGGCAGCTTAGGTTTGATCCTGGTGACGGTGGTAGTGAAAGGACTGCCGGCACTCAACCTGGCGATGCTGACCCAGGCGCCCCAGGGAGGGTACTATCTGGGCAAGGAGGGGGGCATTCTCAATGCCATCACCGGCTCGCTGGCGCTGGCCGGCGGGGCGACGCTCCTGAGTTTCTTCCTCAGCCTGCCCGTGGTGCTCTATCTCCAACTCTTCGCCAGAGACGCCCGCTTCGTCCACCTGGCCCGGCTATCGCTGGACGTACTCTGGGGCGTGCCTTCCATCGTCTATGGGGTGTTCGGCTTCACGCTGATGCTGCTGCTGGGGCTGCGAGCGTCGCTGCTGGGCGGGATCATCGCGCTGGCATTGCTGGAACTGCCCATCCTGGTGCGGGCGATGGAAGAGGTGATGACGATGGTACCCTTCGAACTGAAAGAGTCCTCCTACGCGCTGGGCGCGACACGGTTGGAGACGGCGCTGCGGGTCGTGGTGCGGCAGACGGTGCCAGGGCTGCTGACCGCACTGCTGCTCGCCTTCGGGCGGGGCATCGGCGACGCGGCCTCGGTGCTCTTCACCGCCGGCTACACCGACCGGCTGCCGACGTCGCTCCTGCGGCCCGTCGCCTCGCTGCCGCTGGCCGTCTTCTTCCAACTGGGCACACCCGTTCCAGAGGTGCGTGAGCGGGCCTACGCCTCGGCGCTGGTGCTGACAGTCATCATTCTCATCATCAGCGTCAGCGCGCGGTTGCTGACCCGCCGGTTGACCCGGCACGTGATTCGCTGAGGGTTTACCCTGAGCCAAGTCGAAGGGCCTGCCAATGACTGACCCGGTGATCCAGATCCGTGGGCTAAGTGTGGCCTACGGCAGCCAGCAAGCGATCCAGGAAGTCAACGTGGACATCCCGGCCCGGCAAATCACGGCCATCATCGGGCCTTCGGGCTGCGGCAAGACGACGCTGCTGCGTTCCATCAGCCGGCTGATGGAACTGGTCGAAGGTGTGCGCGTGTGGGGCCAGGTCATCTTCGAGGGCCAGAACGTCTACGACCCCCACGTGGACGTGACCGAGATTCGCAAGCGCATCGGGCTGCTGGCTCAGCGGCCCTTCCCGCTGCCCATGTCCATCTACGAAAACGTGGCCTACGGCCCACGTTTGCATGGGATACGGAAGCGCGCAGCGTTGGACGGTATCGTGGAGAAGCAACTGCGGGCCGCCGGGCTATGGGATGAGGTCAAAGGCCGCTTACACGCCCCGGCGTCGGCCCTCTCCGTCGGTCAACAGCAGCGGTTGTGTCTGGCCCGTGGGTTGGCCGTCGAGCCGGAGGTGCTGCTGTGCGACGAGGTCACCTCGGCACTGGACCCCGTCTCGGCCCAGCGCATCGAGGCCCGCTTGTTGGAACTCAAGGCGGACTATACGATCGTGTTGGTGACCCACGTCCTGCGCCAGGCACGGCGGCTGGCCGACTACGTCGTGTTTATGTACCTGGGAGAACTCGTCGAGCACGGGCCGGCCAACCAGGTGTTCCACAACCCCCAGGAGGCCAAGACGCGTGCCTATCTGGAAGGGGAGTTCTACTAGGAGGCAGAAACCAGGTTTTTGAGGAAAACCTGGTTTCTTGGCCCTGATTAACCGGGAGGCAGTATGAACAAGTGGTGGTCACTCTTTGTCACATTTCTGAAGGTCAACCTGCTGACGACTTCGGGGTCGGCCTCGGTGGGGCTGCTCTACTCCGAGGCAGTGGACAAGTTGATGAGCCGCGAAGAGTTCGTCGAGGCAGTGGGCTATTCCAGCGTGCTGCCGGGGTCCGACGCGCTCCAACTGGCCATGTTCGTTGGCTACCGGGTGGGCGGGGTAACCGGCGCGCTCATCGCCTGCCTGGGGGCGATCCTGCCACCGACGGTCATCATGCTGACTGTCGCTGCCGTCCTGACCCGGCTGCGCGGCGAAGCCTGGATCGGGGGCTTCGTTAGGGGACTGGCCCCAGCACTGGCCGCGCTGCTGCTCGTCACGGCCTACAACGTCGTTGGCGAGGGGGGCTGGCGCGGATGGCCGCCGCTGTTGCTAGGCACGGTCAGCCTGCTGGCCATGGCCGTCTTCAAAGTCCCGCCGGCCATCGTCCTGATCGCAGCCGGGCTCGCCGGCATTTTTCTGTTCCACTAGGAGGTCAAACGTGCACGTGCTGCTTTGCACTGACGGCACCGCGCGCAGTGGCCCGGCCGTGGCCTTCGGCTGCCGGCTGGCAGCGCTGCTCAAACCCCAGGTGACTGTGCTGGGAGCGCTCGCCTGGCCCCATCGGAAGCCGGCCCTCTCCCGCTCTCTAGCCGATGTGTGTGCCAGCCTGAGCGACGCCGGGCTGAGATGCGACACCGTCATACGGCACGGATCTCCACGTTACGCTATTGTGGGTCAGGCGGGCCAGGAGCGCTACACCCTGATCGTCGTGGGTCTGTTGGAACGCGGCCGGGTACACCGCTGGCTGCGCGGCCCGTCCACCCGGCGCGTATTGCGCGACGTGGCCGCGCCCGTACTGGTTGTCCCGGCCGACCGGCCGGTGCTGCGGCACGTGCTCCTGTGCAGCGGCGACCTGTGGTACCCATCCGAGACGATCCTGCTCGTGGGCCAGATCGCCCGGGCAGCCGGGGCCGAGGTGACGCTGCTCTACGTCATCCCCCAACCGCTGCTCCGCTATCCCATCCTGCGCGAGGTCGAGGACGCGTGGGGGGCACTCCTCCAGACCGACACGCCCCAGGGGCGCAACCTGAAGACTGGCCGCGACGCGCTGCGCGGCCTGGACGTTGAGACGGGGGTCAGGCTTCGTCACGGCCATGTGGCTGAGCAGATCATGTCCGAGATCCGTGAGGGGGAGTATGACCTGGTGGCGCTGGGCTCGACCTATGTGGCCCAGAGTCTGCGCCGCTACTTTGTGAGCAGCATCACCGACCTCGTCGTCGAGCAGGCCGGGCGCCCGGTACTTGTGGTGCGCCAAGAACGGGAACCGACTGTATAGAACTTGCCCCACGACATTTGCGTTACCCGCCAGTTCTATCTCCTAGACTACGATTTCTTCGCATGAACTCTGAGGCTCGGGATGCAGGCAGAACTGACGGACAATGCTCGCCGGATGAGGAGTTGATTCGCCTGTGCCGGGAGCGGCTGCCGGGCGACCCTCGCCCTTTCCGCACGCTTGTAACCCGCTACCGTGATCGGGTGATTAACACAGCCTATCGCTTTCTAGGCGACCCCTACGACGCCGAAGACGTGGCCCAGGAAGTGTTCCTCAAGGTCTACCGCGGACTGCCCGACTTCCGAGGCGAGTCCTCCTTCTCCACCTGGTTGTACCGTATCGCCGTTAACACCTGCAAGAACGAACTGCGTCGCCGCAGCCGCCAACCCACCCTGCTCGAGCCTGACCTGGAAAGTCTTGGCATCCTCCTGCCGGCGGCCCCGTCGCCCGAGCAGGCTGTCACCACCCGCGAGCAACGAGACGCCATCCAGGAGACGCTGGACCGGCTGGGCGAGACTGACCGCGAAGCGCTGGTCCTGCACGACGTCCAGGACCTCAGTTACCAGGAAATCGCCGAGGTGCTGGGTATCGGCCTCAGCGCGGCCAAGATGCGCGTGCGCCGGGCCCGCCTGGCCTTCCGGGAACTCTACGGACGTGAAACGTAAAAAGTAAAACGCGAATGTGAGGGCAACTCTGCTGGGACAGTTCTACGTTTTACGCATTACGTTTTACGCTTTACGCATTGCGTTCGATGTGACTTTTCCCCGCTTCCGGTGTCTGAATAAGTGAAATGTGCCAACAACTTGTACACCTTCCACTCGATGATTTCGTTGACGACCTGCTCGACGACGAGAGCCGGGCGGTCGTCACCGACCATCTACGAGAGTGCCCCCCCTGCGCGGCCCGCGTCGAATCGTTGCGCGAAGCACGGAGAGTCCTACAGCAGGCGAGACCAATCGCGACCTCGCAGCAATTCGAGCAGCGGCTAGATGCGCGCCTCCGGCGGGATGATCTGAAGCGAGAAGGGATAAAGTTGCTGGCATTCGGGCTGGCAACCGTGGCTGCGCTCCTGCGGCTGCTCCTGGCCCGGCCTGGGAGTAGAAGGATTTCTGCCGCCTTCACTCCCTCTGACAAAGAGGGCAGACAAACAAATTTCTGAGGGGGTAAATAGAAATGGATTTCGTAAACCAGATTTTACAAGCGATTGCGGCTGCCTTTGGCGATGTGGTGGGACGCTTCCTGACCACGCTCCCGGCTCTCTTTGCCGCCCTGATCATCATCATCCTGGGCTGGATCGTGGGGGCGACGGGCCCAGATCAAACTGGATCCATCCGGCGCTCTGGCCGCGCTGGTCAAGTGGTTCATCATCCTGCTCTTCCTGGTGGCCGCAGCGAACACCCTGGGCTGGCCACAGGTCTCCCAGTTCCTGAACCGGATCCTGGCCTACTTGCCCAACGTGGCCGTGGCTGTGATCATCCTGATCGTGGGCCTGGCACTGGCCGGCTTCATCCGGGACATGGTGCGCGGCGCTGTGGCCTCGGCTGGCGCTGCTGAGCGGAGCGCCGACGTGATCGCCGGCGCCACTTACTGGCTGTTTGCCATCATCACCGCACTGACCGCCTTGAACCAACTCGGCATCGCCATCACCCTCTCGGAGACGCTCTACGTGGCCCTCTT
>Ga0315541_1004065_pt1 | contig 10911 bp, 9 predicted proteins | sample SalMarSW160190MG_FD_203095 | JGI IMG/M metagenome (GOLD analysis project Ga0315541, IMG submission 203095) | Salt marsh sediment microbial communities from the Plum Island Ecosystem LTER, Massachusetts, United States - Salt Marsh Sediment SW1601-190 ...
GCGGCAAGCGACCGTGGCTCTCTCCGTCCGGACGCCGAAGCTCTTCACAACGCGGTCATCTTACCGCGCTCGACATGGAAGGTGGACCAGTGAGCGACCTGCGCCACGCCGCCATCGGAGCCGTGGGTGCCGGCCTCCTCGGCCCACTCTTCGCCACCCTGCGGGAGCGGAGGGTGGAGGAAGAGCACTATCTGCGCCTGCGTGCGAAGGGCACGCCTATCATCTTCGTGTTCTGGCACGCCCACACGCTACCGCTGGCGTGGTGCCACCGGGACGAGGGGATCGTGACGCTGGTGAGCGAGCACGGGGATGGCGAAACCCTGGTGCGCCTGATCCGGCGCTGGGGGTTCGACTCGGTGCGAGGATCCAGCACCCGGGGCGCGACCAAGGCGCTCAAAGGCCTCATCCGAGCCGCCCGGGCAGGAAAGGACCTGGCGATCACCCCCGACGGGCCTCGTGGCCCTGCACGGGAGTTCAAGCCAGGGGCGCTGGCGGTGGCCCAAGCAACCGGCCTCCCCGTGGTGCCGCTGGCCGCCGGCGCCTCCCGGTCGTGGCGGGTACAAAGCTGGGATCGTTCCCTCATCCCCCACCCCTTCTCCCGGCTTTGCGTCGCGTACGGACCGCCCAGGAGCGTGCCAGCCCACATGGACCGCGGCGCCCTGGAGTCACTGGCGCGAGACTTGGGCAAGGAGCTGGAGGACCTCTCCGACCGGGCCGCGGCATGCGCCACCTCGTGAAGAAGAGCGTGGACCAGGTCCTGCAGCGCTGGTGGCGGGAAGACGCGGGTACCGCAGGCGCGGTTCTCCAGGCCCTGGCTGCGCCGGCGGAGTGGGCCTACCGGGGCGGCCTGGCACTCCGGAACGGGCTCTACGACCGCACAGGTGGCGTCCCCGTGCCCGGGCTCCGGGTGGTGAGCGTGGGAAACCTCGCCCTGGGCGGCACCGGAAAGACCCCCTTGGCCGCGTGGGTCGCCCGCACCCTGGCCGCGGCGGGGCTGAAGCCGGCGCTGCTCTCCCGCGGGTACGGGCGCGACGAGCTCCTCCTGCACCGCCGATGGAACCCCGACATCCCGGTGCTCGCCGACCCCAACCGGGTGGCGGCGGCCCGAGCCGCCCTTGCCGGAGGCGCCCAGGCGGCGGTCCTGGACGACGGCTTCCAGCACCGGCGCCTGGCCAGGGACGTGGACCTGGTCCTCCTGGCCGCCGAGGATGCGCTCCCTGGCCGGATCCTCCCCAGGGGCCCGTTCCGGGAGCCCGTCGCGGCGCTGGCGCGTGCCCACGGCGTGGTGGTGATGCGCCGGACGGCCACCGAGGCCGAAGCCGAAGCGAGGGCGGGCGAGGTGGCGGCCCTCTTCCCGGAGCTCGTGGTGGGGCGCGTGGCTCTGGTGCCCCACGGTTGGCACTCCCTGGGCGGCGCCCCGGCGACCGCGCCCGAGGGGCCCATCCTGGCCGTCACCGCCGTGGCCAGGCCCGAGCCCTTCGCGGTCCAATTGGAGGCGGTGACGGGGAAGCCGACCGAGATCCTCGCGTTCCCCGACCACCACGAGTTCACGCCCCGCGACGTCAAGGTCCTGCGCGCGCGCGCCGGGGAGCGTACCGTTGTGGTCACCGAGAAGGACGCGGTGAAGCTCCAACCCTACGAGGCGATGCTGGGACCGACCCTGCGCGTCCTCTCGCTGGCGCTCCGCTGGGAGGCCGGCGAGGCTGACGTGGCCGGGCTCGTCACCGGCCGGAAAGAACCCTGATGGAACGCACCACCGACGTTCTTGTCATCGGGAGCGGCATCGCCGGGCTCACGTTCGCCCTCAAGCTCGCCCCCAGGGCCCGCGTCCTTCTCGTCACCAAGAAGGAGCGGGCGGCCTCGTCCACGAACTACGCGAAGGGCGGGATCGCGTCCGTCCTCGGCACGGACGACACCTTCGACCTTCACGTGCAGGACACGCTCATCGCCGGCGCCGGGCTGTGCCACGCCAAGGCGGTGGAGGTTCTCGTCACCGAGGGGCCCGCCCGGGTGCGCGAGCTGATGGAGTGGGGGACCCGCTTCGACGGGGAGGGGCCCCAGCGCCTCTCCCTGGGCCGGGAGGGAGGACATTCCCGGCGGCGCATCGCCCACGCAGGGGACCACACGGGCCGGGAGATCGAGAGCGCGCTCCTGGCCGCCGTCGCGGCGGAGCCCAACATCGAGGTGCTGGAAGACCACCTGGCCCTCGACCTCGTCGTCCTGGCGGACTCCTCCGGCCGTGCGGTCTGCTCCGGCGCCCAGGTCCTCGACCACCGCACGGGCACGGTGACCGTAGTCCACGCGCGCTTCACCATGCTGGCCTCCGGCGGTTGTGGTCAGGTCTACCACCACACCACCAACCCGCCCATCGCCACCGGCGACGGGATCGCCATGGCGTACAGGGCGGGCGCCCGCATCGCGAACATGGAGTTCGTGCAGTTCCACCCCACCGCGCTCCACCCCACCGAGGACCCGGCCTTTCTCATCTCGGAGGCGGTGCGCGGGGAAGGGGCAACGCTGCGGACGCTGGACGGCACGGCCTTCATGGACCGCTACCACCCCCTGGGTTCTTTGGCGCCCCGGGACGTGGTCGCCCGGGCCATCGACCGGGAGCTCAAGGAGCGCTCGGAGAGCCATGTCCTCCTGGACGTGTCGTCCATCGGCAGGGAGCGCTTCGAGGAGCGGTTCCCCGACGCCCTCGCGGGGTGCCGGGAGCGGGGAGTGGATCCGATGGTGGGGATCCCCGTGGTCCCCGCTGCCCACTATGCGTGCGGGGGCGTCCTCACCGACAGCATGGGACACACGAGTCTGGCGGGACTCTACGCCACCGGAGAGGTGGCGTGCTCGGGCGTCCACGGAGCCAACCGCCTGGCCTCCAACTCCCTCCTGGAGGCCGTCGTGTTCGCCGACCGCGCGGCCCGAATGGTCTCCTACCGGCTCGAGACGCTGGGCGGCCGTGCCCCCGTTCCCCCCATGCCCCCGGACCTCCCGTCGCCAGGCAGCGAGAAGCCGGACCTTGCCGGCATCGCGCGGCGGCGCTCCGAGCTCCGGAACCTGATGTGGGATCTGGTGGGGATCGTGCGCTCTGAGGAGCGTCTGGAGCGAGCCGAGGGAGAGATCGCACGCCTGTCCTCGGCGGAGGCCCACCGTTGGCTCCGGGCCCGGTGGACGGCCCACGGCGCCGAGTTCCGCAACCTCCTCCAGGTCGCCGAACTCATCGTCCGCTGCGCGCGCCTGCGCAGGGAAAGCCGCGGGCTCCACTACACCCTCGACCATCCGTACCGTGACAACGAGCGCTGCCTGGCGGACACCGTGGTGAGCCGCGCCGGCGAACTCCCCTGGTGAAGGTCCTGGTCGTGGCGGTGGGGAGGGTGCGAGGGACGCTCAAGGCTCCCGTCGCCGAGTACGAGGAGCGCGCGCGCCGGTACTGGAGGCTCGAGGCCGCCGAGGTGGAGGCGGGCGCACCCGGGCGGGATCCGGCCGCGGAACGCGTGAAGGAGGCGGAGGCCCAGCGCCTCCTCTCGAGGGTCCCCCAGGGCTTCACGGTCGTGGCGCTCACGAGGACGGGAAAGGGGCTGGGCTCCCGGGAGCTCGCCGCCGTGCTGGAGGGGGAGGCTGTGCGCTCCTCACCCGGAGTGGCGTTCGTCATCGGAGGTGCCTTCGGCCTCTCCGATGCCGTCCTGGCGCGCGCGCAGCGGCGGATGTCCCTGTCACCCCTCACCATGCCCCACGAGCTGGCGCGCCTCGTCCTCGCCGAGCAGCTCTACCGCGCGGGCACGCTGCTCCGCGGCGAGCCGTACCACAAAGGAGCTTGACGTGGCGGACATCCGCCTCAACCTGGAAGTCCTCGTGTCGCGCCCGACGGGCGCGCCGGTGGTCGGCGCCTACATGGAGGCCGATCCCCGCGCCTTGGCGTTCTACAGCGGGCACTTCAGCGACGCTGGCGCCTACGCGGCCAAGGCCGCGGAGGTGGACGGCCGCTTCAACCGGGAGCGGCGCGGCCGCGCCGCCACCGCGCTCACCGTACCGCCGGGAGGGGACGCGGGGCGGCTCCGGCGCTTCGTGGAGAAGGGCGGGTACGTGGTGACCACCGGGCAGCAGCCCGGGCTCTTCGGGGGGCCCCTCTACAACCTCTACAAGGGGATCACGGCCATCCGCCTGGCTCGCGCGCTCGAATCGCGCCTGGGCAAGCCGGTCCTCCCCGTGTTCTGGGTCGCCTCGGAGGACCACGACTGGGCCGAGGCCAACCACACCTACCTGGTGGGGGTGGACAACGAGCTGCACGCGCCCTCCCTGGACGCGCCCGACGCCTCCCGCCAGCCATCGTTGCACCGCGTGCCCATGGGCGCGGCCGCGCCGGCGCTTCTCGACGGGTTCCTCTCGCACCTCCCCCAGACCGACTTCAGCCCCCCCTTCGCGGCACTGCTCCGCGAGGCCATGGTCCCCGACGCCACCCTGCCGGTGGCGTTCTCGCGGATCCTCCAGGAGCTCCTGGGCGCGCACGGGATGTACTTCACCGACGCCGCCACCCCGGTGGTCAAGGAGGCCTCGGCGGAGCTCCTCCTGGAGGAGCTGGAGCGGGCAGAGGAGCTGGAGGCGGTCCTGGCCGGGACGGGCGCCCGCCTGGAGGGGGAGGGGTACGGCGTCCAGGTCCCCCTCCTGGAGGGAGGCGTGAACCTGTTCCTGGAGGGCCCTGGCGGGAGGGAACGTCTCTACCGGGAGGAGGGAGGTTTCAGGCTCCGCCTCTCCGGGGAGCGCCTGACCCTCGCGGAGGTGCGCGCCCGCGCCGGCGCCGAGCCCCTGGCCCTCTCCCCGAACGTCCTCCTCCGCCCGGTCGTGGAGAGCTCGGTCTTCCCGACGCTCAGCTACGTGGCCGGCCCCGGCGAGGCGGCATACTGGGCCCAGCTCGCCGACTACTTCCTCGCCCACGGGATCGGAATGCCCGTGGTCCACCCTCGGCTGGGCGCCACGGTCGTGGAGGCGAAGATCCGCAAGGTGCTGGACAAGTTCGGGCTGGGCGTGGAGGGGGTGCAGAGGCCGTTCCACGAGCTGGCCGGGGAGGTCACCCGGGACGAGGTCCCCGGAGCGGTACGCGCCGCCCTGGGCTCCCTCAGGGGCGCCATCGGGAAGGGCGTGGGCGAGCTCCAGGACGCGGTCAAGACGGTGGACCCGACCCTCAAGGGCACCGTCCAGAGCGTCCGGAGCCAGGCCTTCTCCGCCATGGAGGAGCTGGAGCGGAAGGTCGTGGCGGCCCTCAAGCGGGAAAACGAGGTCTTCCTCTCCCAGCTGGAGAAGGCGCAGCTGCACCTGTTCCCCATGGGCAAGCCGCAGGAGCGCGTCATCAATCCGTTCTACTTCCTCGCCCGATACGGTGGCGCGTTTCTTGATGAGCTGGTGGAACGCTTCGAGGTGAATCTCCGTTGAGCCCCGCACGTATCAGGGAGAGAGAGGATTCCCGTTGATCTCCACGCGCTCCGGCGCCTAACTTCGCCCCATGCTGTCCCTCGTCCTCCTCGTCGTGGTGCTCATCCCGCTCATGGCCATCGTCCTGGACTCCCAGGTGGGCCGGGCCATGGCGTCGCGGTTGGAGCGCGGGAGCCTGGAGGGCCCTCCCGAGCTCATGGCCGAGCGCGTGGCGTTCCTCGAGGGAGAGATCGAGCGCCTGACGGCGGAGGTGTCGCGCCTCGACGAGGAGAGCGAGTTCCTGCACAAACTCCTCGCGGAGCGGCCCTCCGACCCGGGGGGTGCGCTCCCCCCGGGAAGCTCGCCGGGCTGACGCGACAGGGCGAAACGTGACCCAGCGATCCCGGGGAGCCCGCGCCGCGGCCTTCGTGGCCGCGGGCATCTTCCTCAGCCGGATCTTCGGCTTCGTCCGCGAGCGCGTCTTCGCGTACTGGTTCGGGACCAGCGACCTCGCCGACGCCTGGCGTGCGGCGCTGCGCCTTCCCAACGTCCTGCAGAATCTCCTGGGGGAGGGAACCCTCTCGGCGTCCCTCATCCCCGTCTACGCCGAGCTCCTGGAGCAGGGGAGGGAGGAGGAGGCGGGACGCTTCGCCGGTGCCGCCCTGGGGATCCTCACCGCCGTAGCCGCGGGGCTCGCGCTGGGCGGGGTCCTCCTGGCGCCCGTGCTCGTCCACGGGTTCTTCTTCGACTGGAGCCCGGAGAAGCAGGCGCTCACCGTCGCGCTGACGCGGATCCTCTTCCCCATGACCGGCGTGCTGGTGGTCAGCGCCTGGGCCCTGGGGATCCTGAACACACACCGTCGGTTCTTCGTCTCCTACGTCGCGCCCGTGTTCTGGAACCTGGCCATGATCGCCGCCATGGTGGCAGGGGGCGCGTGGCTCGCCCTCGGGCTGGACGACCTGGTGGTGGCGCTGGCCTGGGGCGCCCTGGTGGGCGGGGTCCTCCAGCTCGGCGTGCAGATCCCCTTCCTCCTCGGACACCTCCGCGGGTTCCGGCTCTCGCTCGGACGCGGCGTGCCGGGGGTGAGGGAGGCGGTGCGCAACTTCGGCCCGGTGGTGGCCGCCCGGGGCGTGGTCAACCTCAGCGGATGGGTGGACCTCATCCTCGCCGCCCAACTGGCCGACGGCGCCGTGGCGCTCCTCGGGTACGCCCAGACCTTCTACATCCTCCCCATCTCCCTCTTCGGGATGTCCGTTGCCGCCTCCGAGCTCCCGGAGCTTTCCAGGATGCGGGGGGAGGCGGAGCAGGTCGTCGCCGACAGGGTATCCACGGCGCTCCGGCGGGTCTCCTGGTTCCTCATCCCGTCGGCGGTGGGGTACTTGGCCCTGGGCGACGTCATCGTGGCCGCGCTCTACGAGACCGGCTCCTTCGGAGGGGCCCAGAGCCTGGCCACCTGGGCCGTGCTGGCGGCGTACACGCTGGGGCTCACGGCCTCCGCCAGCTCCCGGGTCCTGTCGTCGGCGTTCTACGCGCTGCGCGACACTCGGACGCCGGCGCGCATCGCCTACGCCCGGGTCGCCGTCTCGGCGGGCGCTGGTTTTGCCCTCATGTTCCCGCTGGACGCCCTGGGGGTCGGAGGGGTGCGCCTGGGAGCGGCTGGGCTCGGGTTGGGCGCGTCGGTGGGGGCCTGGATGGAGTTCTCGCTCCTCCGCAGGGCGCTGAGCGGCCGCGTGGGCCCCTGTGGCCCGGGAGCATCGCGCCTCGTCCGCCTCGTCCTCGCCGCCGCCCTCGCCGCCGGCGCCGGAGTGGGGCTCCAACTCGTCCTACCGCCCGCCCACCCGTTCGTGATCGCCCTGGAAACGCTCGCGGCCTACGGTGTAGTCTACGTTGCGGCCTCATCCCTCCTGGGGCTGGGCATCCCCCTCCGCCGGAGCGCCGCCTGAGGCATTCCACGGACCACCCGCTGCTCCCACCGTGCCGGTAGACCCTTCCGTTCTGGCCAGCCTCTCCACCAAGCCGGGCGTGTACCTGTTCCGGGACGCCCGGGGGACGGTGCTGTACGTGGGGAAGGCCAAGTCCCTGAGGCCGAGGGTGCGCAGCTACTTCCGCGCCGAGGCGGACCACACCGCCAAGACCCGGGAGCTCATGCGCCACGTGGACGGGCTCGAGACGCTGGTGGTGGGGAGCGAGGCCGAGGCGCTCATCCTCGAGGCCAACCTCATCAAGGAGCACCGGCCCCGCTTCAACATCCTGTTGAGGGACGACAAGCGGTACCCGTACATCAAGGTCACCGTGCAGGAGCCCTTCCCCCGGGTGTACGTGACGCGGCGCGTGGTGAACGACGGGGCTCGCTACTTCGGCCCGTACACGTCGGTGGGCCCCATGAGGCAGGCCCTCGAGGTGGTGAAGCGCCTGCACACGGTGCGCTCGTGCCGCTACGACCTCCCCAGGGAGGCACCGGACCGCCCGTGCCTCGACCACCACATCGGAAGGTGCCTGGCCCCGTGCGTGGGGCTGCAGACGGAGGAGCAGTACCGGGCCATGGTGGCGGAGATCCTGCGCATCCTCGAGGGGGACACGGAAGACATGCGCCGCGCGGTGGAGGCGCGCATGCGGAGCGCGTCGGCCGCCCTCGACTTCGAGACCGCCGCCCGCCTCCGCGACGTGGTGCAGGGGCTCGACGCGCTGGCCAGGGAGCAGAGGGTCCACCGGGCCCAGGGAGGAAACCTGGACGTGGTGGGGCTGGCCCGCGACGGAGACCTGGCCGTGGGGGTCGTGCTCCGCATCCGCGCCGGCCTCCTTCTGGGGCGGGACACGCTGCGCTTCGTGGAGCCCCGGGCCGCACCGGACGCGGAGCTCGTCGGCTCCCTTCTCTCGCGCCACTACCTGGGTGGGGGGGAGGCCGGTACGTCGGATCTCCCGCGGGAGGTGCTCCTCCCCCTGGCCGTCCCGGACCAGGCGCTCTTGGAGGAGGTCCTCTCCCGGGCCGCAGGGAGGCGGGTGGCGCTGCGCGTGCCCAGGAAGGGCGAGAAGCTGGGCGTCGTGGAGTTGGCGGCCGACAACGCCCGCCACGTCCTGGAGGACCGGGTGGCCGCGCTGGCCTTCGCGGCGGACCGGGCGGAGGATGCCCTCTACAGCCTCCAGGAGGAGCTGGACCTGAAGGTGGTCCCCCGGCTCATGGTCTGCTTCGACATCTCCCACACGCAGGGAAGCGAAACGGTGGCGAGCGCCGTGGTCTTCGAGAACGGCGAGCCGCGGAAGGCCGCCTACCGCCACATGCGGATCAAGGGGGACTGGGGCAACGACGACTTCCGCTCCATGGCCGAGGTCGTCACCCGATACTTCAGGCGCCGCATGGAGGAGGGCGCCCCGCTCCCCGATCTGGCCGTCATCGACGGGGGGAAGGGACAGTTGTCGGCCGCCGCCGAGGCGCTCCGGCTCGTCGGGCTCCCCCACGTGCAGGTCGCGGCCCTGGCCAAGAAGGAAGAAGAGGTGTTCCTTCCGGGGCGGAAGGAGGGCATCCGCCTGGACCGGCGAGACCGGGCGCTGCACCTCCTCCAGAGGATCCGGGACGAGGCACACCGGTTCGCCGTGACGTATAACAGGAAGCTCCGGAGCAAGCGCACGCTCCGCAGCGACCTGTCGGAGATCCCGGGGATCGGGCCCGCGAGACAGCGTGAGCTCCTGCGGCGCTTCGGGTCCGTGAAGGGAGTGAAGGAGTCCACCCGCGAGGAGATCGCCCGTGTGCCCGGGTTCTCCGAGACTCTGGCCACGCGTGTGCTCACGTACCTGGGGAGGTAAGATGACCGTCCGTACCCGCTTCGCCCCCAGCCCGACAGGGCGCCTGCACCTGGGAAACGTCCGGGCGGCGGCGTTCAACTGGCTGTTCGCGCGTCGCCACGGCGGGGCCTTCGTCCTCCGTATCGAGGACACCGACGTGGAGCGTAACGTGGAGGGGGGAGAGGAGGGGATCCTCGAGGACCTGCGGTGGCTCGGCCTGGACTGGGACGAGGGACCCGGCGTGGGCGGCCCCCACGCCCCCTACCGCCAGAGCCAGCGGGGAGCCGTCTACGTCGCCGCGGTGGACGCCCTGGTCGCCGCCGGACGGGCGTACCCGTGCTTCTGCGGCGAGGGGGACCTGGAGAGCGAGATCGGCAAGGAGGGCAGGGAGGTCCGCCACTACCTGGGCCGCTGTCGGGACCTGGATCCCGAGGAGCGCTCCCGGCACCTGGCGGAAGGCCCGCCACCAGTGATCCGGTTCGCCGTGCCCCACGGACTCGACAGCGTGAATGTGAATGATGAGGTATTCGGATCTATCTCCTTTCCTGCCAGCGATATAGACGATTTCGTCATCTGCCGTTCCGACGGCCGCGTGACATACAACTTCGCGGTGGTGGTGGACGACGTGGCCATGGAGATCACCCATGTGATCCGGGGGGTTGGCCATCTCTCCAACACGCCGAAGCAGGCCCTCCTCTTCGACGCCCTGGGGCGCTCGCGCCCGGTCTTCGCCCATCTCCCCACCGTGCTGGGCGCCGACGGCCGCAAGCTGTCCAAGCGGGACGGCGCCGCCGCCGTGGCCGAGCTCCGGAGCAGGGGCTACCCCGCCGACTCGGTGCTCAACTACCTGTCGCTCCTGGGGTGGTCACACCCGGAGGGCAAGGAGGTCCTGTCCCGGCAGGAGCTCGTGGACGCGGTGGCGTTGGAGAGGGTGGGCCGCTCCGACACCCAGATGGACCCGGAGAAGCTCCTCTGGATCTCGTCCCAGCATCTCTCCAGGGAGGACCCGGAGGCTCTGGCGGAGCACGCGGCTCCCTTCCTGGACGGGGCGAGATTCGGCCCAGCGCGGGCGCATTGGACGCAGGTCTTGGAGGCACTCCGTACCCGACTGTCCACCTACGGAGACATCAACGAGCACCTCCCCATCCTCTTCGGGGGCGCCGAGCGGGGGGAGGAGGCCGCCGCCGCGCTGGGCGCCTACCCGAGAGCTTCCGAGCTCCTGGAGGCGGTGGCCCGGGCCCTCGAGGGAGTCGAACCGTGGGAAGAGGGCGCCCTGGGCGCCGCGGTGCGCGCCGCCGGCCGGGAGGCGGGGTCGAAGGGCGCCGCCCTGTTCCACCCGGTGCGCCTCGCCCTTGTCGGCTCGGAGACCGGTCCCGACCTTGGGAAGCTCCTGGCGGCCCTTGGCCGGCGGGAAGCGGTGGGCCGGTTGCGCTCAGGAAGCGCCCGGGCCCGAGGCACCTCTGTTTGACGCGGTTTTGTCCCTTTTCTATTTTATTCGGTCTACCGTTCTCGACCTTCAGGGAGGATCACCGGATGAAGATCCGCTATGGACTCGTCCTTACACTGGCGGCGGCCATGGGCTTTACCGCCTGCGCTGCTGGCACGTCTTCGGGCGGATCGTCGCCCGCTGGCGGCAGTGGCTTACGCGGCCAGCCACTCGCACAAGGGCAGCGTCCCCGTCAGACCGACGACACGAAGGCCGCACAGAAGGCGCTGGATCAGGCTATG
>Ga0315541_1004066_pt1 | contig 10910 bp, 5 predicted proteins | sample SalMarSW160190MG_FD_203095 | JGI IMG/M metagenome (GOLD analysis project Ga0315541, IMG submission 203095) | Salt marsh sediment microbial communities from the Plum Island Ecosystem LTER, Massachusetts, United States - Salt Marsh Sediment SW1601-190 ...
CGATCGCTTAAGAAGCTGAATATCGGCGGCTCGCAGGTCACCGATAGAGGCCTGGCCTATCTGTCACAGATCAAGACACTCGAATATCTCGATTTACCTCAGGACCAGAAGGGCATCACCGACAATGGGCTGGCTCACCTTGGAACACTGCCGAATCTCAAACACCTTTCGATTACCCGGATCCATTTCAGTGATCCCAAGATGAATAAGGAGTATTATACGGACAAAGGATTAGCGGAGTTGGCAAACTGTCGCCTGCTCGATGAGCTTAATATCGGCAGTATCGGCATCACAGATGTCGGTATCGATCATATCGCGAAGTTGAATAACTTAAAGAAATTGATGTTGTTCGGCTGCGAGAACGTAACCGACGCCGGGCTGTCCAAGCTATCCGGTCTGAAGTCTCTAACTAATTTGTACGTAAAAAGTGCCGAAATCAGCATCGAAGGGCTTAACAATCTTAAATCCATGCCATCTTTGACAGACCTCACAGTTTACGATTTACAGCGTAGAGGCACGATCTTAGACCTGTCTGGCCTGACCGCCCTGGAAAATATAAGACTGATCTTTAAACGGCCCTATGAAGATGTATTTTCGGATGCGGACCTGAAATGTCTGGCAGGATTGAAACGCATCAAATGGCTGCAGAACAGCCCCAGCAATTATACCGACAAAGGATTAGTATATCTGGCGGGACTTACCAATATGGAACGCCTCGGTATCGGTGGCTCCGGTTTGACTGACAAGGGCCTCAAACACCTGATGAATATGAAGAAACTGAACCATCTTTCTATCCTGAGCGGATTTGACGTGGACAAGAGAGACTACGGCAACGGTGGCGACATTACCGATGAAGGGCTACGTCAGCTTGGAGAGCTTAAGCAGCTCAGCTTTCTGAATATCTACTCCGACAGTGACTTCAGCGATGCAGCGTTGCGGCGTCTGTGGGAGGAGCTGCCCAACCTGTTCACTCTAAGAATCAACGGTGGAACACTGTTGAATATTGGCGACGGGAGAAAGTAAAAGTGCACGTATCGTTCTGTAGTAAAGCTCGTTTACAAACAGTATGATGGCGATGTTGTGGATTAAAACCTTTAGTATCATTTAAGGTGCCGGCTGTGATTATGGTGTTTTATTTCATGTTGATGTGTTTTATACCTGCCTCAATGAATTCTTCGCCGGACGGTTCGAAACCCATTTTTTCATAAAATCCTATCGCAGTAATCTGGGCGGATAGATGAAAGTCGGTAATTGAATTTTTCCTGCCGAAGTCCATTAACGCCTGAATCATTTTTCGCCCGATTCCTCGCCGGCGATAATTTTTAAGCACGGCCATTCTTCCGATTTTTCCTTTGCCGTCCATTCTTGCTGTTCCGACAGGCTTGCCTTTCGTGTCCGATGCCAGAACGTGGAAGCAATCCGAATCCCGGCCGTCAAGCTCAATGCTCTCAGAAATATTCTGTTCTTCTATGAACACCGCCCGCCGGACCGAATAAAGCTCTGCCTGCTTGTCGGACCAACTTACTATGGCTATATCGAAATCATTCATGGCATCTATCGGATTATTGGGATTCGAGGGCTTTGAGAATACTTTTCGCGACCTGTTCGGCAAGTAGTTCCGAGCCTTGCGGATTGAAGTGTACGTTCTGCTCCCTTTGAATTTCTTTAAGCCGCGGCAGGGCGAATGAATATAAATCATCTATCGGGATTCCGTGCTGTTTCATGACCCTTTCAGCGGCGCGGTTGTATATTACAGCGTCGCCTTTGGCGCGGAATCCGGTTCCGTCCGGCACCGGCGTGGTGGTTGCGAAAACCAATTTCGCCCCGGTCTTTTTTAGCCGTTTGACAATCTGGTCGAGATTTTGCTCGTACTTCTCGACGGGTATTTGCTGTTTGCCGGTTTCGACAGACGTGTTCCGGCCGCGGGCGTCTACGTATTTTAAATCGTGCAGGCCGTGATTGAAATGGATGACGTCCCAGCGTGTATCGCCCAGCCATTCATTTAGCATTTTGAGTCCGTAGGCGGTGTGCTGAGCGTTGCCTTGATTGTGACTGACGACGGCGATGTCTTTGAGCCTCTCCTGGAGCGGTTCGAAATAGCCGATGGAGATGGAATCTCCGATGATAAGCACCTGCGGCAGGGGGGTCGGCTCGAATTTGCCCGTCCAGTTCCGGCCGGTCAGGACGGCGTAAATTTCCTTAGCGATACCGTGTGCCCCTTCGGCGTTCGGGTGAATCTGGTCGGGGAACAGCTCCGGCTTGCCGCTGAGTGGGCCGTACAGGTCGATGACAGGGACGTGCTTGCTGCGGGCGACCTGGCTGATCAGGGGGATCGCCTCGTTTTTAATTAATGTGTCGCTGATTCCCCATCGCTCGGGATAAGCCGGGACGGGGTGACATATCCATATCCTCGGGCTGCTCGGCAGCTCTGCGAAGCGGTCGATTATATCTGCGTAGTCGGTTGCGAACTGGTCTTTATATTTCCAGTTCTGCGGCTTGGTGTCGTTTGTGCCGAGCTTGATAATGACCACATTGGGATTATAGGCCAGGGCGTCCTTGAAGGCCTGCTGGTTCCAGTAGGGCAGGTCGCCTTTTTTGAGCAGAGTCGCGCCGCTAACACCGAAGTTGCGGACCTGCCACCCACAGTGGGATACCCCACGTGGTGTCCCATTTTCGCCGAGCATCCGGCCTAACTGGGCAGGGTAGCAGTCTCTGTCGCGGTTCTTGATCGAGGCGCCGAACGTGATGCTGTCGCCTATACATGCGACACGAATCGTCTCGCGGTAACTTTCCACGCGGATCGGTTTGCCGCTGTCGTACCTTGTACAACTGAGCGTCGGCAGAGAAAAGATTACTATTGCGGCGATGATTCTCAGGGCATGTTTGTTCATAATGGTAACAACTCCTTTCTATTGTTTTTGGCAGCCGTGCCGGCTAATACAGCCGTGTTGAATTATTCCCGCTCGTTTAGTGTGACGGGTTCGGCGCCCGGGGCGGCGAGCCCGCGGCGCTGCAGCAGGGAGCCTTCGAGCCTGTAAAGGGCTACCAACGCCTTTAGATAATTTGCGACGGCCTGTATCTCGGCGATCTGGCTGGCGACGAAGTCACGCTGGGCCTGGCCGACGAGCAGGGAGGTGGATTTGCCGACGCGGAATTTTTCGGTCTCGGCACGGAGTTTTTCCTCCTGGAAATTGCGTGTGGCCGTGGTTGCGGAAATCTGCTCTTGCGCCCGTGTCACCTCGATATACGCCGAACGCACGTCGACCTGGATGAGCTGCGAGAGGTTTTCGAGGGCCTTTTGGAGCTGCTGCTTGCCGGCGATGGCTCGGGCGTACCTGGCGCGGGCGCTTCTGTTGAAAGGCGAGCCTTCGAAGGCCAGACCCCATGTGACATCGTAGCTGCCCTCGTCCATGTTATTCAGTGCCCTGTCGAAGGTATCCGCATAGCCGCTCTTGCCGAAGGAAATGAACGTGTCCATTCTGGGCAGGAGGCCGTTTTTGGTACGTACGACTTCGAGGTCGCCGCGTTTTATCTGCAGCCTGGTCTGGTTGAGGTCGGGACGCATTTGCAGAGCGAGACGGACGTGCTGGTCGACATCATCGAGTTGAAAGTCGGGCAGTGTTGTGTCGTACTGGAGGCTGACATCCCTGTTCCAGTCGATGCCGCCGGATGAGTTCAGGAGCCGCAGCAGGCCGAGGCGTTCCTTTGCCAGGGTGCTTCGTGCGTTTATGAGGTTCTCTCGGCCGAGCGCCACCTCCGCCTGTGCCGCGGCGAGCTCGGTCTCGGCAAGGTCGCCGATTATGATTCGCTCTTCGGCTTCGGTCATTTGCTTTTCGGCGAGCTTCAGCGAGTCGGTGTAGATTTCTATCTGCCGCTGGGCAAGGGCGTAATCCCAGAACTTGGACTCGACCTGTTCGAGAACGATTTCGGTGAAGCCCCGCAACTCGTATTCCGAGATGAGCGTGTCGAGCCGGGCCTGATTGACGCGGGCCATATTGGCCCGGACGTCCATGCCGCGCAAAAGCGCCTGGGTGACGGTAAGTCCGAGGCGGTTGGAGGTGAAAGTGTCGCTGTACAGGGACGAGTCGGTGTAGCTCGAGCCGGCATTGAGGTCGAGTGCCGTGCCGGTGGGAAAGAGCTTTTCAATAGAAATCGAGCCGGAGACGGAATCCACTATTTGGCTTTCGGTACTGAAGCCGGCGCGTGAAAGTCTGTCGCCAACGGACCTTCTGCTGGATACTTCGGGGCTGATGAGCGGATCGAAGATGGCGAGTTCCTCCTGCTCGAATGTTCGCTGTATTTCCGGGTTCATTCTTTCGACGATTAGCGACTGGTTGTTCTCCATAGCCAGCAGAATCGCCTCGTGAATTCCGATTTTCAGCGGATCTTTAGCAGCGTCGGCATTGTTTGCATCGGCGGGCCCGCCGGGGGGGGACTCAGGCGGCTGCTTCGGCGTTGTGACTTTGGGCGAAGGCTCGAAGTTATTGGAATAATTTTCCTGATATTGTGATGCGCACGAGCAGAGCAACAGGATGCTGCAGAATATCAAGACTGGTTTTTTCAATGATGCAGGCATTTTTCGATATTATTTAACTTGTGCTATTTTCCGTTTCAATTTTGCCGGCGGACGTAGCTCCGGGCCTGAGGCGTTCGAAAATCGAGTAGACCACGGGAACAAAAACGAGCGTAATCAGGGTCGAGCTGAGTAGTCCGCCGATGACGGCCCGTGCCATCGGAGCCTGAGCCTCGCCGCCTTCGCCGAGCCCGAGCGCCAGCGGTATCAGGCCGATGATGGTGGTGGTGGCCGTCATGAGTATCGGGCGAAGCCGCCTTCGGCCCGCCTCTTCTATGGCCTCGCGAAGGCCCATGCCGGCCCTGCGGCGAAGCAAGTTCGTGTGGTCCACGAGAAGAATAGCGTTATTGACGACGATACCTTCCAGCATGATGCAGCCGATAAATGACTGGACGTTGAAAGTCGTCCTCGTCAGGAAGAGCATCACAATTACTCCTATTCCGGCCAGCGGCACCGAAAACATCACGACGAACGGGTCGCGCAGTGACTCGTACTGGCAGGCCATGACCATATACACCAGGATGATCGCCAGGATGCAGCTCAGCAGAAGCTCGCGAAAGGATTTTTGCTGTTCTTCGTAGTCGCCGCCGAAGGTGATACTGAAATCTGGCGGTACAGGGACATTTCGAAGCAAGCCGCTCAATTCGGCCAGAACCGAGCCCATGTCCCTTCCGCTAATGTCGGCCGTGACGTTGACAAGGCGTTCCTGGTCTTTTCGCTCGATCACAACGGGGCCTTTTCGGGGCCCGACATTTATGACGTTTCTGAGAACGACGGGTTCGCCGTCCGAGTTTGTTATCGTCAAATCGAGGATGTCCCTGAGGTCCATCTGCTCGGCGTCACGGAGTTTTACAAGGATGGCGAATTCGTCTCCGGACTCGCGGTAGTAGCCCGCCCTGGTTCCGGAGATGATAGTCTGAAGGGCGTTTGCTATCTTCGAGACGGTCAGGTGCATATCGGCGGCTTTCTGGCGATCTATGAGAATAAGCTCTTCGGGGCTGCCCGACTCCCGGCTGATTCTGGCGTCGGTAATGCCCTCGACCGATTCGACAATATCTTTAACCTGGACAGCCAGACCGTCGGCCATCTCCAGGTCGTGGCCCCGAACTTCGACCTGGACCTTGTCGGCTCCCGAGGTGCCCATGCGAAGCAGGAACAATCCCTGGCCTGCGCGGGTTCGGACGATGATACCCGGAATTGCGCTTAGCTTTCGGCGCAGGTCGTCGGCGATCTGCTCGCTTGACCTTGTCCGCTGGGACTGTGGCTTGAGCGATATGCGGACGTTGCCGGTATGGCCGCCCGAACCGCGCCATCTTGAGCCACCGACTGATGTCACCGTATTGCTTATTTCGGGTACGGATTTGTAAATGATTTTCTCGATGACCTTGAATTTTTCATCCATCAGATTCAGCCTTGTTCCGACCTGCATTTCAGCTTCGACCCGAACCTCACCTTCATCCGTGCTCGGCATAAGCTCTACGCCGATGTATGGAGTGAGCATCAGGCTTGCGGTCAGCAGCAGCACGGCAATGACCACGACAAAGGCGCGATTTGCCAGGGCCAGGTGGAGGAGTTTTTTGTAGCCATTCTCCAGAGCTTTGAAGAATCGCCCGCTCATTTCGAATATCCTGCCGCGAAAAGTGTGCCTGAACTTATCGTCGGTCGCCGCGGCGGGCAGGATTCTCGCCGAAAGCATCGGGACCAAAGTAAGTGCCACAGCGAGCGAGCACAGCAGCGCAAAACTGACTACGATTGAGAGCTGTTTGAACATCACGCCTGACATTCCTCTTACGAATATCAGCGGCAGAAAAACCACCATGGTCGTCAGCGTGCTGGCGAAAACCGCGGCGGTGACTTCCTCGACGCCGTTTACAGCGGCGTTATCCAGCAGTTCGCCTGATTCCCGCATGCGAAAGATATTTTCGAGTACGACGATAGCGTTATCGACGAGCATGCCGATACCGAGGGCCAGGCCTCCGAGTGTCATGATGTTGAGGGTAAAGTTACCGAAATATAAAAGAGCGAAAGTAGCGATTATCGAAACAGGTATGGCGGTTGCGATAACGATGGTGCTGCGGAAATTGCGCAGGAAAAGAAGCAGCACGACGATAGCGAGAAGTCCGCCGTAGATCGCGGAAGTGCCGACGTTGGTAATGGATCGCTGGATATAATCGGAAGTGTCGATAATCGATATGATTTTTATCTGCGGTATATCGCGGTTAATTCGTTCGAGCTCGGCGAGTGCCCCTCGGGCGACCTCGACTGTATTTTTGCCGGACTGCTTGTTGATCGACATCCACATTCCCGGCACGCCGTCGACGCGGACGACTCTGGTAATCTTCGTCCAGGAATCCTCCACGAGTGCAATTTCCCTTAATTGAATCGGCGCACCCTGTCTGACGGCTATGACGGTATCCTGGAGCTGCTTGAGGTTGGTGTATTCGCCCGGTGTTCTGATAGTGATTTCGAAATTGCCTTTTTCGATTGTTCCGGCGGGTATGTTTACGTTCCCCTCGCGTATGCGGGCGATAATAGATTCGAGCGGTATGGCCAGCGCGTTTATCTTTGCCGGATCGAGAGCCACGTGTATCTCTCGTTCGAGACCACCGCGAACGTTGACGGCGGCCACGCCCGGGACGCGTTCGAGCCGGTATTGCACCTGGTCTTCGATAATCCGCCGGGTCTTGACGGGATCCAGGTTGCTCGAAGCGCCGAGAATCAAAATCGGGAAGCTTGCAAGATCAAATTTTCGAAGGGTTGGCCGTTCGGAGTCTTCCGGCAGGTGGTCGATAATGCGATCCAGGCGATCACGGATATCGTTCGCGGCGGCGTCCAGATCGGACCCCCAGGAGAATGTCACCCTGACCGTGCCCTGTCCCTCGACCGAGACCGAAGTCAGCTCCTCGACTCCCGGCACGGCGCTGACGGCCTGTTCGATAGGTCTGGTTATAAGCTCCTCGATTTCCTCGGGCCCGGCGTTTTCGTAGGAGCAGGAGATGCTGAGGGTCGGGTAAGAAATATCGGGCATAAGGTCGATGGGAAGCCGCAGCAGCGAAATGGTGCCGAGCAGAAGGACCATCAAAACCACCATGATCGTGAATATGGGCCGGTGGACCGCGAAGCGTGAGATTCTCATCGGGAATCCCTTTCACTACGAATGTGAAAATCAAAGTGCAAAATGTAAAATTGAGGAAGTTGCGCGTCGGCCTCGGGCTGCCGGGCCGGGTTATTTTGATATGTGATATTCGATTGTTGATTTTTCATTTGGGCAGCGTAATGTCGGAACCGTCTTCGAGAAGATGATTGCCCATTGTTATGACCAGGCCTGAAATCTCCGGCTCCGTGATTTCGACAAGCTCACCGTTAATAATGCCCGTTGTCACGGGAACGAAACGGGCCTTGAGATTTTGCGTATCGGCGATAAAAATCCCTTCTTTGTCGTCCCTTCTGACCAGGGCGGCAAGCGGAACCAACGTGGAATTTTCGTGCCTTGCGAACTCGACCCTGGCCCTGACGAACATTCCCGGCTTTAGCGTAAGATCGGAATTGGGCACTTCTATTTCCAGTCTTGCCTGTCGGCTGCTTTCCTGCAGCAACGGAGCTATCCGGGTAATATTCCCGGCAAAAGTCCTGCCGGGATAGGCATCGGTAGTGATTTCGGCCTGCTGGCCTATCGTGACTTTCGGATAGTCCCTCTCAATGACGTAAACGACGGCCGTCAGCGGATTGTTTTCGAGGATCGAGACAATGGATTGATTGATTCCGAGCAGCTCGCCTTCATCGACGAATCTCTCGCCCACGACGCGGGTCTGGTCGCCTTCTTCCCAAAAGGCCCGGACTTTCGTATACGAAAGCCGGACAAGGGCCGTTTTCAAAGCCGCTTCTTTCTGGGTAACCTGGGCGAGCGAGACCTTGTGTCTGGTCTGGCTGGCGTTAAACGCCGCTTCCGATACATCCAGCTCCGAAGCCGATGCGATCTGCTTTTCGCGAAGCGCCTTTGCCCTTTCGTATTCGCGCTTGGCTATGTCGAGGTCGCTGGCGTAGTTTGCCGCGTTCGCCGCTGCAACCTGCAGTTCTGCACGGGCCTGTTCGACCTGCTGGGCGAATTCCTCGTCGTCCAGAACTGCAATGATCTGGTTGCGGTCAACCCTATCGCCGACATCGACGAGCAATTCCTTAAGCCAGCCGGCCACTTTTGGCGCGACAGCGAACTGTGACTTGGGTTCCAGAGAGCCTGTAAATACCCCGATATCTCGAATTGAATCTTTGTCGATCGATTTAGTCTCGACGGCCACCGCGACCGCGGGGCGAGTCGGTTTCTCCTCGACATCCGAGGCAGTGATCCGACTGTATAGCTGCCAACCGGCCATTACGATGATTGCCAGGACAAACAGGACTAATAAGAACTTTTTCATTTATCTTTTCCGAATAACCCGGTAATAGCATGAGGTTAAATTTAAACGATACATTATAACAGAATGTATGGGAAAGTTCAAATCCATCTTCGGGCAGTTTGGTATAATTAATTTTGTTTAAGTTCGATTGAAGCGTTAGGGGCGATGTGAAGCTCCCTACATCGGCCGGCAGGGGGGCTCGGCAGTGAATCTGTGGGAATTATGCTGCCGGTTATGTTAACGGCGGGCCTGGCGGCGCCTGTCGGCTTCTTTGAGAAGTTGTTTACGGATTCGAATCGAACCGGGGCAAATCTCGACAAGCTCGTCCTCCTGGATGTATTCCAGGGCCACCTCAAGGCTCATTTTTCTTGCAGGCCTGACTTTGGCGGCGTCGTCTTTGCCTGAGGAGCGTATGTTGGTAAGCTGTTTGCCTTTTGCCACGTTTACCGGGATGTCTTTTTCCTTGCAGTGCTCTCCGACGATCTGTCCCTCGTAAACTTTTTCGCCGGGCTCGACGAAAAAGAAGCCCCGGTCGTATAAAGCGTCCAGAGCGTAGGCTGTTACCTGCCCGGTTGTGGTCGCGACCATGACGCCGGCCTTTCGCTGAGGTATCGCTCCCCGCATCAGCTCGTATCTTTCGAACGTGTGGTGCATAATCGCTCTGCCGCGAGTGGCGTTCAACACCCGGGCGTGAAGACCGAAGAGGCCACGCGACGGTATCATAAATTCCATATGAATAAAATCGCTTGCTCCGCTCTTGGCGTCCATTTTGATTATTTCGCTTCGCCGGTCGCCCAGAAGGCTCATTACCGAGCTCTGGCAATCCAGCGGGCAATCCACGGCGAGCAATTCTATCGGCTCGTGGCGTCTGCCCTCGACTAATCTCAGGATGACATTCGGCTTGCCCACGCAAATTTCATAGCCTTCACGCCGCATGTTCTCCAGCAGAATGCCGAGATGCATCAGCCCTCTTCCCGAGACGTTGAATTCTTCGGGCGTCTGGCCGGGTTCGACTCTCAGGGCGACGTTATGCTGGAGTTCCTTTTCGAGCCTTTCGCCGATCTGCCTGCTCGTCAGGTATTTTCCGTCTATGCCGGCGAAGGGGCCGTCGTTAATCCGGAATGTCATTGTCATCGTCGGCTCGTCGACGGGGATAACGGCAAGCCTCGATGGTTTATCCGCACAGGCGATAGTGTCGCCAATCTCGACTGGATCGAGCCCGGATATCGTACATATATCACCGGCCTGAATGCTCGAAGCCCGCTTTCGGCTGAGGCCGTAGAACTGATGAATGTGCATGACCTTTTGCTGTGTGTGCAGGCCGTCTCTGTCGATTACGGTGACTCTCTGGCCTTCATTTATCTGCCCGGCAAAAACTCTGCCTATGGCTATTCGGCCAACGTAATCCGAATATTCCTGGCTTGTCACCAGCATTTGCAGCGGAGCTTCATGCTCGGCCCGTGGCGAAGGAATCTTGTCTATAATAGTATCGAATATCACCTGCATATTGTCGGTTTTCGTGTCGAGATCGGCCGTGGCCCATCCGTCCTTGGCCGAGGCGTATATCAGGGGAAAATCGAGAGCGTCACTGTCGGCGTCGAGCTGGACGAGCAAATCGAATACTTCATTGACGACGTCATCCGGCCGGCTGTTTTCCCGGTCCACCTTGTTGACAACGACAATAAGCCGCAGCTTGTGCTCGAGCGCCTTGGTCAGCACGAATCTCGTCTGGGGCATGGGCCCTTCGAACGCGTCGACCAGGAGCAGCACGCCGTCCGCCATTTTCAAAACGCGTTCGACCTCGCCGCCGAAATCAGCGTGTCCCGGTGTGTCAATTATGTTGATTTTGTATTCTTTGCCCTGGGAATCTGTATGGTAAATCGCACAGTTTTTACTCAAGATAGTTATACCTCGCTCCCGTTCGAGCGGATTCGAGTCCATAA
>Ga0315541_1004067_pt1 | contig 10909 bp, 23 predicted proteins | sample SalMarSW160190MG_FD_203095 | JGI IMG/M metagenome (GOLD analysis project Ga0315541, IMG submission 203095) | Salt marsh sediment microbial communities from the Plum Island Ecosystem LTER, Massachusetts, United States - Salt Marsh Sediment SW1601-190 ...
ATTTTACTTAAACTCCGTCTGGAATTTTTCTTCCATGAATTTAATTATTTCTTCTTTTGAAATTATTTGCTTCTTTCTCATTTTACTTCTCTTAATTTTTCTTAATTTAACTCTTCTTCCAGCTCTTTTGAATGTTACGGTCACATCAAATCCCATAATTCCAATTTCTCTTTGGTATTCAACACCCGGAACTTCAATATATTCTTTAATTCCAAATGAGAGTGTGTTTTCACTAACTTGTTTTTTCTTTAATTTATTATCAACTGTCGCAAGCATTTTTTTTAGGAAATTTTCTTTATCTTTATCACGCAATGTTACAACAGTTCCAACTTCCAAGCCCGGACGAACATTCCATGTCGGAATCCTCTTCCCTGCACAAGTTTTCATTGGAGTTTTTCCAGTAAGATATTTCAAAAGTTTGAAACCTTTGTCCAAATAATCTCCAGTTCCACCTATACTTAAAACAACTTTCTCAATTTTAACTTTTTGCATTGGATTTGATTCAGTTTTTTCTTTTGTCATTATTCAACCACCATAAGCTGTTTAATTAAAACATTAATTTTTCCTTTTTCAGTTTTTACTGACGCCATTTTTCTTTCAGGTTTTAATTTTTCAATTTCTCCAACCTTCCCTGCGTGTTTACCTGCAAAAACCATAACAGAGGATTTTTCTTTTAAAGGAAGAACTTTGGCGATTTTTTTGCTTTTGAAATCAATCAAAACTGAATCATTAATTTTGCATTCTTTATCACAAATTAAATTCCTTCCGTCATTTAAATTCAATTGAGTTTTTTTACCACGCAAAATTTTCTTTCCAACAACTTTTGAGATTTTCCTGCCAGAATCTTTCTCTGAAATTTCTTCTAATGTAAATTTCCCGTTTTCCTTTAAAGAAAGTTTGTAATTTTTCTTTGCCGGAACAATTGTAACAATATCTCCCAAACTAATTGAATTTTTTTCATCTTTTGGAACTTTGCCATTAACTAAAACATTTTTTGCATTAATTGCTTTTTTTACTTCTTTTCTGTTTTTTGCAATTTTCAATAAATCTCTGACTGCGATTAACACAGGTATTCCTCTTTCCAAATTAGCGTTAGGTCTGACTACAAAAGTTGTTCCCTTCCTCGGAACAGGCCAGTTTTTTGGAACTGCTTCACGTTTTAGATGTCTCATTCAAAATTACCTCTGCAATTTTTTCGGATGAATGAAAATCTTTGATTTGCTTTCATTTTTTCTTCTCCTTATCTTTACTTTTTGAATCTTCTTTTTTAACTCCTTCGCTTTTTTTCTCTTCTACTTTCTTAACTTTTTTTCCTCTCTCAGCCATTTCAATTATTTGCAAGTTTGAAGGTTTCAATGGAACATTTGCTTTTGAATTATCCATTTTTGTAACCTGAATATTTTCAACATAAACTTTTGCATATTTTATACTGACACTCAAGACTTTTCCTTGTTTTCCCTTATACTTTCCACGCATAATTTTAACTTTATCATTTTTCTTAATTTGAATATTTCTTTTACCAACACTTTTTCTCAACGGTTTTGCAAGATTCACATTAACAAATTTCGCCTTCAAATGCAATGGTGCATTCGCTTTATACTTCCTCTGTTTCCGAGGCTGTTTACTTGCTTTCCACTTTGTTGAAAATTTCTTTTTCATTTTAATATAATAACCTGTTTTTAATCCCATTAATCAACATTTCATATCTTTCTGACCTTCCAATCCATTCGCTCAACATTTCATAATTTTTTTCTGCTTCTTTAAGATATTTTATTACCTCATCCTTTTTTTGGATTCCTTGGGATTGAAGTAACTTATCAGCACTTGCGAGATTATTTGATATATTATTCAATAAAATTGCTTCTCCAAACCTTGCCAACATTTCAATATTTTTTTCTGTCATTTTAATAAACCACTGAAGCAATTTTCGCAACCTGTGCCCATCGCTCCTGAACCTCCCTTGCAATTGGTCCTTTAATTTGTGTTCCTTTTGGATTGCCTTTGTCGTCTTTCAAAATCGCAACTGCGTTGTCTTCAAATGCAACTCTCTCACCAGTGTTTCTTTTGAATGGTTTTTTCTGCCGAACAATAACTGCATCAAAAACTTTTCCTTTCATGTCCGGAATACCTTTACGAATTGAAACTTTAACCCAATCAGCAATTTTTCCAGCAACCTGCTTTCCTTTTTTTGCCTTTGCTTTTTTAACACCAACTAACTTCACAATTTTCGCACCGCTATTATCAGCAGCAACCATTATTGCTCCTAAATTCAATCCTTCTGTAGCTCGTGTTGATATTGCTCTCATTTTACTCCCCCCCTCCATTCAAATTTTCATCTGCACTTTTAATTTTTTGAACAACAACAAAATGTATAATTTTACTCAAAGGTCTGCATTCCTGAACTCTTACCAAATCTCCAACATTAATTTCTTTTTCCATTGCTTCAGGAAGTCTCGCGTGAATCTTTGTCCTTGAAGGAGCATAACGTTCGTATTTTCTAATATAAACATTTCTCTCAAATTCAATTACAACTCTTTTATTGAATTTCTTTTTCACAATACCTTCAAAGATTTTTCCTCGCGGATTAATTTTCTTCTCCATTTCTTCTCCAGTTTCAACTATTTTAGCTTCAGCTAATTTTGATTTCTTTCTCTCTACTTTTGTCCTTTTCTTTTCTGCCATTTTCTATTTTTTGAATGTTCAGATCAACCTTCTATTGAAGTTTCATCAAACCCTAATTTTACTAGGACTTGTTTTACTTTCTTTGTGTGCTCACCTTGCAATTCGACTTCGTTGTCCCGAAAAGTTCCACCGCAAGCAAGTTCGTTTTTCAAACTCTTTGCGATTTTCTTCACGTCGATTCCTTTGTCGAATCCACTAACCAGAGTAACAATCTTTCCATATCGTTTTTTGTCGGTTGTTATCCGTATTTTTTGGGAGCCCTTTGCAAGATCTTCCCATTCTATTGCCTGAACTGGCAATCCTGTTGTTGGATCTATTTCCATTGTGTGTTTATTTTTTCCCAACTCCTGATGATTTATTTTCAGTTGTGTTGAGTGTTTCTATTCGTGCAATAATTTTTCTAATCTTTGCAGATTTGTTTCCGCCTTGCTTTGAAACTCCTTCTTTAACAAGTTCCATTTTTAAATCTTTCAATTTCTTTTCTCTGTCATGTTTGCTTAATTTTTTTAATTCTGAATATTTCATTTTTTCCTCACTACCTTCTTTTTAGTTTTCTTAACTTTTTCATCTGGCTCGTTCATCTCAACAGCATTTTTTTTCAATTCATTAATTAAATTTTCATTAATTGTAATTCTGTCTTTCATTATTGCATGGGGTGATAAAATACTCACTTTAACTCCGACTGTTCCTGGTTTTGTTTCTGCACGCGCTTGGGCACGACTTACAACTTTTGCACTATCTCCGGTTTTCTTTAGCCAACCCTGAGCAAATCTCCATGTCTTTGCCCTCGAACTCGGAAGTTTTCCACTCAACCGAATTTCACAACCAAGTGCACCTGCTTTCATTACTTTTTCCAAAGTTCTGTAAGCAATAACTTTAAACTTCAAAGGCCCGAATCTTTCCAATCCCAAAGCAATTTCATCTGCAATAATCTGAGCATCATAAGCTGGCTCTGTAATTTCTTCAATTTCAATATGCAAATTCTGGAACTTGAAATTTTTTCTCAAAGTATCTGTAAGTTCATTCAAACTTTCTCCACCACGACCAATAACCAATCCCGGCTTGTCAGTTGAAATAATTACCTTTTCCCCAACAGGAGTATACTCAATTCTAACTCGTGACATTTTTCCTTTTCCAATTGACTTTCTTACAATTTCCTTAATTGCAAATTCTTCTTTCTTAAATTTTACAGTTTGTTTTTCTTCCATTTTATGCAACTTTTAATTCTATGTTTAATTTCTTATTTTGAACAAATTTGTCTAATGATTTTTTTATTTGAATTAATTCTTCTTTCTCAAAAGAATATAGTCCATATTTTTCTTCTTCTCTTTGGGAAGTTATTAAATTGAAATATTTTTCTTGAAAAGAGTGATGAGAGTTTTTAATGTATTTTCTAAGAAGCTTCTTTGCAACACTTTCTATTGATTTTTTTGATTGATATGAGATATATGAAGGGATTTTTCCATAGATCCACCCCCCATAAAGACAAGTTCCCTTTTTATTCTCTCTTATTATCTTATATAATTTTAATACATTTCCTATTTTTTCTTCCATTTTTATTTTGTTAATTCCTCCACTTTCTTATTTTTATTCTCTTTAACTTTTTTCTCACGAGCAAGTAATTTAATATGTGTTCTTTTTCTTTCCCATCTTCCAAATCTTCCCATTGGCCGACGAGCTTTGTTTGCAATTGCTTCAGCAACAATTGGCTTATCCATATCATTAGCATTTGCATTTCCAGACAAACTTTTGAGCAAAACAATAAAATGTTTTGAAGCATCAACAGGATATTTTCCTGCACCAGATGCGATTTTGCCGACGCCATGCTTGTGTCCGTATTCTCCGACCATTGGAATGTGTTTTTTCTTAACAATAACTTCTTCCAAATCCCGGATAGCGTCGCCAATTCTTTTTCCTTTAATGAATTTGCAAATTGCAACTGCATATTTTGTTGAAACATTAACACTTGAAGCATTTACAACCGCAATGTCTTTCTTAATTTTCTTAACAGGTTGTTTTTTTGTTTCTTTTTTCTCGTCTTTAATTTCTGTTTTAGTTTCTTCTATTTTTTCTTCTGAGATTTTTTTATCTTCAGATTTAATTTCTGTTTTAACAGGTGTTTTTTGAATAGGAGCTTCAGCTGGAACTTTGACCTTTTTTTCAGTCATTTTTTTGTCTTTTGCCGATGGAGCGTATTGTTTTTCAGTCATTTTATTTCTTACTCTTTGATTTACTTCCTTTAGTTGCACCTACTCCTGCTTTTGTATGAGCGACTCTGTTTCTCGTCGGAGCAAACTCTCCGAGAAAATGCCCAATCATTTCAGGAACAATTTCCACAGGAACAAAATTATTTCCTCTGTGAACTTGAATATTCATTCCAACCATTTGCGGAACAACAATCATGCTTCGCTTGTGTGTTTTTATTTTCTTTCCTTTTTCTAATTTCTTTTTACAACGCGAAACAAAATTTTCAATCTCCTGAAAATTTCTAAGAACAGTTCTTCTTGAACGAGAAGACAAATATTTCGCAACCTCACGAGTATCCAAAGCTTTCAATTCTTCGATGTCCTTCCCACGATATTTGAATTTTTTTCTTTCTGTTTGTTCTGTCATTTTAATCTTCTAATTTCAAGTTCTTTTTCTAATTTATTTATTTTTTCATCGTTATTTACATTTTTTAATGCAGAGAAAGTCGCTGCCAATGCAAGACCCAGACCTAAACCAGCTATTACATATATGCCTTTATTCCGATATTTTTTTTCCATTGATTCATAATTTTCACTATTTAGATATTCTACAATGAATTTATTTTCTGATAAATCATTTTCAAGAATTTTTTCTTTAGGAGATTTATAATTAGATATTATTAATACTGTAGCAACTGATGCACCTACACAAAAATGTAAGAATGACTTATACAATCCTCTACGTTGATAACACTTCTTTAATTGCTTCATTTTATATCTGTTTTCTGAAATTTCTTCTTCAATCATTTTCTTTTACCTGTCCTCTTTGGTCTCAATAAACCAACTTTTCTGCCTGGTGGGGCATTTCTCTTTGCAATCTTGCTCTTTGGATTCTTTCCACGTCCTGAACCAAATGGATGGTCGATTGCATTAACTTTCAATGCACCTGTCCGAGGCCATAATTTACTTTTTGCTTTTTTAATGTAAAATTGTTTTCCTGCTTTAACAATAGGTTTGTCAGTTCGGCCATGCCCAGCTGCCTCGCCAATAATAGCCCGGCAATTTGAATTAAAAGGTTTTTCCTTTTTCGACGGCATTAAAACATGAACTTTGTTTCCAACAACTCTCACAACTTCTGCAGAACTTCCTGCTGTCTTTATGAATTTTCCCCCGTCGCCAGGACGCGATTCAATACAATAAACTTTTGTCTTAACAGGAATGTCTTTTAATTTCAAAATATTTCCTTTAACAATTTCTTTACCATCTAAATTTATTTTCTCTCCCTGAACCATTCTCTTAAATGCAGGAATGTAAAAACTTCCTTCACTCGTAGCTATTTTAGCCAAAGGAGCTGAATGTCCAGCTGATGAAAACAACTTTAAAACTTTTCCTTCAGCAGGAATTGTTTTTGGATATTGAACTTTATGACTAAATGCTTTTCGTCTAACTCGATAAGTTGAACTTCCTTTTCCACGTGCCTGTTGAATTATTCTTTTTCCCATTTTTAGTTTAACTTTCTAATTTCATTTAATTTATTTTTCTTGAATTTCCCGAATTCAATTTTTGTTCCGAATGCGTGCAAATAAAATATCTCTTCGGATAAATTATCTAAGGAATTTCCAATGACAAACCCTTTATTTTCCATTTCTATTTTTTTATTATTGAATTCAATTTGATAATTTTTTTTAGCTTTCTTTGTTTTTTCGTCAAATTCTTCTCCTTCAGAATAAAAAAAGTTTCGGTTAAATGTTTCATATGCACCATCAATAATCTCAGAAATTTCTGAATTCATTCTTCTAATTTTATAATTTTGTTTTACTCTTTCTATCATTTTACATCATCCCCAGCTTCGTTGCAACATCAATTGCAAGATTCTTTGAATTTAATTTAGCGTAAACAATTTTTTTATTGTTTCGAATTTGCGTCCTCAATTTGTCAACCTTAACTTCCAAAACTTCCTCAATCTCTTTCTTAATCTCGTCTTTAGACTTCCGTTTATCAAATTCAAACGTCATAACATTTTCTGCTTCAATTTTCATTACTGCTTTTTCAGTTGCTATTGGTTTCATAATCCTGCCCTCACTAAAATTTTATCCGCATTCTTATAAGCTGGAGGAAATGAATTTTCTTTATCAAATACTCCAAAGTAATAATTATCTATTTCATTATCTTTATCTGACCAAGAGTAAGACGCGCTAATTATCTGATTTTCACCTCTTCGTGAATATGTACTTACAAATTTTACATTGTTTATTGTACTAGTTTCGTCTACAACCATTCCTCCTTCAATTATATCATCTGTTTTTAAATTATCAAATACTTCTTTATCTGTTTTCCAGTTTTCAATAACTTTCTTATCTACACTATTCATTCTCCCTTTCCTCCTAATCTTTCATCCAAATCCTTAACAGCTTTTTCAGTATAAACAGTTAATCTTCCTAATCCTCCTCGAGCCAAGTCAGTTACACCAAGTTCATTAACAGATTTAACTTCAAACATTTTTGTTTTTACAACTTCATCTTTTCCAATAACAAACAACATTCCTGCATTTGATTTATATTTCCGACCACGAAGTTTTCCTCGACCAGCACGCACAGATTTTTTCTTTATTGCAATATTATATAATTCTTCTCCAAGAATATTTTTCAAACCATTAAGTAATTCTTTAACCTTTAATTTCTCAGAATTTCCAAGAGTTACCACGAAAGGAACTTTTTTATCCAACTTCTCAATTGTAGAATATTTTCCTGTAACATATTTTTCCGATGCTGTTGCACTTAATGCAGAAACAAAAGCAATCTTTAATTCTTTTTTATTTATTTTAAGTTCTTTCAAAAAGTGTTCTATCTTTGGCGGATGAGTTCTCATACCTCCTCTTGCCTGAGGAACTTCTGCAGCTTCCCAATTAAATCTTGTACCTTTTTGTGAAAATATTTTTCTTGGAACTCTTGATTGTCCTCTACCATAACCACTTCTCCAAACATGTCTTCTGTGAACAATTTTTCCTTTAGCAGAATGTTGTTTTCCTGCAACTGGCGACGGAGAATAAGGTTGTTGTCTCTTCTTAGCTTCCAAAACTTTTGCAACAATATCTTCTCTAATTTTAGCTGAAAATTCTTTAGGCAAACTAATTTCAGATTTTTCCTTCCCTGTTATATCATATGTTTTAGTTTTCATTTTATAGGTTGATAGTTTTTTACTTCATTAATTTTTGATTCAATTAATTTGTTTAATATCTTTTCATATTTTTCTTTAATAGGTTGTCCGAGATAATTTTCAATACAAATTATTTTTCCTTGATAACTCTCTTGCCCCAAAATCTTTAAGTTAGATTTGTAATTTTCATCTAATTTGTCTAATGTTCCAGCAAGCATTTGTTTATTTGCCTTCAATATATCAACTTCTTTATTCAAGTGAATTTCTGCCCAATTGATACCTATTTTACAAATTTCTTCTGCACCTTCTATTTTCATTTTTTGTTCATCAATTTCATATCTCATCTCAAAACCCTCCCAAACTCATAATTTCTCTTCGCTGACATTTTACTTTTTCTCAAAGGAGCAGTAATAAAAACCTGTCGTTTTGCTGGACCTTGAACTGAACCTGAAACAATCAAATAATCTGTATTAACATTCCCATAATTTTTTATTGCTTTCAATGAATTTTTAATTTTTTCATCATTTCCAACAGCAATAATTTTTTGATTATAATGAACTCTTGTGAATTTTCCTAATTGTCCAGCCATTGGAACTCTGAAAGTTACACGAGCAGGATGCCACGGTCCGACATTTCCAGGTCTTCGCACACCTTTTTCTGATTTGTGCGATTTCAAATGAATTCCAAATCTTTTAACAGGCCCTTGAAAACCCTTGCCTTTTGTTAATCCTCTAAAATCAACAAGCTTTCCAGATTCAAAAACATCCAAAACAGAAATTTCCTTATTTAAATTTTCCTTAACAAAAGCCAACTTCTCTTCAACACTTTCTCCGGAAATTCCAATCTCAGCCAAATCAGGTTTTTTCTTTAAACCTGTTTTCTTAACAATAGTATAAATAATAACAGAAACATCATCATAATCTTCAGTTTTCACAGAATCCAACTTAACTTTATTTTGCTTTGGAATTTTAACTTTTTTCTTTAATTCTTTATCTAATTGTTCAGCTAAAACATCTTTTTTAACAACACCATTTTTGTAAAACCTAATAGAAAAAATCTTTATTTTAGGACATTCAATAATTGTTGCAGGAATTATAATGTGTTTGTTTTTTGTCATAGAATTCGCAGTCAGGTCCTTAACTTCAACAGAAACCATGCCTGCCTTGTAACCAACAAAACCTTTTAATTTCTTATCAGAATTTACAGCACTCCATCTAACTCTGGGCAAAAACTTATTTATCCTCTTCCGAGGCCAAAATTGCAAGCTTCCTTTTCTTGGTGATCTCCTTGTTGGCATTTTCTGTAATTGTTAATAATGCGGATTTCATTTTACTTCCCTGGAATATAAAACTGAGAAATTTTGGGTATTTAAAGGTTTTTGTAAGGTTTTTGGTGTGGATTTTTTGAACAACAAAAATTATTTAACTACTCTTTATTTTTTTATTAAATGTCTAAGAGAATTATCACTAAGAATTTTGTTTGTTTAGATACAGGAGTTATCTTACCTTATGGATTAAAGTTAATTACTAATATCAGAAAATTAAAAAAACCTTCTAAAAAATTAAAAGAAATTAAAGAAGATTTAATTTTAAGCAAAGTTGTAGGTAAAAGCAGTTTTTGTTTTACTACAATAATCACTCGTTACGAATTTGTTAGGAAATTAAATTCTTCTTATGCAGTTTCAATAAATACTGCAAGGGAGATTTACAATAAAATTCTTGAAGATTTTAAGATATCAGAACTAATTCCAAATAAAAAGGAAATAAACTTCTCTCCAGATTTAATGGAAAAATTGTGCAGGTGTAAAATAGATTTGCCAGATGGTCTGCATCTTTATATTGCATATTTAAGGAAAATGCCTTTTATAACTTCAGAAAAAGAAAATAATGCAAAAAATATGAGAGAATTCTATACAAATGTAAAAACTGTTAGAGAATACTTAGAGGGTGCAGACTAAACCGCCAACCTTTTCTCGAGGCATTCTTATTTCTTTTGGAAATTCTTTTTTATTAATTGTCTTTGGCAAAACAACTTTCGTTTTAATTCCATTTATTTTTACAATTTTTATATTTTCAGAATTTTTCTTGCTTTCCATATCTTAAATAAAATTTTTGATGTTTAAATAATTTTGTGTGGGTTGGATTTGGAAAATCCCGTGATTAGTTATTAATTCTTTAGTGATAACAAAATAGAAAGATTTAAAAAGTTTTGAGATTGTGGAAATAAATGGGAAATAAGAAAATTAAAGATGTTTGCAATAAGATAATTTCAGAAAAGTTAGACACTTTGGAAAATATAGCGAATAAATATCGGAGATCTTTGATAAACAAAAAATTAGGATATAAGATAACAAATTATCTTAGTGGATATGATGAAAATGAAACTGGTAAACCTGTTGAAGGGAAATCAGATCTTTTTAATGAAGGTAATCTTCCAGTAGAAGATTATGAATTTTTTTTAAGAAACTCTCCAAGAGAAATTATTAAGAATATTAAATTAAATAAAATGATTTCAGATAGCGATTATTATATTGCATTTTGAGTATGCTTAAAACTCTCAAGCACTAAACCCCAAATTCTTCCTCTTTTCTTCAACCTCTTTTTGTTCCCATTTTTATGCACTAAACCCCAAATTCTTCCTCTTTTCTTCAACCTCTTTTTGTTCCCATTTTTATGCACTAAACCCCAACTCACTCTCTTTCTTAACACCATCAATAACACTCTTTCTAAGAATTCTACCAACTCTTTTCGACTTCTCACGAACTAAAGCAAAATCTTCTGACTTCTTCAACTCTTCGGGAATTTCAATCCTATCAATATAAAAATAATGATTTATCTTTGCTTCTTTAAAATCAGGAACTTCAAAAACAAAACTTTTTCCAATTT
>Ga0315541_1004069_pt1 | contig 10908 bp, 6 predicted proteins | sample SalMarSW160190MG_FD_203095 | JGI IMG/M metagenome (GOLD analysis project Ga0315541, IMG submission 203095) | Salt marsh sediment microbial communities from the Plum Island Ecosystem LTER, Massachusetts, United States - Salt Marsh Sediment SW1601-190 ...
CTGTTTGATGATATAGGGATCTGATCATTCACTGTTATATTGACAGGGTTCGGTTTATTATTCCTTATTGTGATCAGGAATGAATATGTCTCAGTCTTGTTTGTGCCGATTACTCTCTTACTGGTGTAATCCTGCCGTTTTTCCCTTTTTACAAGAATGCTGTTATCGGTTCCCAGTGATATTGTCAGTGTATCGGAGAGCTGGTTTACATTGAGATTTGACTTACCGACAAATGTATTTTCAAAATAGAGAGTTGCCTCACCACTCTGGAGGCTCTGCTCGGCCCAGTTGGTAATATTGCCGGTAAGATAGGCATGAGGAGAAAGTTTTGGTACTGTCATGTATTTATATTCAGCGGGGGTGGTTGTACGTTGTATCTCAATGGTCTGGACCTTACCGTCAGAGGCTATTGTATACGGTATGGCAACATCGAAGGTGATGGTTGTTTCGCCGACCTGTTTTTCAACATATACCGGAGCTGCCTCTGCCTCCTCTTCTCTTGCCATCTTCATTTTATCTGCAGCAATTTCCATAACCATTGGAGCCTGGGTTCTGGCTCCTGCAGCTTTTGCTCTTACTATTGGCATGGGAGTGAAATAATCAATGAACCAGGGATAGAGTGTTGGCACATCGCCGGCAATCCATGGTGTTGCATTTGAAAAGCTAAGCTTAACATCTTTCCATGTTACACCCGTATTCTGGAAAAGATTTGCCTTATAGAAAATATTTACCGGTTTTGTGATGTCATCCACCCTGATATCGTAAGTAGGGTACCATCCTGCATTGGAAACTACGTAATTTATTGTCAGTCTTCCTGAAACAAGTTTTTCTGAACTCACCGAAATGGATATCTCGCCTGATGGCAGCTGCTGTTTGCCAATCCTATCGGAGATCTGTTTCTGAAGGGCTGCAATCTGCTTCTCATAATCCTTAATGAGCCTGTTCTTTTTCAGGATGGCTGTTGTAACCTTATCCATATTGCTGGTATACAGATCCATAACGCTTTTCAGCTGTTCTACTGAGAAAGTGGTTTCTTTTACAAGTATTGCCCTGTTAGCTATAAGAAATGCCTCTTTTTCCTTTAGTACATTTATTGCAGCTTTTTCATCCTCCACCTTTAGCTGAAGGGTTTCGATCTGGGCTCTTATACTTTTTATTTCGGGCAGTTCCTCAAGGTTCTCGAGATAATTGTTCTGATGGTTGACCGAGAGGATCATGAAATCGCCAAATCCTTTTACCTGTATGCTGCGGGCATCAATATACGGTGAAAGGCCTCCCAGTATCAGAAGTGTTTTGCCGCCGGGTATGTCGACAGTCGTTTCGTGAGTCATCTGTGCCCTGTCGGGATAAACGGTTACGTGTATCAAGGCGGCTTTTATTTCCTTTTCGATGTCAGCTGAAAGGTACTGGAGTGTTGCCGTGGATAATATTAGAATAAATAGAAGTTTTTTCATCTACTGAATGTTTGATTTAAGCAATAAAGGTAGTTTTTTTGAAATAACTATTAAGCCCCTCCAAGGCTTTATATTGTTTAGGAGGCTTATACCCCCGGCCGAAGCCGGGGGTTTTATGTATCGCCGCTATCACGGCTGTTAATACAGTGTAACCACTTAATGATTTATTCAACCGGCACCTCTTTATGCGCCCGCGGGTTGCCGGATACAGGGTGATCGACAATTTTATGCTCTTTATTATCTGCAGGTTCCCAGCCCATTATGAAGAACAAGGCAAAGAAACCTATCACATAGGCAACTGCTATATGCCACCCTTTTCTGAACCAGAGAACTACATCGCGTCCTTCAGGAAACTTATTGGTAATTGCAACACCTGCTGAAGATCCGAACCACACCATAGAGCCTCCGAATCCTACCGTATAAGCCAGCATACCCCAGTCGTAATACCCCTGATCGAGACATAATTTGGTCAGGGGGATATTATCAAAAACAGCTGACAGTATTCCCAGTGAGAATGCAGTAAACCATGAAGCATCAGGAAGCTCTTCCACCGGCATCATGGATGCACACATTACAAGGCAGAGTAGAAAAATAGTCCCTTTAAGAGCAGCCGGAACCTCTTTCCATGGGACCTTTATTATTAACATACCGATAACTAATGCTATCCAGACACCAAGAGCCGGCATATCATACAGGATATTTGATAATATTGCACCGATCAGGATCAAAATAACGACATAGATTCTTTTCCAGTTAATCTTTATACCTTTTACAAGGTCCTTCTGTATCCTGAAATATTTATCCTGCTGGTGAGATCCGAACCAGGCAAAAAATGCAAAGGCGAAAATTGCTGCAACAAATGCATGCAGGACGTTAAGCGCAGAAACCCCATCAATCCACATCATTGTTGTTGTGGTATCTCCCAAAACGCTGCCTGCACCACCTGCATTGCTTGATGCTACAATTGCTGCCAGGTATCCAATATGTACTTTATTCTTAAATACAACAAGTGCAATTGTTCCTCCTATAAGTGCGGCAGCTATATTATCAAGAAAAGCTGACATTATAAATACAAATATCAGAAGTAAAAAGGGCCCTTTCCAATCATTGGGCAGATATTTGGGAAGGACATCGGGAACACGGGATTCTTCAAAGATCTTTGCAAGGACAGCAAAACCGAGAAGGAGCCCGAGAAGATTCAGCAGTATGCCCCATTCTCCCTCCCGGAGCTCTATGTGTTTTAATTGTTCAACAAAAGGTGTCTCACCGAATATATGTTCCGCAAGGTGAAATCCGGAATCAAATGTGAATTTGTAAATAAGAAGTACCGTTAGTCCTGTAACAGCTACCCGGAAGGTATGCTTATGGAATAATGCAACACAAAGAAGTATTAATCCGAATATTATGTATTCAATTCTAACAGGACCAATGGACGGGGGTTCACCTGATGAGGCAAGTATTATAACCGGGAATAATATAAAAAACAAAAACAAAAAAGCCTTTTTAAAGGCCCCATTCCTGATGTTTAATCTGTTGTTAGTCATTAAGACAGGAATTTTCCATAACCAATTACCGGCACAAAAGTAATAAAAAATATAAAAGCAGAATTGTTTAAATAATTTAAAATCCTGACCGGGATCTTTTGTAATATTTACATCCGATTATCTTATTTCATAGTATTCGGAAGGAATATAACTGACAGTTCTCTGTTCCTTATCACTTGTGGGTTTCCACCCCCATACAAGATATAATACTATGAATCCCAGAATAAATGCCAGTATCACATGCCATCCTTTTTTTACCCACAGAACAACATTGCGAGCATCCTGGAATTTGTTGGTTATTGCCACACCGGCTGAGGATCCGAACCACACCATTGATCCTCCAAAACCAACAGTATATGCCAGCATTCCCCAGTCGTAGTTGCCCTGTTCCAGACACAGTTTTGTAAGAGGTATGTTGTCAAAGACTGCTGACAGGAAGCCAAGTGCCAGGGCAGTAAACCATGATGCATCAGGAAGTTCTTCAACAGGCATCATCGATGCACACATAACAAGTGATAACAGGAAAATAGTACCTTTTAATGCTCCGGGCACCTCTTTCCATGGTACAGGTCTGAGTAGCAAGCCAAAAACGATTGCTATCCAGACTCCGAGTGCCGGCATACTGTATAAAATATTTGAAATGATAGCACCGACAAGGATCAGAACAACATGTACAAGCTTTAACCAGTCAATCCGGATATCAGGAGGAGCATCCGGCTGGATCCTGTGATATTTATCCTGTTGATGGGCTCCGATCCATGCAAAGAACAATAAAGCTGCAAAGGCTGCAATGTATGCATGTAGAACGTTAAGTGCAGAGACCCCGTCGATCCACATCATTGTTGTTGTCGTATCACCAACCACACTTCCGCTGCCTCCGGCATTACTGGCTGCAACCATTGCTGCTATATACCCTAAATGAACCTTATTTTTGAATACTACCAGGGCAATTGTCCCGCCAATAAGAGCAGCGGCAATATTGTCGAGGAAAGAAGAAAGTATAAAAATAAATATCAGCAGAATAAAAGGGCCTTTCCAGTCATTTGGAAGATATTTTGGTAGCAATTCCGGAATCCGCGACTCTTCAAATATCTTTGACAGTACTGCAAATCCCAGCAGCAATCCCAGCAGGTTTAGAAGAATACCCCATTCTCCATCTCTAAGCTCCTTATTCATAATTTGTTCACCAAACGGCGTGTCACCGAACAGGTGTTCACCTAAATGAAATCCGGGATCAAAAATGAATTTATATGATAGTAATACAACAAGACCGGTAACTGCTACACGGAAGGTATGCTTATGAAAAAGAGCAACCCCCACAAGAATTAGTGCGAATATTATAAATTCAATACGCACCGGCCCCAACGTTAGCGCCTCTCCGTTTGATCCAAAAAGATAAACAGGAATCATTAATGATATCATAAGCAGAAATACTCTTCTGATGTTCTTTGAAAGAAAGTTACGGGTAAGATTGTACATAAAAACGGAATATTAAAATAAGGAGATATATTTCTTATCCGGCCGCCAAATTATATATATTTTATGAATTAAAATCCATTCATCATATTGTTTTTATCATACAGACCTGAATAATAAATTTGAGGTCTTACCGGCAGATAATCTATTAAATTTAATAATTTTGCATGCTTATTTAGATTAAATATAATTAGTATTAAACAATTCGGGTCGTTGTTAGTTTATACTTAGGAGTGAGGGTCCGCCTTAAAAATGGATAAAGATCAGGATAAGATAATAAATGATGTAACCTATGGTGAGTACAAGTATGGTTTCTATTCCGATATTGAAATGGAACAGATTGCCAGAGGTCTCAATGAGGAGATTATCCGGACCATTTCAGGAAAGAAAAGTGAACCGGACTGGCTTCTTGAATTTCGCCTGAAGGCCTTCCGTCACTGGCAGACCATGAAGATGCCGCAGTGGGCAAACCTGAAAATTCCTGCCATTGATTACCAGGACATCATCTATTATGCGGCTCCAAAGAAAAAAGCATCCCCGGAAAGCCTTGATGATATCGATCCCGAACTGAAAAAAACATTTGATAAGCTTGGAATACCTCTTGAAGAACAGAAACAGCTTTCAGGGATTGCTGTTGATGCTGTAATGGACTCAGTATCAGTAAAAACAACCTTCAGGGAAACACTGGCAGAATCAGGTATTATCTTCTGCTCATTCAGCGATGCAGTAAAGGAATATCCTAAACTGGTTAAAAGATACATGGGTACTGTAGTTCCTTATACCGACAATTTTTTTGCTGCTCTCAACTCGGCAGTATTCAGCGACGGTTCATTCTGTTATATCCCGAAAGGAGTAAGATGCCCTATGGAGCTTTCAACATATTTCAGGATAAATGCCGCCAATACGGGTCAGTTCGAGAGGACACTTCTTGTAGCTGATGAGGAGAGCTATGTAAGTTATCTCGAAGGCTGTACAGCTCCGATGCGTGATGAAAACCAGCTTCATGCAGCTATAGTTGAAATCATTGCTGAGAATAATTCTGAAGTTAAGTACTCAACAGTACAGAACTGGTACCCGGGCGATAAAGAGGGGAAAGGCGGGATATTCAATTTTGTGACCAAAAGAGGTCTCTGCCGGGGTGATAACTCGAAGATATCCTGGACACAGGTTGAGACTGGATCTGCTATCACATGGAAATATCCGTCATGTATACTTCGCGGCGATAATTCAACCGGCGAGTTTTATTCTGTTGCCGTTACAAACAACCATCAGCAGGCGGATACCGGGACCAAGATGATACATATAGGCAAGAATACAAAAAGTACTATAATATCAAAAGGTATATCTGCAGGTGAGGGACAGAACAGCTACAGGGGCCTGGTGAAAGTATTGAAAAATGCAACCGGTGCCAGGAATTTTTCACAATGCGACTCACTGCTTCTTGGCGATAAATGCGGTGCACACACCTTTCCTTACCTGGAGGTTGATAACCAGACAGCCATCGTTGAACATGAAGCTACAACATCAAAAATAGGAGAGGACCAGATATTTTACTGCAACCAGAGAGGTATATCAACAGAAGATGCAATCGGGCTCATTGTAAACGGGTATGCCCGGGAGGTGATAAATAAGTTACCCATGGAATTTGCCGTTGAGGCACAGAAGCTTTTACAAATAAGTCTTGAGGGCAGTGTAGGGTAATACCCGGTTTTTAGTCTTTCAGGCAACGTACAGAATACCCGTATTTCTTATCATCAGTTGAAACGCCAACATCTCCGCTCTGGAAATCTAAGACACGTGAATAAGCAGTTGATTCCTCGTACTCTGTAGAACTCCACCAATAACCATAATACTTAAAATTGAAATAGTGACCCTCTGTTGAGCGGTGACCGCCAGGGAAAGCTGAGAATCCAAAATTATCAGTACCATATTGAGTATCATCAGCTCCCCATAATGGTTGTTCATCCGTGGCACAGTCCCCCCCAAGAGGAGAATCGATTTGACGACATGATTTTAGCTTGTTGCCAACATTATCGGTATTCATTTCGTCATAATTGTTAATCAGATATTCTGTCAGTTGATTCCAGTCTTCGTTTGTCGGGACTCGCCAGCCATCAGGGCAAAGACCGGAAGAATTATTAACTGCATGCCAGTTGTATAGCAGACCGTAGGTTTCACGCATCTGCATATCGGAGGAAATGCCATCGACTAAGTAATCGGGGTATACGGCATAGGCACCTGAAGTAGCTGTTTGCCAGTTAGTGTCATCTCCTCCTGTTGACATGTTTGTACCATCTTTATAATTTGTGGTACACAGATTCTCGGCCATCCATTCCTGACCGCCTATTATAACTGTGGTATAATTATTACCGTCGATATCGGTAACACCGTCTCCATAAGTTATATAGTTGCCATATTCTTCAAGGGTTTTAAACATTACCTGGATGCCATATCCCGTTCCGACGCTGTTAGTAGCATAAGCACGGACATAATATGTCGTACCTTGTTCGAGATTGATAATAGTGCTTGTAAAAGTTCCGTCACCGGAACCTTCATCGGTATATCCTATATTATTTTCAATTGTAGGATTTTCATCGGTGTTCCAGCAAATTCCCCTTGTTGTGATCTCTGAACCTCCGTCACTCGTAATATCACCTCCTGAGACTGCTGTATAAGTAGTTATCCCCGTAACTTCGGCTGTAGTAATAACGGGGATGGTCGGGGAAAGAGTCTTAAAAGAAACCTGGTTGCCGTATGCGGTCCCGGTGCTATTAGTAGCATAGGCCCTCACAAAGTAGGTCGTCGCAGGGTCCAGGCCCGAGAGATAATTGACAAATGAACCAGTACCCGGATTAAGATCTATAGTTTTCTGATCTAATATAGTCGGATTTTCCGTGGTGTTCCAACAGATTCCCCTTCCCGTAATTTCGGAGCCACAGTTATCGGATATATACCCGCCCGCCTTGGCACTATCCATGCTTATACCCGTAACCTGTGTTGTTGTAAGTACCGGGACTTTGAGTTCAAGTGAAGTGAATGTTTTAATCTTACCATATATTGTTTCAGTACTTACAGAGGCATAGGCCTTGAATTCATAAAGGGTGTTGGGCAGAGGATTGCTAAGACTTATTTCGAATACTGCCTCAGCAACGGCAGAGCCCGGTGATATATTCGTGAAACTGCTGCCTGATTGTTCAGTATTTCTGAAAGCGATACCATAATCTGTAACTGCCCCCTTTCCGATGTCAATTATCTCGCCTTTTAGTACAACTTCATCATAGCTTATATTCTCTTCAAGTACATCGAGCGTAATAACTTTAACTATTCTTTCCGGTTTCTTACAATCGCCAAGGAATAATGATACAAATAAAATTATTAAGCTTAATATGATATATCCGCAAAATACTCTCTTCATTGGCAGTTTATTGCTTTAAAATAAAAATAAAATCACCTCCTTCATCGCCTACTCCCTGGATAACTCCTGTACGCGGTATAGAAGGACTGTTGTTTTCCACTGCCACACGTATCCTGCTGTACAGGCTTTCAGAAGGAAGATATTTATCATTGTTATTCTCAAGCCTGTCGAGCAGGTATTCGATAAAAATACTCTGATCCGGCACCTCTGATAATGTGCCGCTGGTAATGGCTTTACGGCTGGGTAACTTGTATAGCTCCTCAATACTTTCTGATGCATCATTCATCACGTTGCGGGATTTGAAAATAGAACCCGCGAAACAGGCATCTGATATAAGTAGTGTATGTTTCGATTTAATTGCCTTCAGATAATCTACAAGGGTACTGTTGGGGAACCATGCCGCGCGGCTCTCCTTCCTGGCATCTGATGGCAGCCAGTACCCGAGTTGTGAATCTTCTTCCCAAAGCCCGTGTCCGGCATAAAAGATAAGCAGATTGTCGTTCTCCGAGACTTTCGATGAGAGTTTATCAAAAGCAATATAAAGATCTTCCCTTTTTGGATTCAGCAGAAGGTTAATGTTTTCTTTTTCGAATGTATATTTATCAGATAATACGGTGTAAACGGATCTGGCATCTCTGATTGCATTTTCAAGATCCTCACCCATAGCCGGATAGCTGTTTATACCAATTATGAGGGCATAATATTTCCCTGTGCTGATTAATCCACCGGCAAGACTTTTCACAGGAGATGTATAATAGATATTATAACTGTATCTTCTGGCTATCTGTCCATTCTTTAGAATGTCAATGTTAATGGTATTTGGTCCGGGATTAAGTTCAACTTTCTGCCAGAAGAAATTACCATCCATATTTACAACAGCCATATTATTGATATTTACCTTTATATGGTTGTTGAAATTCTCAATTTCACCTGCCAGATCGAAGGAAGCTTCAGGCGTCACAAAAACCCTTGACACATCCATGAGGGGCTGATGCAGAACCATTACCGGTTCTTTTTCAGGAATATTATTTATATATATGGTCGATTTTTCGCTTTTAATCTGGGCAAAGGCACTTGAAAAACAAAGGATTAAAAGCGAAGAGATAATGATCCGTGTTGTATAATATTTCATGACGGATAGTTTAAAATGTCCATTTTGCATAAAATTGTATCCCGTAGATGTCATTTGCTGACAAGCCGGCATTAAAATTATCAGATCGTGAAGCAGGAATGACGGCAGACCATATCAGGTTTGCTACCCATACACCTGCTGCACCAAATATAAAATATTGAGCCATTTTATATGACTTTTCTGAATCATTGAAAAGTCTGTCACTTTCAGTTTTTAGTTCTGATTTAAGATATTGGTCATACTTTCTGTTATAGTCGTATATAAAGTAACCCGAAGCTGCAAGTCCTCCGTAACCTAACACACCGAGTAACAGGGGAGTACCTTTTTTGATGATTTTTTTCTGTCCCAGTCCGGGGAAAACAAAAGAGGAAGCCATTATATTACCCCTGGAATATGTCCTGAGAGGTGGTGTGACAGGCATATCGGCAGCTTTATTTTTGGTGGCATCCTTTTCGGTTTCGGCCGGGAAATCATCATCATATCCTGTTGAATCCGTTTTTCCGGCACGGGTTTGAATACTTGTATCAGCTGCTATAACCTTAACCTCACCGGTATTTTCCTTCTGAACCGCAGGTTCATTAATAATTATCTGCTCAGCAAAGATTTGCACATCTACATTGCCATTTATCCTGAAATTATCACCTGCAAGATTCCAGATGATACTTTTATTGTTCCCGCATTTGATATTATTCCCTAAATCTCCGGTTATATCGGAAACTTCGATTATAGTGCCGTCCGATTTAAATATGCGGGGATTAATATTAAAAATTGCCTTATCAGGACAATCTCTTATATCAAAAGTAATGATCAGTGTATCATTAAAATATGTAAGGCCGGGCTTACTGACAGACGCCTGTGCCTGAGAGAATACCTGCAGGTTAAATACAAAAATCAGCGGTACTATTAGTTTTATGATCTTCACTGGCCGATGAATGGAGATGACAATATACATATTAAATGAGAAAAGCACAAAGATTCAGATGTTTCATTAGATAGGTCTTTGACGAAAGGAGCAAAAGTGTTTGTTAACGCATGTTCATAACTCAGTTAAGGCGGATATCAGGCTTCGTGCCGGCGGAGAGAAATGAATTGTAAAACATGGATTTACAAATTCATTTTTACAGAATAAATTCAACTGTTAAAAAGCATATATCTTAATATTTTAATAATTTTGCATGCTTATTTGGATTAAATACAATTAACATCAAACATTTTGATTTGTAGTTAGTTTATAATTATTAGAGAATTAGCTTTTTGAAGATGTATATTACAAGGCAATAGGGTGAGTACTTGTTAAGATAAAAGATAAAAGTAAAAAGATAAAAGTAAAAAGATAAAAGTAAAAAGATAAAAGTAAAAAGTAAAAATTATAATGCTGATTATTAAAGATTTACATGCTGCTATTGACGGGAAGCTAATCCTGAAAGGTATCAGTATTGAAGTTAAGCCCGGTGAGATACATGCTATTATGGGACCAAACGGTTCGGGTAAAAGTACTCTTGCAGCGGTTCTTGCAGGTAGGGAATTAGTTGAGGTAACCGAAGGGACTGTAACTTATGAAGGGAAAAACTTGCTGGAAATGGCTCCCGAGGACCGGTCGAAAGAAGGTATTTTCCTGGGGTTCCAGTACCCTATCGAAATACCAGGGGTGAGTATGGTTAACTTCATGAAAACAGCAGTCAATGAGCACAGGAAACATAAAGGCCTGGAACCTCTTTCTGCGTCGGAATTTCTGAAACTTATGCGTGAGAAAAAAGAGCTGGTTGAGATAGATTCCAAACTGGCCAACAGGTCTGTTAATGAGGGTTTTTCAGGTGGAGAAAAGAAGAAAAACGAAATATTTCAGATGTCTATGCTCGAACCGAAACTGGCAATTCTTGATGAGAC
>Ga0315541_1004072_pt1 | contig 10906 bp, 14 predicted proteins | sample SalMarSW160190MG_FD_203095 | JGI IMG/M metagenome (GOLD analysis project Ga0315541, IMG submission 203095) | Salt marsh sediment microbial communities from the Plum Island Ecosystem LTER, Massachusetts, United States - Salt Marsh Sediment SW1601-190 ...
ACGGCATGACGTTCCAGGAGATCTTCACGGGCAAAACCAAGGGACTGCCCTCGATGTAGGCAGTCGTTTGAGTTGCCGACATATTTCCGAGTTTTTCGGCCAAGGCGGGTTGCAGTGGTCAATCCGGTCGGGCTGGACGTAAACGACCGCCCGTCGCAAGGCCACCAGAGCGAGATACTTTGAGCCCGACCCGCCGTCCCTGGCGGGGCACGGGGTCCAGAGGTCCGGGAAGTTGTCCTCTTTGATCGCTTCGTAAGGATGGCTTGGCCATGATTTTCGATTCCATCCTCGGGATGTTCTCGACGGACATGGGTATCGACCTGGGCACGTGCAACACGCTGGTGTGCGTGCGCGGACAGGGCGTGGTGCTGAACGAGCCGTCGGTAGTGGCGGTCCGGCGGGGCACCAACAGGGTGCTTCAGAACGGCAACGCCGTGGGTCTGGCGGCGAAGGAGATGCTGGGCAAGACGCCCGGCTCCATCAGCGCCATCCGCCCGATGAAGGACGGCGTCATCGCCGATTTCGATATTACCGAGGCGATGCTGTCCTATTTCATCCGCAAGGTGCATCGCCGCCGCTTGCTGATGAAGCCGCGGGTGGTGATCTCCATCCCCTCCGGCATCACCGCCGTGGAGAAGCGCGCCGTTCTGAACTCGGCCGAACGCGCCGGCGGGCGACGCGTGTACCTGGTGGAGGAGCCCATGGCCGCGGCCATCGGCGCGGGGCTGCCCATCATGGACCCGACGGCCTCGCTGATCGTGGACATCGGCGGGGGCACCACGGAAGTCGCCATTATTTCCATCGGCGACATCAGCGTCTGCGAGTCGATCCGCATCGCCGGCGACGACATGGACGAAGCCATTGCCGCCCACATGAAGCGCACCTACAACCTGATGATCGGCGAGCAGACCTCCGAGCGGATCAAGCTCGAGATCGGCTCGGCCGCCCCGCTGGAGCAGGAAATAACCATGGAGGTCCGCGGGCGGGACATGATCTCCGGCCTGCCCAGAAAGACGCTGATCTCCTCCGAGGAGGTCCGCGAGGCCATGCGCGAGCCCGTGGGGGCGATCATCGATTGCGTGTTGCGGACGCTGGAAAAGGCCCAACCGGAGCTGGCGGCCGACCTGGTCGACAACGGCATCTGCCTGGCCGGAGGCGCCGCCCTGCTCCGCGGCATCGACACGGTCATCTCCAACGCCACCGGCCTGGACGTGCGCCTGGCCGACGATCCGCTCACCGTCGTCGCCCGGGGCACCGCCGTCTACCTGGAGAACATCGACCGGCTCAAGGAGACCCTGGAGTCCGACGAGGACCAAGTCTAAGCTCGTCAGAGGGATTGTTTGCGAAGTGTGACTGGGCGAGCGTCCGTGTGGACGGCCGGTGGGGGAGTTCACGCCTGCCCGGCGGCCCTGCCCGCCCCGGCCGGCAAAAAGGTCTTGTCAAGAGCCGCGGCCCTGATAGAATGTGACGACCTGCGTGCGCCGTCCGACGCGGAGGCGCATCGCATAAGATTCTTGAGTGTGTGGAGATAGAGTCTGTGGCAGTTAAGTTACGACTGAAGAGATTCGGCCGGCGGCATCGCAGCTTCTACCGCATTACCGCGGTCGACGCCCGTCGCCCGCGTGACGGGCGCGTGCTGGAGGAGCTGGGCTGGTACGATCCGGCCTCGAAGTCGCCCGATCAGCAGGCCTCGCTGAAGCGCGATCGGATCGAGCACTGGCTCGGCGTGGGGGCCGAGCCGACAAAGACGGTGCGCGACCTTCTCCTGCGGCATGGCATCGCCGTGAAGGGCTAGCCGGCGCCGGTCGTTGTGCGGCGCAGGCGTCCATAGGCTCCGAAAGGTTCCGCCGGCGGCGTTGTTGTGTCACGATGGCGATGCGGATCGATATCCTGACGTTGTTTCCGGAGATGTTCGCGCCGGTGCTGTCGTCCGGCATCGTCGGCCGGGCCGTCGCCGCCGGCGTGGTCGAGGTCCACGTGACCAACATCCGGGACTTCGCCACCGACCGGTATCGGAGCGTGGATGACGCCCCCTTCGGCGGCGGGCACGGCATGGTGATGATGTGCGGGCCGGTCTTCGACGCCGTCCAGCTCGTGCAGGGCGAGGCCGAAGCGCCGGGCCTGATTGTCCTGCTCAGCCCGCAGGGACGCCGGCTGGACCAGGAAGCGGCCGAGCAGCTCGCCCGCGAGCAGCGGCTGATCCTCGTGGCCGGGCACTACGAAGGCTTCGACGAGCGAATTCGAATCGCCCTGGCCGACGTGGAGATCAGCCTGGGCGACTTTGTGCTCTCCGGCGGTGAGATCCCCGCCATGGCCGTGCTGGACGCGGTGGTTCGCCTCCAGCGCGGGGCCGTGGGAACGCCCGAGAGCGTAACCGAAGATTCCTTCAGCATGGGTTTGCTGGAGTATCCGCAGTACACCCGACCGAGGGAGTTTCACGGAATGTGCGTGCCGGAGGTGCTGGTCAGCGGCGATCATGCCAAAATCGCCGCCTGGCGCGCGGAGCAGGCGGCCGAGCGGACCCGGCTCCGCCGACCGGACCTCTGGGAAAAGTATTTGCAGCAGAATGGGCAGCGGTCCCCCCGGCGACAGCCCTGCGGGGACCGATTGGGAGAAGATTCGTGAACCAGGAACTGCTCAGAAAAGCGGCCGCCAAGTCGCTGAAGAAGGACGAGGACATTCCAGACTTCCACGTCGGCGATACGGTCAACGTCTCGGTAAGGATCGTCGAAGGCGAGAAGGAACGGATTCAGGTCTTCCGCGGCACCGTCATCCGGCGTCGCCGGTCCGGTCGTCGGCAACGCTCCGCCGACGAGGACGGCAAGTCGCGGGTGCGACACGAAGGTGGGGGCGTCTCCGGGACGTTCACGGTGCGGCGGATCGTCGACGGCGAGGGCGTCGAGCGGACATTCCCGCTGCACGGCCCAAACCTGATGGGCGTGGAGGTGGTCCGCAGGGGTCGGACGCGGCGGTCCAAGCTGTACTACCTGCGGAACCGCGTCGGCAGGGCCACCCGGCTGCGCGAACTCGCGCCCAAGGGCGGCGCGGGCGCGGCCCGGGGGGCTGCCGACAAGAACGTCGAACCAGCCGGCGACGAAGCGCCGGCGGCGGACCAGCAAGACGAAGGGGGGTAAGCCGTGTGGCCGTTTCGGCGGGGTAGGTCGCCTGGCAGGTCGGACGGCCGTCTGGGACGCCGGGGGGAAACCCTCGCCGTTCGCTGCCTCAGGGGCAAGGGCTACAAGATTCTCGCTCGCAATTTCCGCTGTCCTTCCGGCGAGGCGGACATCATCGCGCTGGACCCATCTGCCGCCGCAAGCGGGTCCGGGACGATTGCCTTCGTGGAGGTCAAGACCCGAAGCAGCGACGCCTACGTCGATCCGGAATCGGCCATCGACGCCCGCAAGCGGCGGCAGCTCGCGCGGGTGGCCCGCGACTACTTGGCCGGTCGGGACGCGGCCGATTACGCCGTCCGGTTCGACGTCGTCGCGGTGGTGGTTCCCGACGGCGCCCGGCCGCAGGTCCGACATACGATTGCCGCGTTTGAGCCCGCCTGAGCCGGCCGGCGGGCGTCGTCCCACGGTGCTGGGAATGAAGCTGACCGACACACATTGTCATCTGACCGACGGCCGGCTTTCCGGGCGGCTGGAGGAGGTGCTCGCCCGGGCCGAAGCGGCCGGCGTGGTGGCGGCGGTGTGCGCCGCCGGCAGCATCGCCGACAGCGCCGCGGCGGCCGCGCTCGCGGAACGATACGAGCAGGTCTTCTGGATGGCCGGCGTGCACCCGCACGAGGCCAAAGACGCCGCCGGCGACTATCTCCGGCAGCTCGAACGGCTGGCCGGGCGCGCCGGGAACGTCGCGATCGGCGAGATCGGCCTGGACTACCATTACGATTTCTCACCGCCTCAGGTGCAGCGGCGGGTTTTTGCCGAGCAGCTCGAGCTGGCAAAAAGGCTGGATAAGCCCGTCGTCATCCACACGCGCGAGGCCCTGGACGACACGCTGGCGATCGTCGCCGAGGTTCGCCCGGCCGGGCGGCGCATCGTCTTTCACAGCTTCACCGGCGGGCCGGACGAGGTCGCCCGCGTGCTGGAGACGGGCTGTTACGTCAGCTTCAGCGGCATTGCGACGTTCAAGAAGTCCGGCGACGTTCGCGCGGCCGCGGCGCTGGTCCCGGACGATCGGATCCTCATTGAGACGGACGCGCCGTATCTTTCCCCCGAGCCGGTCCGGAAGATGAAGGTCAATGAGCCCGCCAACGTGCTTCACGTCCTCCGCTGCCTCGCGGCCGCCCGCAACGCCGCGGCTGAAGCGCTGGCCGAAACGACCACCGCCAATGCCGTGCGCTTTTTCGCACTCGACACGTCGGTCCCAGACGCCGTATCCTAATTGCCCGCGGCCGAGGCGAAGCGGGCCGAGTCTTCCCTCCGTTCGCGCGGTTCGCGGCTTGGCGGAAAGCGATATGGCAGAGCCGGCAGGTGAATTCCGAGAGATCGCCGCAGCCTTCCGGGACGATTACGGACGAATCCTGGAGCAAGTCGGGCGGGTGATCGTCGGGATGGAGGAGGTCGTCCACCAGGTGATGGGCTGCCTGCTGGCGGGGGGGCACGCGCTGCTGGAGGGCGTTCCCGGGCTGGGCAAGACGCTGCTGGTGCGCACGCTGGCCGACGCCATGGACCTGTCCTTCAGCCGCATCCAGTTCACGCCGGACCTGATGCCGGCCGACATCATCGGGACCAACATCGTGGAGACCGACGAGTCGGGGGCGAAGGGCTTCCGCTTTCAGCGCGGCCCGATCTTCGGCAACCTCATCCTGGCCGACGAGATCAACCGGGCCACGCCCAAGACCCAATCGGCCGTGCTGGAGGCAATGCAGGAGCAGACCGTCTCCGTTGCCCGCGTCCGGCACCGGCTGCCGAGCCCCTTTTTCGTCCTGGCCACGCAGAACCCGCTGGAGATGGAGGGCACCTACCCACTGCCGGAGGCCCAGATCGACCGCTTCCTTTTCAAGGTCCTGATCACGGGTCCGGACCTGGCCGGGCTGGTCTCCATTCTGGATCGCACCACCGGGCAGGAGGCCCCCTCGGCCGAGAAGGTCGTCACCGGCAGGCGGGTCGCGGAGATGCAGCAGGCAATTCGGCAGGTGGTGGTGGCGTCGCACGTGAAGGAATATATCGGCCGGGTGACCCTGGCGACCCACCCCGAAGGCGAGTCCGCCCCGGAGGAGGTGCGGAAGTTCGTCCGCTACGGCTCCTCCCCTCGCGGGGCGCAGGCGATCATCCTGGCGGCGAAGGTGCTGGCCCTGCGCGACGGGCGGGCCAACGTGGCCTTCGACGACGTGGTGCAGGTCGTTGGGCCGGCCCTGCGGCACCGGCTCATCCTGTCGTTTGAGGGCCAGGCCGAGGGCGTCGAGCCCGATGAGATCATCCGGCGCGTCCTCCAGGCCGTTCCCAAAGCCGTTGAGGTGTGAGGCTCCGCCGGAAGGTTGAAGACCCGCGGGCACCGCGAGGGACAAGGCCGAGCCGGCAAGCGCCGGCTCGCTCAGACCACGGCAGCTCATTCCGCGATGCGCCCGCCCGCGTCGCTCCCGGGGATTTTCCGCCGATTCGGCACCGCGAGAAACCGTTGCCTAGAATGTTATAGAGGTCGCCGAGGAAAGCCGGACGCCATCGAAGTGGTGCCCCCGACCCCCGTCGGGAAGCGGCCGGAGGCCTGCCGGGATGCGCAAGCTCGCCCGCTGGAAAGCGGAGGTCCAGAGGGAACCGGCGTTTTTGCCTCCGGCATGCGACACGCGGCCCTCGGCAGGTGGTTGGTCCCCTGCCGGGGGCCCGCGCTCTTATTTCATCAGTGTCCGCAGCAGGAAGAAGTACGCCGCCGCCAGAGCGCCTGTGACCGCGGCCGACGGCAGGATGTGGCGATAGACGGGGGCGAACCCGGTCTTGAAGTATCGGTTGCTCACGACGTGGCACAGGTGCAGGGGGCTGAGCATCATGCCCAGATGCCCGCTGGCGTAGGCCAGCACCGCGTACGGGCGGACGGACGGATGATCGGGCAGGGCCTCCACCAGGGCCATCACGATGGGAAAGCTGGTGCCCACGAACCCGATGGCCAGGCCGGTGACCATGCCCGCCACGAACGGCAGGATCACCACCACCAGTGCCGCCGGCACCTTCAACCCGGTCAGCTCCTGCCCGATCCGCGGGGCGATGCCCAGGTGCTTGAGCATGTACTGGAAGATCATCACGCCGGCCACCAGCACTGTCAGGGCGTAGGTCGAGCGGCGGGTGAGGACGCCAACGACCTTCCGGCCGGTCATCCGGCTCAGCCGCACCGTCCATATCAGGCTCACGAGCAAGCCCAGGGTGATGGGAATGAACCTTCGCATCGTCTCCAGCGCGGCTTGCCGCATGGGCGAGCCGGCCGGGCTTTCGAGCAGCCCTGCCGGCAGCACCTTCATGCCGGCCGAGGCCACGCCCCAGACGATCATGACCACCCAGATCGAAGAGGTCGCCCGCAGCAGCGCGGCGGGCGTGGCCTTCGTCGCCCGGGGGGCCGCCACGTGCAGGTCCGGGTGGATGCCGCGGAAGATCAGCAGCCCCCCGGCGATCATGAAGATCCCCAGCGGGATCTGAGAGGCCACGAAGGCGCCCAGGCCGCTGTGGGTGAGCGTGATCGCGAGGATCACGCCGGGATACAGCGGCCACCAGTGCTCCCAGATGTGCCGGAACCAGTAGTTGATGGCCGAGAGCGTCCCGCCGGCGATCTTGGTCTTTCCCGCGGCCGAGGCCACCATGGGGGCCGAGAACAGCGCCCCGCCCGGCATGGGCAGCAGACCGATCAGCGCCGGCAGCGCCGCCATGGCGATGGCCGGGCGACGAAGCAAGGAGCCCGCCAGCGAGACGATCTGCTCCAACTGCCCGGCGGCCCGCATCGTCTCGGAAAGCGACAGCAGCAGGATTGTGATCACGATGAGGGCGATGGTGATGGGCTGGATGGCGCCCTGGCCGGCGGCCGTCGCGGCCTCCAGGGGGGTCTGTCCGAACAGGGCGGCGATGACAAACGCACCGATGAGGATCGCCGCCCACAGCGGGACCTTCAACCGCGCCAGCACGAGTATCAGCGCAAAAACACCGACCGTATACAAAAGTGCGGTCATAAAAACCTTCTACCACGCCGCCGCGCGGAAAGTCAAACTTGCGGCCGGGCGTGCAATTGGTGGTCTTCCCCTAGAGCGGTCTAAACCCTCTTCGAATCCCCAAACGGGAGGCAGAACGGTCCAGCGAGCGCCCCGCCGGATTCAGCTTGCAGACCGTGATGTACCCGATGGCCAGCGGCAGCAGTGTGCCGAAGTCGCCCAGCGACCCGGCCAACTCACGAAGGTTGAACGCGCGGCTACCGATTTTCATCCGCTTTCGGCCAAATCACAGCCCCTTGGCACGCCAACGCCGATGGAACGCACATGCGCCCCAGAACAACAGGACTGTGAATGCCACGAGCATGATCGGGCTCAGCCACGCAGGGAAGTATGTCGGCTGGCCGAAGCCGCTGCGGATCATGTCCCCAGCATAGGACAGCGGCGAAATCGGCGCAATCCACCGCGCCCATCCGGGCATCTGGGCGATCGGCAGGAACACTCCGCTGACGAACAGCAGCGGCAGCCGCACCAGGTTCGACAGCAGCATGATGTTCGATGGGCTGCTTGCCGGTGGGGCGGCCAGCAGAACTCCCAGAGCCGCAAAGCTCAGTGCGCCCAGGACGATGCCGCCGGCCAATTCGGCCGCGCCGAAGATGGAAGCGTCCGTCAGCGCCAGCCCGAGCAGGATGGGCACCACCGACAGGCATGCCCCGAAGATCAGCCCGCTGACCACGTCGCCGGCCAGGATGGCCCGTACGGAAACGGGAGTGGAAATCAGCCGCTCGTAGGTCTTCGCCCGCCGCTCCCACGGCGTCACCAGCGGGCCGACCGCGCTGGCCGTGAACCACAAGGCCATCGCCACCATGCCCGGAACGATGCTCTCGGCCGGGATGGGCCGGCCCATCTTGAACGCCAGGAAGAAGAACACCGGAAACAACACGCCGAAGATCAACACCGGGGGCTTGAGGTAGTACAGCAGCGCGTTCTTCTTCACGATGACCAGGGCCCCGTGGGCCTGCCGCCGCCAGGTCTGGGCTAGTTCCGTATACGCTGTCATTGCTCGACCTCCTGGGCACGGTCGCCGGTGAAATACAGGAACACGTCCTCGAGGCTGGGCTTGTGGGTGCAGAGGTGGGCGATCTCCAGGCCCTTGGCCTCGGCCAGCCGGGCCACCTCCAAAGCCAGACGTCCGGGCTGCTCGCCGTACAAACGCACTCGGTCGCCCTCGTGGCTGACGCGCAGCGTCCCCGGCAACCGCTCCAGTTCCGGCGAGCCCACCTGACCGCCGGTCAGGGCGACCTCCAGGTACTGGCTGGAGCGCATGGCCGAGCGGAGTCGCTCCGGTGTGTCGATGGCGACGATGCGGCCCTGATCGATGATCGCCACTCGCGAGCACATCTTCTCGGCTTCGTCCATGTTGTGGGTGGTCAGGAAGACCGTCAGCCCGTCGTCGTCGTTCAGCTTGCGGACGATCTGCCGGATCAGCCTGGCGCTGGCGACGTCCAGCCCGCTGGTCGGCTCGTCTAGGAAGAGAATCTCCGGGGCGGTCACCAAGGCGGCACAAAGCATCAGCCGCTGACGCAGACCTTTTGACAGCGTCCGGGCCTTGTGAAGCTTCCTCTCGGCCAGGCCCAGGGCCTCCAACAGTCGCTCGCCTTCGGAGACCCGCTGACGGCGCGGTACGCCGTGCAGTTCGGCCATCAGCATGAGGTTCCGCCAGACGGTCAGGTCGAGGTAGACGTTGGCCTCTTCCGGCACGACGCCCAGGTGGGCCCGCGAGAGCAACGACTCGGTGCGAATGTCGTGATCTTGGATGGTGGCCGTGCCATCGCTGGGCTCGAGCACCCCGGTGAGCATGCGGACCGTGGTGGTCTTGCCCGCTCCGTTGGGGCCGAGGAAGCCGAACAGCTCGCCGGTCTGCACGTCGAAGTCCACCCCCGCCACCGCCGTCACGGGGCCGAACCGCTTGACCAACCCACGCACAGCAATGACCGGGTCCGCATGATCGTTCATTGGTTCGTCTCCTTGACCATTTGCAGCCAGATGCCAATGCCGGTGTTCGCCTCATCCGACCCCAAGCCGCCTTCGCCCACGACCTCAAAGGCGGGCAAGCCCGCTTCAACGGCCAGGCGGCGGAAGGTCTCGCCGCTACGGGCTTCGACGAATTTGCGAACGGCCTCCGGCCCCTTGGCCGCGACGGATTCTCGCCGCCTGCGGATGAACTCCCGTCTTGCCCACTGCGGATAGCCTCTCCCCAGGCCGCCGCCGATCATCGCCCGCCCGCCGAGCCTGAGCACTCGCCAGACCTCCCGCAGGCCCTGGGCGCGGTCCTGCCAGAAGTAGAACGAGCCCCGGCTGACCACAACGTCCACCGATTCATCGGGCAGCGGCATAGACTCAGCCGATCCTACAAGCGCCACGGCACGCGCGGAAAGCCCGCGCTCTCGGGCGGAGTCGAGGGCTCGCCGCAGCGCCTCTGCGTCCGGGTCCATCAACACCATGACGGCGTCATGCATCTTTTCCAGCAGGGCAAGCCCCACACCACCCGGGCCGCTGCCCAGGTCCACCCACACCCGGCCGCCAGATGAACCGCAGAAGCAGACGACGTCCTCCGCGACCGTTTCGTAGTGGTCGGGCAGGCTCCTGGATTCGGTCTGCTTCCTGTCAACCGGCACAGGCATTCCCTTTCATCCGTGGGCGCGTGCCCGCTATTTCGTCTTGCCGCCCGTACAGGGATGCTCCTTCACGTCGCCGTGGCACTTGCGGATCTGCTCGGGCGTGCAGTCCTCGGGCTTGCCCTTCAGGTTTTCCGGCTTCCGGCAGCCTTCCTTCTTCTCATTGCTGCGGCACATTTCCTGGCTCCCTTCGTGTCTGTGGAGACCCCGTGCTTGGCGTCCAGCAGCTTGTCTGTCTCCTTTCGCCACGCGGCGAGGGTGTCCTCGTTCAGGCGGTAGTGGACGTAGTAGCCGCGCTTCTCGTCGACCACGAGGCCGGCGTCCCGCATGACCCGCAGGTGCTGAGACACCGCGCCCTGCGTCACGTCCAGCCTCGCCGCCAGGCCATTCACGCACAGGGCCCGGCCCTTCAGGAGCTGCACGATCTGCACTCGCGTGCCGACCGACAACACCTTGAGCAGCCTTGCCAAGTGCTTTGGTTCGGTCAGCATTTTAGTCTCCGCTAATATACTATCGTAGCTGTCGTCCGATTGTCAACATCCCCTACAGGAAATTGACAAGGACTACGGCCGACGATCCGCGGGCGCGACGCGCCGGCACGGCATAGATAACCCAATAGGACGCTGTTCGATGTCCGTTGGGAGCGAATGCCCATGGGCGAGCGTGACGGTTCGGATGAAGCTGCCGCCAGCCCGAACCGCACGAACATCGTCATCGGAGAGATCACCGTGGCCGCTAAGAAGGGCTGGGAGTACCTCTGGGCGAGGCTCCAAACGGCGATACACCGCCGTTTGGAGACCTCTTCCGCTACGCCGACGCCGAGGACGCCACCGCCAAGGCCATCGTCAAAAGGCCCGTAGCCGCCTACGTGGAGAAGGTCTACGAGGAAGGCAACTTCGCCGCCCTGGGGATCGGGACATGATAACCGTTGCCTGCGTTGCTTCGTCTTTGGGCCTTCGAGCCCTCATCCACCGTAGCGAAGCCTACGGCCGGTACCACGCTCTGACTTCGTCAGCTATCGCGAAGGCATGTCTCCGATGATCGGGGCCACACACCAGCTTCCATCCCGCACAGTTCAGGTGATGCCACATCTCCCAAA
>Ga0315541_1004077_pt1 | contig 10899 bp, 11 predicted proteins | sample SalMarSW160190MG_FD_203095 | JGI IMG/M metagenome (GOLD analysis project Ga0315541, IMG submission 203095) | Salt marsh sediment microbial communities from the Plum Island Ecosystem LTER, Massachusetts, United States - Salt Marsh Sediment SW1601-190 ...
GCGTCGCCCTGTTTATCAAGGAGGAGCATCTGCGGCTCGATGGGAGGGGAGGGAATACCATCTTGGCGAAGGTGGGTTCGTTGGAGTTCCGCGGTGAGGCGACCGTTGTGCACATGGAGAGCCCGCTTGGCTTGCTCCGCGTCCGAGCGAGTTACACGGAGATGAGCGTGCTCTCTGTAGGTGAGCAGATCAAGGTGAGTTTCCCAGCGGACAAGGCGATCCTCTTTCCCGGCAGCTTTGGGAAGAATCGTCCCGACACCTATTCCAACTGCATCGGCGCTACTTGAGTCTCGGGTCGAGGACGTCGCGCACCCAACCTCCCAGGAAGTTGAACGCAAACAGAGTGACCAAGATCGCGATCACCAAGAACAGGACAAGGTGGAAGTAGGAGCGCATCCCGTCCCCCCCCCATTCAATATCATCCCCCAGTTTGGAGTGGGCGGATTCTCCATCTGGGGAGAGCTTACCGAGGGATTGCAAGATGAGACGGTGTTAGAGAAGGCGCTGTAGGAGGGGGGTACACTTCGTGATTAGCTGTGATTCTTCCCTAATTGTGCTGAGGAAAACTGCACCTTCGCCTGGATTTCATCACTCAACACGAGAAACGAACCGAGGCAGAGACACGCCGCTTGAGTGTCACTTGACCGCAAAGCATAAAGCAGCTGAAGAAGCGAGCTGGTTTTAGAAACGTGATCTTTCAAGATGTCACAGTTCGGATTGCTGTTCTACAGGAGACTCTGCAAAAGGATACGGGGCACGTTATGGCACCCCACTTTGTGTCACCGAACTGGTAATCCAGTATTGACCGGACAGGAACCAGCTTTGTTTAGCGCAAGCCCTGCATGCGGGGATCGAGGATGTCCCGGAAGGCATCCCCCATCAAGTTCCAGCCGAGACAGAAGAGCAGAATCGCTACTCCGGGATAGACCACCGTGTACCAGTACTGTGCCGGGTTACCGTATGTTCCCAGCATCCAGTGGCGGGCAAACGAGATCATCTGCCCCCAGTCAGCATACCCCAACGGCGCTCCCAAGCCCAGGAAGCTGAGGGCTGAGGCGGTGATCACCATCGATCCCGCTGACATCGTTGCCATGACAACGGTGGGAAAGATCGCGTTCGGAAGGATATGTCGTAGGATAATGCGAAGATCGCTTGCGCCAAGCGCCTTGGCGGCACTAATGTAGTCAGTCTCCCTGATCGATAGGATATCCGAACGAATCAGCCGAGCGTATGTCATCCACCCGAACACGATCAACGCGATCATCACCTTGTCGAGGCCCTGCCCAAGAATGGTTACCAGCACCATCGCCGCGACCAGGAAGGGAACGGTCATGAAGATATCGACGATCCTCATTATGATTTCATCGACGATCCCGCCATAGAAGGCCGCAACCGACCCAACGACGATCCCGATCACAGCCGCTACCGCCGTCACGATGAGCCCCACACGGAACGCGGTCCTCGTCCCCCACACGAGACCATAGTAGATGTCATACTGGCCCGATGTCGTCCCGAGAGGATGGTCTTTGCTCGGAGGCTGAGGTTCGGAAAGATAGGCATCTCGTGGAATCCGATACGGATAATCCGGGTTTGGAGGAGGAGCCAGTTGCGGAGCAAACACAGCTATGCCTACAAATCCGATAACCAAGAATGATCCCAGCAAGGAGGTTGGCGTTGTAAGGAACTTCTTGGTCAGCTTGCTTCTGACAATTCGAACGGGGATAGAGACCAACCAACTACCAAACTTCTTGATCGCTTCCATGGCTATTCCAACCTCACGCGGGGATCGAACACCGCATACAGCACATCCACAACAAGGTTCGCAATCACCATCAGCATGCCATTGAAGATGGCGAACCCAAGTACCGCTGCGATGTCAAGTTGCAACGCCGCTCTGGCCGCAAACCGCCCCAGCCCAGGGAAGTTGAAAACCGTCTCCGTGATCACGACCCCATTCAGCAATCCCGCCACCGTCAATCCGGCAAGGGTCACCACTGGTATCATGGCATTTCGCTTGGCATGTTTTTGGATCACAACCTGCTCCCTCACCCCTTTAGCGCGGGCGGTGGTGATGTAATCCTGCCGCAGGGTCTCCAACATCGAAGAGCGAGTAACGCGCAGAATGAGCGCCCATGAGATGTACGACAGTGTGATGACCGGCGCAATGAGATGCCTAAGAGCGTCCAAGAAAATGCGCCAGTTTCCGTTTAAGAGCGCGTCGATCGTGTGAAGACCGGTGTAGCGGACATAGCCTGACGAGCGAATTACAATTGTCGTCCACGGGCTCAGCCGGCCAGGCGGAAACCAGCCAAGCACCCCGTAGAAAACAAGGAGCATCAACAACCCAGCAACAAAGGTCGGAAACGACCACCCCGTGATCGCCATGATCCTCGTCGCGTGATCTCCGATGGTGTTCTGGTGCACGGCAGAAAATACTCCCATGCGAATGCCTAAAAAGATAAGGGGAAACATCGAAAAGAGAGCCAGTTCTGCCGAGGCTGGGAGATACTTCAAGATGGCCTGCCCCACCTCCAACTGCGCTGACGGCGAGTATCCCAGCCGACCGTGGATCAGCCCATTGAACCAATCAAGATATTGCGCGTAGACAGGTCGGTCCAAGCCGTACTTGTGCAGGAGCCTAGGAAAATCCTCCGGCTTCGCGTGGGAGAGCACGTTCTCGCTAACATACAAACTGAGCCGCTTGTAGGGATCGATCATTTGTGTGAGGAGAAAGATGAGTAGCGTCACACCAAGAATAACCGCGGGGAGAAACAACAAGCGCCTGATGACATACGCTAACATAAGGCTTCCTTTTCAACCAAATGCTCTCGCCGATTAGGGTAGTAATAATAAGAAGCGGGGACTCGAGAGTCCCCGCTCGTTTTCCTTGCCTCAGTTTCTTACCACTCCTCGATCTTGTAGTCGAGCATACTCATCCACTCGTAGTCAATCGTGGCGTCATCAGCCCTGTACATGAGATCCCAGTTCCAGCGCGACCAAGCCGGATTGTACGCGAACCCACCGATATCCGTACGCATCCACCGTCGACCAGTCGAGTCGTGAGTCATTATACAGAGCGCCTGCTCATACTCGATCTGTTGAAGCTCGTAGTAGATCGCCTGGCGCTTGGCAGGATCGGGTTCCTTCGCCCCGGCTTCGATCAACTCGTCGACGTGATCAGAGACCTCACCGAGCACGTCGAAACTACCGCGCCCGCCATAGGCTCCCTTGCTGTGGAGGTACGGGAATACGAAGTTATCCGCGTCCGGATAGTCCCACAACCAACCGATGAAGAACATCGTCATCCTTCGGCCGCGGTTGTCGTCCAGGTAGTTCGCCCACGGGATCCCTCGGACCTCAACCTGGAACTTGGGGTTGACCTGAGCAAGGGCGTCCCTGAACATCTCGCAGCCGGTCTTTCTACCCTCGTTTCCGGCGTTATAGTCGAGCCGCATGTAGAAACCCTTCTCCCAGAGCTCACCGCCGTAGGCAAGCTTGAACTCCTCGGCGGCCTTCTCTAGGTCGAACTCATAAACTGCCTGATCCGGATTATAGTAGGCGACGCTCGGTGAAATAACACTCCTGGCCCTCGTTGCTTCACTCATCAACACCTGCTCGATGAAGGTATCGTAGTCGAAGCAGTAGGAGAATCCCTTGCGGACATGGGCGTCCTGGAAGAAGTCGGGCGGGATGCCGTTTCCGTCAAGCTTCTGGCTTCCAAGGCGATCGTTTCCTTCCACCACAATATCCATGTTCAGCAGGAAGCCCCCGTTCGTCCCACCTATGAGGTTGTAGATCGTGCGAACACCGGGCGTCCCTTCGACCTGCGCCTTGTACTGAGTCGGGATCTCCACGATATCTCCATCGCCTTGCTCAAGCATCAGACGACGTGTCGTCCACTCCTCGACGTAGATCCCCTCGATCCGCTTAAAGAACGGAAGACCGTATAGATCTTTGCCCCAGTAGCCGTCGTAGCGGACAAGCGTGAACCCTTCCACCGGATCGCACGATTCCAGCGTGTATACGTCAGTACCGTTGACCGTCTTATAGAGGGCCATTTCCTCCTTGGGAAGGTCGTGCCAGTCGAGCCAGTGGTCCTTCTCCCCATCCCAGGCGCCTTGCTCAATGCACCAGCTCTTATCGACGATCGCTGCCCACGAGCAGTTCTCGTTGATTGCATTCAGGAAGAACGGGCTATACCCATACGCAAAATAGAACTCGACCGCGCCAGGGTCGTCAGCGGGGATGTAGACCGCGTCCATCACAACTTGATAGGCAGCGTCCGCTCCCTTGGCAACAATAACATCGTCAATCGTACCAGCACCCAGTAACTGGGAGATGAGCATCCAGTTCGGGCCGGCAGTCGGGTCGGCGAGCAGATTCCGCTGGAAGGAGTAAACCACATCCTCCGGGGTAAGCGGGTCGCCGTTCTGGAAGTGGACATCCGTACGGATGGGAAAGCGAACCGTCGCGGTACCGTCGTCTGCAATCTTGATCAAGCCATTGTCGATCGAAGGCACCTGGGTCGCGAGGACGGGCCTCATCTCGGATGTGGAACCGCCCACGTAACCAACAAGCGTCTCATAGATATGCTGAAGAAGATTGCCACTCGCGGTATCGTAGCACCACGCGGGATCGAACGAATCCCATCCAGCAAACGTTACGTAAACCAACGTCTCAGGATCCTTGGCGGCGTCTACCACCACGCAGATCCCGATAACCAGTGTAAGAATTAAACCTAACAACAAAAGTCTTTTCACTGCTATCCTCCTTATAATGGTCCCCTTTTAACATTCGCTTGAGGGATCGGTACTTTTTTGCTAACCGCTCAGCAGCTCAACAATGTTACGGCTATGCGGTCACGTCACAACCGCCAAAAAGCTGCGATTACTTGAGCGTCCGCACAGTCGTTCGGCAGCATAATCTGAAGTGTTCCACCAGCGACCACTTCGACTTGGATCCTTACTTCACAGATCATGCTTCCCCTGGCAAGCACAACTACATCAGTAACTTCGCCACCTCCAATTGCGAGGACATCGGACGCCCCCAGAGTAACCGGCTTGTCAAAGATGATCATAAGCCCGCTGACGTCAGCGCCCGTCTCATTGTCGAACAGCAATACCCCCACGGAGCGGGGTGTGACAGTGGTCTGGGCAAGTCCAACGAGGCCGACTAGCACCATTAGCCCTAGTGCCAACACTAATCTAAGGATTTTTTTCACCGTGTTACCTCCTTACCCGTAAAACCTAGCCTCCGCTAATGGAAGGCTCCCTTAGCTCTCCTGGCCGGGGCCTTGGGCCATAATCGATAGAGACCCTCTCTATCACTGACACGCACTAGCCCTGCGGTCAGGACCTATAACTTACACCTAGTGGATAGGCATCATCAGTATACCAAATCTCCTTGCGAAATGTCAACCACACGGAGAGTTGAGAGCGCCCTCCTTAGCTCCAGGTTGAGGAAGAGATGGAGCCCATTCTGGCCCGTAGAGGGCCAGAATGGGCACGAGATCTCCAGATCACAGGAGATCTCTGCCAAAAAGGGGAAGTGAGCCTCTCCTTGGCAAGGATGAGAGAAGGAAGACAGCACCTTTTTCAGAGCTCTCTACACAAAAAAGTTGACACAACCGTGTTCAACAGGAGGCTTACAAAATCCCTCAATTCTCACTATGTTGACTCACCGGCTGGTGGATGCCAGTAGAGACATGGGTACTGAATTCGCATTTTGGAGTCTCCAAGGGCGGTCACTCTCCAGAGAAGAATCCTCCCAGCACCACACCAAACAAGAGCAATACAGAGGAAAACATGAAGTGAATGATGAACTCCTGCCCAGGGTCTGGAGGATACAGTTCTCCGTGAAAAAAAAACATCGGGAAGGAGCAAATCGAAAAAAGGCCAAAGTAGACAACAATGGATGCTATAATAGTTCCCAGGCCTGCAAGCAAGGAATACTTAAACGGTATGCCCGACATGCCGATTGAAAAGCCAATGATCCCCGGGGCGATAAACGCGACCTCACTTAGGTCAAAAGCAAGGAATGCGTTTAGATCCAGCGAGGCGTTTAACAACCCGAGGCTGACCCCGCCAACGAGTGCCACCGCTGTCCCCTTAAAGAACAAAGAGAAGCGTGCCAATTCAGGAACCTCTTTTCTAGATCTCAAATCTCCACCTTACCGGGAGAGTCACTTTCTGCTCTCCCATCCTGGTAACAACTCGTATCTCAGCCTGCCCTTCGGCAAGGAGCTCGTTTCTGCCTGCTCTAAGATTCTCCAAGAGGCGCTCTTTGTAGAGGGACTTCATTTGGGCTGTTGACGTGAAGAGCTCCTTCTCCGGTCGATCGGAGAGGACAACCCCACCCCCCCAGTAGCTGTATCGCCCCAGGTAGACACCATTAACACTCAGGCTGTAGCTGACCGACTCAAAAGAGACTTCAACCCCCAACGCCGAGGGGATTTCGAACCAGAAGTAGAGATCGATGCTTACCCCTTCTTCTGCCTCGCTGAATCCCACCCGATCCAATATGACCTTTGTTTCGGAGGCAGAGGTTAGCACAGTTGCCACAGCGCCATAATTAGCCTGCACAACCAGGAAGGTGTATAAGGAAATGATGAAGACGGTGGAAAAGATGAGCCAAGTTAAGAGAGTGCGCTTACTCATACCTCGTAACATGCTACGTAGTGGCCGCTCCCCTTGTCTTCAAGTGGCGGGTGTTCAAGCTTCTCGCAGCCGTCCGTCGCAACCGGGCAGCGATCGTAGAATCGACAGCGCGGATGAGGATCAACCGGTTTTGACACCCCACCCTTGATCGGGATCGCTTCCCGAGTAAAGGTGGGATCTGGTATTGGAATAGCTGAGATGAGGGCCTTAGTATAGGGATGGAGTGGATTTTGTAGAACCTCTTCGGTCTCTCCTAGCTCAACCATCCGTCCTAGGTACATCACTGCCAACCGGTCACACATATAGCGCGCCACAGCAAGGTCGTGTGTGATGTAAAGCACGGCGAGATTGAACTCCTTGCGTAGCTGCAGCATCAGCTTCATTACTCCTGTGCGCACGGAGACATCGAGCATCGATGTCGGTTCATCGGCAACGAGGAAACTAGGATTGATCACCATAGCACGAGCGATTGCCACCCGCTGGCGTTGCCCGCCTGAGAGTTCGTGCGGGTAGCGGAACATAAAGGTGTCCGGGGGGACGATCCCCACGCCAGAGAGCATCTCCGCTACCATCGTCTCGCGCTCAACTATATTCCCAACCTTCTGTACCACCAGTGGTTCCGCGATGATATCGTAGACCGTTTTTCTGGGATTCATCGACTCATAGGGGTCCTGGAAGATCATTTGCACCTTGCGGCGGTACTCTCTGAGGAGCGCCCCCCCCTCTATGGTTGCTACATCCGATCCATTAAAGTAGATGTGACCACCAGTAGGGGGAATGAGCTTCACTAAGAGCTTTCCAGTGGTGGTCTTCCCGCAACCTGACTCTCCAACTAGGCCAAGTGTCTCTCCCTCTTGTATCTTAAATGAGAGATCCTCAACTGCATGAATGTATCTGACTTTGCGGCTGAACAACCCCCCGGCCATGGGGAAGAGCTTCTTAAGATCGACAACTTCTACTGTTGTATTGTTCATCGGTAACTAGCTCCTCTGGTTCCAACAGGCGCAGAAGTGCTCGTTAGCAACCTCGGTGAACACCGGCTCTTGCTCCTGGCAGACTGCTGTTACCCTCGGACAGCGCGGGTGGAATCGACACCCCAGCGGAGGCTCAATCAGGTTCGGCGGCTCTCCAGAAAGCTCAACCAACTCACGCTTGTCACCCTTTACACTGGGGAAGGTTGACATCAGAGCGTAAGTATAAGGGTGAACTGGGGACTTAAATATGGTGTGGGTATCCGCAAACTCCACCATCTTTCCGGCATACATCACTCCAATTCGATCACTCACCTCTGCGATCACGGCGATGTCGTGCGAGATATAGATCATTCCCATGTTCAGTTCCTCTCGAATCTTATCGATCTGCTTCAAGATTCGATCTTGGACGATCACATCGAGTGCGGTTGTTGGCTCATCAGCGATAATGATGGACGGATCGCACGAGAGCGCCATGGCGATCACTGCCCGTTGTTTCATCCCGCCGCTGTACTCATGCGGATATTGATCCATCACTGCCGGGTCAAGGCCTACTAAATTAAACAGCTCTGCTATCCGTTTCCTAACTGCGCGCTCCTTCATCGGCATATGGTGTTGGATCGCTTCCAGGATCTGATCTCCCACCGTATAGACAGGATTAAGCGAGTTCATCGCTGCCTGGAAAACCATGGAAATGTGATCCCAGCGGTACTTTCGCATCTGATCCTCACTCAACGGGACAAGATCGACACCGTCGAAGCGGATCTGGCCTCCCAGGATACGCGCGTTCTCGGGGAGGAGTTTCAGTATCGTCATGGCGATCGAGGTCTTTCCGCACCCGCTCTCTCCCACCAGTCCTAGCGCCCTACCACGTTCAAGAGTAAAGTCGACGCTATCAACGGCCATCACGTCGCCCACACGGGTTGTGTAGTGCATCGTTAGGTTGGAGACTTCGAGTAGCGCCACCTATCTCTCCCTCAATCTCGGATTGACCACTTCATCGAGTCCCCGCCCGACGAAATAGAACCCCGCGCACAGAAGTGAGATGATGAGTCCAGGTGGCAGCCATAGATACCAATAGGTCCCGAGTCTGCTTCCAATAAGGTATCCTGAGTCATTTGCCGTGTAGATCATGATGCCTAGGCTCATCCTCACGTTCAAGAACCCCAGGTAGGATAGTATTGCCTCAGAGAAGATGGCTGTGGTCACGCCAAACATCATGTATAAGAAGGAAAGAGGAAGGACGTTGGGAATAATGTGAGACAGGATAATCCTAAAGTGCCCCCCACCAGAGACCCTGGCCGCCTCGATAAACGGCTTCACCTTCACGGTCAAAGCCTGGGACTTGAGAATGATCGTGGTCCCGCCAAACCCCATCAGGATCGCCAGAATAATAGCCAGTTTGAACAGCGTGATCTCGATAGCGGCGGACAGTGCCACAAGGAATGCAATAAGGGGAAAGAGCATTACTACATCTGCGAGCCGCATAAAGACCGAATCGATAAACCCTCCGAAATAGGCGGCGATCGAGCCGACTAGGGTTGAAATGAGCACTCCGAACCCGGCTGCGATCAACCCCAGCATAAACGCCTTTGCGGTGGAATGCATTAACTGGCCCAGGATGTCCCTTCCCAGAATGTCCGTGCCTAGCGGGTGGCTCAAAGTGGGTGGATGCGGGTTCCCCTCTGGGAGTAGATCATAGGCGAACCCTACTACTGGATCGTAGATCTTGTCGCTCCCCCTATATACCAGATAGAGCGGATGCACAAGCCCGAAGAGGAGAAAAAAAACGATCAGAAAAAGACCTATCGGTCCAAGCTTACTGTGAGCAAACATTCCCCAGTTTGCGCGCAGGCTCTTTGCCGTGAGCTTAACCCTCACCTTCCACATGGGCTGTGCCTTAAACTCTTGGCCATTTCTTTGTTCACCTTTTCGTTTGATTATGCTCCTTCACCGCGCTTGTAGCTGATGCGTGGATCAAGCACGGCGTAAAGGATGTCCGCAGCAAAGTGCGCAATCAACGCGAACAGTCCCAGGAACGTGTAAGCCCCAACTGCGAGAGGGTAATCTTGGGTGGCGACCGCATTGACCAGGGTCCTCCCGATCCCCGGCCAGGAGAAGACCGACTCGATGATCACCGCGCCGTTTAAGGCAAAAGCAATGGCCAGGACAAAACTCGTCGCAACAGGAAGGAGTGCTGTACGCGCGGCGTGATGATCACGGATAACCCTCTCCGGCAACCCCTTAGCACGGGCAGTCAGTATATAATCCTCATTGATTGTCTCCAGCATCGAGTCTCGCATGAGGAGCATCGAGCCGGCAAACCCAATCGTCAGGAGGGCGATCAGCGGCACGCCCATGTGCCATAGGATATCTAGTGCGTACTTACCTAGGCCGGAGTTTGCCCAGACCAGGAGGGAGATTGCCAGGATGCCAGCCGTCACACCCCAGTTTAGCCACTTTCTGGTTCTGGAGTCGTGAACCACCTTTCGCAACCCCCACCACCCCACAAGGATCGCCAAAGGCCCGAACAGCCCAGTGGCGAGCATCCTTGTGAAGACGAAGTTGCTACCAACCGGTGCAAGCATCCACACCTTCGGAGTAACGAACTGCCCTAACGGGAACCAATCTAGCTTGAAGGCGAAGAACCAAATGAGAAGCAGACACCACCAGGGGGTAAACACAGTCCACAACATGATCCCCCCCACGGTTGCGGTGTAATCAGCAACCCCACCGCGGCGCCAGGCAATCACCTTCCCTAAGTAAAATCCCACAGCGTAGTAAAGGACGATTGCCGTCAAGAAGAGGGTCACCGTCCGTGGCCAGCGTTCGGCGATGATGCTCCACACCGTACGCGGGTAGTGGTTGAAAGAGATTCCTAGGTTTCCAGTGAATAGACTTTTCATAAAGAGAGCATATTGGATATAGACCGGCTTATCTAACCCAAATTGTACTCTCATCTTCTGTATAGCTTCAGGTTTAATCTTCGGGTTTCCGATGAACTTCATGGTGACATCGCCGGGCATGGCATAGAAGATAAACCACACGAGGGTGGCGTAGATGACCAGCACGACCGCCATCTGGATAAACCTCTTAAGACTGTAACGCAGCATACTCTTCCTCGCCGGGCTTGGTCATATATGGCTAATTGTGAATTGTAGATAAAGAGCGGGGGCTGCGCAAATAACAGCCCCCGCTGTTTAGGCCGTACTTACTACCTATTCGATGAGCTCAGCGGTCGCCTGACAGCCATTTGCGCCTTGAAGTCCATC
>Ga0315541_1004078_pt1 | contig 10897 bp, 9 predicted proteins | sample SalMarSW160190MG_FD_203095 | JGI IMG/M metagenome (GOLD analysis project Ga0315541, IMG submission 203095) | Salt marsh sediment microbial communities from the Plum Island Ecosystem LTER, Massachusetts, United States - Salt Marsh Sediment SW1601-190 ...
TTAATCCCGGCGTTTTCCCATGGAAAGGCCTCTTAATTTGTGAGCTTATTGCTGTCCTAACACCGACTCCGATTTTGAACGGAGCACAGACTCAGGGACGGCGCCAACGCTTTGTTCAATTACTTTGCCACATTTGAAGTACAATATCTGTGGGACGCTCATGATTTGGTACCTTGAAGCCGTCTGTGGGTTCAGATCTACGTTTAGTTTGCAGAATTTGAGCCGACCTGCATACTCTCGGGCCAGTCTCTCTGTGATGAGGGCAATAATGTCGCATGGCGCGCATCCGAATCCCCAAAAATCCACCATGACAGGCGAGCTACATTTCAGAACCTCATCTTCAAAGTTTCCATCGTTAATTTCAATAATTCCCGCCGCCATTTCTTCTTCTTTGACTTTAATTTCAATTAGGATATCTCCAGGACGGCCGTCGGTTACCTGGAGGACATTGGCTAGCTTTATCGTACTGCCTGCCCTCGCCCCCGCTGGAATGCTCACCTCCAGCCTTGTATCCTTCCTCGATAATATCTTTTTAGTTCCCAGCCTCGCCTCTTCTGCCGTAACGGTTATCTGATAGCTAACTGGGCCAGATATTTGGCTTTGATCAAAGGGTCTGTTCATACTGCTCTCCGCTCCAAACTGAATTTCAAGTCTCTTTTTCTTGCTGACCTCATTTCGGCCCACTTAATTATGCTGTGAGACAAGCTAAAAATCAAGCCTCTGTCTTCGTTCATATGACCAGTGATTCGAACCTGTGCTTCGAGAGGGCAATTATGACCTGTACCTACACGGTAGAGAAGCGGCATAAATAAGCTATGGCAATTACAGGATTTTCTATCATGTTTCCACAAACCTTTTAGATGTTTCGGGCTAAGTACTCCAAAGATTGCTCCAAGTCCATAGGTAAGGGCGAGGTGAATTCCTGGTATTGCTTAGTTGATGGTAGATGAAAGCCAAGGCGATAGGCATGAATAAATTGCCTGCTAAGATAAGCCGCTTTTATTCCATAAATGGGGTCACCGACGACAGGACAGCCGATGGCTGACAGGTGTACTCTGATTTGATGTGTGCGCCCCGTTAGGGGGGTGACTTCGACTAAAGTGTAGCTATCCAGGTATTTTCGGACTTGATATTGGGTGCTAGCCTCTTTTCCTGCTTCTACTATTGCCATTTTCCGTCTATTATGAGGGTCTCGCCCAATGGGTGCTTCAATTATCCCTTGTTCGGGGGATAGCCTTCCTCTAATAAGGACAAGATATCCTTTGGTCACAGTGCGGCTTTTGAACTGAGCGGCTAAATATTCCCGGGCAAAGTCGTTTTTGGCAATGACTATGAGTCCCGATGTATCTTTATCTAGTCTGTGAACTATGCCTGGGCGCATCAGTTCGTTGCTCATGGCCAGCCCCGGGCAATGAGCTAGGACAGCATTGACTAAAGTGTGGCTGGGATGCCCCGGGGCAGGGTGAACTGTCAATCCAGCAGGTTTATCTATGACCAATATGCCCTCGTCCTCATAAATTATAGTTAAAGGAATTGGTTCAGCTAAAGGATGGACAGGTAGGGGAGGAAGCTCGACCGTTATCCTATCGCCCTTGCTTAATCTCTGGTTCGCCTTTGCCCTTTGCCCGTTGACCAGAATATAACCTTGCCCAATTAATTTCTGTAAATAAGCGCGCGAGAATTGTGGAAGGACCTGGGTTAAATACCTGTCAAGGCGCATGTCAAGAACAGGTGAGTTGAATTGCAACGTCTTATTCTTGGGGTCTGTGGTTGCGTTCATATGCTTTTCTAAATACCCCCGACCTATAAAAGGAATAAATGAGAACAAAGACACCCACCGTTATAGCCGCGTCAGCGATGTTAAAGGCAGGCCAATGGAAGTTGCCCCACAAACGGAAGTAAATGAAGTCAGTGACGCAACCAAAACGGAGACGGTCTATCAAATTGCCTACAGCACCGCCCAAAATCAAACCGATAGATACCACGCTCAGGGTAGTAGCTAGGGATAAGTAACGAAGAAACAGCAAGATAAAGAGCAAACTAGTTATGCTAATAATGATAAGAAGAAAGGTTTGATTGGCAAGTAAACCAAAGGCAGAGCCCGTATTTCCAATATGGATCAAACTTAAGCGGTCAGTTATGGGGAGCGATTCCCCAAGTTCTAAGTGAGCTCTGACCCATAGCTTGCTCAATTGATCTGAAGTGCTTATCAAAGCAATGACGATTAAACATAATATTGCTTTCTTAATGCTGTCACGCAAAAACAGTCTCGAATTATCTTTGTCCACACCAAAGTCGCCGATTTTGTCGGGTCACAACACAGTCGAGCGCCCTTTATCTTGCCCTTTTTGTTTCCTTTGCCTGCTGAGCCTTACAGCTCAGGCATAAGCTTGCTTGAGGTATGGCTTCAAGGCGAGCTTGCTCTATAGGTTGCCCACAGGAATCGCACAATCCATAAGTGCCGGCTTCATATTTTTGTAATGCATGTTCAACCTCATTAAGAGACTCCCTCAGCCTTTCTTCCAGGGCCAGTCTTTTCTCCAGTTCAGAGGCTTCATCGGCTCCTTCTTCCCTTTTGCCGAACGGACTGCCTTCCTTTCTCTCTGCAGACGGTTGACCGAGAGCTCTCAACTGTCCTATCTTTTCCAACAGCTCTGCTTTCTCCCTCTTTAATTTTTCATAAAGTTCAACAAACTCTATCACTTCTTACCCTCCCTATAATTTACAGCTATCCTTGACCAAAATTCCACACGAACTGTATGAGACTTGCAGACCTACTATGCGACGTTGGGCTTGCTAAAAACCTTCCTTATATCAGGATGTAAGGAGTCTCCGAGTTCTTTCACAGATTCGTATCTAATTTTGTTAAGTTCCCTCTGCTTTTCTTCAAATTCAGTTCTGGAGTAAAGTTTCTCAGGATGCAAGTAAATATCATCTACATATCTTATCGCCCTAGGCACCTTAAAGCCCGTGGGGGAATCTACCCAGTCTTCCAAGCCTCCCCTTAGTAGAGAATCAAGTATTGCCATAGTAAATTCTAATCTTATATCTTTGTAATGTTCCCCTTCGCCTATGCCTCCAGTATTTATCAAATAGTAATTTAGGTGAGGAATACCTTTTATTATCTCGTAAAATATATTAGCATGCTCAGCCAGGTCTCCGGCGACAAAGGGGTCATAGAAAAACTCGCTTCTAATTTTCCCTGCCTGAGTTGGGTCACCAGCCGAGGATTCCATTGCCTGTCCCAGCACCATCAAGGCTGCTGTTTGCTCTCGGTTTAGCTTTGATATTGCCGGAACCAGTGGCTCCCTGGTGATAAGAATCAGATTGTCAATCCTATCCACATCGATATAGGGACTGGCATGCATAAAATCTCTTCTTAATATCACTGCTCTGCCATTGGATGTTCTTTCGAAATTGTAAAAGTCAAAATCTCCGTCTTCGGTTACGTAAACATTCTCGCAAACAGTTTGCGGTTTTAACAGTCCATAAAATATTTCGATTTGCTCCCTAGGGTTAACGCCTTCTGTTTTTACAAATATTCCCCCGGCTTCAAAGCCATGAAAGGAACCATCAGGCATGAGAGTCCCCCCGTCGTCCTGAATGAGCCAGGATTTCTCCTTACCTTTTCTGGCCAGGATTCTACAGGTCGTAGTTGTCTTCCCGTTGGCACTTAATGCCACAAGTAACGTCCTCGCCATCCGATAATCCCCCCACACCGATTGAAGACAATCCTCTCTACAGCCAGTATGTAAGAAGATGCCCCCCCTTCTTGTCTTAGTTACCCAATCCTCGGCGGCGAAAACCCCCTTCTTATATTCACCTATGTAGTTACTATTCTTAATTATCTTGACAAACCTTCCGTCATCCAGCATAGCCAATCTAATAGTGATATCTTTCTCGGGGAGCGGCTTTGACTGGTTAGTTTCGAAAGCCTCGTCAGCGAAGAATAAAATATGGTAAGTTGGCTTGTTGACTTCCCCCTTTGGGGGTATAAAAAGGTTCTTGCCTCCGTAGGAGACATGGGCAAACCGCTCAGGAACAATTAACCTGACCGTGGTGTTGCTATTTTCATTGCCCACAATTCCGTCTACCGAAATCAATCTTTCCTTGCCTAAAGCCTTTTCACACTGAGCTAATAGCCTTAATTCATCCTCGCCAAAGGGGTGGTCAACACTATTTTTGGTGAACACGGCTGACCTGGAAGTAGGCTCACTTTGGGCGACAAAGTTTCCATATATTGTTTTCCTAACCCCCGGCTGTTTTTCCACAAGCCTTCTCAGTTCCTCATCAGAGGGATTATGAATCAACCGTTTTTCTTCTCGTGCCTTTTGCCAAATTCTGTCGGCAATTATGACGAATTGTTCTAGCTGAAACGTTACCAACATGCTCCTTGGGAGAAATGCGATTTCGTGTTCCTAATTTCCAGGAATTAGGTGTTTATATTTATTGCTTAGACCTCGCGGAACTCACCTTCCACCGTGCCTTCTTCTCCTCCTCCACCGGGTTCTTCTCCACCGGGTTCCTCTCCACCGGGTGGGGGCTGCCCTGGTTGCTGGTAAACCGATGCTCCGACCTTCTGCATAACCTGCGATAGCTCCTGCATAGCATTACGAATGGCGTTTACGTCCTGCCCTTGAAGAGCCGACTTCACATTGGCTATCTTAGCATCTATTTCCTGTTTTACATCGGCGGGTATCTTATCTCCGTGGTCACGGAGAGTTTTCTCTGCGGTGTAAGCTAGGCTGTCAGCAGAATTGCGTACCTCTATTTCCTCTTTACGTTTGACATCCTCAGCAGCATATTGTTCAGCCTCTCGTTTCATCTTTTCCACTTCCTCTTTGCTCAATCCACTAGAGGCGGTAATAGTAATTTTTTGTTCCTTCCCCGTGCCCTTATCACGAGCGCTAACATTAAGGATGCCATTTGCATCTATATCGAAAGTCACCTCGATCTGGGGCACACCTCGTGGTGCCGGTAGGATGCCATCGAGCATGAAGCGCCCCAATGTTCGGTTATCAGCAGCCATAGGGCGCTCTCCTTGAAGAACGTGTATTTCGACGCTTGGTTGATTGTCACTAGCGGTGCTGAAAATCTGGCTCTTCGAAGTTGGTATAGTGGTATTGCGGGGTATAAGCGGTGTCGCTACTCCTCCCAGCGTTTCTATCCCTAAAGTGAGTGGAGTGACATCGAGAAGAAGAACCTCTCCGACTTCACCCTTGAGCACCCCAGCCTGGATGGCAGCACCTAAAGCTACCGCCTCATCGGGATTGACTCCCTTGACAGGCTCCCGGGCAAAGAATTTCTTTAGGGTATCCTGAACTTTGGGCATCCTTGTCTGACCACCGACAAGAATTACATTATTGATTTGGCTCGCCGTGAGCCCGGCATCGCTCAGGGCCTGGCGGCAAGGCCCGATACTCTTTTCTATAAGATCGGCAGCTAATTGTTCCAGCTTGGCTCTAGATAATGTCATGCTGAGATGCTTGGGACCGCTGGCATCGGCAGTAATAAAGGGCAGGCTGATCTCTGTTTGAGCTACTGTAGATAGTTCTTTCTTACCCTTTTCAGCGGTGTCTTTCAACCTCTGTAATGCCATCTTGTCTTGCCTCAAGTCGATGCCTTGTTCTTTTTTGAATTCATCACATACCCAGTCCATAATCCTCTGGTCGATGTCATCGCCACCGAGGTGGGTATCACCATTGGTTGACTTAACCTGGAAGGTACCCTCCCCTATATCAAGGATAGAAATATCGAAAGTCCCACCACCAAGGTCATAAACAGCAATAGTTTGGTCTTGTTTCTTGTCCATTCCATAAGCCAGTGATGATGCTGTAGGTTCGTTAATAATGCGCAAGACGTTAAGCCCGGCTATGGTGCCGGCATCTTTAGTGGCATTTCGCTGGCTATCGTTGAAATAGGCTGGCACGGTGACTACGGCGTCAGTGACCTTTTCTCCAAGATAAGCCTCAGCATCAGCCTTCAACTTTTGCAGTATCATGGCTGATATCTCTGCCGGGCTATACTCCTTGCCCCCCATTACCACTCGACAATCGCCATTGGAGGCTTCGGTAATCTTATATGGTAGGCGCTTTATATCGTCCTGAACAGTGGAGTCCTTAAATTTACGCCCGATAAGGCGCTTTATGCTGAATATCGTATTCTCGGGATTGACTATTCCCTGGCGCTTGGCTAACTCTCCTACCAATCTTTCCCCACTCTTACCTATGGCTACCATTGAAGGAACAAGATTGCCGCCTTCGGCACTGGGTATGATCTTAGGGTCGCCTCCCTCCATCACCGCTGCTACGCTTAATGTAGTACCTAAATCAATTCCTATAGCTCTACCCATTTCTAGTCCTCCTTCTGAGTTGTTTGCTCCGTTCTTCCTTTCCTTCGCCCTTACCAACTATCACCAGGCTAGGACGAATTACCTTTTCTCTAAATTTATAGCCTTTTTGTGTTTCCTCAATAACCATCCCTTCCTCCCCCTCTTGCTGCATTACAGCTTCGTGCAAGCGAGGATCAAAAGGTTCTCCCTTAGCTTTAATCTCAGTTAGTCCCTGTGCCTCTAGGGTTCCCTTAAGCTTATTATAAATGAGCTTGATACCTTCAGTCCAATTTGATTCATCAAGATCAGCAGGAACGGAGGCGAAAGCTCTCTCCAGGTCATCAATGATAGGCAGCAGGTTACAGATAAGCGTGCTATTGGCAAACTCAATAATCTCTCCTTTTTCTTGCTCAGCACGTTGTTTATAATTAACAAAATCCGCCTGGCATCTTTGCCAATTGGCTAAATATTTTTCTGCCTTTTCCTTCTCCTCAGCTAGAGCTTGCTGTAACGTTTCTATATCCTCGGCTTGCTCAATTCCTGCTTCAACTACGTCGTCATCCTCAGTCAACGTTAGACCTCCTTAGATATATTCAGCCACTGAGTTGCTCAGCAATGCTGAGAGGCAGTTGAGCGAAGAGATAGCCTTGGCGTAGTCCATCCGTTTGGGGCCAATCACTCCCACAATGCCACTGGCCTTATCAAGTAACCCATACTGGCTAGCTATTAAGCTCAAGTCCTGTAATGCTGGTTCTGGGTTTTCTTCACCAATGACTACCTTTACCCCTCCCTTGCTAGATTCCTGGCAGAATATATTTCTCAGCCAATCCTCCCCTTCCAGCACTTCTAAAATTCCAAGTATTCTAGGGCTGTTGGTAAACTCTGGTTGACTCAACAGCAAACGCAGTCCTTCAAGATAAGGCTCACCATATTCTAGCTTGTCTTCAGCAGCCATAATTTCTGCTAAAGATTCAGACAGCTGCCTTTCTTCAAAAGAAAGTCCCTCTTTGCTAACCAAGATCTCGCTGCTGTTCATCCCGGCATAAATAGAAGTAAGCTTATTAGCTAGCTTCGTTAGCTCATCCTGGCTAACCTTTCTACTGAAAGATAAGACCTGCCGTCTAACTTCTGCTTCATACAAAACCACGATCAGCAAAGCCATGAAATCCTGCAAGGCTACTAAATCGAGATGCTTAAAGCGGCAGCGAACCGCTTTGGGAGTGGTTATTACTACCAGATTGTGAACAAGGCGCGCTAAAAGCGCTGCCACCGTTTTTAACCATTGTTCTAGCTCTTCTTTTGCTTCCTGGGATATCTGATGAATTAGATACTGTTCAACACGAGGAAGTTCAATCTCTTCACCTATCATTTCCACATAGTAGCGGTAAGCCTTATCAGTAGGTACGCTTCCGGCTGAATGGTGAGGGTGAATAACATATCCTTCTCGTTCTAAGTATGCTGTATCATTGCGGATGGTAGCCGGGCTCACCTTCAAGCCATACTTTTCCACGATAGCATTTGAAGCTACTGGTACTGCTCTAGTGATATAATCTTCAATTATCACCCTGAGAACGGTTCCTCTTCTTTCCCTTAAAGCCATTTAGCACTCTTCCCTTTCAATTGCTAAGTAAATTAATTTATCACTGTGAATATGTTCTGTCAATGATGCCGCGGGAACCCAGTTTGATGGTTTTTTCTTATTGACCGAGAATGAAATATTGAGTACTATTATAGCACAAATGTGAAAACCGCAAAAACATCTTCCTTGGCGCAGCGTGATAGCAAAGCAGCTCAAATCCTCAGTCTGGAGGCAGAGAGACAAGCAAGCACCATAAATCTCATTGCCTCTGAAAACCATGCCAGCCGAGCAGTGCTTGAGGCTCAAAGCTCGGTGCTAACTGACAAATATGCTGAAGGGTACCCCGGGCACCGCTACTATGGCGGTTGTGTCTACATAGACGAAATTGAAAATTTGGCTATCGAAAGGGCTAAGAAACTATTTAAAGCCGAGCATGCCAATGTCCAGGCTCATAGCGGCAGTCAAGCCAACATGGCAGCCTATTCAACTCTAGTAGAACACGGAGATACTGTTCTGGCGATGAGTTTCAGCCATGGCGGGCATCTCACCCATGGCTCTGAGGTCAATTTCTCCGGGAAGTGGTATAACTTTGTCCCTTACGGAGTCGATCCTGAAACCGAGATGCTTAACTACGATGAAATTGAAAGGTTAGCTCTGGAGCATAAACCTAAGCTAATAATAGCTGGGGCGAGTAGTTACTCTCGTATTATTGATTTTGAGAGGCTTCGCTATATAGCTGACAAGGTGAGTGCCAAGTTATTGGTTGACATGGCTCACATAGCGGGGATAATAGCCGCTGGACTTCATCCCTCTCCTGTATCTTGTGCTCAAGTTACTACTGCCACCACGCAGAAGACCTTGCGGGGCCCCAGGGGTGGCTTTATTTTATGTGATAAAGAGATGGCTTCAGCTATTGATGCTGCAGTTTTCCCCGGTATGCAGGCTGGCCCTTCCATGCATATCATCGCTGCCAAAGCCGTGTGCTTCTTTGAAGCTATGCAGCCCGAGTTTGTTGATTACCAGAAGTCAGTGCTGGAGAATGCCCGCGTTTTGGCTTCCGAACTTCAGAGATATGGGATGCGTATTGTTTCCGGGGGCACAGATAACCACATTGTCCTCGTTGACCTTTCCCATCAGGGGATAAGCGGCAAGGATGCTGAGGAAGCCTTAGGGGCAGCAGGCATCTCGGTAAATAGAAACGCCATTCCTTTTGACCTCAAGCCACCAATGATTACAAGCGGTATCAGGCTGGGTACCCCGGCGGTGACCACGAGAGGTTTCGGCACGGAGGAGATGAAGCGCATTGCTTCTCTCATTGCCAGAGTGCTTTCTCATTCGGGGGATAAGCGGGCACAAGAACAAGTCCGCCAGGAAATACGAGAGATATGCCAACAGTTTCCCATTCCTGGGCTGGCATAAGACATTTCTTCCTCACTTAATTTCTCTACCTGCTTTTGGCAAGGAAGCTGAAACTGGACATACACATCGGCTGCAACTATTTCAAAGTGAACGTGTTTGGCTTTGTGTTTTTGGCTATCGTCAAAAAATTTTGGCTGTGCTAAGGTAATTAAGATTGAAGGTCTGGACAATGCCCAAGTTGAAAATAATCAATACGATAAAAAGGTCTTTCAACCTTCTCAAAAAAGACCCCACCCTCATAGTACTTTTTATTCTGCCCGCGATGTTTCCGACTGCAAGCATAATTGCTAGTTATCTCAATTATTATTACGTAATGGGTTTCATCATGTGGGGGACTACAGAGCCTCCTCCAATGCATTATATTCTTCTTTCGATCCTTTATTTTATCGTCGGCTTCTTTTTCAGGGTATGGGCATCGGCTGGGGCTATCCTTAAAATAACGGAACTTGAGAAAGGAAGTAAAATGGGGTTAAAAGAAGCCCTGTATAGCGGACTTAGAAAAGTCCCCAAGCTCTTGGTCCCAACCATGTCAGGCTTAGCGGTTTCCGTCTTAATGGTTGCTAGCTTGATGGTAGCGGCCATTCCTAACATATTTACAGGAATGTCTCCACTAGCTCAGGGCGTGGAACCTTCCATCATCGTTCTTCGACTGGCAATGGGCTTTCTATTTATAATCGGGCTTTACGTTGCGATAAGGATATACCTTTATGCACCGGCATGCGTCCTTGAAAATAATTTTGGCCTCAAAACAAGCTGGAAACTAGTAAAAGGGAATTGGTGGAGGCTTTTCGCAATCTTCCTAATCTTTGGGGCGATGTCAGCAATTATCAGCCAGACACCGGTAATAGGAAACTTTCTCTCTGGCTTGATTGTGGGTCCGTTCAGCATCACAGCCAAGATTCTTATCTACTTCCACTTGAGAGAAGCAAAACCGAGTGGGGAAGAGGGTAAGGAATCTCTGTAATATCTCCTCATACCTCCGGTATTCCGAAGTCCGCACTATACAACCTTGTGGCGAAAATCTGAAGCAAAGCGATGAACCGTAGGGCGAAAGAAAAACATGCCAGGAAACGAGGATAATTTCATGTTATAATCAAGTTAGTATTCAAATAGCTAAGAGGTGATGATGGACGAATTAAAAGTGTTCAGCGGCACCGCTCATCCTGCCTTAGCAAGATCTGTGTGTGATTACTTGGGCATACCCGTGGGGGAGGTTGAGGTCTTTGAGTTTAGCAATGAAAACATTTTTGTGCGCATCCTGGAGAATGTCCGGGAACGGGACGTTTTTATCATCCAGCCTATTTGCTCTCCAGTCAACAAAAGCCTGGTTGAGTTACTTATCATGCTCGATGCCTTCAGGCGAGCTTCAGCGGGGCGAATTACCGCTGTCGTTCCCTATTATGGCTATAGCCGCACTGATAAAAAAGACCAACCCAGGGTCCCTATCACTGCTCGCTTGATTGCCGACCTGATTACTACCGCTGGAGCTAATAGATTGCTCACCGTAGACCTCCACGCCCCTCAAATTCAAGGATTCTTCACCATACCTGTGGATGAGCTCACCACTC
>Ga0315541_1004087_pt1 | contig 10870 bp, 6 predicted proteins | sample SalMarSW160190MG_FD_203095 | JGI IMG/M metagenome (GOLD analysis project Ga0315541, IMG submission 203095) | Salt marsh sediment microbial communities from the Plum Island Ecosystem LTER, Massachusetts, United States - Salt Marsh Sediment SW1601-190 ...
GCAAATTCCAAACTTCGTAAAGAAGTCCAAGGAGGGCAAGCAAATCTTTCATTATTATTGAGAAATTTACCATTTGGATCAGTTTTAAACCTTAATGCACCCATTCTATGTCCATCAAAAACTCCAAGTAAATAATCTGATTCATACAATGGTTTAATCTCTCTACTTTCTCTTCGTGCATCAGCTGCTTCTTTTCTTCTCATTAAGAGTCGTCCCCATCGATCCGGAGATGAATCTAAAAACAACCCAAAATTTGCTTTATCATCTCGTATATATTGTGGCCCTGCATAGAATCCAAGATCCGGATCTAAATCTTGTGCATTGCCAGATTGTAACCAATCATCATTATACTCAAAAGAAAAAATTTCTTTTCCCCTCGTAATATTTATACTCAAAACTCCCATTAGAAAAGGGGAATCCAATCCCCGCCAATGAGCATATACAAATATTTCTTTATGGTCTGTTTTTTGTGTCATTTATATTTATGCTTTACCCTTTTTAGGTGCTCTTTCTTTTACTTTTAATTTGGAATCCTGCAATTTCCGTCCAAGTTCATCATCCTTAGCAACATTTACCAAATCTTTCTCAAAACCAAGTACAAATAGTACTTGTACATAGGCACCAATACTTACAGTTGAAGAACCATTTTCAATTGCCCAAAGTGTTTTGCGAGCAATATTAGCTCGAATTGATACCTGATCTGCACTGAGTTTTCTTCTTAATCTGGCCAACTTAATGTTTTCACCAAACTCACGGAGTATTCTTTCCTGTTTAGGTAATAATATAATTCTTTTTTTCATAACGTGTAATATAATATACAAATATACTATAAAATGTGCAATATATTACACATTATAAAATATTTTTCAATAATTATTATTTATAATGTAAATCATGTACAAATAAGGAACAAAAAAAGCCCCAACCGAGGAAGAACGAAGTGATGACGAGTTCACGAACTGCTGGAAGCAGTGAGTAATCCAACGATTGAGGCCAAATTGAATATCGAATATCCCAGCCTGCCGGCTGGCAGGGATTAACGATTTTTGATTTACGAAGTATTTTCTAGTTCTGAAATCGGCGTTCGTTAATCATTAATCTTAAATCAATTCATATTAATGGCTTTATCCACCCCGCCACTTCCTCCGGACTCACCCCTTTCAATCCTAACTTATTCTTCTTGTTATAGCCATTCAAATCAATGACTAGCTTTCCAGGCTTCTAAATCCAGATCATTTACCGGGAATTAAATATTCATTCAATCTCCAACTGCTTATACCGAGCAAGAGAAGAATTTAGCATTTCCCTGGATTGCCGGATTACCTCTGACCTCCAGACTTCAGAGGAGGGATAATACAATTCCTTGAAATCATGCATCACTTTTTTCTCAGTTCTCTGGTTTTTAAAACCATGATGGAATCCCTGGTTTTCCAGGATCATTCTCTGAAGGGAAATCATGGACCCAATGGTCTCTTGTGAATTCAGAGTCCCAAATTCAAAGGGCATACAAAGTGTTACAGCATCTGGATTTACCTGTTTTATAAATCCGGAAAGATCCCCAACAATGGTATAAAAATCTTCACTATCACCCCAGTCGATAACGTGATCCTCAAAGAGAGATTCTGTTACAGACTTGATTGATTCATTTTTCTCAGGATTTGAGAAAAGATGTAGCTTTGACCATTCCCCATAACCGGTATGAAGATCAACTGCAAAGATTAATTCATATGGCTCAAATATCTCAGGCAGGATTGATTGAAGTGCATGAGTTTGAGGAGTAAAATCTTTTCCACCATAGAAGAATCCTTCAGGAAATTCATATTGCCCCTGTAAAACTGCCTGCTTTAAGGTAGCCATTGACTCCTTAATTATATTCCATATCGCTACAATGTAGAAGAATTGATTGTGTAAACTATTCCTGTTCACTTTACCTGAGGGGCACAACAGGTCATATAAGTCTTTATAGCCAGGATTCGTATTTTTGAATATGGATTTATCAATCCCGCAATTCCGGTTAAGGTCAACATTAAATTCAGTTGCCTTCCTTATATATTTAAAACCATAGGGATTGAAAGCATGGACAAACAGAATCCCCATATCGCTCACAAGCTCCTCATTGAGCAATTCAGTCATGAACATTTGTTGAATGGCACTACCGGTATAGCCCTCCACTCCATGAGTGCCAGAAACAAGAACCAGCAGTCGGGCAGTATCCTGCTGGGGAGGGATGTAGCACAGATCCATGAATAGACTTGTATCTATGTTGCTCTCCACCTTGAATTCAGAAGATTCAACATTCCTAAAAATCTGTTTTACTTCAGCAACATCAGCCAGGAATGAATTCCTCGATTCATCGTATGTTTCCTGGAAATAGACCAGATCTTCTTTATTGATATCTATATCATCCCGTTCCGGTGAATATGATTGATAATAGATGTAGAAAAATATGAAACCACCGACAATTATTATAAGAATGGAGTACAGGAATATCTTAAGGATCTTTTTCATAATGGATTGTTGGATTGTTCAGGCATATAGGGTTAGTTTGGATAGATAAATATAAATCAAGTATTTATCAAACGCAAGGGAGGTTCCTGTTTAATGACCTCGTACTACGACTGTGGGTGTGATTGTGCTGGTTGCAGTTCGTGGTACGAGTAGATTTGTTCGGTTATCGTAATTCGGTTACGAAACCCGGGTCGTAAAGCGGTAACGTTGTTCGTATTTATATTTTGGATGGTCTGGTGTCTTCCGGCCCATGACCTGTTTTGTCCTTGAAGAAGGATCGTAGTTGGACCGGTATTTAGGTGGTCACGTTTACCCCAGGCTGCGCCTGGGGCTATTCATTGTTAAATCCCATTCGGGATTTCTCCGATCTCTTGTTATTTAATCTCCCTTTTCCTGAGATGCACTTTCATAGTTGCAAACTTTAGGTTATAGGTTAATTTAAGGGACAAATGAATGACAAGCAAGGAATAAGAGATTAAACTTCAGTTGGTTAGCCTGGTTTCTAATGGTTGTAAATAGATGTGAGATAAAGGAAATCAACAAAGAATTAGCCAGAAGGAATGACAATTAGATGACAAAAAAAGCCCCAACCGAGGAAGAACGAAGTAATGACGAGCTCACGAACTGCTGTAAGCAGTGAGTAATCCAACGATTAAGGCCAAATTGAATATCGAATGTCGATTAACGAACGCAGATTTTAGAAGGAATGAAAATCTCAAATCAAATATCGTTAATCGTTAATCTTAAATCAGAAACCGAGGACCTTTTGATTTTACAACTTATCCAGCCACTCCTTTACCTCCTCCGGAGTCACCGTCCCAGTCTCCAACGTGTTAATTTGAATATCGATTAATGATTAACGAACGCCGATTTTAGAAGTTTATCAAATCCTAAATCAAAAATCGTTGATCCCTGCCAGCCGGCAGGCTGGGGTGTTCTTAAATCAAAGAGAATTCAGCCAACTTGCCACATCTTCCGGACTCAGCCCTTTCAGCCCAAGCTTATTCTTTTTATTAAATCCATTCAAATCATTCGCCAGCTTGCCAGGTTTTTCAACTTCTCGAAGCTTCTCCACCGTCTCATACCCCAACTCCTGTAACGGCTCTACCCATTCCTCCGGAATTCCCAACTCAACGTATTCCTGTTCACTGCTCACTGTTGACTGTTCACTCCGCAACGGGCGCATTTGCGGGAAGAAGATCACATCCTGGATGGATGGTGAATTGGTCATGAACATCACCAGGCGGTCGATGCCTACACCCAATCCAGCCGTTGGTGGCATGGCCAGCTCAAGAGCACGCAGAAAATCCTCATCCAGCACCATTGCCTCCTCATCACCCCGTATTCCAAGCTGTTTCTGGTATTCGAACCGTTCCCGCTGGTCGATTGGATCATTCAGCTCCGAAAAGGCATTGCACAGCTCTTTCCCGTTAACGATCGCTTCAAACCGTTCCACCAGCCCCTCCTTGCTCCGGTGCTTTTTCGAAAGGGGCGACATCTCAACCGGGTAATCCATGATGTAGGTGGGCTGGATAAGATTGGGCTCACACTGCTCCCCGAATATCTCGTCAATCAGTTTTCCTTTTGCCATGGTCTCATCCACTTCCACACCCAGCGCTTCCGCCGTTTTATATAACTGCTTTTCATCCATTCCCGATATATCGACACCGGTGTGCTCCCTGATGATATCATACATGGTCACCCGTTTCCATGGTGTCTTGAAGTCGATGATGTTTTCTCCCACCTGTACCTTTGTTGTCCTGTGAATATCCAGCGCCACCTGCTCGATCATCTGTTCGAACAGCTCCATCATCCAGTGGTAATCCTTATAGGCAACATAGATCTCCATCTGGGTAAATTCCGGGTTGTGGAACCGGTCCATTCCTTCGTTCCGGAAATCCTTTGCAAATTCATACACACCGTCGAATCCTCCGACAATGATCCGTTTCAGGTAGAGTTCATTGGCTATCCGCAAATAGAGGGTCTGGTCCAGTGCATTGTGATGGGTTTTGAAGGGCCGTGCCGCAGCTCCCCCGTAAATGGGTTGCAGAATGGGTGTTTCCACCTCAAGGTATCCCCGATCATTGAGGAAATTACGGATTGAATTGGTGACCCGGGTACGCTTAATGAATGTATCCTTGATGTGCGGGTTGACAATCAGGTCCATCGAACGGTTCCGGTAACGCTGTTCCGGATCGGTAAACGCATCGTAGGTCTTTCCCTCTTTCTCTTTAACAATCGGTAGGGGATGGAGCGATTTGCTCAGCAGGGTAAATTCGGAAACATTAACGGATGTTTCACCGACCTGTGTCTTGAAAACATTCCCTTTGATACCGATGATGTCCCCGATATCGAGGTGCCGTTTGAAAACCACATTATACAGGGTCTTATCCTCACCGGGACAGATGATATCCCGGCGGAAGTAAGCCTGGATCTTATCCTGGCAGTCCTGTATCTCGATGAACGAAGCATTTCCCATGATCCGCCGGCTCATGATCCTGCCGGCAAGGCTTACATCCTGGAAATTGTTTTTTTTCTCATCGAAATTTTCCAGGATTTCCTCACTGTATGCATTCACTTCGTATCCGGCGGCAGGGTAAGGATCGATCCCGAGTTTGCGGATCTCCCCGAGTGATTCCCTACGGAATTTCTCCTGATCGCTCAGACCAGTCTGACTCATAATCCTGATTTTTAAATTTATGTAAAGATAGAATTTCTTTTATCATTGGTCGCCCGCGATCGTTACAAAAATTGGGGATGCAATGATCAATTTTTAAGTACCTTTGCAGGAGTTTTAACAACGGATTTTCGATAAAGTTTCCCCTGTCGTGAACCGTCAATAGGGGATTGATATAAGCAGAAGATGGCTGAAATGAAGAACCGAGGCAGGCTTCCTTCCTGGCTGAAGATGGAGAGAGCAAGCGGCGGCACTTACGCAAAGGTGAAGAACCTGGTTCAAAAGAACGGATTGCATACCATTTGTACCAGCGGCAACTGTCCCAATATCGGGGAGTGCTGGAATGCGGGAACAGCTACATTCATGATACTGGGTGATATCTGCACGCGCTCGTGCAAATTTTGTTCGGTGACCACCGGTAAACCTCTTCCGGTTGACCGGAATGAACCCAGAAAATTGGCACGGTCAATCCGGATCATGCAACTGAAACATTGTGTGATCACTTCTGTCGACCGGGATGACCTGGAAGATGGGGGTGCAGGATTCTGGGCAGAGACGATACGTACGGTGAAACGGGTCAATCCGGGAATCACCATGGAAACATTGATCCCCGATTTCGGCGGGAGAGAAACGGACATTCAAAAGGTGATCGATGCCGGACCGGAAGTCATTTCCCATAACCTGGAAACCGTGCGAAGATTAACTCCCGAAATCAGGAATAAAAACATGTATGACCGCAGCCTGGGTGTCCTGAAATTCATTGCACAGCAGGGGGTGACTACAAAATCGGGAATCATGCTGGGACTGGGTGAAACGGAAGAGGAAGTGCTGGAAACCATGGATGATCTGCTGAAAACGGGATGCCGGATCATGACCATCGGACAATACCTGGCTCCTACATTACACCACTACCCGGTGCGGGAATATATACCAGCCGAACAGTTTGATAAACTGAAAAAGATCGGATTGGAGAAAGGTTTCCGGTTTGTTGAGAGCAGCCCGCTGGTGCGGTCGTCGTATCATGCGGAGAAGCATGTAGTCAAGAGAAAAAAGGCTAAGGCTGAGGCGAAGGATAGTTGATTGTTAAATGTTATTGGTTATTGGGTGAGCAGTTACGGGATACGGGTAACGAGTGACGGGTGACGAGGAAGATGACAATGAGACTTTGAGATGGGGAGATGAAGAGAAAGGTCCTCGATAAAAGAAGTGAGAGTTGAGTAGTGAGTTGTGAGAGAGATGACAATTGAGTTATTGAGTTATTCCGCCTCCTCCGTCTTCTGACGGATACGGCGGACACAGTAGGTTATTAAGGTGTCTTACATAAAAATTGAAAGTTGTCGCAATGTTTGAAATTGAAGTGGGATTGGTTTATTAGGGTACGCTAAGTTTAAGGTTAATACCGATGTGCTCACTAACTTACTCCCGTAGGGATGCCTATGGCATAACTACTAACTTAATAACTTGTTTTCTAAAATGATTAGGAAAAGAATAACATACCAGGATCTTGGCCTGATCGATTACAAGAAAGCATGGGATTACCAGGAAGAGCTGTTCAGCAGGATCATGGACCGGAAAATCGTTAACCGGGAAGATCTCATGAAAGAGGATCAAGCCGGAGAGAACTACCTGCTTTTTTGTGAGCACCCCCATGTATTTACCCTTGGAAAAAGTGGCAAGGAGGAGAACATCCTGGTTGACCGTTCGAAACTGAACAGCGGTGAAATATCCTTTTATAAAATCAACCGGGGAGGAGATATTACCTATCATGGGCCCGGTCAGATTATCGGTTATCCCATCCTTGACCTGGAACAGTTTGGCCTGTCGATCAGGGAATACATACACCGGTTGGAGGAGGTGATCATCCGGACATTGAATCAATTCGGGATCACAGGAGAGCGATTAGATGGTGCAACCGGTATATGGATTGATTCAGACGATCCCCAAAAAGCAAAAAAAATATGTGCCATTGGAGTGCGGGCGAGCCGGTACATCACCATGCACGGGTTTGCCCTGAACGTAAAGACGGATCTGAACTATTTCAGGATGATTAATCCATGTGGCTTCACCGATAAAGGTGTTGTTTCCATGGAAACAGTGCTGGGCAAGGCTCCGGAGATGGATGGTGTAAAAAATGAGTTGAAAGAGAAATTTTTAGATATCTTTGAGGCAATATGGATAAAAAATGGATCATAAAAAAAATTCCCGATGCCACACTGGCAAAGGATCTTGCTGAGGAACTTCAGGTTGATGTTTCGTTATCTAATTTACTGATGCAGAGAGGAATACGGTCGAAAGATGATGCCAGGACTTTTTTCAAGCCTGATCTGGCCGATCTGCATGATCCGTTTTTAATGGCCGACATGAACAATGCAGTTGACCGGATTGGATCCGCTATAGCACGGAATGAAAAAATCCTGGTCTACGGTGATTATGATGTGGATGGAACCACCTCTGTTGCCATGATCTATTCCTTCTTTAAGGAGAGGTACCAGAATATCGGTTACTATATCCCGGACAGGTACAAAGAAGGGTATGGTGTTTCCCTCGAAGGCATTGATTATGCATCGGAAAACAATTACAACCTGATCATTGCACTCGACTGTGGTATCAAAGCAGTGGATAAAATAAAATATGCCAGCTCAAAACAGATTGATTTCATCGTTTGCGATCACCACCTGCCTGCGGAAACCATCCCGGATGCCGTTGCCGTTCTCGATCCGAAAAGGGAGGGCTGTTCTTACCCATACAAAGAGCTTTCCGGATGCGGTGTGGGTTTCAAACTGTTGCAGGCCTATTCCAGGATCAACGGGATACCGTTTGATGAGCTCATCCCCTACCTCGACCTGGTTGCTGTCAGTATTGCTTCGGATATTGTACCGGTTACGGGTGAAAACCGGATACTGGCACATTTCGGGTTGATTCAGCTCAACACCAATCCGCGGATCGGGTTGAAATCGATCATCAAGATCTCGGGGATGAGTGGAAAACAGATCGGTATTGAAGATATTATTTATAAGATCGGACCACGAATAAATGCTGCAGGACGCATTGAATCCGGGGAGAAAGCGGTTGATCTGCTGACCTCACTGGATGAACGGGATGCCGTTGAAATGAGCAGTAAGATCGATGATTTTAACCAGACCCGCAGGAATATCGATCGGTCCATAACGCAGGAAGCACTGCAGATGATCTCATCCGATCCCCGCCTGAATAACAGCAAATCCACTGTTCTTTACAATCCCAACTGGCACAAGGGAGTGATCGGTATCGTTGCTTCCAGGTTAACGGAAACCTATTACCGTCCGACAGTGATCCTCACCGAATCAAATGGGTTTGCTACCGGTTCTGCAAGATCTGTTCTGGGATATGATCTTTATCAGGCCATTGATGCCTGTGGCGATCTGTTGGAAAATTTTGGCGGACACATGTATGCAGCCGGACTTACCCTGAAAAAAGAGAATATTGAACTGTTTCAGGAACGCTTTGAAAAAGTGGTGAGTGAAACCATTACCGATGACCAACTCATTCCAAAAGTGGAAATCGACACGCAAATTGACTTTTCCGACATCTCTGAAAATTTCTATAATACATTGAAGCAGTTCCAGCCCTTCGGTCCGGGCAACATGGCACCTGTATTTATGAGCAGTAGTGTTTTTGATAATGGTTCCGGCAGGCTGGTGGGATCTTCATCGGAACACCTGAAACTTGAGCTCCTGCAGAAAGAAGCCCCCTATCATCAGTTCCCGGCAATCGGATTCAGCATGGTCGAACACTTCTCCCTGATCAGGGACGGCAAACCGTTCGATATTTGTTACTCCATCGAAGAGAATGAATTCCGCGGGAACATTACCCTCCAGCTCAACCTGAAGGATATTAAGGAGGGGTGAAGGAGTGGTTTAGATTGAAATAAGAAGAGGTATCTGAAGTGAAATAATGAACTCCCTAAGAGCGAAATAATTTCATAATTTGATTCCTGTTTTTTTGCATATTTTTCCAGCGATCATTAGAAATTGTAACAGCCTCCGCCTTACCTGTACGGTCTGACGGCTATAGTCCGTCCGACCGATAGGGAAAAACGGAACTCCCATCCGTCAGACCCGTAATGGGTCAGACGGTACCGACTGAAAACAATACTATAATAGTTATATCTTTTTTTTAAGAAGAATCGTGCCCCGATTTCAATTCGGGGTACGATTTAAGCTAAAACCTCAACTGCATCTGCACTTTCAATTCCGTTTTTGTCTTTCCTGAAATCTCATCCAGTCCGGTGCCAATCGATTGTACATGTGAGTAATAGGTTTGTGCCAGGCGGATCCAGAGATCCATATACTTCAATGGTGAGTATTTTATCAGGAGATAGGCGCGCATCCCGTTTTGATGAAGTGCCGGAATGGAAAAGGCATACAGGAGATCGTGTTCATAGGCATAGATCCTTGTATCCCAGGAATCGGTATCAAACATGGCGTAACGGAACGAGATAGAAAGCGGTAACTCTTCCGGTCTGAACAGAATATCCTGGAAAACCAGGTATCCCTGCTCTAAAGGATCATCATCAAGACGGAATCTCGATAGCTCAATCCTGCTTCGGAGCTGAAGGCTCGGGGAAACCCAGTATGCCAGCTGAAACCTGAATTTTGTCAACCGGGTATCTACAATTTCATTCAGCGAGGGCAATTCACCACTCCTGTTTCTTGGTTTTGACTCTTCTTTCAGACTGCAAAAAATTTCCAGTATTTCCGATGGATTATAATCGATCCGAACCATGTAATCTGTTCCCTGAGAAGGTGCATCCACGTTGTATTTCAGCCAGGGAAACCAGAATGCGTCGAAATAGGCTGAAAGCTTGAAATGTTTCATTGGATGCATTTCTGTTCCCAGGTAGAGACCACGCTCATTCTTATTGGTTGAATTTTCCGAAATAGCCTGGCTGTAAAAGGGATAATAATCTTTCTGGTAGTCTCTGTACAACAAGGAGAGTGAGATTAGGGAGTGCAGGTTGAGCAGCAAGCCATTCAGGTATGCTACACCGTGCCCCAGTGAGTGCGAAACCTCTCCGAAAAGATTAACCCTGTTCCACCCAACCCGATAATCGAAGCCGATGTTTGTATTGCTCTTTCCACGGAAATCAAATTGGTTGTAAGGTCGTTCATCGGGCATTAATTTCGCACCAAAGTGATAATTGACCAGGGTTAATCCCACGTGGAACTTATCCCTGCCATAGCTTAGATTCCCACCGGCAATGGATTCGGCGACAGCATCCTCATCCTCAACTTCTGATGGAATGGAATGGTATCCGGTAACCTGAAAGCTGGTGACATTCTCAATTTCGTCATACAGCGTGTCAAGGTAATGGATATTTGCATCAATTTTTTTTCTCGAGTAGAATGCAGAAATTTCCAGGTCTTTCAGACTGATTGTTGTCCCAACACCACGCAGAAAACGATTTTCTTCGGTTGAGCTGTACTTCGTGATCCCATATTGTCTTTTCTTAATGCTCAGAACATACGGCGTTTTTCCGTAAGAGATTCCTGACCAGAGTGTCAGTCCCTGTCCGAACCGGAGATGATAATCCCCGAGTGCCAGTGTTTTAATCTTTCCGATATCATTTACCAGAAGATGTCCGGAGTAGAAATCAAAGCCCTGTTTGTTGCTTCCCGAAAAAAATTCCTCTCCGGCATCTTTCTC
>Ga0315541_1004088_pt1 | contig 10856 bp, 6 predicted proteins | sample SalMarSW160190MG_FD_203095 | JGI IMG/M metagenome (GOLD analysis project Ga0315541, IMG submission 203095) | Salt marsh sediment microbial communities from the Plum Island Ecosystem LTER, Massachusetts, United States - Salt Marsh Sediment SW1601-190 ...
CAGTATGAAATGTTAAAAACCATCCTGTACTTCCACGAGCAGGCGCTGGCTGCCATTAAGGCAGGAGTTGAAACCGATGAAATATTTAAGTTAGCTGTCCGTGAGGAAATCGCAAGAGCGAAATATACCCCAGAAGATGACATAACCAAAATCGCCAAAATTCGCGACACGATTGACGAACACGTCAAACAGTTAAAAGTCGCGGATGGCGTATAGCAAAATGCAAGACACGGGGTCACGAGCGATGAGACACGAAACAGGAGTTTGAAATGCTGTCTGTAAAAGAATATCAAACGGTTGCGAGTATTTCCGGCCCACTGATGCTTGTCGAAATGGTCGATGAAGCAAAGTACGGACATATAGTCGATATCGAACTACCCGATGGTGCAGTGCGGCACGGCCAGATTCTACAGGTCGAAAAAGACAAAGTCCTTGTGCAGGTTTTCGAGGGAACGCGCGGAATCGACGTCAACAGAAGCACGGTCCGTTTTTTAGCCAGGCCGCTGGAATTGGCTGTCTCCCTTGACATCTTAGGCAGGGTCTTCAGCGGCCTCGGAGAGCCAAAAGACGATGGCCCCGCTATCATTCCGGAAAAACGCCTGGATATCAATGGCCGACCCATCAATCCCGATGCACGCGACTACCCGAACGAATTTATCCAGACCGGCATATCGACAATTGATGGCCTGAACCCACTCGTACGAGGCCAGAAGCTGCCCGTATTCTCAGGTGCAGGACTGCCGCACGACCAGATAACCGCTCAGCTCGCACGGCAGGCAACCGTTTTGGGCGAGGGTGAAGAATTCGCCGTCGTCTTTGCCGCAATGGGAATCACTTTTGAGTCTGCCCAATTCTTCATCGACGACCTTCACCAAACCGGTGCCATCGAACGGGCCGTTATGTTCGTCAATCTTGCAAACGACCCTGCAATCGAGCGGATAGCCACCCCCAGATTTGCACTTACCGCCGCCGAGTACCTCGCCTTTGAGCTGGATATGCACGTCCTTGTAATCTTAAATGATATGACCAATTACTGCGAGGCCCTGCGGGAAATCAGCGCAGCCAGAAAAGAGGTCCCCGGCCGAAGAGGATACCCCGGTTATCTTTACACAGACCTGGCAACCGTTTATGAAAGGGCTGGACGAATCCAGGGCAAAAGAGGCTCCATTACACTCGTGCCCGTCCTGACTATGCCTGAGGATGACAAAACTCATCCGGTCCCCGACCTGACCGGCTATATTACCGAAGGCCAGATTATCCTGTCACGTCCGTTACACAGAAAGGCAATTGCACCGCCGGTCGATGTTTTGCCGTCCCTCTCGCGGCTTAAAGATAAAGGTATCGGTGAAGGAAAAACACGCGAAGACCACGCCGACCTTTATAATCAGCTTTACGCCGCCTATGCCCGTGGCAAAGGAGCTCAGGAACTGGCGACAATTATGGGCGAAGCGGCCCTGTCTGAAGAGGACAAAAAGTATATGGACTTCGCAAACAAATTCGAAGACCGCTATGTCTCCCAGGACTATTATGAGAACCGCTCGATTGAAGAAACTCTCGACCTCGGCTGGGAACTGCTGAGTATGTTTGAGAATGTCGAGCTAAAACGTATCGACATCAAACTCATTGAAAAGTATATGCCAAAATTCCGCAAGACGAAAAGTGAATGAGTAGATGAGTTGATGAGAGGATGAGTAGTATGAAAACACATAAGAATTTAGACATTTGGAAGCGTGGTATTGGATTTGTAGAACAAATTTACAAAGATACAAATAAATTTCCGAAAGAAGAGCTTTATGGTTTAACATCACAAATGAGAAGGTCGTCGGTATCCTACCCAAGCAATTATTGCTGAAGGTGCTGCCAGATCTTCCAAAAAAGAATTTATTCACTTTCTGTATGTTTCGTTAGGTTCGCTATCTGAAGTGGAAACACAATTGATAATTGCTGAAAAACTAAAATTTCTAAATGCGAATAAGCTTCTTGAAGAAGTTGAAGCTTTAAGGAGAATGACTCTAAATTTTATCAAATATCTTAAATCCAAGAAGTGAACGAGTGGATGAGTTAGGCATAAGCGCACCTACGCATATACTCATAAACTCATTCACGCATCCACGCATATACGCATTATGTTAGCAAACATAAACACAACACGAATGGAACTACTTCGGCTGCGAAAGCGGGTAGCTTTAGCCAGCCGAGGTCATCGTCTGCTAAGCGAAAAGAGAGATGAACTTTCCCGCCAGCTAATCCACATCGCCAAAGAGATTAAGCCCTTACGTCAAAAGGCCGAAAAAGAGCTATTGGAAACGTGCAGACGTTTTATGCTCGCCCGTGCATCGATGGAGCCGGAGGATGTAAAAGCTGCTCTTGAAGTTCCTACAAAAAAATTCACACTGGCCATCGAATTCGCTTACATAATGAACGTAAAAGTCCCGCATCTGATTAAGGAGATGGCCGGTGAAATTATCTGTTACGGCTTTGCAACCACATCCGGCGAGCTGGACGTTGCATTGTTGGCTTTGGAACGTGCCTTCGATGATTTAATTGAACTTGCTGAAAAAGAAAAGCAGGCACGTCTTTTAGCTACAGAGTTGCGAATGACCCGCCGAAGAGTCAATGTCCTCGAGCACGTTGTCATTCCCGAGCTGCACGAAACTATTAGATTTATCTATGATAAACTCGCCGAAGCCGAGCGTGACAACACCTCCCGCCTTATGAAAATAACCGACATCATCAGAGCTTAAATTGTGTTCTTCCGAACGAAACGAAGAATCTTGTTTTGAGTTTTATTTCATAGGCTCTTCGCTTTACACTTTTTGCTCTCTTCTATCCGCTATACAAAAACAGCCGGGGCCTATACCGAACTAATCAGTATAGGCCCCGAATTGGTGCAAGCTCAATTGGCTATATTTAACTTAAGCCTTGTAGCAACGCTGATTACGGCTCCAGCGGCCACAGTTGCTCCTCAAGCCATCCATCTGCCAAAACGGCAAAGTCTTTGAAGTTGACCTTCTGATCCTCGTACAGGTCAAGCCGCCAGTCACTACCAGCAAGGAACGCTATCTCGGCCTGCGACAGCGCCTTGTCGTAAATCCGAGCATCATCTATTGTACCGTCGTAGAAGCGGTTAGTGTACTCATTGTTTCTTCCGATATCGAGATGGAGTGTATTAGTGGCGATAGAGCCTGTATGGATGTTAGAACCTCTTAATACGCCGTCGATGTATAACTTAAGTTGACTTCCATCATAAGTTCCAGCCAGATGGTGCCAGACACCATTAAACGAACTATCTACAGGGTAGATTGCTGTGAAGAAAGCTTCGTCATAGATGACAAATTGTATGTTATCACTGTCATCGTGCTTTATCCCGTAAGTCTGGTCACCTTTCGTAATATAGGGATTAAATTCACCGTTGCCAGAATCATCAGTTTTTACCCACACTGAAAGTGTAATCGCATCATTAATATCCAGGCTCACATCGTTGCCGCAATCAACGTAATCATTGGCGTCGAAGACGTCGAAATCGATGGAATTGCTTCCTACATACCCGGCCACCCACTGTGGGTTACCATAGAGAGTGCCGTTGTTATTGCCGGAGCTGTCTGTGGCGTCGCCGTCAAACTTCCAATGGCTGACAAGATTAGCGTCGCCGGCAGTTGCTGCCTCAACCAGCCAGGACCCCGCCATTAACGCAACCTCTTGATAGTCAACCACGCAATCCTCGATATAATCGACATTGGTGAAATTAGGGTCACGCTCTGAAAGACGACATCTGCGCGGATACAGCCGGATATCGTCAAAGTATACGTCACCATCACCACCCGGTGCAACCCCGTCACCGAAGCCGATAGTGATTCTCGAAACATTGGCCAGATTCACGTTATTGTTGTCAACGAACCCTTGCAGCGCAATATTCCACTCCTGCCACTCTTCTTTCTTTATGTCGTTCATATCGCCGTCGTATAGCACCACACCTTCGTTGCCGTCATAATCGGCCAGTTTCACATACATCTGCTCACTAGCGTAATTGTCTGATTGGCCATAAAAGTACAGCACCAATGCTTTCACATTTTCTGCTGTCCAGTCTGACCCGATTTCGCCTGGCCAATCATCATCATCATTAACATCTGCGTAGGCCTCTGAATAGTAGGGTTTACTGTGATGGTCGTATCTAAGCTTCATCGACTTACCACTGCGAACCAAAGTTGACTCGAGTTGAATAACCGAGGGGCCGACTTTCTTCCATACATCATCCAGAGCATCAGTGTCCGCATACAGGTCAAAATCGTCCACAATGAGAGAGTTGCCTGTCGTAAAGCTCCAGATATTACCTTTCCAGAAGTCGGTGCCACTGACCTCATCAATCCGCCAATAGTAGGTTGTGTAAGAATCGAGAAGGCCGGGAGCATAACTGCAGGGGTCCTGGTCTTGACTGACCAGAACGCCCAGATTAACGTCTCTGTTGGCGTCGGTCACTTTGGCTTCATTGGTGTCGAAATATACATCGTGTGTAACAGCATAGTCTCCCGGTGTCCAAATCAGGGCCTTATTCCGTGGCACATCCGTCGCTCCGCGTGCCGGATTCGGGTATCGGGCAACTCCCCTATCGGGTAATCGCGCATTGTCGAAGTAAAAAGTACCGCCCTCACCAAAATCATGTTTAGTGTTGAACTCAAAAAAGCACCACCCGCCTTCGGGAATGCTCTCAACATCAACCTCAGAGTAGTCCCAGGTAATCGTCCTCGTATCTGAGTCACCGAAATCCGTCTTATTCCAGTCCCCAGGCGAACCAGGATTACTCGTATCATCAACAGGGCCATCTACCTGGTTCCAGCCAATCCCATCGGCATTGATAGCAATTGTGTCGACCCCTGCGTAGGTTCCCTCACCTGTCCAGTCGTTAGTGACCCACGTTACGTCCAATGAGAAGAAGTTGTTAGCCTTAAGGGCTTCAAGCTGCTCGTCGCTACACGTGAGCATTAAAGTCCACCACCAGCCATCCTCAATTTCAATCTTGAGGCTCTTGCTGTTCAACGTTGCCCCGGTAGTGCTGTAACTGGGAGTGCCTTTGAGGACTGTCCAATTTTCCATATCGTCTTCCCAGTCGCCTAATATGTAATCTCCGCCGAGATACATAGTCGTAAAACTCCAGACCTCGCCTGGCCAGATGCACGGGTCGGGGCCGGCATCATTGATCTCATCAATCCGCCAGTAGTAATTCTTGCCGTATATGAGGGTGTCAAGATCATAAGTGTTGGGGTCTTGGTTCATACTGACCAGAACGCCAAAGTTAACGTCTCTATTGGCGTCGGTCACTTTGTTTTTGTCGGTGCTGAAATATACATCGTGTTTGTCAGCATAGATTCCAGGTGTCCAGCTAAGATTAGCGTCAATCGGTACCGTTCTCTGACCGTCAGCTGGATTCGGGCTGTAAGCTGGACCACCGCCGAACATTTGCACTTTGTCAAGATAGTAAGTACCGCCGGGCTCGTACCCACCCCAGTTCGTGGAGAAGATAAAATTCAAATACTCAAGGTTGTCAAAGTCAATCTGATTGAGAGTCGTGGAGTAGTCGTATATGAAGTTCTTTGGTTCGTCCCCATCTCCAGGTGCCCAATCTGCTTCCGTGTCCAGCTGGCCCCACAAGTCCCAGTTAGGGTCATTTGCGCTACCTGCCTGGACCACCAGGAAGAATTCGCACCACTGGCCTTCACCCGATGTAGTCCACTCAGAAGCCAGCCGTGTAACGTCTGCTGAGACCTTGAGGTTGTTCCTGAATTTGTCAACCAGCCCTTGGTCTATCAGGCTGAACTGGATAGCTAAGTTATAGAGGTTATTCGAATCTATCCTGAGGCTGTTGCCGTCCAACGTAACCCCGGTTGTGCTGTTGTAATCTACCGTGATATTGACATCGTCGGCGACATCCCATCCGTCCATGTCATTTTCAAAGTTGCCTATCACGCCGGTGAAAGTGCTCAGTTTCGCATTGTCTAAGTAGTAAATCCCGCCGGTGGTGAAATTCGGGTCGTAATTCGTGACGAGTATAAGCTGCAGATACGAAACGGAAGCCTCGTTGATGTCAGCTTTAGTTGCAGAATAGTCCCAGCCAGCTCTCCGCGGATTGTTCCCATCACCCGGACTCCACCAAGCACGTGCGCCTAAATCGAACCAGACGTTCCCATCCGGGACGGAATTCGCATTGACAATCAGGTGAATTCCTGCGTTATAGTTGGGGTCGTCGGCCGGTAACCACTCGTTATCTAACCGCGTCACGTCCACCGAGAAGAAGTCGTTGTCAAAGAACTCATCAACCAAATTCACATCGTTAGCCTCAAGCGGGATATATATAGCCGCATTCCAGCCATTATGGTCGTTCACGTCCACCTTGAGGCTTTTGGTGTCCAACGTAACCCCGGTTGTGCTGTAGGTCATCGCAGTCCCAGGGGGCGCACAAGGGTCTATGCGCCATCCGTCATTGACATCTTCCCAGTTGCCTATTACGCAGGGGTCGGCGCTGTAACTGGTGGACGCTACACTTAGCACCAAAACAAAAGAAATTAGAAACAGAAATTTTTTAGACATGATATTCCTCCTTAAAAAAGTAAAACCTTAAAATATTCTTTTGGCTGCGTGCCAAAACGTCCGTTGTTTTTGACAAGTGCAGAAGCCTGCACTTTCCTCCCTTAGTGAGCGCTAAAATCTCCACTGTGCTTTACACCTGACACTTGCCTCAAACAACCTTAAACAAAACAAGCAACAAGAAACCTTCACTAAACACTGTGCTTGTCTAAATTCGTCATTTTACAGAAAAACTACAAAAATTATACAAATACTGAACATCGCGCTTGTCTAAATTCGTCATTTTATACAAAGTAGAATCCGAAAGTCTACAGGTTTTACTAACCTTTTTATACCAAACCAACTGCGTTTATGTCAAGGAAAATACGCCTGCCTTAGGCTATTTTTGATAAATTTATCAAAGTTCGTAATTCCTTTATCTAAAGGCGCTTACAAATCCCCCCCTTATCCTCGCCGAAATTTATCCAGTATTTCGTTCTACAGGCCTTAAATTTGGTTGCTATAAGCCAGGATTTAAGGTATACTTTTTTTAATAAAGTACGAAAAATAGAAAATTTGTGGAACACAAGGCCGGTTTTGCGCATCTTAAACAAATGAAGAGAGAAATTTCAGCACAAGGTAAGGACTATCATTATGAGTGAAAAAAGAGGATTTACCCCGTTAGAAGAACCCTACTCTGCGGGAACCCAAATAAGGATTTCTAATCGGGTAAGCTCCATAAGAGACCAAAGGTCTCACGGTGCAGATAAAAGATTTCTAACGGGGTTTACGTTAATAGAACTTCTGGTTGTGATTGCCATCATTGCGTTGTTGATGGCAATATTGATACCTGTGCTGCAGAGTGCCCAGGAGCAAGGTAAACGTGCAGCTTGTCTTAACAACCTGAAGCAGTTGGTGCTTGCGTGGAGTGTGTATGCAGATGCTAACGAGGATAAGATTGTTAACGGCGCAGCAGGTTATCCTTATAGGCCTTGGGGCTATGAGCTTCCTTGGGTAGGCAAGTGTTGGCATAATAGTTGGGTAGATGGGGAACAATTGTCAGAAGAAGATCAAATAATTGCAATCAAAGAAGGAGCGTTATGGCCATATATTAGCAACATCAAACTTTACAAGTGCCCAGCCGGCTATCGGGGAGAGATGCTGACGTATGCTATAGCCGATTCTATGAATGGTTATTGTAGTGGTAAAAGCGACCCGCACTGGGAGTCTGCTAAAGGGTTGCTAATTAGAAATAAAACGCAGATTCGCATGCCACAGGAGAAAATCGTTTTTGTTGATGAAGGATGGGTGTCTCCGGATAGTTACTGTGTTCTTTACAAGGATCCGGCGTGGCGGGATATGCCTCCGGTGCGACATAGTGACGGGACGAACTTCGGTTTTGCAGATGGACACAGCGAGTATTGGAAGTGGAAAGGCAAGGAAACAATGGACCTTGGCAGGGAGTACGTACATACTCACCCTGGTACTGACATTACGCCTGAAACCCTTGATGGCAAGGCGGATTTGCAAATGGTGCAGAAGGCTGTGTGGGGGCGATTAGGCTATGACCCAGAATAAATCCAGATTTTCTTTTTCTTGATCCTTACCTTCTGTTCCTGACTTTTGTTTTGCATTCCGTTTTTCTTTAATATCAGGCCTGCACAGATAGGTAGGCTGTAGTGTTAGGGGGTCAGCGAATTGGCCTGCTAAGGCTTTTTGCCAGCCGAGCAAATGGACCTTTTCGGCTCGCGGGCTCCAGTAGCGCTCATTTAGGAAGCGAATGCCGTCGGCCTTGAATTTGTCCTTATAATAAACCAGACCTTCGCCGAGCAGCCAAATGGGTTGGGAATTGCCAGCGAAATTTTCGAGGAATTGCTGAGCCGTCATCAGGCAATCAGGCATCGATTTTTTCCATCGGTCTTGTTTGTTTTGGTATGCTGCGATGAAGAATTGATTGCGTTTAGCGTCGAGAATTGTGGCGATTTTGGCTAAACCTTTGGCTTTTTCTTCCTTTATATAGTCAGTTGCATTGGCGGCGATTACATCCAGGGTATCGACTGCGATGATTTTTGCAGCGTTTGCCAGGTGCATTGTTTTTGCTATAGCTGTCGCTATACGCAGGCCCGTGAAGCTGCCGGGACCGACTGAGATATAGATATGCTCGATTTCTTTGGGCTTTCGGCTAAAACGCTCCAAAAGACTGTCAACAGCAGGGAAGATCTCTGCACTATGTCTCATCGGGCCGGAAAAGTGAGCCTCGCTGAGCAATTGTTCTCCGAGTGCTATTGCAACCGAGCCTATCCTGCCGGACGTTTCAATGGCTAATATCAAGGGCTTTGGTCCCATATACTTTCTTTATGCTTGTTTTGGATAGCTATATTATTTTTTTACAGCTTTTCTCTAGAAGACTTTGTTATACCGCAAAAAAGCCATTTCTTAGTCGATTATTTTCCCTATTTTACCAGGCTGTTTTCCTATTTTACCAAAATTAAAGTTAGATATTATCGGGCAAATGTCCATAGTCAAATTTTTCTCTTGCAAAAAAACGCATTTTCTTGTAAACTGATTATCGTAAGTCTAACCAATCCTTAAATAGGTGGTTGTAGTTACAAATATTGTGTGTTAAGCTAATTTGCAAAAAAGTTCCTGCCAGGGAGGGTATTTTTGATTAGGAGGAGGTTAATCTTGGACAAGATAAGATTTCTGATTGAATCTTCTGGTCGAAAACCTCTGTTAGTCATTCTGGTATCGCTTTTGCTTCTGACAACAGCTCTGTCGGAGGTGGCTCTATCCCAGCCGGGTGAGGTTGATAAAGAAAGGATAGTCCGCCAGGTGGCTCAAAGGTGGATTCAAGTTGGTGCAGAACAATACAAAAGAGGTTACTTCAAAGCCGCGAAACAGTCGTTCCTTCGGGCGCAGGACTACCAGGAATATTTAACTGCTGCTGAGCGCGAGAAACTAACCGCGCTTTTGGAAAAGACACACACAGGTATACTTGAAAGAGAACGCATCTTGGAGACAATTCGGACGGCTGATGGATTGGTTAAGGAAGGTGAGCTAATCAAGGCTAAAGCGCATCTTGAAGAGATTAAAGACAGTGAGTTTTTGACTGAAGTGGAGCAGGAGCTAATCACGAAAGGGCTTAAGAAATTAGACAATCAGTTAGATGAGCAGAAAAAAGAAATCACCGAGCTTTATAACCGTAGCGTGGAGTTTTACCACGCCGACCAACTTGAAAAAGCCCGGGAAGGTTTTGTTAAAGTTGCGGCAAGTGACTTAGTGACGGCACCGCCGGGAGAGACAGCAGAAGATTACCTGGTGAAAATAGACGATATTTTGGCACAGAGAGCTGAGTCTTCGGCGTCGGCCGAAGCAAAGCGTGAAGACGCCTTGGGGACCACCATCGAAGCTGTTGCAAGGGAATTACTTGGTGTTGAGGCCGAACCCAATGAGGTCGCCGAGCAGCAGGTAATTCAGGAGCCAAACGAGCAGCAGATAGTTCAGGAACCAAATGAGCAGCAGATAGTTCAGGAACCAAACGAGTTTGTTGTTGCTCCTGAAGAAGAAGCGCTTGAGCCGGTAGCAGTTGAAGGCGCCTACATCGAAGTGATTAATCGCAAAAGAAATATCCGGCGAAGCCACACAAGAGCGGTTGTTAACGATGCTGTGGCTAAAGTGCAAGATTACGTAAGCCAGGATGAATTCGATAAGGCAAAAGAAGAAGTAGAGAGAGCTGAACGGATTGTGAACGAATACCAACTGGACCTCGGAGACGAGCTTTTCAGACAACACAACGATGAGTTAAAACAACTGGCTGGGAAAATAGTCCAGGAACAGGACAAGAGGGCTCGGCAGCTGGAGGAACAGAAACACTTAGAGGCGATAGAGGCACAACGCCGGTATAGAGAGCAAATGGAGGCTGACAGAAGCAGGAGAATAGCCGAGCTGATGGACAATGCGGTTGCTTATCAGAGCCAGCAGCGTTACGTAGAAGCTCTTGGCCAATTAGAAAGCTTACTCGCGATCGACCCGTTAAACAACCAGGCGCTGATACTGAAGCAGACGCTGGAAGATACGATTAGCTTCCGCAGACAATTGGAGGCGCAGAGGGAATCGGATAGGGAACGTGTTAATACTTTGATCGGGACTGATGAGGCCATGATACCATATGCTGAAGAGCTTACGTATCCCAAGGATTGGCGGGAAATTGTCGCTAAACCGTCTCGCAAACGAGACGAGCCAATCGGGCGGGACCCGGCTGATGTAGCTGTCTATAAACAATTAGATAAAATCGTGGA
>Ga0315541_1004093_pt1 | contig 10848 bp, 7 predicted proteins | sample SalMarSW160190MG_FD_203095 | JGI IMG/M metagenome (GOLD analysis project Ga0315541, IMG submission 203095) | Salt marsh sediment microbial communities from the Plum Island Ecosystem LTER, Massachusetts, United States - Salt Marsh Sediment SW1601-190 ...
CCAGAAAGCAATAAACAAGGCGGCCGAATATGAGTCAGAAGGGAAATGGCTCGATGCATATATAACATGCTATAGCTGGCTGCAGGCTATTGAAACAAACAATGAGGCATACACAAAATATGCCGAGCATCTTGTGGAGAAAGCCAGTATTGTAGCATCCTTTCTGAACAGTCCCTGTGAGACTCGAAAGGAACGTTTCCAAGGCGTAAATGAAGAGATGTTTGTCTGGGCGATTGATTTCCTGAAAACCAATTACATTGACATTATTGATTACAAACAAATGATAACCAACGCTATCAAGCGATGTAAGTTACTGGGAGAGGTAGTAAGTTTATCATATCCCGACTTATCAAAAAGCTTAACAGGAGTCTCCTCATCCGTGCCTGAGCTACCACAGAAGCAGCCGGAAGAACTACAGGAGTCTTTTCCGGCTCCTGACAGCGGGAAACTTGCCGCCTGGTCAGCAGCTTTGTCGGCAGTTTTAGGCGAAGTTGAACAATCCCCTACAGGATTCGGTGAAGAGGATTTCATAGATGTTTTTAAAAAGGTTTTGGCGCTTAATGAAACAACCGTTGATTTGCCCCGCCAAGTACTGATTGCACAGTTTGCGGAAGCGTCGCTATCCACACTTGACCCTTATACAGTTATAGTATGGCCAAAGCAGGTACGGGACTTTCAGAAGATGATGACCAATGAGTTTACAGGCATTGGCATAGAAATTACGAAACAAAAAGGACTTTTAACGGTAGCAAGTTTGCTGCCTGATACACCGGCATATAACTCCGGTCTCGACGCGGAGGATGTGATAGAAAAGGTAGATGGGATTGAAACGAAAGATATGACCCTTATATGTGCGGTTCACAAGATTACCGGCCCGAAAGGAACCAAAGTGACGTTGACAATAAGGCATGCCGGCGAGGAAGAAACCAGGGACATTACAATAACCAGAGCCAGGATAACCGTTCCAACGCTTCGCGGCTGGCAAAGGACAAAAGCAGGCAGATGGCGGTATATGATTGATGACGAGGAAAAAATCGGCTATGTCCGAATAACGAGCTTTTCTGAGAGAACTCCTGCGGACTTGGAAAAAGTATTAAATAAGCTTGAAGAAGAAGGATTAAAGGGATTGATTTTGGACCTGCGATTTAACTCCGGCGGGCTTTTAGATAGCGCAATTGAGGTAACCGATAAATTTCTAAAAGAAGGTTTGATAGTTAGAACAGAACGGGGTTTTGGCAGGGGATTAGTCTTCGAGGCGGCACACGAGGAAAATACACATCCGAATTATCCGCTTGTTATACTAATAAATTCCAGCTCGGCCAGTGCTTCGGAGATAGTAGCAGGAGCATTAGAGGACGAAAAACATAACCGGGCAATCCTGGTGGGAAAAAGAACCCACGGTAAAGGCAGCGTACAGGGAATAGTATACTATCCAGGCGAAGGTGCCCAGCTAAAATATACGATGGCGTATTATCATTTACCATCCGGCCAAAGGGTCGAAAGCCAGGAGGCAATGAAAAAACGCGGCAGAAAGGATTGGGGCATTGGGCCGGATATTGAGGTTGAACTAAGAAGTGATGAGCTTAAAAAAATGATTGAAGTGCAAAGGAACAATGACGTGCTGATTAAAACCGGGACAAACAGCTCTAAGCATGAGTTTGAAAAACATACAATTAAAGAGACCCTGGCTGCAGACCCACAGTTAGCGGTTAGCGTTTTAGTTATCAAGAGTAAATTAGTCGAGGCAAAGGCTCAGGCTTCAGCTGCGAAACTCCAGCGAACCCAGTCGAGTCGCTCAGCTGAATTGAAATCGGCACGAGCCGGCTGACTTTTAGCTTTTATCAGGTAAGCAGATTTGACAAATACAAAAGATATAGAAAGAGACTCTTCCTCAGGCTCAGAACAACAAGACCGCTTTGTTCGTCAAAGGCAAGAAAAACTAAGCCGTATCAGGGAATTAAGCATTGACCCTTACGGAGCAAGATTCGACGGCGCAGAAGCAGCCGAGGACATCAAGAGCAGATTTACTGAAGGTGACCAGACGCAACGAGCTAAATGTGCAGGTAGAATTGTCCTGCTAAGGGATATTGGCAAGCTCATCTTTATTACCCTGCGGGACCGCAGTGGGACCATCCAGATTGGCTTGAGTAAAAAGCTGCTTGACCAGCAAACATCAGGATGGCCACTTGCCAAATTACTTGAGCTTGGCGATATAATCGGCGCCGCCGGTCAGTTAGGCAAAACAAAAACGGGTGAAATTACTATATGGGCTGACAGTCTCTCGCTTCTTAGCAAATGTCTGTGCCAGCCGCCGGAGAAATTCCACGGTCTTGCGGATATTGACCTGCGATATCGACACAGATTCGTAGATTTATGGGCCAATCCGGAGGTAATGGAGCGCTTTAAGCAACGTAGCGCCATTATCGCTACTATTCGTGAATTTCTTAAATCACGCGGCTTTCTGGAGGTTGAGACGCCGATGATGCAGACGATAGCCGGAGGAGCCGCGGCAAAGCCGTTTGTTACGCATCATAACAGCTTGGATTTAGATTTATTTTTGCGAATCTCACCGGAGCTCTTTCTGAAGAGACTGTTAGTCGGCGGAATGGAAAAGGTCTTTGAGATAAACCGAAATTTCCGCAACGAGGGGCTAAGCAGGCAACACAACCCGGAATTTACGATGCTCGAAGTGTACCAAGCCTATGCCGATTATAATGTAATGATGGATTTAACCGAAGAGATTATCTCTGAATGTGTGGAAAAACACTGTTCGGGTAAGAATATCAAGCTTGGTGAAGAAACGATCGATTATACTCGGCCCTGGCGGCGGGCAAAATATGCGGAGCTCCTAAAACAATATAGCGACTGCGATATCGATGATATCAAAACTATAAGGAAAAAGGCAAGGCAGCTGAACATAGATGAGCCAGCTTTGGACGATGCAGTGGTTACAAATGAGGTATTTGAGGCCACTGTTGAAGCCAATCTCGTTAATCCTACGTTTGTTATTGATTATCCGGCAGAACTCTGTCCATTAGCTAAACGCAAGAAAGACCCCCACAAATTTGCCGAGCGGTTCGAAATGTTTATTGCCAGGATGGAACTGGCTAATGCTTACACCGAGCTAAATGACCCGGCTGAGCAATATAAAAATTTCCTTCATCAGCTCCGCGGCCAGGAAGAATCACTAACAAAAATGGACGCCGATTTTATAACAGCTTTGAAATACGGTATGCCGCCGGCAGGCGGGCTTGGAATTGGAATTGACAGACTAATAATGGTCTTGACCGGCGTTACAAGTATCCGAGACGTAGTGCTGTTTCCACTTCTTAAACCTATTTAGCCACAGAGAACACAGAGAGCACAGAGAATATAGTAGAGAAGAGTGTATTGTGAACTGCTTATCAACAATCATAAATTGGTTAACATCGATACCCGACGTGGTATGGGCCGCGATAGGCGGTTCAGGTTTAACCCTGCTCGGAGTTTTTGTGCAGATGAGACACGATGCAAAACAAAGGAATAAGGAGCGTGAGATGTCGCTGCGACGAGATGTTTATCTACCCGCAGCAGAACAATTGGCCGCGGCCATTAACTACCTTGCTAAGTTACCAAATGTTGACTTCGACGAACAAGGGAAAATGGAGCCAATTCAGGGCTTCATCGCTGCTGCAACAAAAATCAATGTTATAGGAAGTGATGAAACAATTGCCGCATCGAATGTTTTAGTCGGAAAGTTGAACTCGCTCATTGTACAGTTGATGTCTAAGAAAATCCCTCTCATAAAACTCAAATACGAGATTAAGACACTTGAAAAAATTGCTGAAGATTGCCAAGCAAGACGACAAGCGGCACTTACTGATATGAAATCATTAAACTTTAAGAAAGAAACCGACCAAGGACTCTGGCAATTGGTACAGTCACAATTTGCGAGTGCGCAGGAGGATGCATTAAAATACCAAGATGAACTGGCCAAGAAGCGGGACATGTGGATGAAGCTTACTTGCAACCTGCTTGTTGAGTGCGTGGAGAACACAGGACAAATACAGAATTTTGTGACGCCTGTTCTTGTTGCGATAAGAAAGGAACTTAAGTTACCGTTAGACCAAGAACGGTACCGAAAAATCATTGAACAAATTGGGCAAGAGGGCAAAAAAACTTTTGACAAGTTTATTGCAGATATAAAGAGGGATGTGGACACTACAGACAGTTAGTTTCTTGGGGCACGGGCTATCGTGAAGGCGAGGGCATCGAAAGAAACAAAATTCTCTGTGACCTCTGTGTCCTCTGTGGCTAAAAAATTATGTGGTTTATCTCTGTGGCTAAAATAAATCGAACGGGTAAAGAATGCTGAAACTATTTTTATGGCTGCGATACCTGCGTAAGAGAAAAATCGTATATTTGAGTATTGCAGCAGTTGCTCTGTCTGTGTCTTTACTGATAGTTGTTGTGAGTCTCTTCACCAGCTTTATCCACGCGTTTGAACAAAGTGCAGTGGATACCGTAGGCGATGTTGTTCTTTCGGCACCGGTTAAATTTGAGAAATACGAACATTTCATCGAGCGCCTCGAGCAAATCGGGAAGGTTCAGGCGGCGACAGCGATACTATCAGCCGAAGGCCTGCTGCATTTAGGCAAAGGCAACGTTCGCGCAGTGGAAATCTTGGGAATTGAAGCGGCCAAACGGGCAAAGGTAACCGGTTATAAGCAGTTTCTGCTTAAACAAAAACTCTTGCCAGATGACCCAACCTTCGAAGTTCCCAACCTCACTGACTCAATTGGGGGATTTGTAGGTATCGCAGTTATAACCGAGCCGGATGAAAAGACCGATGAATATGATTTTCAGTCAATCGAAAAGATGCTTGGCCAACAGGTTGTTCTTACAACAGGAGCTGTAATAGAGGACAAAGACACTCCCGCTCAGGGCAGGTTTAAGAGAAAAACGTTAAGGTTCACAATTGCCGATATTGTTTTTACAGGCGTCTATGACCTTGATAAAAGATTTGTGTACCTGCCAATAGAACATCTACAGCGGATTTTATACCCCAATGAAGACGAGAAGCTTGCCAACCAGATTCAAATTAAACTCAGCCCCGATACCGACACAGAAGCGGCTCTGACACAGATTCGCGGTGCGTGGCAGGTTTTTGCCGCTGAGGAGCTTAAATGGACACCAAATCTTATAAGGTACACTGATATCCAAACAGCCCAACAGATGCAAAGCAAATATGTTGCTGCCCTGCTAAAGCAGATGGGCGTTCTGTTATTGGTATTTGGTGTTGTAAGTTTCAGCGTGATTGTATTGATATTCTGTATATTTTATATGATTGTAAGACTAAAGCAGAGGGACATCGCAGTACTAAAAAGCTGCGGAGCAGCAAGCAGCTCAGTGGCTTTTATTTTCGTTGGTTTTGGAATTTGTGTAGGCCTGGTCGGCTCAGGGACCGGAGTCATCCTGGGATACATCTTTACAAAAAATATAAATACGATTGAACAGTGGATAACAACAATACTTGGCTTGAAACTGTGGAAGAGCAGCGTGTATATGTTTAGCAAGATACCTAATGAAGTTAACTGGAACTCCGCTTTGCCCATTGTATTGTCAGCCACTTTAGCAGCTGCTATCGGAGCGTTGATACCTGCAATTGTTGCTGCAATGACAAGACCGGTTGAAATCTTAAGGTACGAATAAACAGGCGCCGGAAATAGCGCAGATTCATTCACAGGCAGAAATGATAAAAATACATACTAACTAAAATGTACAAGATTATTCTTGCAATCAGGTATTTGGTCAAACGGCGGATAACATATTTTGCGGTTGCAGCAGTTGCTCTTTGCGTCTTTATCGTTGTTGTAGTGATGACCGTACTGACAGGGCTGGTTAGCGACTTTAAGCAGAAAAATCACAGCTTTGTGGGGGATTGTGTCATTGGCACCGAATCGCTGGTGGGCTTCGCATACTATGAAGATTTTATAAAGATATTGGGCAAGGAAGATTTCATTGAAGGCGTATCGCCAGTGATAAAAAGCTACGCTCTGATAAGTCGCAAAGGCTCGGAGCAAAACTACGGCGTCGAGATTATGGGTATCGACCCGGTCAAACACAGCCAGACTACCGGCTTTAGTCAAACGCTGCATTACCATGAAAACGATGTATCGAATGTATTTAAGCCGGTTAAAGACCCGAATTGTATGGGTTGCGTGTTAGGGATTGACTTGGCGCTGGAGCGGGATGAACAAGGCAGATATACTTATGGCTTTAGTCCAGCCGAGGCGGATATAGCTCTTGCGATAACCTGTTTTCCGTTAACTGCAAAGGGTGCTCTTGCGAAAGCAGGTGGACTGGGACTGGTCAACACAAAAACTTTCTGCTATAGCGACACTTCCCAAAGCGGACTGGCCAGAGTAGACAGCTCAATTATATATTTGCCTTTTGAACAGGCACAGCTACTCTGCGGCATGGCCGAGCCCGGCAAAAGAATCAATGCTATCCATATCAAATTCAAGAAAGGTGTCAACCTGAATGCCGGATGTGAAAGGGTCACTTCACTATGGCAACAGTTTAAGCAAAAAAGGGCCGATGAACTGTTGAACACAGTAACGGTGCAGAGCTGGAAAAGTAATAGACGCGCATACATCGCAGCAATGGAAAAAGAGCAGGCAATGATGACTGCTTTGTTTGGTCTGGTGGGGATTACGACCGTCTTTATCATCCTTGTGGTTTTCTATATGATTATCAGCCATAAGAGTAAGGATATAGGTATATTGAAAAGCATAGGCGTTTCGAATGCTAATGTCATTCAATTGTTTTTGGGCTTTGCTTTTTTAGTGGGACTTTTGGGTTCCGTTATAGGTTCGGTGGGCGGATGGCGATTTTTGGTGCATATAAACCAGATAGAAAACTGGCTTTTCAATCACTTCGGATTTCAGTTGTGGGACAGGTCAATTTATGCTATAGGTGATATTCCAAATCAGGTTGAACTTAGCGTTTTAATTGTGATTATCTTTTCAGCGATTGTTGCGTGCCTTGCTGGTGCATTAATACCGACCTGGCAGGCCGCAAAATTAAAGCCGGTAGAAATCTTGCAGGTGAGCCAGCTGTGAGTAAAAACGATTTTATATTAGAGTCTGACGGAATTTATAAATCTTACCGGATGGGCGCGACAGAGGTTAAGGTGCTCAAAGGTGTCAATTTGGCGGTAAAGCATGGAGAATTTGTGGCAATAGTCGGGGCTTCAGGCAGCGGCAAGAGCACACTACTACATATATTAGGCGCCCTTGACAGGTCCGATAAAGGTATCGTTAAATTTGAAGGTCGACAGCTAAACCACTATGGTAGCAGCGAACTGAACAGATTCCGCAATAAAATGGTCGGATTTGTTTTTCAGTTTTATCACTTATTGGACGAATTAAATGTACTGGAAAACGTCTATCTGCCGGCAATGGCCTTAAAAACCACATTCGGATGGTTTGCATGCCGTAGATGGGCGAAGAGCCGGGCAAGAGAGCTGCTTGACCTGCTGGGATTAGCCGATAGAGCCAATCATAAGCCGTATCAGTTATCAGGCGGCGAGAGGCAAAGAGTGGCTATCGGCAGGGCATTAATGAATGAACCGAGGATACTTTTGGCTGATGAGCCGACAGGAAATCTTGACTCAGCAACGGGAAATGGTATTTTAGATGTCCTCGAAAAATTAAATCGTGCAGGCCAGACAATTATAATGGTAACCCACGATGAAAGGATTGCAGAAAGGGCTGACAGGATTATAACCTTAGCCGACGGAAAAATAGAGCATAAGAGCATATAAGGACATAATATTATTTATGGGCTGATTAGTTCATGATTTGTTCATTTATTAATGGGAGACTTTATGGGGCTAAAAATTTGGCTTGATGGCAAACTTGTTGACGAGGCAGATGCTAAAATATCTGTTTTTGACCATGGCCTTCTTTACGGTGACGGAGTCTTTGAAGGCATTCGTGTTTATAACGGAAGGATATTTAAGCTTCAAGCCCACATCAAACGTCTTTATGAATCGGCTAAGGTGATTCGTCTTGTAATCCCGATGAGCAAACAGAAGCTTACTAGTGCAGTTGAAAAAACCGTTGAAGCTAATGATGTTGTCGATGGTTATATTCGACTGGCGGTTACTCGTGGAATAGGAACTTTGGGATTGAATCCTTTTGTGTGTGAGAATGGCAAAATATTTATCATAGCTGATAATATCCAGCTTTATCCGGAAGAGCTTTACGAAAAAGGGATGAAGGTAATCAGTGCAACCACGCTTCGCAATCATCCACTGACACTTCCGCCTCAGGTCAAGAGCATGAACTATCTCAACAATATCTTAGCCAAAATTGAGGCGCTTGACAATAACGTGCCGGAAGCAATTATGTACAACCATGAAGGATACGTTGCTGAAGCAACGGGCGATAATGTGTTTATTGTGAAAAATTCCTGTATTTTCACACCACCGGTTGAAGCCGGCACTCTGGATGGGATAACTCGGGCTGCCGTTATCAAACTTGCCAAAGAAGAAAAGCTTGAGGTGGTTGAAAAAAATCTGACGAGGTTTGATTTATACGTTTGCGACGAATTTTTCCTCACCGGCACCGCTGCCGAAGTCATTGGCATCATCGAGATCGACGGCAGAGTTATCGGTGATGGTAAACCCGGGCCGATTACAAAAGTGCTAAGAAATAATTTCTTCAAATACGCCCACAGAAAGGAGAAATAGCGCTTACCAGATAAGCTCTAATCCTGATTTTTGTCAGACAAGTCCGCCGTATGTCTGGCGGACAAGTATCGAATTTCATATCTGCTAAACGCTACACGCTAAAGCCATGGAGTTATGGGCACAGATGAACCCTTCACCGCAATCGAGGACAGGCACATCCGACAGTATTAAACAAAGCGAAGCTCCTGATTTTAAGCTTATCAATGGTCGGTTACGCAAAGTAAAAAAGCTGGTCAACGAGCAATTAGCTACCTCTGCAAAAACAAGGATTGTTAACCAGTTGCTCGAATATGTTAATACCAGCAGTGGCAAAATGATTCGGCCTGGTCTGGTCTTGCTTGCCGGTAGTGCCGTCGGCAAAGTCACAGACGAGCACATTCGTATCGCAGCGATTTTTGAAATTATTCACAATGCCACGCTTCTGCACGATGATGTTATAGACGATGGAAAAAAACGCCGTGGACAACCCACGATAAACAGCTTGTGGGGTAACGAATCCGCTGTTCTGTTGGGCGATTTTCTACTTAGCCGAGCTTTCAAGATGTGTACTATGTTAGATACCCCAGTAGCAAAAGAAATCGCTGCTACTGCAGCCCGGGTTTGTGAAGGCGAACTGAGCCAGATAAGCCAAAGGCAGAACTGGCAATTGAGCGAATCACAATATTTAGACATAATCACCGAGAAAAGTGCCTCTCTTTTTAGTAGCTGCTGCTATCTTGGCGGCCTTTTGTCAAAGGGAACCGAAGCACAACTCCAATCGCTACGGTGCTTTGGTTTAAATGCCGGCATTGCATTTCAAATCACCGATGACTTGCTGGATATAATCGGTGACGAAAGTAAAACAGGCAAGACTCTCGGCAGTGACGCTGATAAAAACAAGCTGACGCTGGCTGTAATACACTTGCTGAAAGTTGCAGATGAAAGCGAAAAAGGTGTGATTAAAAGCACATTAAGCACCACAGGAGAAGGCATGATTGTCCTCGCTGAGAAGCTTAGGTCTTATGGCAGCCTGGAATACGCGCACAGCCGGGCACAAGAGTTCGCCAAAAAAGCTATTGCAGCATTAGCCGACTTGAAAGATAGCGATGCAAAAGACGCCTTAATCGAAACTGCAAAATTTATGGCGGGTAGAGTTGTTTAAGGCAAATTTACTTCAAGAACCAAAATAAGAAAGGCCGGCTTTTAAACCGGCCTTTTTTACACATTTAGTTTAGTTCTACTAAACAACAAACAATTCAGGTCTGCCTGAAGCTAAAATATCCATATCAAGCTCGTACCTATTCCAACAGCATCACCGGTAAGCATACATTCAGCGTTGCAAACAACGTTATCCGTAACATCAATCTGTGCACCGAGGTATCCGCCAAACTGTGAGTTAACCTCGACATCGTAATCGCCATCAACCGTAATGGGGTACCAGGAACCCATAACGTCCCCCATAAAGGTACCTGAACCATCGAAGTCATATTGGCCATCGACGATGTGGAAGAACGGTCCGCCATATACCTTAAACTTCGGTGATAATTCGTAAGCTGCACCTACCGCGAATTGCAGCTCCCATAACTCCAATTCACCTTCCGACGGCACAGCCCACAGACCATAGGCAGAATTGTAATTATCATAAATCAAGCCTTGGTACTTTACACGGATGTCCATCTTTGTGTAGCTCGCTTGAAACAGTCCGCCTATTTTGAGTTTAGTGTCTTCCCAGAAGGTTGCCTTTGTACCAAAACCTAAGGCAAGGCCGGTGTCCCAATCGTGTGCGGGGCCATCTTCATCTATCCACACGCCGGACCCCTCAATCTCAGTATATATCTCTCGCGTTGGCTTTTGGGCTTCCGCTCTGGCTCCACCAACACGGAAAAATACCTCCCAGTTATCCAGGATACCGTATCCAAGATTAAAGTAGGCCTTATGCATCTCCACATTTTCGAACACAAGCTTATCTTTAAAGGGATTAGGGTAAAAAGGAGAACCATAGAGGCCAATATCAAATTTACCATCGAATTCAAGGTCCGTTTCACTGTAAGCATAATCGAGGCCGGCGCCCCACTGACCCTGCGTAAGACCAGCCGTCGGTGGTCCCATCGGGTCCAACGCCAGGGCAGCCG
>Ga0315541_1004094_pt1 | contig 10848 bp, 12 predicted proteins | sample SalMarSW160190MG_FD_203095 | JGI IMG/M metagenome (GOLD analysis project Ga0315541, IMG submission 203095) | Salt marsh sediment microbial communities from the Plum Island Ecosystem LTER, Massachusetts, United States - Salt Marsh Sediment SW1601-190 ...
CCGAGCCCGTGTTGCCCGTACCATACGGGTCACTCGTCCGCCCCTCGTCATACGTCCCCTCCGCGACCCATACCTCGGCCGAAAGCACCTCCGTATTGAACGTGACTTCATCAAACGCAGCATCGATGCCGTACTGGATGGAGGTGAAGGCGGTTTCCCATGACGTGCCGTCCTCAGTTCGGGATGTGTTGTCCTTATCGACGTACCACACCGCCGCGGCAGCATTGGCAGTGAGACCCATGACGGTGGCGAAAGTGGCAATTGCCAGGGCAACCTTATTCATTTTGATTTCCTACTTTTTCCATTCTTATTCAGGATTGGCCTCGTTAGGCACGTGGGCCAAGATAATAGATCGGACTCGCTCCGCAACAGTCAGCGCCTGCCGGGCCTCCTCTTGCGTTGGCCAGAAATCGAGGTCGTATCGCGTTGTTACGGCAAAGTCCGTCAGGTCAGCGAGATCGGAGCCGGCGAGGCCGGCTATGGGTTTGATCTCGGCACAGAGTTCTGCCACTTCTTCCAGGTCGTGCGTGCGAGGAATGGCTCGTCGGTTGAGCGCTAAAAAGCCTTTGAGATATTTCTCTACTGCCTGTTGTGCGTGAAAACATGCGGTATCATAAGGTCCTTCACCCGCTACATTGCGGCGCACGGTCGCCAGGTCGCTGTCTGCTTTGCGAAACCAGGCCCGGCCCAGCGTGATCTCATCGTTCATACAGAGTTTTACCCTCCGCCAGCACCGACGTGATAAAGGCATTGGTCACGTGGCGCCAATCCTCGATCTCCTGAGGTGTCCACACTACGATGTCTTTGGAAGGGCATACGCCCATAAGTGCCCGTCGATAGCGCCCCGCCCGCTTGTGCCTGGGCAATTGCGACTCCTCGATTATCAACAGGTCCAAGTCGCTGTCCGGTCGCGCGTCACCGCGTGCCCATGAACCGAATAGAACGACTTTTAGCGGCGAACCGACCGATAGGATCCGGCGGACGATCTCTTCGAGTAATTCACCGGTTACCATGGGGTATGCAGGGGCCTTGCCCATTTGCGGCCTCCTCTTGTTCGACACAGAATAGCATAGGGATAATAACACGACGCAACGGCGCCGTGCCTTAACTTTTTGCAACTTTCGGCGGCTCTTGGATAACAGCGGTAACGGCCGCTGGGGCGTTGAGGGCCACCGAGTCCACGGAGACACGGAGATTTGTTTTTCGTAAGCGTTCAGGTGTCAGCTTTCAGCCATCAGCTTTTCGGTTCGACGTGCTTGGCGCGTCGGGCTGTGCGTACCACTGCGTTGGAGGTACAAAACGCAGAGACGCTAAACCCGCGGAGTTATGCAGAGGAAGAACCGGTTAGTACCTGATTGATAGCTGATAGCTGAAAGCTGACCGCTGATGCCTGAACGCCTACCCCTCAACAACATTGACATGAGCGCGGGGGCATGGTAAGAGATATGTGGCCTTGCAGGCATTTGCAGACCAAACAGCGCTTTCAGAGCAGATAACCAAGTTAGCTATTGGCTGTCGGCTGATAAAGGAACAGGGATTTGACGGTTTCAGGAAAGACTGTTGCGCGGCTCAGTCTGTACCGCCGATTGCTGTACGGATTGCAGGCAGAGGGTGAACGCAACGCGTTCTCGCATCAACTGGCCACCATGTCAGGCGGCACGGCGGCTCGGGTGCGCCGTGACATGATGGCCATCGGCTATTCGGGCAGTCCGACGCGCGGCTACGATATAGAGGAGCTGATCAAGAGCATTGCGAGTTTTCTGGACGACCCGGAGGGCCAGCGCATTGCGTTGGTAGGCATAGGCCGTCTGGGCCAGGCGATCCTGTCTTACTTCACGGGCCGCCGACCGAAGCTGGCGATCGTGGCGGCGTTCGACTGCGACCGCAAGAAGGTCAATCGCGTCATCCATGGGTGCCGGTGTTACCCGATGGCAAAGATGAAAGCGGTCGTCAGAGAACAGGACATCGATATAGGGATTCTCACGGTGCCCGGTGAGGCCGCGCAGAGCGTCGCGGAGCGGTTATGCGACGCGGGCGTGCGGGGGCTGCTCAATTTCACCCCGGCCCGGTTACATCTGCCCAAGGACATCGATGTCGAGGACTATGACATCGCCATGTGCCTGGAAAAGGTTGCCTATTTCGCCCGCCAAGGCCGTACACGGTCCGAGGAAGGCTGAACGCTTACCTTTTTTCAACCACGGAGGACACGGAGACACGGAGATTCATTTTCCTTCGAGGGCCGGCAGGATCGGCTGGTTATCGGGATGGCGCGTTTCGTTGGCGCTGGTCACGCGAATCGCGGGCCGGTCCCTGAAGACGCATTTTGCCTCGCAAATGCCGCATCCGGTGCACAAATCCGGGTCGACGTAGGGCTGCTTGACCACAACCCTGGCGCCGTCGCGATTCTGTATTTCCTTGGTTTGGAAGTAAATGGCTTTGGGCGACAGGGGGCAGTGCTCTTCACACACGATGCACTCACGCCCGTAGGCCCAAGGCAAACACCGCGTCGTGTCGATGGTGGCCAGGCCGATCTTGACCTCCTGCTTCTTCTCGATGGCCAGCGGTTCGATGGCTTCCGTAGGACACACCTGGCCGCATAGGTTGCAATTGTACTCGCAGTAGCCGATCCTTGGGACCAGCTTGGGCGTCCAGAGCCCCTCGAGTCCCGCGTCAAGCCCCGTGGGATGCAGGCCGTTGGTCGGACAGACCTTCATGCACAGGCCGCATTGGAGGCAGCGCTTCAGGAACTCGCGCTCCTCGCGGGCGCCCGGCGGGCGAATGAGCGCGGGGTTGTAGGTGCGCCCCTGGGCCTGCGGCCCGACGCGTAACAGCAGCAGCCCGGCAATGCCCCCGGCGCCCGCCGCGAGGGTGGCGCGCTTGCCGAGGTCCACCTTCGCATTGGACAGCGCGCGGAATGGCGATGCGAACTTGAAGGCGAGGGCATCGAAGTCGCAGGACGTCACGCAATTCCAACATCCGAAACACTCGGATGGGCGCCATTGGCCCGGCTGCTCAGGCGACGCCCCAGCGGGGCACGAGATGGCGCATCGGCCACATTCCTTGCACGGGTTGGGAGCGTTCACAAGCCGCAGCATCTGCCGTTGTGACAGCCAGCCCAGGAGTCCACCCAGCGGGCATACATACCGGCACCAGAATCGCCTGCGGTAGAGGTTCAACACCACGATGGCTGCAAACAGCAGCCCGATGAGCGTGCCTCCGGTGAACACCTGCCGGTCCGTGACGAATACGTGATCGCGCGAGAAGCGGTACACCGGTTCGGTGACGGCCGTGAGGTGCAAGGGTCCGATGTGTGGGTCGGCTTGATACACCGCTGTGGCGCCGCCCTCGACGGCATATTGCACAGCCGGATAGAGGGCGGTGGCCGTAGCGCGGTAGAGTAATGAGATCGGGTCGAACACGCCGATCCAGTGCGCGCCGAACAGTGCCATGATCAGCAGCCCGACCAGGAGGTAATACTTGGCGTTCTGCCAGCGCGAGTAGGGCTGCGGCTTGGGTCGGGGGCGCCGCATCACGTGGCCCAGCCAGGTCGCGAAGTGGTGTATCGTGCCCAGCGGGCATACCCAACCGCAAAACACCCGCCCAAACACGAGCGTCAGGCCCAGGGTGATCAGCGCGAGTAAAGCCGCCGCCGGCACGGCGTGCGCGGCCAGCCATGTGGCCGCAAGTACGAGCGGGTCAAGGTCGAAGAAGAGATCGATGAGCCGGCCCGGCTCGCCCTCATCGTAGAACCGGGCCGCCCAGAACAGCCAGAAGAATAGTGCCAGGGACAGGCCTTGCACCACGCGCCGGACCCAGACGACGATTTTTCCCAATCGCTTCGAGGTCACGTCACGTCGATTTCGCGCAATGCGAGTTTGCGGTAGTCCATCTGGCCGAGGCCCGCCTGCTGGCCCGCTGTGACGGTCTTGATGTCCTCGGGCTTGTGCCCCAGCAGTTCTGCGCCGAACGCGTCCAGCGCGACGACGTCCGTGCCCGCCGCGACGGTATCCATGCGCTTCACATCAGCCAGGCTCCCGCCCGTGGGGCCGTTACGTGTCATGATGCGTGTCGCGTCAAGCACGGACAGGCGCGGCTTCATGAACGCCGTGATGTCGGCCAAACACGTGGCGAGGTCCTGGTGCCATTGGGCGCGCTTACCGCCGGCGACACCCATGTAGTTTTTCATGCACAGCGTCGCCTGTGGAATGTTGTGATGCTTGACAATGGGCACGTTGATGACCAGGTCGCTCTCGATGATCTCGGGATACAAGGGCCACTTCCGCAGGCGCTTGCCGCCAACCTCATAGTCCTTAAAGCGGTTCATGTCGAGATAGACGATCTCGCCGCCTGCCTCGCGTACGGCCGCTTCAATCCCGCTCCTGGGATAGGTCTTCTTCGCCTCATTACAGGGGCGATCGCCGACTTTCACCTTCTTCGCACCGGCCCCCAGGCACAGCTTTGTTAACGTGGCCACCAGAACGGGGTTCGTATTCGCCGCCTGCTCGGGCCTGCGGTCCCAGGCAATGTTGGGCTTGATCCAGACCACGTCGCCCTTGTTCACAAACCGGCCCATGCCGCCCATCGCCTCGATGGCCTTTTCCACCATGACCCGTGCCATCTGATCTACGGCCGCATTATCCTCCACGGGGCCCCCTTGCCCGGCCTTGTGCCGCACGATCACCATATCTAAGGGCTTGGTCTCTTCCGCGGCCGGAATGCCCAGCGGCGCCAACGCCATCGTGCTGCCTGTCGCCGCAGTCCATTTCAGGAACTCTCTTCGCGATTGCCAAGCCACTGTACTTGCCTCCTCGCCTTCGCTTTCAGCCACAGCTTAGCCATTTCCGTTGTTCTTAGTCCCTTACCGACGAGATTGTACACCAGATCGTCACAAAAGTATGGTTATCCAGCGATAAATGGCCGCAAACCCATGGCAAGCGATCTGTGGTTACATGTTCGTTCGTAACCGTTCACGGGGGTATTTCGCACTGTGTACACAAAAACAAGCCTTTGAGACCGCGGATCTACGCGGATACACGCGGATTTTTGTCTTCGATTGCCATTCAATCCGCGCAAATCCGCGCAATCCGCGGTAGGATGGCCTCTTGAGCGTACTTTCTCTAAGAAGAATGTGAAATGTGTCCGTGAACGCTTACGTTCGTTCTTATTTGGTGCGCGCTATGCCGGGTTACGGGTTAAATCGCTTGAGCCTCTGTTCCCGCCATTGCTTCAATTGATCGGGCGTCATCCTGTCCCGCATGGATTGGATGCGCCGCGCCTCGATTTCCGCCAGCCGGGCAGGGTCAGTGTATACCGCCAGGAACACGAGCACGCACGTGACCAAGGCAATACCCAAGCCGATGAAGGATCGGCGCCGCTCGTAGTAGTCCTCCTCTTTGACCAGGCCAACCACGGCCCAGAATACAGCAAACGCCAGCACGAGAAAAATGGCATACGGCGTGGGGAAATAACCGCCCCCGGGCAAGGCAAAGCGGCGGAGACCGGGCAGGAGCAACATGATCAGGATCAACACAGCGGCGGTGGATGCCGCATACAAGCTCAACTTCCAGGGCCGCGGCGGCTCGCGTCCGACGGGCGCCTCCTCCTCTTCCGCTTCTTCTTCGGGAATGCCCTGCGGGGATTCCTCCGCACCCAACTCCCCGCTGGCGGCCCTCGCGGCTTTGGCGCTGGCACGACGACGGGCCTTCCGTTCTTCGTAGCACACTTGGCATAATTTGCTCCCGCGAGACGTTTCGTGGAAGTGCTCAGGGCACACCATCTTCCCGCACCCTTCACACGTCACGCCGCAGACCTCGCAGAGCAAGACATGACATTGCGCGCAAGAATCCACTGCGCTGCGGAAGTTACAAACGGAACAGTCCATGACGCATCCTTCCTCTATTTATGCATCGCCCTACTACCTAAATGGTGCGTGCGCCGGACAGGAAACCCACCACCTGCCTCTCCGAGCGTGCTGATAATACTATCTCGGCCGAAACTAATAGGAGCCCGTGAACGACAGGTCCGCGTAGAGCGGATCATTGGGATAGTACCAGTAGCGCGGTTCGAAGTCGGTGCCGGGCAAGCGGTTGGAGCACCACGGCGGCACATTCAGCAACGACAAATTATCGTAAACATTTGCCCGCAAGAACTCGATGAAGTCGGTTGTATACGGCAGTTTGTCAAAGCCGAACCGCCACCACATGTCCCTGGCCGTAGTGGTCTGGGTGTACTTTTCGAACTCCACATGGCCATCCAGGTACAGCACGTTGCCCCCCAGCGGGAAATGATTCATCCTGATTGTGCCCACGTCCGATACGGAATCGAACAGTACGGGTATCCGGGAGTCCGCCACTGCATCGTTGGCTGGATTGTTGATGTCTCGTATAAATACGCGGCCTATGTTGATAGATGTCCGAAAGAAGACGTTGCCGCCACCGGGAGCATGGCCATAGCCGTCCACCCGCCAGTCCTCGTCGACCACTTGGTCGTCCCGCATGAAATCCGTGACGCCCTCGTACATCAAGCGGGCCAAACGGTCCCAGAGGAAAAGGCCCTGTTCTTCGGTCACCACGGCGTAGGGGAAATACGTGTACATCTGGCTGGTAACGCATTCGCAGTCGGGCCGGGGCCCCTGGAGCCTGCTGATCACCAGGTCGTTACTGGAATCTTCATATAGGGCACGGTCGATGCGCTCTTGGGCAAAGGTCTCATCCATGAACCATCTGTCTCTCGTAACACCGCCTGCGATCAAGGCGGAAGGACAGACAAGGACGCCGAGGTCGCTCAGGTAGTCTGGGAAGACCTCGCGGGCATCAAAGATGAAATTATTGCGCATCAACCGTCTTGGATAGTTACCCGCGAGATTAACGTCATCGCCGGGAGCGCTTAAGCCTAACTCGCCCCAATAATCATTGGGCGCGCCGGCTGGAAGTTTACCATCGTGTTCATTCGCGAACATAAAGAAAACCAGGCCCATCTGTTTCAAGTTGTTGGCGCAGGAGATTCGCCTGGCCTGTTCGCGCGCCCTCGCCAGGGCCGGCAAGAGTATCGCCGCCAGAATAGAGATGATGGTGATGACCACCAGAAGCTCGATCAGTGTAAAGCCGTGTGGTGTATGCTTGATCCTCATGTCACGTGTCCCTCCTCGACCGCACTGGCAGGCAATGTTCGTAACCACCACCACCTACCCGATACTATCCTCAGTGCTCTCAAGGGCTAACGACTCTCAACCCATATTTAATACTAGCACAGGCGGCAGCACCTGTCAATTTAACCAGGACTGGGAGTTCTGGGGACAGTATACTTAATTGTTGACTTTCGAGAGTAGAGGGGCACGGGGTCAAGTCCTGCATTACAACATTTCTTGTGTTTGGGGCGAAATAGGGAGAGGGAATGAGTCTGGAGTCTGGAGTCCGTAGTATTCCGCACAGGGACACTCACCGTCTATTGAGGGGCTGTTGAACAAGTCCCGACAGGCCAAGGCTTTCAGATTACCGCTAAGCATGTGTAAGAAAAGGGGACCCCAATTCAACCAGGATGTACTCCGTCGTAACGATTCCGCCACGGTAACGTGCGCTGAAATCCATGGCGGCGGCATGGGATGCATCGCGATCACTACTCAACGCGACATAGAACGAAGTGTCCGCGAAGACGTTCGTCATTTCTTCGGCAGCCCATAGAGGTAATGGTCGTGATTCAACGAGGCATCGCGCGGCAGACCCTTCGCCTTGCCAATCACCCGGGCCAGCCGCTCGGCCAACGTCGGCCCAGTGTTGTCATCACCGACCGTTTCCTGTTCCCCTGCCAGAGCGACCGACACGACGGTTCCCTCTTCTATATCCGCCGGTTCATCAAGTACCACAACGCCATTCTCTATATGCCCGCGATAAGGCATGGCCTATTCCTTTCAGCCTTTACCGTTCATAGTCTACCACATTTCATCCTTCGCTCTTTGCCCCGCTGTGTGAGATGGTGGGGCAGGCCCGGCGCCACGACACGCGCTATCCTTGCCACAGGGCCAGGCTTACCAACACGAAGACCCATAGTCACGAATTAAGTATACTGTTCCCAGAACCCATAAGCACCGCGGAAAACACTCTCCATATATAAGGGACCTTTGTTGCAGCGGTGAGGAAAGTGTGTTTCACGAGCGTCCCACGCGAAACGAATGGTGTTTGGTAGACAAATGGCATGAAAAATCACACTAAGCTCTGATTTAACAGGTGTGTCCCTAAAACTCCCCCTAAAACTCCTCCTAAAACTCCCCTGACTTGTATGGCTGCCAAATAGGTTCAAGCATACCCGTCACGCCATCGGTTATCCCGCGTCGCTGAGCTCCCTCAGAAGTGATCGCGTTGCCTTGGAATCGGTGATCACTTTCCATCGGAATCGGTGATCTTTTTCCGTCGGAACAGGTGATCGGATTCAATCGGAATGGGTGATCGCTTTCCCCCGGAATCCGCACGGGGGTCGCATTTTGAATTGATTTAGTTGATTTCCTGGCGTGGCGTTCGTATCATGTGATTCGGAGTATTGCATAGTGGACCGAAATGGGATACGATTATCGCGATTGTTCATGGGATCTGGCCTGCAAAACCGAGGGGAGTGCTGCTGTCTGTGTCTAGAGAGAATCGCCTAGAGCTTGTTCACGAGTTGGAATCTAGCAGGAAAACGCGAGTAGTGTGTTATTTGACCGGGGACCGCACGGGGCAAGAAACAAAGATCGGCAGCGACATTTTTGGCCTCGTTTATGAGCACCTCGATTCGATTGGAGATGTTGAGTGCCTAGATCTCTTTCTCTATAGCACAGGTGGGGTAACCATGGCCGGTTGGGGCTTGATCCGGCTGCTCAGGCAGTTCTGCAAGAGACTGTCGGTCATTGTCCCTCTCAAGGCCCATAGCTGTGCGACGCTGATGGCTCTGGGCGCCGACGAAATCGTGATGGGCAAATTGGGCCAGCTAAGCCCGGTCGGTCCTTCCGTAAACAGCCCGTTTAATCCGCCGGCCCCTGGGCGGTCGTCAGACCGGGGAATCCAGTTGCTCGCAGTCAATGTGGAAGACGTTATAGGCTACCTGGACTTGGCACGAAAAGAGGCTGGCTTGGAGGGCAAGACGGAATTGGGCGAGGTGTTTCAGAAGCTTTCGAGTGATGTCCATCCTCTCGCCTTAGGCGCCGTTTATCGCGCGAGGGAGCAGATCCGAATGCTTGCGAGGAAGCTGCTGAAGCTGCATGCTGAGCCAAAGGAGGACGGCGCGATTGAGCGCATCGTGGAGGTCCTGACAAAGGAGCTTTTCTCCCACGACTACATAATCAACAGGGAGGAAGCCAAGAACGAGATCGGACTCAACGTGACCTATCCGGACGACCAGGAAGAAAAAGTCATCTGGCACCTGTTCAAGGACTTCGAACACGAAATGGAATTGAATGTTCCATATGATCCTGATGCAATCCTAGGCACCGAGACTGATGCAGTCGTTACCTTGCGACGTGCCTTTATCGAGAGCCAGGCGTTTACAGATGCGTTCATTACCGACATCGAATTGCGGCGAGTGCAAGCACCGCAGCCAGGAACACCCATACCACTTATAGGGATTCAGCAGCGGAAAACTCGTGAAAAGTGGAGCCGGGTCTTTCCCGAGAGCTAGGAGGAGATAGGATGATCATCGAGAATATACCGACAGGAGAACATAGCGGCACATCGGGCTTGGGTTCTGCCGAGCGTTTTGTTGATGGCACAGCCTCTGTTCAAGCTTGCCTAGATACATCTACAGCCACCGCCATGCAGCGCCCCCTTCTCGTGTTACAGGTATCGGGCGTATTCCCCTTGCTGGAGAACGCAAACGCAGAAGTTCGGGCAGGGCGCCCCCTTTGCGATGAGGAGTTTCTTCGCGCGCTCTATGATGAATTCTCCGAGGAAGACCGACAACTGGCCGAAGCGGGCCTACTGGACTACGGCGAGCGTTTGCGTGCCATCGACCGAGAATGAGAGGGGATATTCAGAAGGCCGACCTAAGCCCCACTCAGGGTTCAGAGCAAAGTGGGTTTCGCCCTGTTGTGATCTTGGAAAACGAGGCCATTATCAATGTTAGCCGAACCGTTATTACCATTCCGTTAACGACCAACCAGCGACGTGCGTCGCTGCCTACTGCCGTCTTTATCCCCCAAGGCGAAGGAGGACTGGACAGGGACTCGGTGGCGCTTTGCGAACAGATTCGCGTCTTGGACAAATCACGCCTTCGGGACCGCCTTGGGACACTGTCACCGTATTACCTCGCCGAGATTGAGCGGACGCTTCTTTACACTCTCGGCATTGCCACAACTTGAGGATCGGAGGATTTGTCTGGTAGTTCTGCAGTTCTAGTTGTGGGGACAGTATACTTAATTATTGACTTTTGGGCTTGGTGTGGGTAGTGTGGTCCCTATGGCAAGGATAGCACGGGTCGTGGCGCCGGGCATGGCGCATCATGTCACGCAGCGGGGCAATCGGCGGCCACGAATGGGGTCAGGTCTTTGATTATCAGGTTTGCTCTTCAGCATTTCCCACTATCGCGCTTGGCGTCTATGGGTGCAGGTCTTTGGGACATTCAGGGACGCATTAGCTCATATTTTGCGCATCTCAAACGCCATTGTGTCAACTAAACACCCTTGTCTCGCAAGGAAAGCAACTCGTTCACTCGGCGCTGATCTGCGCAATCTGCGGATACAAAAACTCCCGATGAACGGGTTCACGCAACCGCTGACAACGGATGATGCTCATCAGATCCCAAATGTGTATGTAACTCAAGTATTTCCAACTCCGTGCCTCTGTGTCCTCTGGACTACTCACGTTGAATTTCTTGTTTTTGGGG
>Ga0315541_1004096_pt1 | contig 10841 bp, 11 predicted proteins | sample SalMarSW160190MG_FD_203095 | JGI IMG/M metagenome (GOLD analysis project Ga0315541, IMG submission 203095) | Salt marsh sediment microbial communities from the Plum Island Ecosystem LTER, Massachusetts, United States - Salt Marsh Sediment SW1601-190 ...
AACTGGGCGTATAAAGTGTGGTCTGAATCCATAGTAACAGTTATGGTTAGCTCAGAACCGCAGTTCACTCCGTCAAGAATCCAATAGCTGAAAAAGTAGTGTGTATCTGCGGTAGCCGTAACAGTCACAGATTCACCACCGTAATATGTGTAGGTTCCAGGTGCTGGGTCAGTAGTGCCACCAACAGAAGCGGAAATACTTAGTTGAGGGAGACTCGGACTTCCAATGCCGATTGCGTCAAAAAGTGTTGTAGAGCCTAGTCTTAAGTAACCTCTAGTCAGAAAATTATCCATAATCTCTATATACATTGCAAAAGGCGACATCCTTCCTAACGTTTCCTCATTTTCTATAAGCCAATCTACGGAAGCTACGCTAGTCCACCACCATATACAGCCTTCCTCATCTTGCATTTGAAGATTTGTTATTACCGCAATGACCCCGAGAACTACGCCCACTACAATTCCGATTGCGACTCCTTCAGCCGTGCCACTTATCAATCCAATGGCTGTTCCGATCGCTCCGCATACAAGAAGCACAGACCCTCCGTTTGTTTGCGACCAATCATAGTCCATCTGCTCGTGGAATAATGCCGTGCCTCTGATACTCCAACCAGTGAAGCGAGAAATATCGTAGTAGTCTCTATCTGGATGCGGATATTTGATGTCGTGCTGGTCGTCTCTTCCGTCAATGAAATGAACGTTATCCCATATGTATCTTGTAAGAGTGGCTTGAACTGGTGTTAAAAGTAACGAAGCTACCAAAACCAACGTTAGGATTGTAAGACATTTTCTTTTCATTTATGTTCCACCTCCCGTAAGAACTTCCCGAAGAACACACCCCATGCAAGAATTAGAACCACGCCCAAGACTATTATGATTAATCCAGATGACCATTCCCAATATGATTGCCCTTCCGAATACCACCTTGCATATTGTTGATGAGTGTAGTAGAATCCGTATCCCCAAACTATTGTCGCTATCAAAAGCTCTATCAAAAGCACTGTCAGTGTTTTCGTGAAAGTCAAAGTCCTCCTAGCCAATATTTTTCTCATTTTTGTTCCTCACATTTAACTAGAGATTTACCAAGATTTATGTGTTTCTATGGTTCCACATAAACGTAACCTTTTTCTATAACAAACATATAGAACAGTAACCATGTCTAACCAAAAACAAGACCGCATGACAACCATAAGCATAAAAGCTTCAACAAGAGAGAAACTCAAAGTTCTAATAGAAAAAAAAGGAGAAACCTATGACGACATTATTTTGAGGCTGATAGAGAAGGCTCATAGTAAGCCGTGAGGTAATCTTTAACGAATCTTCGCACTTGTGGAAACTGATCTATCAGCGACTTTGCTATCAATATTCTAAGCGTTGTCATGGTTTCTTTCTTCATTTTTATCACAATTATATATTCTCATAGTCACGTATAAGTCTTATGTCTTCATATATTGTATACAAAAAAATTTTTGCTAAATTTTTGTCTAAAAGAACATGGTCTTCTTAGCTGATTCATAGGATTATTGATATTTCCATGATAGAATTTAGCCTTTAATTATGATTAATGGCGAAATATTTATCAATACAAATCAACGGTTTCTTGTTCTATTCGTCAAATGCTTTAAGGAAAAGGCTTATTTCTTTGTATACAAATTGTATACAAGGTTTATTCACAATGAACAAATATGGAAAAGTTAAGACCTTTCGATTGGATAAGCAACACGAAAATCTCCTTAACGAATGTTTCGATTTACTCAATGTTAAAGAGGACAAGTTCAACGTAGCCATGCGGTCTTTCATTGAAAAGGCACATACACAATTAACAGCGATCACAGGGCTGAAAAGAACGCTAGAACAACAGACCAGCCGAATAAAAGAACTTGAATCTGAGAAACCACAACCTACCAAAAGTGAGGCGTTTACCCCTACCAAAACAATGCAAAAACGTGAGGTTACAATGAAACCTACGAAAAAACCTGATGATTGGCTTGTGTGTCCAGACCGAGATGATTGGGTTAGAAAGTCGGTTGAATGTGAGAAGTGTAGCAAGGACAATTTCAAAAAGTTTAAATCATGTTGGATTGAGAGAAGGCAAAATCCTCTTAGCGATCTATTCAAATGTTCAAAACCAAAACCAAATTAGATATGGACTTTACCTTTTGTAAGTCTTACATATGAAATCTATCTATGAGCAAATATTCAGTTTAATGGCTCGCAAACACCGCTGTGTTTCCTCTTTCCGTGACAACCTTAACCGTGTATGGTTTGTTTGGTAAACTTATGTCGCTGCGAATATACGATTCTGTGTCTGCAGAATTGATGAATATGTTCACGTCGTATCTTAGGTGATCTGTCGAATTGTTTACCCATAAGGAAACCAAATGAGAAGTTGAAGACCCTTTATTCTGAAAAGTAAACTTCATCCCATTGATTACGACCCTAACAGCTAAAAAGTCAATGTCGATAATTGTTTGATTACTGTCTGCTCCTTCATCAACAATCTTTATATATACTGTGCCATCGTCATGCACATAACTGCTCCATCTGTCAGTGAAGTTTACGGCGTAGTAATCCCACTCTTTTGTGGGCATGTGACCTGTAGTGGAGTTGAAGCCGCTGTCGCTGTAGGTTGATGATGACCAGTTATAGGCTTTCAGATACCACCTCTCACTAGCGTCGCTAGATCTGTACCTTATTTGCATTTCACCAGTCTGAATGTAAGTTAGAGGATAGGTGGAAAGGTCTATGACAAAAGCGCCGTCAATGTCAAGCCTGTTATCGCTTTGACTCTCTTCCATGCCGAGAGAAGCTGAAGGCTCTGGGTCAGCGATGTAACGAATTAGGATATCATCAAAGTAGGTTATGTCAGTTGTTCTCGACCCCCCAAACCCAACTTCACCGTAGTCTCTAGCAGTTCCACCACCGAAATTACCATCAACTGTCCATGTATTAGGCTCAGTTGTTCCAACTTGCCAGACCTTAACCTTCCCAAGTTTGTTAACGGGATCAATTACCCTGAACCTCATGTAATACCAAGTGCTTAATGACCAGCCGTAAGCCCCGCCTGTGCCCCAAGAACGTAGATCATTCAAAAGTTCTAAGCTATCTCTATCGTCGTGGAACAACCCACAGTAGCCGCTACCTCTGGAAGGATCAGTGTCCATGCAGCAGGATAGCCCCATTCTGCTTAGATCACCACTCACAAAAGAAGTTACGTTTATTTTCACGAGCATATCAATATTAGTGTCAACATTGCCTAATGCAGTGATGATTAATTTGTTCGGGTCTCCAGCCGCGCCAACATTCTTTAATTTGCTAGTTTCAATTGACCAAGTACCACCTCCAGTCTTTGCACTGTAAGAGGCTTCTGTGGTAATGTCTAGATTGTCCACTCTGTTGAAATCATCAAACCACAAATATACATTGCTTTTGTCCGCTGGTGGGCTTACAGCGCCTAGATTATCATAGTAGACATAGTAGTTGTTGTCGCTTCCATCAGCAGGGACATCAGTTTGGGTTTTGAACCAGACCTGCGTCGAGCCAGTATTCATATCTATAACATGGCGATCTATTTCAACCCAAGAAGACTCGTTCCAAAAAACAATTCTCAAGTCGTTCCCGTTCGAAAGCATTTTGCCCGAGGAGACTAGGGCGGCGGTATCCATTGTCAAAAGAGTGGAATAGCCGGAACTGAGCGTGTATGCCATGTTGTTTGTGATCGTTATCTGTCTACGATAACTGTAGTCTACATTCCACCAATTCGAGCCCTCTACGAAGCTTTCATATTGGTCATCAATGGCTTGCGTGTCTTTAAATGTGCCACTTGTGTGGCTGCCTGTGTTCACTGTGTATTCACTTTGAGTCGCAAACCAAGAAGAGCGATTGACGTGTTCAACGTTTGCTATGCCTATATCTTCTTGCATTTTATCCCAATCAAACTGGTTCATCTCATAACTCCAAAGCACTACATTCACAACTATCACTACTACTAGAGGTAGGCTTAGCATGACGACTATTACATTGCTTACTCCACGCCTATCGCGTTTAAGGCGCTTTATAATAGCCTCCAACATGAGTCCCCCTAGTTGTAACAACATCTACGAAGTATAGATTGCCTGAAGACCAACTGTATGAAATGTTAAGCCAACGGTGCTTACCTATTTCTAAACTGAATGGAGAAGAAAACCGAGATGTATGGTTGACGTAGACGGCTGAAACGTGAACAGCAACCTTTCCGACATTACGAAGATAAACACTTATGTTTCCAGTTGAAGGGTTAAACCATAAATCCTCTATAATAATGCGTTCGCTCATGGTTTCCTTCAGATTAGTTGTAATCACATAAGTGGCGGTTGTAGCAATTGACATTGCAGCCACAGCAACAACCGTAAGCAAAAGGTTGCTCAGCACAGGAGTTATAGCCCGTCTGTCACGGAAAAATCTCTTAGCCTTTCTTGTCATTTTCTCTACCTCACAAGAACAGCTTTAACGCTATGTATCCGCAGAGCATGAGGATTAAGCTGTGTTTCAGTCCAGCGTTTATGGTTCCTTCCCCCATTTTTCCAGCTACAACTCCTCCAAAGAAGGCTTGAATCGCTGTCATGCGAAAGAACATTCGCTGCATTCCTTCAGGCGCCATCACCGATGACCCAAGTATTGGTAAGCCTTCTATGCTGGAGAAGAACGATTTGAAAAGCAGTATTATTGTGAACAAGAATACGAAGAATGCCACGTATATTATTGCAAGGTATGGTCTTGTCTGATTTCGCCGTTCCTTATCAAGCAGAAGCGTTGTCTGTATAAACTTGCCCATTGGGTCAAAGACCCTCTCCACATGCCCTCCTGAACGGCTTGCCTCAATTATCATCGGTACGGTTCTCTGCATTAGTACCGTGTTAACGCGTCTTTCCAAAGCCAGGAGCGCTTCTTCAAAAGTCATTCCCCAAGAAATCTGCGAAGCCATTTTTCTCAATTCAGCCGTAAGCGGGCCGTAATCTCTTTTAGAGGCTTCCTCCAAAGCTTGGGGAAGAGTCATACCAGTCTCTTGGGCTTGAACTATACTTCTAAAAAGATCTGGCAAGTGCTCGTTTACTGCTTTTCTCCATCTATAATCCACGTAGTTTAGGATTGTTGGAGGGAAAATGGCAACTATGACAGCGAAGAGAACGAACTCGTCGAATGTTGGGCTTCCCCAAAAAGTGAAATAACCAGATAAGGTTATGGCTACGGCTAAGGAAACCGAGCCAATCCATGCAATTTTTTTCATGTGCTTCTCTATTTTCTGCATTTTTCATTACCATTTAGGCGAAACAGCATCCAAAATTATCAGAAATATTACAGAGCCCAGCGGAATTCCAAGATAAGTGAGCAGGTTAAGTAGAAGGTCTGGACCCAGTCCACCTAGGTTTCCCCCGCCAAGCATAGCCATAACCGCAAGCATGATGACCATAAGCAAAGGTCCTGTGATGAGCAGAGACACGTAGAACTCTGACAAAACAGACAAGGTGTCCGAAAACTTGTGTAGGCTTATTCTCTTTAGGTTCATGTACTGCCCAGACTTTTCGCGTAGATAGGCCGCCAGATTTCCGCCTGAATGTATTGTTGAGATGAAGCCTTCCAGCATTTCACGAAACCTTTCAGAAGGAGTTCGTTTCGAAGTCTTTTCCAAAGCAGATATTATGTCTAAACCGAAGAGATTTACGTCTCTGACAATATTTTTAGCTTCTTCAGAAACGGTCAAAGACACGCTGAGATTTGAAATTGAATAGAAAATCTTTTCTGGAGAAACACCAGCGCTCGCAAGAATGGCCATATAACCAGTTGTAAACGGCAACTCATCCTCTACCTCCCTTTTGAGCTTGTCAGCGCGGTAAATTGGGTAGAAATAAAATCCAATTATGGAAAACGCAACTGCAAAGAGGCCTCCGCCAACACCAAATAAAACCGCTGGAAAAAACGGTATGTTAAAAACGAAAGCAAGCAAGCACGGAATAAAAATTAATGAAATAACTGAAGTCAAAATTGTGGCAAACAATGTTAGGCTAAGATAAGCCTTAAAATTAACCTTTAACCCCGCCTTCTGCAGATTTAAGCCCAAGTCCTCAAAAAGTGGCAGAACGCGCTCAATTTTTTCTCCGATAAGTTGGTAAGCTAGAGAATGAGGCTTTTTCAGTGCAAATTTGAATGTTTCTGGTGATGCTTTTGGTTTGGGTCTTTTGATGCTGTTGAAAAATCTCTTTACTCTTTGTCGAATTTTTCTATTTTTCATACTAGTCCCACTCTGGCTTTCTGGTAAACCCGTTCCGGGTTAGCATAATATTCTCGTATCACGTTTGCAACGTCAGTATGGCGGCGGATGCCCTTGTGAACCATCCATTCCAAAACAATCTCTCTGTGATTTAACTCACGTTTGACTTTTCCTTTAGTAACACCCAACTTTTTCATTTGTCTCTCTAGAAGGCTGCTGTAGCCAGAAAAGACAAATTTATCGTCTCTTGGATTCCAGCTGAAAACCTCTTCAGTTGGAATGCTCTTCGTTTTCGGGTCAAGCTCCAAAACTTCCGTTGTTGTAGTTGCTCTTCTCGCTGGTTTTCCCTCCTTTTCTATTCTTGCTATAACCATTACAACGTCTATCATTGCTATGAGCGGTTTCGGAATATTCATCGGTTCAGACTCCAAACGGTTTATTACAGCTTCAACCGACTCCGCATGAAGAGTGCTCATTCCAAGATGGCCCGTTGCCATTGCCTGAAACAGTGTGTACGCTTCTTCTCCTCGGACTTCGCCTACTATGATATAGTCTGGTCTTTGTCTAACGGCAGCCTTCAGCAAGTCGAACAGGGTTATGCTTCCGCCCTTTTTGTCTTCGTGTCCAAAGCCTAATCTAACGACTGATGGTATCCAGTTCTCGTGTGGAAGGTTAAGCTCATGCGTGTCTTCTACGCTCACTATTTTCATTTCAGGCTTTATGAACATGGATAAGCAGTTCAGCATGGTTGTTTTTCCAGCTGCAACGCCGCCAGCCACAATTACTGAGGCTCTGTTTTCTATGAGGTACCATAAGTAGGCTGCCATTTCTGAGGATAGGGTGTTGAATGCTATTAAATCTGAAATTGTTAATGGGTCAACTTTGAACCGTCGAATTGTGAATGTTGAGCCTCTTCTGGTGACTTCACTTCCGTAGGTCAGTTGTATACGACTTCCGTCAGGAAGCGATGCGTCTAAGATTGGGGATGCTATGGAGATGTTTTTTCCTGCTAGATATGCCATTCGAATAACGAAGGAGTCCAGTTCAGCCTCAGCTTCAAATATTATGTTTGTTGGTAGCGACTCATACATTCTGTGCCAAACATAAATCGGTATGTTTACGCCGTCTGCCGATATATCCTCTATTAGATGATCCTTCATCAACGCATCTATTTTTCCATAGCCTAGGAAATCGCGTATTATGTAGTATATGAGTTTGTCAATTGCCTCTGGTGAAACTTTTATACGGTATTTTCTAATTGTTTCCTTTGTTTTTTCTTTCAGATAGTTTTCTGCTTTCTCCTTTGTTTCTATTTCTTTCAGGCTTACATTCAACTCGTCAATTAAAAACGTCTTTATTTCCTTTAGCCGTTCTTCCTCATCTTTTTGCAGTGTCGGCTCTATGATTTCATACACTATTTTTTGTGTTTTCGGATCTTTGACTATTGCCACATATACATAGGGTTCTTGTATGGGATAGACTTCTCTGAAAACAACTGGTTTTTTACCTTCCTCTTTTATTAGTATGCCAAATTCTGGTTTTTCCACTGCTTTGGAAGTTTCAGGCACTTGTTTTCACCGTTACTGCGCGGTTGTCTTTCACCTAGAGTATGCTGTGAAGCCTTGATATACTCTATCATGAGTCTTAATAAATTATATGCACTTTTAATATTTATCATGCTTAACCTTAACCATCACAAAAACCACCAGCTTCACAGACAAAGAAACTGATCAGAAAACCCATGCTCTAGTTTTATTGTGTAACAGAGTGAGACCAACTGATCAAGTATTCTGGCAACTTCAGACCTCTTTCACCCAGTCTTTCAGCCAATTTAACTGGTAAAGGGCTTAAAACGTATGCTGCTCTCATATAAAATCTTCTAGGTTGACCTGGCTTAACTTCTTCTTCTAGAACTATTCGGAAGTCTGACTTTTCGGCCAGAGTTGACTTCTTTGCTCCCGTGATTGCCAACACAATTCCATTCAGTTTCTTAAAGACGTCGCGCCAGATTATGACAGGCTTGGTTTCTCCGGAAAATGACACCAAAATCTCAAGATCTCCAGCTCTTGGATGCGGAGTGTTCACGCCTCTAGCTATATAGACATTGTCTCCCATGAAACCCTTGATGTGAAACAATCTTACACCCGTCATCTTTACAATTTCATTTGCTGTACCCTTCCCGCCCAGAAACACGTTGGTCCTTCTTTCCAGCATGTCAATGATGTGTGTGTAAGTTTCTGACTGCACATTCGAATCAATCATTGACCCTATCTTGGCGAATTCTTCTTCGCAAAGCTGAAGCATCCCATCTACATCTAGGTTTCGGAAGATCGCCTCGGTCATCATGGACAGAAGAAACAAGCTCCCTAACTCGAAGATGTCACCCATGATGCCTATCTTGCTATATTCAAAAGAGGGTTTCGATTTTCCTCGCCCTTTTAACTTAACCACATGACCTTGTTCGCGGACTATCTTGGCTAGTGGCGAGTTTAAGTTAGAGGTTATAAGTCCCATAGAAAACCTTGACGTTTTTTTGTCTTCAACGTATCTTGCTAAATCTTGCGCCATCGCTAGGGGATCATCGGAGAAGCCACTACCCGAGTTTATCAACAGCAGGGTTTTTTTGTATCGTCTTTCAAGCTCGGCTGCCGCATCGTACATGTTTTTTCCAGGAAAGCCTGGGTCGTCCGGAGTCAACACAGCCTTGTTCCTCCAGCCTATTTGGCTCATTGCGATCTGGCTCATTGCAGCGTTCAAGGAGTACAGTGATCTGCCGGATCCTCCGCAGACTACGCAGTTTGCTGATTTTAGGTCTTCATATAGCGGTAGCAGTTTTTTCTTTCTGATGTTGAAAATGTTATCTCTAATGCTGTTGACGTATCCTATATGGCTGATGTTGCTTTTGATTTCACTCACACCTCATTCAAGAATGAAACGTCAACTATTTTATATTTGTCTTGAGTGTAAATCCTTTTCTGAAATTTTGTACTTATTTGTATCTTTCCCGTCTTTTCTTTCTTTTTCTCTTAAGTTTCCTTTGTTTCTTCTTTTTCCACTTTGCGCGAATATGTTGCACGCTCCAGTTATATTCTTACTCTATTGTTGCAAGTCTCCTCTTTAAATCCTCCTCGGTCCAGCCTAACCGATGCATCAACTCAACAATTAAACTGTCCAAAAACACCAAGCAATTGTTCTTAAAAATGCTTCCAAGATGGGTTAAGGGTTCACGTTCGCCCGCAGGCTGTCTAGCCAGATAATCCTCTTCTTCAGGCCAACCCATTTTTGCTCTCCCTCTTTCAAGCTCCGAAAAGCCCATACACAAACGCGTATATTAAAAATCTTGCGGTTTAAAAAGTCCTCCTAACAGCTCATTTAGAGATGGAATTCTAAAGGATAGATGGATGTAGATTGCGACTGCTAAGATTAAGATAGTGATGACTATTAAAACGAAGTCGCCTCTGTGCATTTTAAGCACGTACAGGTTTGTACGTTTCTTTGTTGCTCCCCATGCACGGGATTCCATGGCTTCAGCTAATTCTAGGCTTCTGCGAATTGCACTCACAATTAGGGGTATGAGAATTGGAATGTAATTTCTAATTCTTTTCAAAAAGTTTCCACGTTCAAGCTCTAAACCTCTCGCTTTCTGGGCATCCATAATTGTTTGGGCTTCTTCGGCTAGAACAGGGACAAATCGTACTGCGGTTGTGAAGGCGAAACAGAACTCATAAGGAATACGTGTTTGTTCTAGGGCTAAGCCTAGATGGTCTGGTGATGTGGTTAGGAAGAAAACGGAGAAGGATTCAATAAGGACTATGAAGCGTAAAGTCATAGCAAAGGCATATTCCAAATAATAGACTGGATTTGTGTAACCAGCGCCAATAAACGAAAAGACAAAATTCGTTAAGAAAATTACTATTGCTAAGAATGCTGCTCCCCGCATGGAACGAACCCATTCACGTTGGACACCAGCCAAAATGACGAATGGAACTTGTATCAAAAACAGTATTGCTAAGGGCAGTAGTTCCCAGAAGATTATTGCAACCACAAAAATTGCACAAACATAGACAAATTTTATTCTTGGGTCTAGGTTGTGAATGGGAGAGTAGACCCTTCGAAACTTGAGTCCGTCAAAAACGCTCATTTTGCTCTCGCTTCCAAGAGATTGAGCAATTTTTCCCGTGCCTTGTAAACGTCGATGACTTCTTTTGGCAGTTGAAAATCGGATAGTTGTAGGAAAATTTGAGTTATTTGTGGTGGTACGATTGACGCTTGGGTTAAGATTTCAGGGTTTGTAAGCACTTTTCGTGCTTCACCATCAGCTACTATTCTTCCCTCTCGCATTAACAAAACTCTTGGGCTGCATTCAGCCACGAACTCCACATCGTGCGTAACGATGATTATGGTTTTTCTTTGAGCTTTCATTTGTAGGATGAACTGAAGAAGATTCTCTTTTTGTCGGTAGTCTTGCCCTATGGTTGGTTCATCTAACATCAATATTTTTGGGTTCCAAGCTAAAATTGAAGCTAAGGCTACACGTTTCCTTTCTCCGCCGCTCAGCATGAAGGGCGAGGTTTTTCTGTATTGTGTTAAGCCTA
>Ga0315541_1004097_pt1 | contig 10836 bp, 5 predicted proteins | sample SalMarSW160190MG_FD_203095 | JGI IMG/M metagenome (GOLD analysis project Ga0315541, IMG submission 203095) | Salt marsh sediment microbial communities from the Plum Island Ecosystem LTER, Massachusetts, United States - Salt Marsh Sediment SW1601-190 ...
TTTTGAAGCCCGTTTTCCCGGTTGATCTGAAATTGAATCTCTCCATCCTTATTGAATGCAATAATGCCATTCAATATAGTGCCGATAATGAACATATCATCCAGGATATACCCCCTGTTTATCTGGTTTGCGGACAAGAAGGAATGCAATTCAGGAAAAATGGGGGTAATTCGCTCCCCGTCAAACAAGAATAATCCGTCAGACGCAGTGCCAAGCAAAATCTTCAGACTATCAAATGGCAGAATGGTCCGGATCAACTTACCCCTGAAAAAATCGCCCGTGAAGGACGGGACCAGCTCATTTGATTCATCCAACAGGAAGAGACCTCTGTCCCGTATATGTACATACACCCTGTCATCAATGTGAGCGATGGTTGTAATGAATCCTTCCGGATCAAGAATGGTAAATGCTGAATCCTGGAAGACATATAGGGATGAAAAAGAGTGAAAAATAATTTTATTTTCCAACACCTTTATATTCCAGAATTCCTCATTTCGGTTAAAAAAATCCTTTGCAAGAGGACTTAATGAATGATAATGAAGGATGCCAAAATCATCCCTTGTCCAGTAACCCATTTCCCGATAACCGCTTGTATAGATCTTGCCATCCGGGCTAACCTTCACAGCCCGCATGATGGTCCCGCTTGGAGATGGGTAAAAATTCCAGGATATACCATCAAATTCAAGAAGCCCGGCATGATTGGCAAAATAGGTGATGCCATCTTCATCCATATCAACCGACCAGTTCTGGTTTTGAGCATGATATTCCTCTTTTGAAAAATGCGCTATCGAATAGTGTAAGGAATCATTCCCGAAAGTTTTCAAATAGCTGGTCAACACCAGGATGAACGCGATATTCAGAAAGTATTTAATCATTAACATAACCTGCTATGCTATTGAAATTTTGCTATTCCTCTGTCCCATTATTATTGAATATTAAGCATTTAGCTCCATAGGAGCGACATCTTGGTAGCCCGGGGTTAAGCCCTGTGAAATAAAAGCAACGCTTTTATTACAATGTAATATTTCACAGGGCGCAGCCCCGGGTATGTAGTAAGCCAGATAAACCGGGCCAATTGCGATGTTATACAACGTAAAATCGTATCATGTACCGTACATTTGGCAAACGTTCATAAAAGTATTTTTCATCCGCCGGACAGCCTGCCTGCCGGAGGCAGGGTTCTCCCCACAACCCAATTGAGCCGTTAATCTGTAAATTTAGGAATTTTTAGTTCACTTTTCATCCTTTTTTCATACAAAAATAGATATCAAATATCAAAAATAAGATAAACTTATAAATTTGATTAATAATTAATTAAATAGAAATTTTTTAAAAATAGTGAGGTAAAAGTGTAGCTACACCAATGCTTTTTACAGGATGAAGCGTTCAAGGTGTGGTTTAAATGTTGACTTCATGGTCTCAATTGGTTATCTTGTATTTTTATTATTTGTCCTAAATACTCCAAAATAACATGAAAAGGATTCGTTCCATATTCACATTGTTGTTTTTATGGTTTTTCTGCGGTATTGTTTTGCAAGCGCAGGAACCAGTGACCATTACCGGCAGGGTTACGGATGAGTCCGGTATCCGCTTGCCCGGTGTAAGCATATACATAAAAGGAACTCAACAGGGAACCATAACTGATCTGGACGGTAATTACAGTATAGGTGTTACTCCGGGTGATATCGTAGTATTTAGTTTTGTGGGATTTACTGCGCAGGAGATCCAGGTGAGTGACCAGACCGAAATCAATATTGAGATGGCTGAAATGCTCATTGGTGTGGATGAGGTGGTGGTGATTGGTTATGGTACAGTAAAAAAGAGTGATCTTACCGGTTCGGTCTCTTCGGTGAAGGGTGATGATCTGTTGAAGATCCCCTCCTCTTCTGCCGAGCAGGCTTTGCAGGGAAAGGTGGCAGGTGTCCGTGTTACCAGCAATTCAGGAGCTCCGGGTTCATCTCCCACGGTACGCATCCGGGGGGTCGGCACCTTTGGAAACCCGGATCCCATTTTTGTTGTGGATGGTGTCATCCTTGACGATATCACCTTCCTGAATGCTGCGGATATTGAGTCCATTGAGGTACTTAAGGATGCTTCCTCCACGGCAATGTATGGTTCCAGGGGAGCCAATGGTGTAATCATCATAACCACCAAGTCCGGTACACTGGGGGAGAAATCGATCATTAACCTGACAGCCGGATACGATCTTCAGACCATCCGGCATTACATTGCCATGTTGAATGCCAGGGAATTTGCCCAAACCGTAAACAAAATCACCCCGGGGACATTCAACAACCTGGATCTTCTTGAGAATACCGACTGGCAACGGGAGGTTTACAGGACGGTTGCCCCCATTCAGAACTACCAGCTTTCCATCAGCGGGGGGGGGTCAAAAGCCCGTTATTATGCCGGTGTCGGTTATTTCAACCAGGAAGGCGTTATTCCAAAATCCTTTTACGAGCGGTTGAGTATTAAGGTAAACAATGAATACCTGATGAATGACTTCATCCATATCGGTCATAACCTTACCTTTAGCTTGTTCGACCAGGGATCTGCAGCGAATGTTGTGGCTTCCACACTGAGGGCATGGCCAACCGATCCTCCTTATGATGAGGAGGGTAATTTCTATGGGATCCGCGGCAACGGCAATCCACTGGCATCCATTGAATACAATAACAACACAAGGGATGGCTTACGGTCCGTTGGTAACTTCTATGCAGATGTCTCATTCCTCCGGCATTTTACCTTCCGGTCCAGCTTTGGCATTGATCTTGAATACGCTGATGGAAAGAGTTTTACACCGGTATTTTTTGTAACTCCACAGCAGCAGAATGAAGAGACCAGGCTCAGCAAGGATCGTACCTCACGTGAAAACTGGCTGTGGGAGAACACCCTGAATTTTAATTTTGAACGAAATGCCCATTACCTGGATGCCGTCATTGGCTACACTGCTCAGAAGTTCAGCAGTGAAGGGTTCTCCGGATCGGGAAGGAACCTGATCCGGGATGATATCCAGTATTTGTCCAACGACCTCACCGATATTCTGATCAGTAACAGTGCCTCGGTCAAGACCATGGTATCCTACCTGTTCCGGGCAAATTATGTCTTCCGCGGCCGGTACCTCCTGACAGCAACCTTTCGCAGGGATGGATCTTCGGTCTTTTCCGGAGACAACCGGTGGGGAAATTTCCCTTCCTTTGCTGCCGGATGGAGAGTTTCCGAAGAGGGATTCTTTGACGTCCCGTTTATCTCCAATTTAAAGATCAGGGGAAGCTGGGGTATCGTGGGTAATGATAAGGTGGATACCAATGAACGGTTTACACTGATTCAAAGTGAACTTGGTGCTGTATTCGGAGTCAATGAGACGCTCTATCCGGGTTCTACCTATGGGACCAGTGGCAATCCACTGATTCGCTGGGAAGAGGCAAATCAGGCGAACGGGGGTATTGAAATCGGATTGATGAAGAACAAACTGACCCTGGAGATGGATTATTACCAGAAGGTAACTAAGGATATTCTGATCGACCTGCCGCTCCCCGGTCACTTCGGCAACGGATCGTTTGCCTATGTTGCATTCAATGCAGCAGATGTTAAAAACCGGGGATTGGAATTCAACATCTCCTGGCGGGATACCCGCGGGAACCTTTTCTATGAAGTAAATGCCGTGGGTTCAACCGTTTACAATGAAGTGATCAAGATGGGTGAACAGACAGGTGCCGACAATTTCCTGCTGTTGGGCAGCCTGGGTAACGGGCAGAACGTGAAACGGGTCGCCGTGGGCGAATCCATCGGGTATTTCTATGGGTACAAGGTAGATGGAGTATTTCAGAATCAGACTGAACTCGATGCCTATCCCCATATTTCCACTCAGGGAGTAGGGGATTTCCGCTATGTTGACGTGAATAAAGACGGGGAGATCACACCGGATGACAGAACCTACCTGGGATCACCCATTCCGGATTTCATTTTCGGACTGGATGCAACTGTCAGGTACAAAGGATTCACACTGGCTGTCGATTTCCAGGGTGAGTTGGGACAGGAAATTTACGATGGGAAAGATGCTATCAGAGCCGGGCAATACAATTACCAGAAACGGATCCTGGATGCGTGGGATGGCGAGGGATCGACCAATTCTGAACCCAGGGTGACAGCAGGCGGTATTAACTACAGCGAGTCCGACTGGTTCATACACAACGGTTCTTTCTTCCGGCTCAGGAGCCTTACCCTTGGATACGATCTTCCCAGCAGCCTGACTACCAAACTGAAGATTGAACGTGCCCATGTTTTCCTGCGGGGCACCAACGTATTTACTTTAACAGAGTATGCGGGTTATACACCGGAAATCGGAGGAAGCGTGCGCATGAACGGAATCGATACGGGAGTATATCCTGTAACCAGTGTATATGGTATTGGTATTAATCTTACATTTTAAAACAGAGGAATCATGAAGACAATTCGATCTTTTCTCTATTTCCCGATACTTGCAATCCTTCTGGGATGTTCGGAGTCTTTTCTCGAGAATCCTCCGCTCACCACCATCACGGATGAGACTTACCCGGCAAATGAAAACGATGCATACCTGGTAACCAATGCTGCTTACAACAACCTGAGAAACTGGTGGATCATGGGGGGATATCCCCTGGCTGATATCATGGCTGATGACCAGACCAAGGGAAGTGAGAATGGGTCCAATCCGGACCTGCAACAGTTTGAAAACTTCTCCTTCAGCCCCTCCCATGCGTATGTTCTTGCCTGGTATCAGACACTCTATCAATCCGTCAGGCAGACCAACATTGTGATAGAAAAGTTACCGGCAATACCCATGGATGAAGAGCTGAAATCCCGTTATATTGGAGAGGCAAAATTCATCCGTGCCTATGTATACTTCACCCTCGTTCAATTGTGGGGAGACATTCCGAAGATCACAACCATAAATCCCGATCGCACGGTTGCACGATCCCCGGCTGCTGAAATTTATAACGATATCATCATTCCCGATCTGGAGTATGCTGCACAGGAATTACCTGAGAAAAGCGAGTATGGGAATGAGGATCTGGGACGGGCTACCCGGGGAGCAGCCAAGGCTCTACTGGCAAGAGTATACCTTCACCTGCACGATTATCCAAATGCCCAGAATTATGCCGAGGAGGTAATACAGTCAGGGCAATACAGCCTCGATCCGGACTGGGCCAGTGTCTTTTCCTTGGAAGGTGAAAATGGGCCCGGTTCCATCTTTGAAGTGGGGGCAATTCCCCTAGGTCGTAGCCAGGGTGGAAACCAGTATGGCAACACCCAGGGAGTCAGGGGAACACCCAACTGGGGATGGGGTTTTGGACGGCCATCCTGGGATTATATCAACCATTTCGAAACCGAAGACCCCAGACTGGATGCTTCGGTAATCTATCTGGGCGAGGTGCTGCATGGTGTCCTGATTGAAGGAAGCGACCTTACCTCGGACACTACCTATGACGGGCTGGGAAATATTGTTGAAATTGAATGTTACAACCAGAAAGTGTATGTTAATGGCGCCACGGGTGCCCAGGATAACTGGGGACACAACAGGCGGGTGATTCGTTATGCCGATGTTCTGCTTATGGCCGCCGAAGCGCACAACGAGAACAATAACCCAACGCAGGCACTCGTTTACCTGAATATGGTGAGGGAAAGAGCCCGCGGAGGGAATGAAACGATCCTTCCCGACCGGACAGAAACGGACAAAGATGCCCTGAGACAATTAATATGGGAAGAACGGCGCCATGAACTGGCTTTCGAAACCATCCGTTACTTCGACCTGATGCGACAGGGACGAATGGCTGAAGTACTCGGTCCCCTGGGATTTACGGAAGGGAAAAACGAGCTTCTTCCCATTCCACAGCAGGAGATCGATCTGTCGGAAGGAAAAATGACACAAAATCCAAACTGGAATTAAATTTTTCGTTAACCTAAATTTTATGATTATGAGAAAATGTAGTTTCGTTTTATCTTTATTCCTGCTTGCAGGAATCATGCTCTTCACGGGATGTGAAGAGGAAAAGAAAAAGGAGTTCAAGTTGGTGAGCTTGATGACCGATGGTGGACTTGATCTTGCCGGGGCAACTCTGGTAACGGATGTCCCCGAGGATGCGCTGATCATAGCCACCTTCTCTTCCAATGTTGATCCGGCTACGGTTAGCACCACCAGCTTCAAGATCACCAATACGGATGAAGCAACGCTGCAGGATTATACCTTAGCCACCGTTGGTCCGGTAGTTACTGCAACACCTACCGAGGGATGGGATGGAGGCAGTCAATTCAGTATCGAGATTTCAACGGCTATCGAAGGCACCAATGGTGTGGCTTTCAGCGGCAATACACTCGGTTTCAGAACCTCGGGAATGAATATTCCAAACGATGAGTACATGGTTCTTCACCTGAGTTTCGATGATCAAACTGCCACCGATGAAACAGGAAACCACACCGTTACCACTGTCGGAACGCTTGGATTTACGGATGACAGGAACAATACGGCGAATGCTGCCGCTTACTTTACCGGAGAAGGGAATCTTGTGGAAGTTGCTTACGCCGCCGACCTGATCAGCCCGAGCATAACCATCAGCTTCTGGTTTAAAACGGCATCGGCTGATTATGAAGGAATGGAAACCACTGATCCGCCTCAGATGCGTTGGCCGATGGGTTTAGCAGCTGAGAGAGGATACTTCCTGGAAATGGGTAGAAGAAGTAATGATCCACAGGCTGATGGATATCCGAAGTTCTTCCTGAAATATGGTACCGCGCATGTAAATGCAGGTAATAATGCAGCAACGAATCCAAAAGGTACTGCCTGGACTGAAGTGAACGACAACAGCGACGAGAACTATGATGCCGGTAGCACGGGCAGTGGATGGAGCTATGTGATCAGCGCGTTGACAGGTAATAGTGATTTCATGAAAACTTCTGTAACAGACAGGTGGGTACATCTTGTAATGACCTTTGATGCCACGGCACGGACCAAGACCATTTATGTAAATGGGGTCAGGTATGCTGCTTTTCAATGGAACACAAACGGATACGACTGGTTGATGTCGGATCTTACCCTGTGGGATATGCTCAATGATGGAGTCACGCCGGTTGATGGGCTGGAAGCATCACTGACCCTGGGGAGTGCCTGTTCATCGACAAGCACATCAACAGGTTGGTGTAATTACCAGGATGTTCTCCTCAAAGATTCCAATCAGAAAAATTTCTTCAAGGGAGCGATTGACGAGTTCAGGATTTTCAGCGTACCCTTTACCGAAACGGAAGTCGCCACGCTCTATGCAAATGAGCAGTAGGGATTAAAATTTATCCAAAGAAGGGGATTTCCTGACTGGAAGTCCTCTTCTTTTACCTCTTTGAATAAAAAATCGTACGTTAGTGAGGCCTATTTTCTACATAATAGGATTAGTTCTTCTATTATCTTTATCCTGCAAAAAAGAAGAGGAAGAAAAGCCGGAACCCGGTCAGTTGCAGCTGATCTCCGTGAGTGTCGGGAGCGACGAATTACAACTGGATGAGCTGAATAAGGGAATGGCAACCGACCGCCCGGTAGTTGTGCGGTTTTCCCAGGTCCTTGATACATCCACCGTTACCGAAAATTTTATGTTGTACGACCAGGGTGAAAATGTCGTTGAACTCCATTTATCCTACCTGGATGGTTTGAGAACGGTTTCCGGGATGCCACAGGATAAACTGTCGCAAAATTCCACTTATACCGTTTCTCTCGGATCAGGGCTAAAAGGGAGCAAGGGAGAGTTGTTTCCGGGCCTTGAAGTAAGCTTTAAGACATTGAACCCGCCACTTAATATCACGGAAATAAGAATAGACGGGGAGATTGTAGATCAGCAAGCAAGGATACAGGATATCAGCTTCTTGCCTGTTTTTGAGGTTACTTTTTCCAATTCGGTCTCCAAAGATCTCCTGGTCACACATTCTTCTGTAACCCGTGGTGCTGTTTCCTATGACATGGCAATCGAAAAGGTGACCGATTCCATTTTCACCTTTGAAGTTGTGAAATCCCTTCCATATTACCGTAAAATGAAATTCAACATTTCAGCAGCACTTGCTGACGGTATGGAGAGGGAATTTGAGGGCCTGCAGCTGGAATTTTATACAATGATTGACACCAGCTACAAATTCCCGGAAATCACGGATGAAGAGCTGTTAACCCTGGTTCAGGAACAAACGTTCAAGTACTTCTGGTATTTTGGTCACCCGGTCAGCGGACTGAACAGGGAGCGCAATACCTCTAACGAAACGGTCACCTCAGGGGGATCGGGGTTTGGCGTGATGGCAATCCTTGTTGGTATTGAACGCGGGTTCATTACCCGCCAGGCAGGGATCGACCGGCTTGAAAAAATTGTTCATTTCCTCGGAAGCGATGCAGACCGTTTTCACGGTGCCTGGTCACACTGGCTGAACGGCACTACCGGTAGTGTAATTCCTTTCAGTTCAAACGATGACGGTGGTGACCTGGTGGAAACATCCTACATGGCAATGGGACTGATTGCAGCACGGCAGTACCTGGATGCCGGCAATACGCAGGAAAGCGCCCTGATTGACAGCATCAATTCCCTCTACCAAACCATTGAATGGGATTGGTACACACAGGGTGAAAACTCTCTGACCTGGCATTGGTCTCCCAATTATGAATTTGAAAAGAACCATAAGATCAGGGGATGGAATGAATGCCTGATAACCTATATCATGGCTGCTGCCTCTCCTACTCATGGCATTACAAAAGAGGTCTATGAAGAGGGTTGGGGAGCAGGATCCAACATGATCAACGGAAAAACCTTTTACGGGATCACCCTGCCCCTCGGCCGTGATTACGGGGGACCGCTGTTCTTCGAACAGTATACCTTCCTGGGTGTGGATCCGCGCAACCTGAGCGATCAGTATGCCAATTACTGGGAACAGGTAGTTAACCATACATTGATCAATCGCCAGTATTGTATTGTCAATCCCTACAACTACGTAGGATACAATGAGCATTCCTGGGGACTGACTGCCAGTGATGGTAACCTTGGTTATTCTGCCCATTCCCCGACCAATGATCGTGGGGTGATCACTCCTACGGCTGCGCTTTCCTCGATACCCTTTACTCCGGAAGAATCCATGGAAGCCATGCGGCATTTCTACTATATGCTCGGAGACAGGATATGGGGACCGTATGGCTTCTATGACGCCTTTAATGTGACGGCTGAATGGTATACAACCAGCAACATTGCCATCGACCAGGGACCCATCATCGTGATGATAGAGAATTACCGCACTCAGCTGCTATGGAATCTGTTCATGTCAGCCCCGGAAATCCAGGATGGACTGACATTGCTTGGCTTTACATATGAATAAATAAATCCCATGAAAAAAGAAAGATCAAAATTCTTTAAATATATATTGCTCTTACCAGCCATACCTGTCATCATGAGTTGCGGCAGCGGAGTAAAACAGGAAGCTGATCAACAGGAGAAAATATCCGATGACTCCCTCCTGACATTGATCCAGTACAGAACATTCCAATACTTCTGGGATGGTGCGGAATCAAATTCCGGAATGGCAAGGGAACGATACCATGTGGATGGGATCTATCCTCAGGACGATAAGAATGTAATTGCTTCGGGAGGTTCCGGTTTTGGTTTGATGGCAATTGTTGTGGGGATCGAAAGGGGATTCATCAGCCGGGAAGAGGGTGTACAGCGGCTTGATAAGATCGTTCGTTTTCTCGAAAGGGCAGAGCGGTTTCATGGTATGTATCCGCACTGGATCTATGGAGAAACAGGAAAAGCAAAACCCTTCAGCAAAAAAGATAATGGGGCGGATGGCGTTGAATCGGCTTATCTTTTCCAGGGACTGCTTACCGTTAGACAATACTTAAAAGTTGGTAATGCAGAAGAAAAAGCATTGGCAGAGCGAATTGATCAGTTATGGCGCGAAGCCGAATGGAACTGGTTCACCAAAAACGAAGATGTTTTGTACTGGCACTGGTCACCCGATTATGGCTGGGAGATGAACCACCAGGTAAGAGGATACAACGAATGCCTGATTTATTACATCATGGCTGCATCTTCACCAACACATCCGATCAATGCAGAGGTATATCATAAAGGGTGGGCAAAAAACGGCGACATCGTTCACGACCAGGTTACTTACGGTTACCCGTTGATACTGAAAAGCAACAGTGCACCCGAATATGGAGGACCCCTGTTCTGGGCTCACTATTCCTACCTCGGACTGGATCCCAGGGGACTGGTGGACCGGTATGCAAACTACTGGGAACTGAACAAAAACCACACCCTTATTAACAGGCAATGGTGTATTGAAAATCCGAATGGATACAAAGGATACGGACCGGATTGCTGGGGACTGACAGCCAGTTACACCCGGAAAGAAGATGGTGAGGTCGGTTATATGGCACACAAACCCGGGAAAGATGCCGGGGTGATCTCCCCCACTGCCGCTCTCTCCTCCTTCCCCTATACACCGGAATACTCAATGGATGCTCTGCGTACCTTTTATGAAGTGTATGGTGATAAACTGCTGGGAAAATATGGTTTTTACGATGCGTTTTCAGTGGCATACGACTGGTTTCCCCAACGATACCTGGCAATCGACCAGGGTCCGATTGTTGTCATGATTGAAAACTACCGTACCGGTCTGCTCTGGGACCTCTTCATGACATGCGGGGAAGTGCAAAACGGACTCGAGGACCTGGGATTCAGCTTCCAGGATCAATAATAAACCGATCCGTCACCGTAGAGTATTGTTTGGAGAGAAATCTGGAGAGCGACCCTGCCTCGTCGGCAGGCAGGTTTCCAAGTC
>Ga0315541_1004100_pt1 | contig 10833 bp, 8 predicted proteins | sample SalMarSW160190MG_FD_203095 | JGI IMG/M metagenome (GOLD analysis project Ga0315541, IMG submission 203095) | Salt marsh sediment microbial communities from the Plum Island Ecosystem LTER, Massachusetts, United States - Salt Marsh Sediment SW1601-190 ...
ACGGCTTGATCAGATCAATGTGCCGCTGAACACAGAAGCTATTGATAGATACTACAAATTGAAGGACGAGAAATTCACAACCCGTGGACCTTACAGAACTCACCCTCTTGAGGCGACAAAAAGTGTTGGTGTGAGACCGAACCTTGTCTATCCGATTTCTGCCCCTGATGGAATAGAAATATGGCCGGAGCGTCAATGGTGGTGGGACAAGGAACGAACGATGAAAGCTCTTCAAAACAACGAGCTGGAATTTATTAAGGGGAAGAATGGTTGGACTGTGCATACGAAGCAATATTTAAAAGACGAAAACGGCATGCAACGACAAGCGAAGGCATTTTCAATAATCGATGATGTGTATACGCAACATGGCACAGCAGAGATAGGTGATCTATTGGGCGACTCCAAGCTTTACTCGTTTCCCAAACCATCCGATTTGATCTCCCGGTTAATCAGCATTGGGCAACTAGGATCAGATGATATGATTCTCGATTACTTCGCTGGCTCAGGACCAACCGGCCACGCGGTCATCAACCTCAACCGCGAAGATGGCGGCCAGCGCAAGTTCATCCTCGTGGAGATGGCCGACTATTTCGACACGGTGATGGTGCCGCGGATCAAGAAGGCCATGTTCGTGCCAGAGTGGAAGGCGGGCAAGCCCAAGCGCCTTGCCACGAAAGAGGAAGCCGAAAGGACCCCACGGCTAGTAAAGGTCCTACGCCTTGAGTCCTACGAAGATGCGCTCCACAACACCTTTTCGGAATCGACCTTCGGCAGGATTGCGGAAAGGGAAAAGGCGGTTAAACAAATGGTGGGGGATGAGGAATATCGCATCCGTTACCTGGTCAAGTTACCGCTGGATGCAAGCGACGCCATGCTGAATCTAGCCAGGCTCGAGCATCCCTTTGACTACACCATGGAGGTGCTTACGGATGTTGGCCCGAAAACGCAAAGTGTGGATCTGGTGGAGACCTTTAACTGGCTCTATGGGCTGCGGGTGCGCAGGGTTTTCAACTGGGTTAACCCGGCTGATAAAACCCCCACGCACAAAGGCGGGCGCCTGTACAGGGTGGTGACAGGCACCGACCGCGAGCGTAAAAAACGCGTCCTTCTGGTCTGGCGCGATATGGAAGGACTTGATCCGGCAAAGGATAGGGCGTTTCTGGAGGCAAAAGCGGTGGAGATAGGCCCCTTTGAGGAGCAATGGATCAACGGCGATACGGCGGCTAAAGGATTTGCATCCCTGGACGGCCTCTTCAAGCGGCTTATGGCAGTGGGCGAGGTATGAGACGAGAAAACCATTACTTTGGTTAACTTCAAACCTCATTAAGAGGATTTGGGAGCATAAACGCAATATGTTATACCAAATTGCAATCATGTCATTGCGAGGAGCGAAGCGACGTGGCAATCTGTCATATTGAGATTGCTTCACATTCGTTCGCAATGACATCCATCAATAGTATCCGTTTGAATGCAATTTGGTATTAGAAAGATTTACCATACGAATCCCGGGACGATTTGTATCAGACGATCGTTTGACTAGACTCAGGCTTTCGCCGGAATGAAAACGGTATCGACGTGTTGCATTGGGGGCTGAGCCTTTTGGAGGTTGCCGTACCTTTTATCGAATTGCCGCCGTTATGAATCGGAAAGGAGACGGATTATGTTGAAAAGTGATGAGATTTTGGATTTTCTCAAGCAACACAAGAAAGACCTCGAAACACGGTTTTCCGTGAAAAGAATCGGGTTGTTTGGTTCTGTCCTTCATGGTTCGGCAGGCGGGAAAAGCGACGCGGACATTCTGGTCGAACTGGCTAATCCCACCTTTGATCACTATATGGATCTAAAGTTTTTTCTTGAAGATCAGCTCAGAATGCCTGTCGATCTCGTGTTAGCTGATTCCTTAAAACCGCGAATCAAGCCTATTATCACTCGTGAGGTGGCCTATGCCTAGGGACTTTCGCCTTTATATTGATGACATTTTAGAGGCTATTCATCAAATACAAACGTACATAGTGGACCTGGACGAAGACGCCTTCGCCAGGGACCGGAAGACTCAGGATGCCGTTATCCGAAACCTCGAGATCATTGGTGAGGCGGCGGGAAATCTCCCCGAGCAATTCCAAAAGACCGCTCCGGATATCGATTGGCGCAAAATCAAAGGCTTGCGCAATATCCTCATACATGAATATTTCGGCATTAACATCCCCATTATATGGGACGTGGTTCAAAGCAAACTGGGTCCGCTGGAAGCAGCCTGTCGAAAACTTTTAAAAAAAGATGCCGAACCGGACGACAAAGAGGCTATGTAGCATGGTGACTCTATAGCAATTCGAATCTGTGCGATCGTCAGTTCGAGGGATTGTTCTGCACGTGGCAGCACTTCAGAAACAATACCGAGCGTGCAATGAACACAGGTGAACCATTATAAAAAACGTGGAAAAGATCGAGTATCGCCGGGGTATGCTAGACAAGGGCATGAAGCCCGAGAGTCTTCCCGTGAAAGTCTGGCGCGGTGCCAAAATCCCCGCTAACGTGCGCAGTGCGATCAACGAGGAGAACCTGTTAAACCTCAGTGGCGTCTACGGGGACAAGAACGCCGGTGATCCGGTGGAGTACGATCATTTGAAGCTGGTCCTGACCGGACACGCTGTCGAGATCACAGTTTTCAACCGCGGGATCGCTCTGTTTATGACCAACGACGAGCGGGTTCGGCGCATTCACAGGGTCCTGTGCATGTTGGATAAAAAATAGGGTAGCCCAAGGGGAAAATTCAGCGACATGGAATGACGAAACCTTCAAACCCATCTTCACGATCACCAAACGGATCACCGCTAGGCTCGCTACTATCGAGAGGATCCCGGCATTTCTGGAGCCAAAAGCGGCAGAGATAGGCCCGTTTGAGGAGCAATGGATCAACGGCGATACCGCCGCCAAAGGGTTTGCGTCCCTGGACGGCCTGTTCAAGCGGCTCATGGCAGGAGGCGAGGCATGAGACGGGAAAACCATTATATTGGTTCACTCTTGTCCAAAAACGGTTTTTACCGAAAATTGATTGAAAACGTCCTCCTTATAGGGCACCGTAGGTTTGACAACAACAAACGGGAACCAACAACAAGGAGGACAGGATCATGGTACGATATGCAAGCTTGTTTAGTCAACTTATCGCTCTTTTCAATCGAAACCAGTTTTACCACTTGGTTCTTAAACATAGATCCGAGCGGTATGCCAAAGGCTACAACTCCTGGGATCATTTTATCGCCATGCTTTTTTGCCAGTTAGCACAAGCCAAGAGCCTCAGAGAGATATGCGGGGGACTTGCCTGCTGCCTCGGCAAGCTCCATCATCTCGGTATGAAGGATGCCCCCAACAAATCCACCCTCTCCTATGCCAATGCCCATAGGACATGGCAGATGTTCCGAGATCTCTTCTACGAGACCCTTGCGGTATGTAAAGGTGCAGCTCCAGGAAAACACAAATTCCGATTCAAGAACAAGTTGCTCTCCCTGGACAGCTCGACCATATCCCTCTGTCTGTCGCTGTTCCCATGGGCCACGTTCCGACGGACCAAAGGGGCCGTGAAACTGCATCTCCTGCTCGATCATGATGGCTACCTGCCCACCTATGCCTATATATCAAACGGGAAACGACATGATGTAACCATTGCCCGAAACGTCCCGCTCGCTCCAGGTTCTCTGGTGGCCATGGATCGTGGATACAACGATTACCGGCTTTTCGCGTACTGGAGCGCGAAGGGAATATTCTTTGTGACCCGATTGAAGGAGAACGCAGACTATATCGTCGTCGAAGATCGAACCCCTCCAAAGAACAGAAACATCCTTTCTGATCAACGTATTCGCCTTACGGGATTCTACGCCCAGAAACACTGCCCGTATCTCCTTCGTAGAGTGGTGGTGAGGGACACGGTAAAAGGACGAGAAATTGTCCTCCTTACCAACCACCTTGATTTCGGTGCCACCACCATATCAGCAATCTATAAGGACCGATGGCAGATTGAGCTGTTCTTCAAGGCCTTGAAGCAAAACCTCAAGGTCAAAACCTTTGTCGGGACTACCGAGAATGCTCTTTACATACAGATTTGGACAGCACTTATTGCGATGCTGCTTATCAAATACCTTCAATTCAAATCAAGGTTCGGATGGTCACTATCAAATCTCGTTGCCTTTCTCAGGTGGAACCTCTTTACGTACCGTGATTTATGGGAATGGATCGATCATCCATTCGATGTGCTGCCCCTGGTACCTGGGTCTGTCCAAATACCACTTCCACTCGTTGGTCTTGGACAGCATCTCCGGGCAAGGACAACCTGAAATTGAAATGTACAGCTTACGGCTGATAAGTAGTTGATATTGTTAAGCCCAAATTAAAAAATCAGATTATTTTGGACAGCAGTGATATTGGTTAACTTCAAACCTCATCAAGAGGATTTGGGAGCATAAACGCAATATGTTAGAAGGATTTACCATACGAATCCCAATTGCGAGGATTTGTATCAGACGATCGTTTGACTGGATTCCGGCGCCTGCCCTGGACCTGATCCAGGGTTCGCCCGAAAAACGGTATCGACGTATTGCATTGGAGGAACGAGATGTACGACAGCCCTGAAGAATTGATAGGCAAGATACGCTTGGGTGAAGATACTTCGCTGGAATTGAAAGCGGTTTTCTTTCGAGGACATCGTGTGAAAGAACCGAGTCGCCGTGATTTAGCGGATGAGATTGCAGCAATAGCCAATACAGTAGGAGGCGTTCTGGTTCTCGGTGTTGATGATAAAACCAAAGCCCTAGTGGGAATATCACTGAAACATCTCGAAACGGTTGAACGTTATGTGTACGAGGTGTGCAACGATAGCATTGACCCCCCTGTAGAGTTCAGAACACTGCGTATGGAGCTTCCTGACGAATCAGGCGCATTGAAGGTTGTATTGAAAGTGGATGTGCCTCGCAGCCTTTTTGTCCATAAAAGCCCGGGAGGGTATTTTAGACGCCAGGGAAATTCAAAGCGAGAAATGCCGCCGGATTTATTGGCCCGCCTATTCCAGCAGCGAAGCCAGGCGCGGCTCATCCGTTTCGACGAGCAGACTGTTCCGCAGGCGAATCTTGATGATCTTGTTCCCGATCTCTGGCAGCGATTTGCCGGTCTACTTACCCGGAGTTCTCGAGAGGATCTGCTGGTAAAGCTTGGTATTGCGCGTCAGGATGAAGACGGTGTGATTCGCCCGACGGTAGCCGGCATCCTTATGGCGACAAAAGACCCGCGAAAATGGATGCCCAATGCCTTTATTCAGGCAGTGGCGTATCGAGGGAGAGATATCTTGACTGAAGGCGATACCGCTTACCAGCTCGATGCCGCAGACCTGACAGGGGCTTTGGACGTACAGATCATGGCGGCCTGTGCCTTCGTTAAAAAGAACATGCGGGTTGCAGCAATCAAGCATATGGGCAGGAAGGATATTCCGCAATATGACTTGGCCGCCGTCTTTGAAGCGGTTGTGAACGCCGCGGCCCATCGGGATTATTCCATCTATGGATCAAAGATCCGGTTGCGCATGTTCGCCGACCGGTTGGAGCTGTATTCGCCTGGTACCGTCACGAATACGATGACGGTGGAAAGCCTGCCTTTCCGGCAATCGACGCGAAACGAAACCGTCACAAGCCTGCTTGCCCGGTGTCAGGTTCCGGCTGAGGAGGAAGAATTGGCTCGTCATCGCACCCACATGATGGACAAGCGGGGGGAGGGAGTACCGATCATCCTTGAAAGAAGCCGCGCCCTAAGCGGTCGTGAGCCCCTGTATCGGCTGATCGACGACGCCGAGCTGGTTCTAACCATGTATGCCGCTTCAGCGGGTGTATCGAATGAATCAGGTGGAGTATGACCCTCGAGCGCTCCCTTGTCCTTAACCGCTATTTTCACGGCCTCTTCGGCGCAGAGCGCTTCGATGAGCTGAGACGGGCTCTCAAGGAGCAGGAAGAGGGCCCGGGACCCGACGGCAGAAGCCGCTTTTTTCATGTGCTTGCGGGACGGAGCGGGCTCAAGATTCAGGCTCCATCACTGGAGGAGTATGACCGCCGCATTATAGAGTACGAGGCGGGTTTGTCAAAAAGACGCAGGGCCGAGCCGTTTAACTCGTTCAAATATTTCCAGTATCTGGCGCTGCTCTATACAGAGATTTTTCTTGATCGTATGACCGCCGGCCCGGCTGAGTTTATCAGGGAGCTCAACGCTTTTAGGGCAAGCAAGGCCGACTTTACGAATATCCCGGATTTTACGCCTGATGATCTAAGGAGACTGGCCTTTTTCATGGCCACCGGAAGCGGCAAGACGCTCCTTTTGCATATAAATATCCTGCAAATCCTACACTATCTGGGAGCTGGTAAGCATCCTGAGGCCTTAGTCCGACGGTCCGACGGAAGGTTTGACTTCGATAATATCCTGCTGATCACGCCAGGGGATGGACTTTCGTCCCAACATCTTGTCGAGCTTGACGATAGCGGCATCGACGCCGGGCGCTTTGAGCGCAACGGCAGCCAGGGTCATTTGTTCGGCCCCCGTGTGAATGTCATTGAGATCCACAAGCTAGCTGACGAGCCATCCGGCGAAGGCGTGAGTGTGCCCATTGCGGAGCTGGGAACGCGCAATCTCATCATCGTGGACGAGGGACATAAAGGCACAGGCACCGAGGCGAGAACCTGGAAAACCAGGCAGGAGGCCCTCAGCCGGAACGGATTTTTGCTGGAGTATTCGGCGACTTTTGCACAGGCCATCGGTGCGGCCACGAGAAGGGTGCAGGAAGAGCTCCTTTCGACTTACGGCAAGGCCATCCTTTTCGATTACTCCTACCGGTATTTCTATGGCGACGGTTACGGCAAGACCTTCCGTGTCTTGAACCTCAAGAAAGCCTCGTCTGAAAAGGCCCATGAGCTTATGATGGGAGGGCTCCTCATCTTTTATCAGCAAGCCATGCTTCATAAGCAACATTGGGAAGTGGCCCGGAGTTATAACATCGAGAAACCGCTCTGGGTGCTTTTGGGAACGAGCGTGAGCCGCAAAAGGCCCGACGAAAAGGATACCACCAAAACAGCACAAGAGGAACGCACCGATGTGGGCGAGGTAGTCGCCTTCTTGCGCAGATTTCTTGAGGACCCGGACTGGGCCCAGGACCGCATTGCCAGGACCATCACAGGCAAAAGCGGCTTTGCCGAAATGGATTCCGGGGCCGACCTTTTTGAAAAACACATCAAGTACCTTTCTGAAAGCGATGCCGTTACCCTTTATAAGGAGATCTGCCGAGAGCTTTTTTACGGGCAGGGCGGGCTGGAAGTCGTGGAGATCAAGCGAAGCGGCGAGATCGGCCTGCGTGTGACCGCCGTTTCCCATAAAGAATCGCCCTATTTCGGCCTCATCAACATCGGCGATGTGGCGGACTTTCGGAAATACCTGCAGGAAAAGCATGGGATAGAGGTCAAGCAGGATGTCATCAATGACTCGCTTTTTGACCGGATCAGCCGGGCGGACTCGCCCGTTCATCTGCTCATCGGGGCCAAAAAGTTCATCGAGGGATGGTCGAGCTGGCGGGTATCTTCCATGGGGCTCTTGCGCATCGGCAAAGGCGAAGGGTCGCAGGTCATCCAACTTTTCGGCCGGGGGGTGCGCCTCAAGGGAAAAGGCAAGTCTCTCAAGCGAAGCCACGCTTCGAGCGGGGCTCCCGACTGGTTGGAAAGCCTTGAAACCCTCTACATCACGGGCTGGAATGCCGATTACCTTCAGACCTTCCGTAAGATGCTGGAAAGGGAGGACCTCGCCAAGGAGTTAGCACCGCTCCGGGTAATCCAGCAGAAGCTTCCCTTCTGGACATACGTTCCACAGGTTGCAAAGGGCTTTGATTGTGCCGTGGAGACGTGGAGCCTCGGGGACGATGGTCCGCGTATTATCCTCGACCTTCGACCGCAGGTGGTGAGTCTTGCGCCGGGAACGACCGGGATAGGGGAAGAAACGGCTCTGACCGGGGAGACAACGACTGTTTTTTTCGACAATGAACCTTACGCTGGTCTTGTGGATATTGAGCGGCTCCATGTGGAGGTGAAGGAGTATAAAATTGCGAAGAGTTATGAAAATGTTTTCATTTCGCGCGAATCGTTACAAACCGTCCTGGCAAGGCGATGTGAACTCTGGATGCTGAAGGAAGAGGCGCAGGATCCGGAAAGGGTGCACCAGGCGGCCTCCCGGGCGCTCAAGACCTATCTGGATAAATTCGTACGCCTGCGAGAACGCCAGACCGAAAGCGAGCATGCGCAACCCGGGCCATTGGTCAAGGAACGCCAGGTTACCTATGAGTACCGCATCACCGTGCAGGCTGAAGGGGTGGGTGAAGAGCTGCTCAAGGAAATAGAGAACACTATTACAATATTGAGGAAGAAAGAGAAGGAATTACTCAAGAACGCAGGCGAGCCGCTTCCCCGTCTTTATTGGGACCGTCATCTGTTCAATCCGTTGCTTGTGGAAGGCGGCAAGGAGTGGAAAGAGCATGTAAGCATCAGCCCGCCGCCGCTTGTAACGAGCGAGCGAAAACTAGCCGAAGACTTGCGGTCATTTTGGCAGGTAAACTGCAATAAACCGGAATACCGTGATATCGAGGTTTGTTTGCTCAGAAACCTGCCCAAGGTGGGCGTTGGAATGTTCTTCCGCAGCGGTTTTTATCCGGACTTCGTCCTTTGGATAAGGAATAAAAAGACAAAAGTAGTGCGTGTCATATTTCTCGATCCCCATGGACTGCATCACGAGGGAATCGTTGACAATGACCGTTTTGCGGCAATCGAAAAACTTCGTGATCTTGGGAGAAACAGACGATTCACAACGAAGAAGGTTAGATTGGACGGCTACATCCTTGCTCCATCGGATACACCGTTGGACAAAATACCGGGCGCCAAGGAAAAGACCTGGAATGATCTGGAAAAAGAACATCCGCTCTTGCGACAGGGGAATGCTTATGTTGCACGTTTATTTGAAGTTACGCCGTAAGTATTTTCTTTGAAGCCGCCGCTCCCTGTTCGCCGTGAGCCGCATGCTCTTTCCTGCCCGAGCGAATCTTGACTATCTCGAGGGATGAGCAGAAGAGCTTGTCAAAGGGACAAATTTTTTTCGAGAGATATCGTTAAAGCCTGGTTCTATACACTAATAACGCCAAGGTTATACGGCTCGTTCGTAAACGCATGAGAGGGGGATGAACCATGAACTTGGCTACAATTGACCAAGCATTCCGGGATAACGTGAGGCAATAAATGACAAAGATCGGAAGAAATGACCCGTGCCCGTGCGGCTCGGGGAAAAAGTACAAGGACTGCTGCATGGGCAAGAACGATCAGCCTGATGAAAAGGGTCCGGCCGAACAGCTTATCGAAGAGATACGGTCGGCGTTGAATAGCCGGGAGTGCGATTCCCCGGAAGAGACACAGGAATTCCTTGATCGATTTATGGAGAGCAAAAACACGGTTCCACAGCTCGATTTCCTGGGCTTATCCTCTGAGCAGGTGCACCGGATATTGCATCACCCCCTGGATGATCTCACGGATATTATTCGGTTCAACCATAACCTCGAAGCGGGAGCCTTTCAGGATATCCCGATTGTGAAAAACATCCTGTTCTTCTTGGCCAGGTTAAAGGATCTTGAACCTCTCAGGGCCACTGGAAAAGGAAACCTGCCCCTCGCGTTTGTGCGGGAATTGCACGATCAGTTCCTCAATCCCTCGCGGCGGTTTCAATTCAGGATCAGGTCCGAGGAGGAATCCATAACCGTGAACACCCTGCGCCATGTTCTCAGGATGTGCGGCTGGCTGAAAAAGGAGAAGAATTACTTCAGCCTGACCAAGAAGGGCCGAAGCATCGTGGAACGGGGGTTTTCGGAGGCCCATTTCTTTACGCTTTTGCAGGTGTTCACGCGCCGGTTCAACTGGGCCTTTCAGGATAGCTATCCCCCCTTCTGGATCATCCAGGGGGGTTTTGTCTTCTCCTTATACCTGGTGCATCGAAAGGCGCGGCGCTTTATCGATGCCCAGAATCTGAGCTATTATTTCATCAAGGCCTTTCCCGCGGTTCTCTCCGAGGCAGAAGGAATCAGATCTTTAGATCCGAGTGATACCGTGAAAGGTTGTTTTTCGCTCCGCTTCCTGGAGCATTTCTGTGAATATTTCGGTTTCGTGGATACCAGGAGGGAGAAAAAGACGCCCTACGGGTTTCGCATCTTTGTCAAAAAGAGCGACTTGTATGATCACTACATCAACTGGTCCAATGTCACCTGATGGTCAGAAGTACCATTTCTTTTTTATTCCCGTAGGCAAGATCGAAGGCAAAACCGATACCGTTTGCCCTATGCCCTGCGCCTTGAGGCATGAATCAAATCAACAGATACTTCTTGCGGACCTCTTCGTTTTTCTTCAGCTCCTCAACGGTCCCGTGGTATCTGATCGTGCCGCAGAACACTCAATACGATCCTCTTCCTCAATGCAAAGCAAAAAGCTAATTCGCCATACACCCGATGGCCTTGGAATCGAGATCTTCCCCACCCTCTTGCCTCAACTCGCCACACGGTGCCGTAACCGTTATCGAATGAGGTCCGATCCTTGTGCTCCAGGGTTCTCTCAGCTTACTGAGCTGACTCCACTCAAAAAGAAGGCTTTTCAACTCATTGGGTTGTACCGAATAGAGGGAAAACTGCGGTGAGGGAAAGTTTTGTTAAATAAATAAGATAGCTCTTTTTAAGTATGCGAAACATACCGGGCTTAATAACCACATCAAGACTAATCTTGCTTCGATATTTGG
>Ga0315541_1004101_pt1 | contig 10831 bp, 11 predicted proteins | sample SalMarSW160190MG_FD_203095 | JGI IMG/M metagenome (GOLD analysis project Ga0315541, IMG submission 203095) | Salt marsh sediment microbial communities from the Plum Island Ecosystem LTER, Massachusetts, United States - Salt Marsh Sediment SW1601-190 ...
CGCGAAGATGTTGCTGAGGAACTGATGCAAGAATTATTCATTAAGCTTAGCAATTACAAGGGCTTACGCAAGATTAAAAACTGGAACGCTTACGCACATAAAGCCGCTGTGAACCTTGCTTTTGATTGGCGGCGAAGGCAAAAAAGGGCATGTCTTTCACTGGATAATGTTCCTGAAATAGCCTCGAATGAGAAATCGCCCTTAAGCAGCCTGATAAACTCTGAGGAATCGCAGGAAATGCTCGATGCAATCAGACAACTGAATAAAGCACCTCGTCAGGCCATCGTAATGCGTTACATCCAGCAGCAGCCGTACGAAGATATTGCCGAACAGATGAATAAAACCACCCATCAGGTCCGGGCTTTGTGCCATAAGGCTATAAATCGCCTTCGTGACCTGATTGGAAAGTGACAGACTTGTCCTGAGCGTAGTCGAAGGAAAGGAGATATACAATGTCAAACATTGATGAAAATGAAATTCTTCGCCGTCTGGAAAAACTTTCACAGATTAAGCCGACCCACGAAGCGACTGAGCGTGCTATAAATCGAGCGCGGCTTGGTTTTTCGTGGGGCACGGCAACCAGAAGTTACAAGATTAAAAGCCCAAGCCCAATTATTAAATTTGCAGCCGCTGCAGCGCTGCTAATCTGTGCCGGATACATCATAGGTCGAGTTTCATCTGCTCAGCCGGTGGATATTGAACAATTGCGCGCAGAAATTGAGGCCTCGCTGAGGTCGTCTTTGGCAGCGAGTTGCGAACAAATAAAGGATGAGCTTCATCAGCAGGTGCAACGAGATTTAACTGAATTTGCCGCGCAGACGTTAGCAGCTTCAACGACCGCGACCGACCAGCGCTTAATAGAGCTTATCCGATTGATTGATGCAGCCCGTATGCAGGACCACCTCAGAGTTGCAGCGGCTATTGAAAAAATAGAAATGGACAAAGAAAAACTTGGCAATGGCTTGCAGGCCCTCGCCACTCGGACGAACGAATTGCTGCGTACCGAACAAAACTAATTGTGTTCACGTTTAGCCGTCGCCGGTACGGCGACGGCTAATAAAATTTATATACGAAAGGAACAAACAATGAAGTCTTTTAGCCGTTTAATTTTAGTATTTGTCATCCTCAATTTAACAATTGGGACTATTGCCTGGGCCCAAAAGAATACAGAAGGAGAAAAACAAACCTTTACCATCTCCGGCTCAACAGGTCTTCGCGGTGTGGCAATGGCAGGTCTGCCGGGAAATCCCATTACTGATATAAAGGGGTTTTACACTGCCACTGTTGAGCGTGGCTGGAGTGGCACGGTTCAGCCGGTAAAGCAAGGTTACACGTTCGACCCACCAAGCCGGCCATACTCGAATGTTGCTGCTAATCAGACAGACCAAAATTACATTGCGACGATCATGACCTTTACTATTTCTGGTACAACCGGAGAGGGACAGGTCATAATGTTGGGCCTGCCAGGTATAACTCTTACCAGCGGGGACGGTTATTACGAGGCCAAGGTTCCGTACGGCTGGGCCGGCATGGTTACCCCGCAAAGGAAAGGATACACTTTTGAACCAGCCAGTCTGGCATATGCAGCCGTCACTTCTGATCAGACTAATCAGGATTATCTTGCTCACACACTGATGCTCACTATATCCGGCCAGATAATTTTAGGGGGAAGCCCGATACAGGATGTGCTTGTATCAGCTAACAATGGTGGTGGTTCATGTAAAACCAATGCTCAAGGTAGATACAGTATAGATGTGCCCTACGGCTGGAGCGGTGAAATCACATTGTCAAAAGAAGGGTATGATTTTAACCCACCCAGCAGATCTTATACTAATGTAACCACAAATATAGTAGATGGTGTGCCGGAACCGTCAAGGGAACCACGGCGAGCAGTTTCTCGGCGGCCAACACCCATCACACAAGTAAGGACACCGCTGCGGCACATCGGTAGGCGGAAAGTCCTGGTAATCCCCGCTACTGATGTTAAAGCAGAAGACCTCGATACTATAACGCAGGATTTATATGTCATGTCACACATCCTCGATCAAAAATTTAAGGAGCGTCGCCAGATTGCAGGGGTTTTTACGGATTTCGGTGATTTCTTCGGGCGGGACGAACGCGAAACAGAAGCTATCTACCTGCAGGGCTACGGCGCGCTCTTTTTGATGGAGGTAAATTTCGCCTTCTCACCACAGCCGGAGCCACAGCAAAAGCAAGCTAAGGAACCGCAGGAGCAACTTGATTCGACCTGGCAGCAGGTACAACGAGAACTGTTCTCTCCACAAAGACCCAGCAATGTCCCAAGAGGATTTGGATCACCAGAAGAATATGATGCCCAGATGGTCGAAGAATTAAAAAGGGAGTTAATCAAAACTCTGAAGCACGCTGCTAACATACGAAGCCTCGAGGCTGACGAATGGGTGATTCTCAACGTCACCGGAGACGGTCAGCGTTCCATGGGTGGTTACGGTGGCTTCGGCGGGGGAGAAATGGGTGGCTATGGTGGTTATGGCGGCGGCATGAGCGGATACGGTGGTGGATACGGTGGCGGCTACGGAGGTTATGGCGGCAATTATGGTAGCTCGGGTGGCTATAGTGGCAGTTACGGTAGTATCGGTTACGGTACGGGCAGTGGCATGATGAGTATGGGCGTCGGCATGGATGGCTCCGCTACGGTATCTGCCTCATCGACCGTCTTGACTATTCGCGCTAAAAAGTCCGACATTGACACCTTTGCAAAAGGTGATATGGATTTTGAACAATTCCGTCAAAAGGTGCAGATTTTCATATACTGATAACTTCAGGAAAGGAGCCTACTATGTCAACGCGAAAAATGATTATTGGATCATTAGTGTGTTTCTCAATAGTAGTATTTGTGGGCCAATCGCTATCTCAGACACGAGGATCCCGTAGAACAATAGAAACACCCAACCAGGACAGGTTGCAGTATATGGACGCGGAACAAAGGCGCATAGAGTTTGAAAGGAGAAGTGCCCGACGCAGAACCGAGTGGAATAGACAGCGAGAACAAAGAAATCGAGAGGCACGAAGCAGAGCTGCTCAACTCCAGGAAGAAGCGACCAAACAAGCACTTGAAGTAACAGAAGAGCAATGGAAAATTATCAAGCCCAAATTTGAGAAAGTCAAAACTCTTCTTGAACAGGTACGCGTCAACATAGGGGTGCTCTCTTATAGCGCTGGTGGTAGTGCAGGTAGTGGCGGCTCAGGTAGTGGCGGTTCAAGTGGGGGTGGCTCAGCGTTTGGTGGCTCGAGTGGTGGTGCCTCAGGTGGTAGGTCTTATCGAGGAACAAACGCCCGGCATCAACCCAGTGAGAATGGAGTAAGCAACACAAAAGAAAGTGAGCCTCAAAGTTGGGAGGAACACGGCTGGCGTTGGGGCAGACCTTCCTCCAGAAAGAAGTCCAGCGAGCTGACCGAAGGCGAGAAAATCGCTGAAGAGCTTCTTGACCTTTTGGAAGATGACAACTCAGAATCAGAGAAAATAAAACAAAAAATGGATGCCTTGCGGAAAATCAGACAGGATGCCAATAAGCAATTAGTTAAAGCTCGACAGGAACTCCGTGAGGTAGTTACACCTCGCCAGGAAGCAACATTAGTGCTAATGGGATGGCTGGACTGATCTAAGGAGGCATATGCCCCATATATCATGCAAACCAAAGCCAGCCCCCGATTAAGTCGGGGGTCGGCCTTTTTTATGCGCTTGCCAAAGAATATAGCAGAAAGAGTTTATTTTCTTTATACTAAAACAGCCGGATTAGCTGTTATATAGGTGACAATCGATTGTTTAAAGTTTCGGAAAGTAACGTAATGCTGCAGGACAAACTACTTATATGGCAGTTTAATCGCGGCAGAAAAGAGGTTCTGCAGCGCATCTACGAAAAGTACAAAGATGATTTGGTAACGTTAGCAGTGGCACTGCTAAATGATGTGAGTTCAGCTGAGGATGTGGTACATGATGTCTTTGTCTTTCCTTAAATCGTTTGAAAAGTTTCGGCTGGATTTCGTCGAGTCGCATAGAGACTATCTTGAAAATCAAGCGATTTTCGGATTCAAATAATCTTTTCAATAATTCTTTAGAACTCAATGATGCTGCAAAGCTATGTAGTCTTAAGACTACATAGCTATTTCATCCCTAGTGAAAATTGAAGGTGTACGAAAAGTGTGTTCCGGCTAAATTTCTTTGAGCATTTTCAAGCAGAACCTGTCGGTCATGCCTGCAATGTAATCACACACAGTTCTTTCTAAGCCTTCTTCAGGTATGAACCGCTGGAAGTAACCAGGCATAAGCTGCGGTTTTTGACACAGATTTTCAAAAAGCTGCTCGAGCCATATCTTGATCTTCCCTGCCGTTTGCATAAGTGATTCGTGCTTATAAAAGTTTTCAAATAAGAACTTCTCTAACTCTTTCAGCTCAGTTTCGCTCCGGCTTGAAAGGACGATCAGGTTTTCGCTTTTGTTATACGCGTCGTTTGGGGTTTTCACATTCGCGGCCACAAGAGCTTTTATACTTGCTTTTATGCAATCACCGACGAGCCTGTCTATAATTGCTTTTGCGGTTCTTGTCCTTCGGATGGTTCGGTCCTTGATAACTTTGGCGTCTATTCGGCTCTCAGCTTCCGTGAATATTTGTATATTTTGTAATTGCTCTGGTCTTATCAAGCGTGCTCGCATGGCATCTTCGAGGTCGTGACAGTTGTACGCAATCCGGTCTGCAACGTTGGCTATTTGGCCTTCGAGGGAACAGTTTAACTCGCTGAAGGTTTCATCATGCGGCTCATCGTACGGGCTTTTGTGCTTAGATAATCCAAGTCGAGTTTCGTACATCAGATTCAAGCCTGTAAAATTTGGGTATGGATGTTCGAGCAAATCTACGATCCGCAATGTTTGTCGGTTGTGCTCAAAGCCGCCGAACGAGTCCATCAGCTCATTGAGGACTTGTTCGCCTGCATGCCCAAACGGCGGGTGTCCCAGGTCGTGCGCCAGACATATTGCTTCGGTTAAACTTTCATTCAGCCTAAGCTTTTTGGCGATTGTTCGTCCAATTTGAGCCACCTCGATGCTGTGGGTAAGACGTGTGCGGTAATAATCGTCTAAGCCGGGTGTAAAGACCTGTGTTTTGCCTTCCAGCCGGCGAAAGGCCGAGCAGTGGATTATACGGTCGCGGTCACGTTCAAAGTCCGAGCGATACGGGTGCGGCTTTTCCGAAAATTGCCGCCCGTGACTTTCTTTTTCAGTGACTGTGTAATCGGCAAGCTCACCTGACATATTCATAAGTCGGGAAAGTTGTGGTCTCTGGTTACTTGTTTTAATTGTTCGAGCAATTCAATTAAACTTTGACTTATAACTTTGGCGTCGCCGCATACGCTCATAAAATTTGTGTCACCATCCCATCTGGGAACAACATGGATGTGCAGATGCTCCGGCAGTCCGGCTCCGGCGCATCGGCCGAAATTCATTCCAACGTTAAAACCGTGGGGTTTTATCACCAGAGACAGGGCTTTTTGAGATTCTCTGATGAGCTTAACCATTTCCAATAGCTCCTCATCTGTTGCCTGCTCAAGCTCGCCGATATGCCGAACCGGCGCTATTAGTAAATGGCCGTTGTTATAGGGAAAGCGATTCAGTATCACGATGCTTTTAGCTGTTCGCCACAGTACCAGATTCTTATCGTCATCCTGTGGATTTTCCTGATTGTGACAGATAAAACAGCCGGTCTGTGACGAACACGGCAGGCCCTGGATATATTTAATTCGCCACGGTGCCCAAAGATTCTTTTGTTCCAATCTACATACCTCCAATCATTCGATAAGCTGCATTGTCAGTTTTTGTTCAATTGTCACCCTGGGTCTTGCGCCTGGAAGTGGCGTGGACAATGCCTCAAGGAGCACACTATATTCCTGGCTATATTGTTCTATCCGTCCTGCATCGATATTGAATAATTCTTCGCCCTGTCCCTGTAAATCCAGAACTTTAAAGCCTTTGGAGAACATCCAGAGAAAGCCCAAAGGGCCGCTCAACTGGAATCTGCCTGAGTATGGTATCGGCCAGCCGCGTGGAACCGTTTCTGCATTCTCGTACGAACTGCGTATCACGGCAAGCCGGCCTTTGTCACTCTGACGGATTTCATCAAGTTTGTAAGTCACATCTCTTGCTCTTCTCAATAACATAGAAGTAGGCACAGACAGTTTTGACTTCCAGGTTTGACCGATCGAGATACCTTTGGAAGGATTTACCAGACTGGACTGCGAGTCCCAGAGAAACCATTGAGAGGCTATAAAATCATTTATCATATCAGGCTCTTTAATCCTTCCCTGGCTCTGGTCTTCCCGGAAGGCTTTTGTGCCGGTCTTCTGGATTAACTGCTCTAATTGTGAATAGTCTTCTATTTTGCCGGTAGGGCCAACAGTGAATGTAAAGCTTTCACCTCGAAGACTTTCCACAGCGTCTTTTCTGCCGGCTCGACCACTTGGACCTTGACTGCGTGTAACTTTCACTGATTTGAAGGTGGCCTTGATGGTTGTAAGGCCATACTGGTCCACCTGTATAGGGGTATAGGCTACAACCATCTCCATCGAATCGGGATATTCACTAATGGTAGTCCCGGTAGATTTGGATGTGTTTTTTGTTGGGTCCCAGTTGATTTTCGTCACCCTGCTGGAGACAAATCTGTATTCAAGGGTCTGGCTGGGCTGGAAATCTACCGTCAAAAGAATTTTACCTGTGTTTATTGAGCCTTCTCTAAGCGAGGACTTGCATCCTGTGAAGGCGATAAGGATAACGGCATTAAAAATTATCAACGCAGCTTTCAATTTTATCCCTTTCAACAAGCAATGCGGGACATGCCCTACATGCTACTCAATTTTCTCTAAATTGTAAGAGCGAACGGCTTTAAGTCTTATTACACCGGGAGCTTCATCCTTCTTCGGATTCGGATTGGCCATAATCCATTCTGTCTGGAGTGTTTCAAGATATTTTTCAATCCTGCCGGCAGTCAAATCAAATCTCAGTTCGCCGGTATATGTCTCGACATTATCGAACATGCTTGAAATAAGATTCATCGCTTGTTCCTGGTGAAGCTCTCGGGCCGTTTCGGAGGATGGTATTGCATTCATTTCGATGATTGCAAGCTGTCGATTATTTACGTTCTTGATTTTCTTTAGCGTGTAGGTTCTTTCGTACGCTTTCGGACCCATCTGGCGGAAGGAGAATGTGCTTAAGTTGTTCCATTTGTCTCCGATTTTTATTGCGTTTCTTTTGGTGTCAGGCAGGGCGGGGATTGAGTGACGCGTCTTGATTGCATCCTCGGAAAGCAGCGTCAAAGCTCTCTGAGTGGGAGTCAGGTTTTCACCGGCAGCATTTCGCGCCTCGTTGGCGTCGATAACTTCCACTAATTCGCCTGTAGGAGCAATTTTTATGGTATAACTTTGCCCAATTAGTTTTGTTAGGGGATTATTTTTGTCTTTCTCTTCAGAGCTGTCAAAATCCAGCATAGGATTGTTTTGATATATAGACAAACACTTCAATCCTTTAATTGTAATATTTGTGACAGCGTTGCCCTTATCATCGGTGCTTTGTATCCGTTGAACAAAGGTTATTTCGGTTCGGCTGTAATTACGCTGGTAAGGTTTATTTTTTAATATGGGGTCATCTAATAATGAACCTTCAAATTTAATACTGTCTTCTACTTCTGTTATCACCTTATAAGTTGTTGAATCCCCAGCAGTAAATTTCAGCCCCAGATAGGCACTCCGGGAGCAACCTGCCGCAGGAAGAAGTAAACAAGCGACAGCGGTTAATATGACTATGGAAGTTTTGTCTAACATTGTTATTTGTCTGAAATCAAATTTCTATTTTTATGGCCAGACCCGTGAGATAAATAAATTGAGAATCAGGACAAAATCGCAGTTGGCTATCTCATGGGTCGAGTCAAGCTGTGATTATATATTTTGTTAGCTTTAGAACAATCGTTTTTTTTCTTCATTTATCTTTAATTGGCGGTTAAAATCAATTATTTGGATTTTGGATTGGCTTGTTAATTGTTTTTGGAAAGGCCTGATTATGAGAAGTGATACCATCAAGAAAGGTTTTCAGCGAGCGCCGCACAGAGGTCTGCTTCGCGCGTGTGGATTAAGTGACGCTGATATTGAAAAGCCGTTTATCGGCATTGCCAACAGCTTCTGCGAGATAGTGCCGGGCCATGTTCATCTAAATAAGGTTGGTCGCGTAGTCAAGGAGGCGGTCCGCAACGCTGGAGGCACCGCTTTTGAATTTAATACCATAGCTGTTTGCGACGGCATCGCTATGGGCCATACCGGCATGAAATATTCGTTGGCCTCGCGTGAAATTATCGCCGATTCGGTAGAGACTATGGTACGAGCGCACTGTTTTGACGGTCTTATTTGTATTCCCAACTGCGATAAAATAATCCCTGGTATGTTAATGGCGGCAGTCAGGCTCAATATACCGACTATCTTTGTATCCGGCGGACCTATGAAAGCCGGCAAAACAAAAGATGGAAAGACGGTAGACCTTATAAGTATTTTTGAAGGCGTTGCCGAGTTCAACGCCAGTAAAATCGACCAGGCACAGTTAAAAGAGCTTGAATGCACAGGTTGCCCGGGACAAGGTAGCTGCTCAGGAATGTTTACCGCCAATTCGATGAATTGTCTATGTGAGGCAATTGGGATGGCCCTGCCCGGTAATGGAACGATTCTGGCGGTCGATCCGAAACGGCAGCAGTTGTACAAGGCCGCAGGCAAGCAGATTATGGCCCTTATCGAGAAGGACATTAAACCACTGGACATAATAAACGAAAAATCGCTGGACAATGCCCTTGCTCTGGATATGGCGATGGGCGGCTCGACAAATACCGTTCTGCACACATTGGCATTGGCCAATGAAGCCGGTATTAAATACGACCTTGATCGCATAAATGCCATTTCAGCTAAGTGTCCCAATATCTGCAAGGTAGCTCCATCAAGCAGCTTCCATGTAGAGGATGTTGATGCCGCAGGTGGTATAAGTGCTATCTTGAAGGAAATCAGCAAGATTCCAAACCTGCTGAATGCCAACTGTCTGACGGTTACCGGCAAAACGCTCGGCGAAAATATTGCTGACGTGGAAATCAAAAACTCAGAGGTTATCCACCCATTGGATAAAGCGTATTCCAAGACCGGCGGGCTGGCAATTCTGCGAGGCAACCTTGCTCCGAATGGCAGCGTTATTAAGACTGCCGGTGTTAAAGAGAAAATGCTGACACACACCGGCCCAGCGGTTATTTTTGAAAGCCAGGAGGAGTCCTGCGAAGGTATTTTGGCCGGCAAGGTAAAAGAAGGTAACGTTGTTGTGATTCGCAATGAGGGTCCGAAAGGCGGCCCTGGTATGCAGGAGATGTTAAGTCCCACCAGTTATATTATGGGAGCGGGACTGGGCGAGTCGGTTGCGTTGATTACCGATGGCAGGTTCAGCGGCGGAACAAGAGGTGCCTGTATCGGCCATATAAGTCCTGAGGCGGCTGTAGGTGGAACAATTGGATTATTGAAGGATGGTGACATCATAGAAATCGACATCCCCAATAACAAGATAAATGTGAAGCTGTCCGATAAGGAGCTTGAGGAACGCAAAAAGGCGTGGAAGCCACCTAAGCCGCGAATAACCAAAGGTTACTTAGCCAAGTACGCCTCAATGGCCACCAGCGCCGACACCGGAGCAGTGCTGAAGTGGTAGATGCGATATTAAATTAAGAATTAACTCCGGCGATATTTTATGACGATAAAAGGTTGGTAATATTAACTATCTACAGTTGGGGATTAGTAAAGATATGGCTTGGGGTACGATAGCAGCGTGGTGGGGTGCTATCTCAGGCACTTTGGCAAATGTAGTTATTGTATGGAATTTTTGTCGAGATCGACCACGTATAAAAGTAAATGTGAAAACGAATATGAGGCTTACGCCTAATACATTCACAAATGACCCGAATGAACCATTCATATTGATTACTGCATTGAATATAGGAAAATATCCTGTGTATCTCTCAAAAGCATGGTTGAATCTTAAAAATTCATCTCAGTCAATCTTGATGGCTGGTCCCAATAACTTTAAAACTGAGAAATTGGAACCAGGGCTAAGCAGAGACTTCGTTGCCAAACAGAGTCAAATTGATTTAGATAATCTTAAGGAGGCGTATGTGTGCGATGCGGTAGGACGAAAATTTAAATTAGGGGGAAATTATGGAAGTAGTAGTGGAGAAAATACTTAAAGAATTTAGGCAGTCCATCGAAAAATTATACGGCAAAAAGCTGAAAAATATCCTCCTTTATGGCTCATGTGCAAGAGGCCAGGATACCAAAGATTCCGATATTGATCTGGCGATTGTACTTGTGGGAGATACCATCCCAGGTAAAGAGATTGACCGGATGATAGATATAATTACTGAAATAAACCTCGAATACGGAGTGTTAATATCTGTTTATCCTGTTTCTGAGAAAGATTTTAGCGAAGTCAATAGTCCCCTCTTATTGAATCTGCGAAGAGAAGGAGTGCCGGTGTGAAAGAAATAGAAACCCTCATTAAGCGAGCGCAGCGCTATCTTAAAAGTGCCGAGATGCTCCTGAGAGATAAAGATTATGAATCGTCTGTATCCAGAACTTACTATGCTATGTTTTATGCCGCTCAGGCTGCATTACTTACTAAAAATCTCTCGTTCTCATCTCATAAAGGCGTAATTTCAGGTTTTGGGGAGCATTTCGTAAAAACAGGCATTTTGTCCAGAGAAATGGGTAGAGAACTCAACAGGGCATTTGAGAAAAGA